>Ga0228703_1002111_pt1 | contig 11439 bp, 9 predicted proteins | sample McNCre217_Aug_MG_3_FD_178020 | JGI IMG/M metagenome (GOLD analysis project Ga0228703, IMG submission 178020) | Freshwater microbial communities from McNutts Creek, Athens, Georgia, United States - 29-17_Aug_MG | ecosystem: Environmental > Aquatic > Freshwater > Creek | place: USA: Georgia... | reverse complement strand
AAAAAGCCCCTGCCGTGAAAAAGACCGCCGCCGCCAAGGCACCGCGCAAGGCCGCGGTCGGCACGCTCAAGCCCAGCGCGGTCTTGGCCGCCGTCATTGGTGACGGGACGTATGCCCGCACCGAGGTGGTCAAAAAGATCTGGGACTACATCAAGGCCAACGGCCTGCAGGACGCCGCCAACAAGCGCGCCATCAACGCCGACGCCAAGCTGCGCGAAGTGTTCGGCAAGGACCAGGTCACGATGTTTGAACTGGCGGGCATTGTGGGCAAGCACCTGGGCTGAACGAGGCTGAAACCCCTGCGTTTGCAGGGGTGTGGCACGGGTGACTGCGGGTGGGGTGACAGTTCACCACAATGGGTTTCTTTTCTTACCCATAGGATTCCCATGAAACACATCGGTTTTGTCGGCGCTTCGGGCCTCATGGGCCACGGCATGGCCAAAAACATTCGGGCCAAGGGCTTCGAGCTGTCGATCACCGTGCACCAGCGCACCGAGCCCGTGCAGGACTTGCTGGCCGCTGGCGCCAAACGGGTGGCCAGCCATGCCGATCTGGCTGCTTGTGACGCGGTGGTGATCTGCGTGACCGGTTCACCCCAGGTCGAGGCGGTGGTGGCGGGCTTGCTGTCCAACGCCCGCCAGGGCCTGATCGTGATCGACACCTCCACCAGCGAGCCCGATTCCACCCGTCGCCTGGCCGCGCTGTGCGCTGAGAAGGGCGTCGTCTATGTGGATGCGCCGCTCACGCGCACGCCCATCGAGGCTGAGGCCGGACGCCTGAACACCATGGTGGGCGCCAGCCAGGAAGTGTTTGAAAAGATCTCGCCGCTGTTGCAGGCCTATTGCGAAAACGTCTTCCATGTGGGCGAGACAGGCGCAGGCCACATCGTCAAGCTGCTCAACAATTTCATCTCGCAGGCCATCTGCACCGCCACCGCCGAAGCGTTTGCCGTAGGCACCAAGGCGGGTGTGGACGTGCGCCAGCTGGTGCGCGTGGTCTCGGCCGGGGGCGCCAATTCGGGCTTGTTCCAGTCCATGTCCAAGGCGCTGGATGGCGACTTCACCGGTTTGAAGTTCGAGTTGAACAATGCCGCCAAGGACCTGCGTTACTACTGTCACCTGACCGAGGGTGTGAAGGCCCATTCGCAGATCGGTGCCAGTGTGCACCAGGCGCTCAACCTGGCCGCCGCACTGGGCTACGGCAGCGAACTGGTGCCCTCGCTGGTCAAGGCGCAGGCGCAGCTGTGCGGTGTCAAGATCGGGCAGGGTTGAGGTTTTCCATTCGGCCCTGGGTCGACCCTTACACTGAGTTTTTGGAGAAACACCCATGGTTCAACGTTTTGATGTCGGCCCCCGCATGTCCGAAATCGCCGTACACAACGGCACGGTCTATCTGGCCGGCCAAGTGGCTGACGACGCCAGCCAGGACATTGGTGGCCAGACCCGCCAGGTGCTGGCCTGCGTGGACGCCTTGCTGGCCAAGGCCGGCAGCGACAAAAGCCGCATCCTGATGGCGCAGATCTTTCTGGCCGACCTGAACGACTTTGCCGGCATGAACGCTGTGTGGGACGCCTGGGTGGTTCCTGGCCAGACGCCGCCGCGTGCCACCGTGCAGGCCGCACTGGCCAAACCCGAGTGGAAGATCGAGGTGGTCGTGACGGCTGCGGTCTGAAGGCGGCTGCCCGATAAGATTGCCGCATGGAATACACCTTCGCGTCCGCCACGATCCTGCTGCTCCTGATCACCGACCCGTTCGGCAACATCCCGGTTTTTGCCAATGCCCTTAAGCACGTGCCGCCGCAGCGGCGTACCTGGGTGATCCTGCGTGAGAACCTGATTGCCTTTGGCCTGCTGCTGGCGTTCATGTTCATGGGCCAGAGCTTTTTGCAGCTCATGGGCCTGCGCGAGACTTCGTTGCAGATGGCGGGCGGCGTGGTCTTGTTCCTGATCGCGTTGCGCATGATCTTTCCGCCACCACCCCGGCAGGAGCCGGAGTTCATGGGCGAACCGCTGATCGTGCCGCTGGCCATTCCGGCCATCGCCGGTCCTTCGGCGCTGGCCACGGTGCTGCTGCTGGTCAGCCGCGCGCCTGAGCGGCGGCTGGAGTGGATCGGTGCGCTGGCCCTGACGATTGCCATCTGCGCGGTGGTGCTCTTGTTGGCCGAGCGCATCCAGCGTCTGCTGGGCGAGCGCTTCGTGGTGGCCATGGAGCGGCTGATGGGTCTGATCCTGGTGGCCGTGGCGGTGGAGATGATGGTGCGGGCGTTTCAGACGCTGGCAGGCTGAAAAAAAGCGCCCGCAGACGCTTTGTGTGGGGACGTCGGTGCTTCAGCGCCCCACCACGCGCACCATCTCCAGGCACTTGTTCGAGTAGCCCCACTCGTTGTCGTACCAGGCCATCAGCTTGACGAAGGTGCTGTCGAGCGCCATGCCCGCGTCGGCGTCGAACACGCAGGTTGCGCTTTCGCCACGGAAATCGGTGGAAACCACTTTCTTTTCGGTATAAGCCAGCACGCCCTGGAGCGCGCCCTGGCTCTGCGCCTTCATTTCGGCGCAGATCTCGGCATAGGTCGCCGGGGTTTGCAGTTCGGCCGTCAGGTCCACCAGTGACACGTCGCTGGTGGGAACGCGCACCGAGCCGCCGGTCAGCTTGCCGTTGAGCGCCGGGATCACCTTGCCCACCGCCTTGGCCGCGCCGGTGCTGCTGGGGATGATGTTTTCCAGAATACCGCGGCCGCCGCGCCAGTCCTTGTTGCTGGGGCCGTCCACGGTTTTTTGCGTGGCCGTGGTGGCGTGCACCGTGGTCATCAGGCCACGCTTGATGCCCCACTTGTCGTGGAGCACTTTGGCCAGTGGCGCCAGGCAGTTGGTGGTGCAGCTGGCGTTGCTGATAATGGCTTCGCCCGCATAGGCCGCGTGGTTGACGCCGTACACAAACATCGGTGTGTCGTCTTTGGACGGGGCCGACATGATGACCTTTTGCGCCCCGGCGGCCAGGTGCTTGCCCGCGCTGTCCTTGTCCAGAAACAGACCGGTGGACTCGATCACCACCTGGGCGCCGACGTCGTTCCACTGGAGGTTGGCGGGGTCACGCTCCTGCGTGAGGCGGATGCGGCGGCCATTGACGATGAGGGTGTTGCCCTCGACAGCGATGTCGCCCTTGAAGCGGCCGTGCACGCTGTCAAATTCAAGCATGTAGGCCAGGTATTCGGGTTCGAGCAGGTCGTTGATGCCGACCACCTCGATGTCGCTGCCGAAGTTTTGCACTGCCGCGCGGAACACCATGCGGCCGATGCGGCCAAAGCCGTTGATGCCAAGCTGGATCGCCATGTGGGTCTCTCTTTCCTGTGGAGGGCGCGCATCCACGACAGGGGCAGATGTAACGCGATGTCGAGATTATGGTAACAAAATTACATCCAGGGAAGCCGTGGGGGTTTGTTCCGGTTTTGTAACCGCGGTCAGCCATCTTGACGGGGCATGTGGGTGGGCCGGGGGCGGGCCCAAGCCAAGCCTTAAAATACGGGCTTCCCCAAGGAGCGTTGCAGCCCGCCAGCCAGGCGGGTCAGGCTTGGGGCTTGTCTTGTGCCAACGACGCTCACCTGTGCCCCTAAGGTGAGTTCCGTGTCTGTTGCGTCGACTGTTGCTGTGTCCGTCCCCCCCATGAAGCTGTCCGGCCTGGAGCCTGTCTCCATTGGCGAGGGTTCGCTGTTTGTGAACGTGGGTGAGCGCACCAACGTGACCGGCTCCAAAGCTTTCGCCCGCATGATCCTGAATGGCCAGTACGAAGAGGCCCTGGCCGTGGCGCGCCAGCAGGTCGAAAACGGTGCGCAGGTGATCGACATCAACATGGACGAGGCCATGCTCGACAGCCAGGCCGCCATGGTGCGTTTTCTGCAACTCATCGCGTCTGAGCCCGACATCGCCCGCGTGCCGATCATGGTCGATTCGTCCAAATGGGAAGTGATCGAAGCCGGTCTGCGTTGCATCCAGGGCAAGCCCATCGTCAACTCCATCAGCATGAAGGAAGGCGTTGACGAGTTCAAACGCCAGGCCAAACTCATCAAGCGCTACGGCGCGGCCGCCGTGGTGATGGCGTTTGACGAAAAAGGCCAGGCCGACACCTACGCGCGCAAGATCGAGATCTGCGAACGCGCCTACCGCATCCTGGTGGACGAGGTGGACTTCCCGCCCGAGGACATCATCTTCGACCCCAACATTTTTGCCATTGCCACCGGCATCGAAGAGCACAACAACTACGCGGTGGATTTCATCGAAGCCACGCGCTGGATCAAGCAGAACCTGCCGGGCGCCAAGGTCAGTGGCGGCGTGTCCAACGTGTCTTTCAGCTTCCGTGGCAACGACCCGGTGCGCGAGGCCATCCACACCGTGTTCCTGTACCACGCCATCCAGGCGGGCATGGACATGGGCATCGTCAATGCCGGCATGGTCGGCGTGTACGACGATCTGGAGGCCACACTGCGCGAGCGCGTCGAAGACGTGGTGCTCAACCGCCGACCCGACGCCGGTGAGCGGCTGGTGGAGATCGCCGACAGCGCCAAAGGCGCCGCCAAGGACGACAGCAAGAAACTCGAATGGCGCAGCGGCAACGTCAATGAGCGCCTGTCGCACGCGCTGGTGCATGGCATCACCGACTTCATCACCGAAGACACCGAAGAGGCCTGGCGCGCCGTGCTGGCCCAGGGTGGCCGACCGCTGCATGTGATCGAAGGTCCGCTGATGGACGGCATGAATGTGGTCGGCGACCTGTTCGGCCAGGGCAAGATGTTCTTGCCGCAGGTGGTCAAAAGCGCCCGCGTGATGAAGCAGGCCGTGGCCCACCTCGTGCCCTACATCGAAGAAGAAAAACGCCAGCAGGAAGCGGCCGGTCAGGACGTCAAATCCAAGGGCAAGATCGTGATCGCCACCGTCAAGGGCGATGTGCACGACATCGGCAAGAACATCGTCACCGTGGTCCTGCAGTGCAACAACTTCGATGTGGTCAACATGGGCGTGATGGTGCCCTGCCACGAGATCCTGGCGAAAGCCAAGGCAGAAAACGCCGACATCATCGGCCTGTCGGGCCTGATCACGCCCAGCCTCGAAGAGATGCAGTACGTGGCGGGCGAGATGGAAAAGGACCCGTATTTCCGCGAGCGCCAGACGCCGCTCCTGATCGGCGGCGCCACCTGCTCGCGCGTGCACACCGCCGTCAAGATCGCGCCGAATTACAGCGGGCCCGTCGTCTACGTGCCCGACGCCTCGCGCAGCGTGGGCGTGGCCCAGGGCCTGCTGGGCGACGGCAAGGCCGCCTGGGTGGCAGAACTGAACGCCGACTACGACAAGGTGCGCGCCTTGCACGCCAGCAAGAAGCAGACACCGCTGTGGCCGCTGGCCAAGGCCCGTGCCAACGCCACCCCGATGGCCTGGCCAGGCTACGGGCCCAAGGCGCCCAAATTCATCGGTCGGCGCGTGTTCAAGAATTTCGACCTGGCCGAGCTGGTCCAGTACATCGACTGGGGTCCCTTCTTCCAGACCTGGGACCTGGCGGGCAGCTACCCGGCCATCCTGCAGGATGAGGTGGTGGGTGAGCAGGCGCGCAAGGTGTTTGCCGACGCCAAGGCGATGCTGCAGAAGATCGTCGATGGCCGCTGGCTCACCGCCAATGCGGTGGTGGGCCTGTTCCCGGCCAATGCGCAGGGCGACGACATCGCTTTTTATGCCGATGAAGCCCGCAGCCAAAAGGCCATGACCTGGCATGGCCTGCGCCAACAGACCGAAAAGCAGACGATTGACGGTGTGACCCGTCCGAGCCGCTGCCTGTCCGATTTTGTCGGCCCGCAAGGTGTGTCCGATTACGCGGGCATGTTCGCCGTGACCGCCGGCATTGGCGCCGACAAGCGTGCCGAAGCGTTTGAAGCCGCGCACGACGACTACAGCGCCATCATGCTCAAGGCTCTGGCCGACCGCCTGGCCGAGGCCTTTGCCGAATACCTGCACCAGCGCGTGCGCACCGACCTGTGGGGCTATGCGGAAGGCGAAGCGCTCAGCAACGAAGACCTGATTGCCGAGAAGTACCAGGGCATCCGCCCCGCGCCGGGTTACCCGGCCTGCCCCGACCACAGCGCCAAGCGCGATTTGTTCAAGGTGCTGCAGTGTGAAGAGATCGGCATGGGCCTCACCGAGAGTCTGGCCATGACGCCAGCGGCCAGTGTGAGTGGCTTCTACATCGGCCACCCGCAGGCGCAGTACTTCAATGTGGGCAAGGTGGGTGACGACCAGGTGCAGGACCTGGCGGCACGCAGCGGTGTCGAGGTCAAGGAACTTCAACGCCTGCTGGCGCCCAACCTTTGATCGGGCAGACCCGCTCAGGGTCTTCCCGCAAGCCTGGCGCGGGCGGCAACATCGGCGCCGACTTTGTTGCCAAGTCGCCCGCCGACGGCTATACCATCGTGCTGGGCACGGTGGGCACACACTCCATCAACGGCTCGCTCTACGAGAAGATGCCTTACGACATGGTGAAGAACTTCGCAGCGGTGTCGCTGATCGCTTCGGCCCCCAACCTGCTGGTGGTCAACAACGATGTGCCGGTCAAGACCGTGCCCGAGTTTGTGGCGTATCTGAAGGCCAACCCCGACAAGCTCTCGTTTGGCTCGCCGGGCGTGGGTACCTCGGTGCATGTGTCGGGTGAACTTTTCAAGTCCATGACAGGCACCAAGATGACCCATGTGCCCTACAAGGGCCGCCAGTACGCTATTCCCGATCTGGTGGGCGGCAGCATCCAGCTCATGTTCGACAACATGCCCTCGGCCCTGCCCATGGCGCGTGAGGGCAAGATCCGCGCGATCGCGGTGACCACGGCCAAGCGCTCGTCGGCCGCGCCCGAGATCCCGGCGATTGCCGAAAGCATTCCGGGCTTCGAGGCCACCACCTGGTTTGCCTTGTTCGCACCCGCAGGCACACCCAAGCCGGTGGTTGCCAAACTCAACGCTGAAGTGCAGCGCATCTTCCGTCTGCCCGATGTGGCCGAGCGCCTGAAGACCCTGGGCCTGGAAGCCGTGCTCTCCAGCCCCGAAGAACTGGCGACCTACCAGGCCAGCGAAATCACCAAGTGGACCAAGGTGGTCAAGGACTCGGGCGCCCGCGCCGAGTAAGGCGCCGTCCGGCGTTTCAGCGCCGCAGGGCCAGCACCCAGGCCTGCAGGGCCTGGCGTTCGGTGGCCGGATCGAACAAGGCCGAGCGTGCCTGGCACTGGGCCTGCCAGTGCTGCAGCAAGCCGGTGCCAGGGACCGTTTGTTCGGCGCGGCATTGCAGCAGTTGTGCGGTCAGTGTGGCGTCGTCATCGGGCGCCACCAGCCCGCCGTAGTCCGCGCCCAGCAGCCCCACATTGCCGTCGATGCGGGTGGCCAGCACAGGTGTGCCGCAGCGGATGGCTTCCGAAATGACGATGGCCCCGCCCTCGCTGCGGCTGGTGTGCACCAGCAGGTGGGCGCGCTGGATGCGCCGCAAGGTGTCCTGGTGCGACAGGCCGTGCAGCCAGCGGTAGTGCGGGCAGGCTTGCGCGGTGGCTGTGGCTTCGTGGGCGAGCGCCGCATCCAGTGCCACGCCAATGTGGTCGACCCGGACGCCCGCGTTGGGCGCGATGGCGCGCACCGCACGCCAAAGCATGTGCGGGTTTTTTTCTTCGCGCAGATGGCCCACCATCAGCACCCGCAAGTGGCGTGATGTTTTGGGCAAAGCCTGACGTTCGCCACAGGACTGAAAAATCACACGCGCTTTGGCACGGAAGACCTCGGGCAGTGCCTGCAAGGCTTGCGTTTGCAGCAACACCAACGATGCCGCCCTGTCCAGCGAGCGCATCGCCAGCGCATCGCGTGAAATGTCCGGGTAAATGTCGGTGCCGGTCAGCGCCACGCCCAAGCCCTGCGAGCCCTGGCGGGCGTACCAGGCTGCAATCGACGGGGCCGATTTGCGCGCATGCAGGGCCAGCATGACCTCGTCGCGTTGGGCTTGTGCATCAGGCCAGTGCTGCACGATGCGCGCCTGCGAAACGCCTTGCAACAGATGCTGCCAGCGCCGCGCCGTGCGCCAGTTGCCATTGTTCGACTCTGGCGTGGCCGGACAGACGATGGCGATGCGAGGCCGGGTGGGCTGGGGTGCCATGTCAGTGGCGAGTCTTCAGGGCATGGGCCTGCGCCACCCACAGCGCGGCCACACCGGCCAGGCTGGCGGTCACCATCCACCACAGGCCCCAGCGGTAGCCCACGGCGGGTGACCACAGCAGGCCCACGATCCAGGGCGCTGCCGCGCGGGCCAGTGCAATGGGCAGGCCCAGCAAGCCATTGAGCCGACCCACATGGGCGGCGCTCACGTACTGCGCCATGGCCGTGCCTTTGACGATGGTGTTCATGCCGTTGCCCATGCCGTAGAGCAGCACAAACACCAGCGCCGCCACCGGGTGCCAGCCGCCAAACACCAGCACCAGCAGCCCGGCGGGCAGCAGCGCCGGAATCCAGCGGTTGGCGGCGTGCACATCCCAGTGCTTTTCAAAAACAAAGAGCAGCAAACGTCCAAACACCTGCAGCACGCCAATGGCCGCGGGCACGCCCACCACCCAGGGGGCAGGCAGGCCCGCTTCGTCCAGCAGCTTGATCATGTGCACCGGCAGCGCCGAGGTCACGGCCATGGTCAGCACCATGAACAGCCCCAGCAGCCAGAAAGCGGGTTGGTGCAGAAAACGGCGCACCGAAGTCGGGTGCTCCTGCGGCTGATCGGGCAGCGCTTTGCGCGGGCGTGGCGCTCCCCGGAGCAGCCACGCATGCACAGGCATGCACACCAGCAGCTGCAGCGCGGCCAGAGCGCACAGGCTGGCGCGCCAGCCCCACAGCGCGAAGCCCCAAGACACCAGCGGGATGAACACCGTGCTGGCCAGCCCACCCAGAAAAGTGATGGTGATGATGGCGCGCCGGAAGTCCTGCCCAAAACGCCGCGTGACAAGGGCAAACGCCGGGTTATAGAGCGTGGCGGCCATGCCCAGGCCCAGCCAGACCCACACTGCGTAGAACCCCGTTACCGAATCGACCGCGCTGTGCGTCAAGAGGCCCAGGCCCACCCACAGGGAGCCGAGCGTCATCACGCGCCGCTCATGCCCCGCGTCAATCCAGCGGCCCACCGCATAGGCCCCTGCGCCCTCTGCCAGCAGCGCCAGGCTGAAGGCGAGCGAGGACTCTGCGCGCGACAAACCCAGCTGCGCCTCCAGCGGCCCCATCAAGAGCGAGAAGGTGTAGAACACGCTGCCCCAGCTGATGAGCTGCGGCAAAGACAGCCAGAGGCTGAAAGCGTTGAGAGAACGGGGTGGTGCAAAGCGGGCCAGGGGCATGGGCTGATTATGGGCGGCACGCCACACCTCCCGCACCACACGCCTCACGTGTCTTTCAGCACCCGCCGGTATTGCACCGCTTCGGCCAGGTGGGCGGCTTCGATGTCCACGCTGCCCGCCAGGTCGGCAATGGTGCGCGCCACCTTGAGCGTGCGGTGGGTACCGCGCCCGCTCCAGCCCAGGCGGGCTGCGGCCTTGTGCAGCAGCGCCTGCGCGGCGGGCGACAGCGGGGTGTGGGCGTCAATCGCCTGGCCCTGCAGCTGGGCATTGGTGCAGCCTTGCCGCGCCAATGCCAGCGCGTGTGCTGCCTGGCTGCGTTGGGCCATGCTGGCGGTGGTCTCTCCCGCTGGTGCCTGCAGCAGTTCCTGCGTACTCAGGCTGCCCACTTCCATGTGCAGGTCAATGCGGTCGAGCAGTGGACCACTGAGCTTGCCCTGGTAGCGACTGACCTGATCCGGTGTGCAGCGGCAGGTGCGCACTTTGCTGCCCAGGTAGCCGCAGGGGCAAGGGTTCATGGCGGCAATGAGTTGGAAGCGCGCCGGAAACTCGGCCCGTCGCGCTGCCCGCACGATGGTGATGCGGCCGGTCTCCAGCGGTTCGCGCAGCGCCTCCAAAGCGCTGCGGGCAAATTCCGGAAACTCATCGAGGAAGAGCACGCCATGGTGGGCCAGAGAAATTTCGCCCGGGCGCGGGGGCGAGCCGCCACCCACCAGCGCCACCCCGCTGGCGGTGTGGTGGGGCTGCGCCGTGGGCCGCTGGCCCCAGCGCGCCATGTCAAAGCGCCCGGCCAGGCTGGCAATGGCGGCGGCTTCCAGGGCTTCGTCTATCGACATGGGCGGCAGCAAACCCGCAAAGCGTTGCGCCAGCATGGATTTGCCCGAGCCCGGCGGTCCGACCATCAGCACCGAATGGCCGCCGGCGGCGGCAATCTCCAGTGCGCGTTTGGCGCTCGCCTGGCCTTTCACGTCCGACATGTCGGGCAGCGCCGCAGGCGCCGCCGGGGCCTGGCCCTGCAGGCGCGCCCAGCCCTCGCCGGGCTCGGGGGCGGGCTCGTTGCCCGTGGGCAAGAACTGCTGCACCACATCGAGCAGGTGCTGTGCGCGAAACACCTCGGCACCGTGCACCAGGGCGGCCTCTTCGGCACTGCCCGGCGGCAGCACCAGCCGGGTGGGCGTGGCCAGCTGGCGCAGCGCCAGGCTCATGGCCAGGGCGCCGCGCACCGCGCGCAACTGGCCCGACAGCGAGAGTTCACCTGCAAATTCAAAGCCGTTCAGGCGCGCCGCGTCGATCTGCCCGCTGGCGGCCAGGATGCCCAAGGCGATTGGCAAGTCCAGCCTGCCAGAGTCCTTGGGCAAGTCGGCCGGGGCCAGGTTGACGGTGATGCGCTGGTTGTGCGGAAAGTCGAGCCCGCTGTTGAGGATGGCCGAGCGCACGCGCTCTCGCGCTTCCTTGACCTCCACATCGGCCAGTCCGACCAGCGTGAAGCTGGGCAGGCCGTTGGCCATGTGCACCTCGACGGTGACGGCAGGCGCTTGCAGACCCACCAGGGCGCGCCCATGCACCAAACAAAGTCCCATTGTTCCTCCCTTGCCCCAAGCTGGTGCGCATTGCGCAGGCGCGCGCACGCCCAAGGGCCTGTTTTTGTGTATCCAGACCCATTAAAAGCAGAGGCAGGCGCTTCGATAACCCGTGTTTGTGCGGAGTTGTGGGTGATCAAGTTGGCACGCTTCCTGCTGAGCAAGGTGGTCTTCCACTTGTTCACAAGGAGTTCCTCATGAAAAAGACCCTCGTTCCGACCCTGATCGCTGCCGCCATCGCTTCTCTGACGGGTGTGGCCCACGCTGCCGAACCCGAGAGCACCCTGGCTTTCAATGCCGGCGTGGTTTCCGACTACCGTTACCGTGGCATTTCGCAGTCGCGCCTGGAGCCCGCACTGCGAGGCGGCGTGGACTACACCGACAAGAGCGGTTTTTATGTCGGTGCCTGGGGCTCCACCATCAAGTGGATCAAGGATGCCACCGCAACCGATGGCTCGGTAGAGCTGGACCTGTACGGTGGCTACAA
>Ga0228703_1002110_pt1 | contig 11444 bp, 9 predicted proteins | sample McNCre217_Aug_MG_3_FD_178020 | JGI IMG/M metagenome (GOLD analysis project Ga0228703, IMG submission 178020) | Freshwater microbial communities from McNutts Creek, Athens, Georgia, United States - 29-17_Aug_MG | ecosystem: Environmental > Aquatic > Freshwater > Creek | place: USA: Georgia... | reverse complement strand
AACTGTGATTCGGTCGCTGTGCGGGTGGCTTCGGTGCTATGGATCACCAGATCAGCCTGCGCTGAAACCGCCTGCAGCTTGCGCCGAAATGGCGCGATGCTGTCGGGGCGGGCAAATTTGGGGTGATCCAGCGGAATGGTGTCATGCACCAGAACCGCAATTTGCAGCCCGGCCGCCTTGATCTGTGTCAGACCGCGCGTATCAAGATTGGTGTGACCGGTGTTAATATAGGTAGCGCCCTGCGGCAGGTGGCGCGCCAGCATATGGCGCAGGCCAAAGCGGGTGCAGCGCGCAATCGCAAGGCGGCGCAGGGCGGCTTCGGCATGGCCACGCTGCGGATCGTCGCGCCACGCGATGCGGCCGATCAGGTCGCGGCGCAGATCAAGCGCACCGTCGCGCAGCGCGATCATGCCAGCGCGGTCGATCAGCAGATAGCCAAGCGCGCTGCGCAGCAGGCCAAAGGCCGGCGTTTCACGTGAAACAAGTTGATCCAGATAGGCAAATTCGACCCGGTCTACCCCGGTCATCGGCCCCTTGCCCCAGCGCGACAAAAGCCGCGTCAGGTCAAGAAGCCGTGCCGAAACCACGCGGGTTACTGCGCTGCTTTCTGCAGCGCGATCATATCGTTCAAATACGCGCCGAATTCTTCGCGCAGGTCAGGGCGCGCCAGACCGAAGGCAACCGTGGCCTGCAAGAAGCCCGCTTTCGACCCGCAGTCATAGCGTTGACCGCGGAAGCGATAGCCAAACACCTTGCCGTCTTTGGTTTCTTCGGCAATCGCGTCGGTAAGTTGAATTTCGCCGCCTGCGCCTTGCTTCATCTTGTTCAGGTTGGTCAGTACGTTCGGTGACAGAATATAGCGACCGATCACCGCAAGGTTCGACGGTGCATCGCCAGCTTTGGGCTTTTCAACCATGCCTTTGGCTTGCACGATGGCGCCCATGTCTTCGGCAATATCCAGCACACCGTAGGACGATGCCTTTTCCGGCGCCACTTCCATAGCGGCAACCATGTTGCCCCCAGTTTGTTCGTAGGCTTCCATCATCTGCTGCAAGCAAGGCTTTTCAGCCGCGATCACGTCGTCGGGCAGCAAAACCGCGAAGGGTTCATTGCCAATCAGACGGCGCGCGCACCAGACGGCGTGGCCAAGCCCCATCGGGCGGTTTTGGCGTAGATAGGCAATCGCGCCCGAATCCATGTTGGTTTCCTTCAGGATTTCCAACAGTTCGTCTTTGCCCGCCTTGCGCAGGGTGTTTTCCAGCTCTGGCGAATGGTCGAAATAATCCTCTAGCGCCGATTTCCCGCGCGAGGTCACAAAGATAAATTCCTTGATGCCTGCAGCGCGCGCTTCGTCGATGGCGTATTGAATAAGCGGGCGATCAACCAGCGTCATGATCTCTTTCGGGATCGACTTGGTCGCAGGCAAGAAACGGGTTCCCATGCCAGCGACAGGAAATACCGCTTTGGTGACCTTCTTGATCTTCATTTGATGAGTCTTTCGTGCTGCCCAAATGCATTGCGAGTCTGATTACACATTACATGGTCAAAATTAAATGCCCAATCGCGCGCAGACGCTGCGTTCCAAGACTCGGTTTCGCAATTACCACAGATTTGATGCTGCAGGTGCAGAAAAAACGCGACACATCACGCAATCGTTCACGAAATGGCGCGGAAATTGGCAAGGCGGGCGGCTTCTGTTGCAATGCGATGCCGAAAGCGGATCAGGCGCAGGCGCGGCCCTTGTCGCACCGATTGCCCAAACAGCCCACCGGTTTGCAGCCAGAATCCTTCGGGTTGAAAGCAAAGCTTGTGCGGCTTGGCGGTTGGCGACAGGCAGATCACCGTCACGATATGGCTTTGGGCGGCAGATTTGGCTTGTTTCAGCAGGCGGCGCTTCTGCCAAATCCGCCCGGCAAGGATCAGGCCGGGGCGCGGCCCGGCGGGCAGCGGCAGCAGCGGTGGCGGCGAAGGCAGTTGTGGCGTCAGCACTGGCAGTGGCTGCGCCAAGCCAGCGGCCCAGCCCTTGGTCAGGCTAGACAGCAGCGCAAGTTCCGCATCGGCGTTGATCCGGCCCGCACGGCGATGCGTGGCAATCCGCGCTGCTTCGCGGACAGACAGTCTTTGCAGCGCGGCGGAAAAATCCGATGTTGGCGCGTGGCGGCGCAGAAAAATCGCGGTGCTGGCAGCAATGTCGTAAAGGCTAAGCGGCACGCGGTTCGCGGCGCGTCTTTCGCTGGCCTCATAGCCGTGATGCACCTGCGCTTGCGGCACGATGGCTGTCAGGCCGTGGGACGCAAGCCGTAGATTGACATCAGCTTCGTCCAGATAAAACCGATAGCCGGGGTCAAATCCGCCAATCTCCAGCAACGCGTCGCGGCGAAAGGCGCAGTTGGTGCCTTGGGTTTTTACAGCCCGTTCCGTAGTGCCGTCGCGCAATGTTTCTTCTTTAATATCAATATGATGATCAATTCCCTGCGCATCCACCTCGCAGGCTTGCCATTGAAACGAAAATCCGTTGCGGCCGCGAATGAACCCGGTTGCGGCAACCACCTTTGCGTTGGCAAACGGCGCCGATAGCCGCGACAGCCAGGTCGGTTCGGCCACGGCATCATCGTCGATAAACGCCACCACGGGAGCGGCGGCCAATTGCAGACCGGCATTGCGCGCCGCGCTGATGTTGGCTTCATCAAAGCTGACCAGTTTTAGCGGCAGATCCAGCGCCTTGACGGCCGCAATCGCCGCAGGGTCGGCCACGACGATCACCTCAAACAGCGGGTGGTCTTGCTGCGTCAGCGCGACGACGCAGCGTGTCAGGGCCGCCGCGCGGTGGCGGCTGACCACGACCACGCTGGCCGCGCTTTTGGTCATCGCATTGCGGCCATCATGGCTTCGATCACCGGCACGTCAGAGGGGTTGTTCAGCTCCCAAAACTGCCGACCTTTCGCCTGAACTTCAACGCACAAGACATGGCGACCGTTTTCAAGAAAGCGCAGTTGCTCCAGCCCCTCCAGCTGTTCCAGCGGGCCAACCGGCCAACTGGGATAGGCGGCCAGTGCGGCGGGGCGATAGGCGTAAACGCCAACGTGGTGAAACACCGGCGTTTCGGCATCATCGGCATAGGTCTTGCCGGTGAACGGGATCACCTCTTTCGAAAAATACAGCCCGCGCATTCCGGCGCCGAAAACCGCCGTTGTGCCGCCCACCCGACCGGCGCGGCGATCTGCCAGAAAGCCGTTCAGCGCGCGGCCATCGCAGCGCAGCACCGGGGTTGCAATATCGGCCTCGGTATCGGCGGCCAGACCTGCGATCAGGTCTTCGACAAACCACGCAGGGGTCAGCGGCGCATCGCCCTGCAGGTTTACGATAACGTCAAAGCCGGGCAGTTTTGCCGCCACTTCGGCACAGCGTTCGGTGCCGTTCTGGGCGTTGGAAGAGGTCATCACCACCTCTGCGCCAAAAGCTTCGGCATGGTCGCGGATGCGGTCGTCATCGGTGGCGACAACAACGCGGTCCACGCCTTTGACACCCATCGCAGCCTCCCAGCTGCGACGGATCAGGGTCTTTTCGCCATCCGGCCCCTTTAATGAAACCAAAGGCTTACCCGGATAACGGGTGCTGGCATAGCGGGCCGGGATGGCGATAAGCGTTGTCATTTCTTCAACTCGACTCCGGGGGCGTAGGCGATAAAGAACGGGTTGTCCCACCCGGCTTTTCCATAGGCCAGCGGCGTGTGGTCATCAAACCGCACCACCTGACCGCCCGCCCCGCGCAGCACGGCATCGCCGGCGGCGGTGTCCCATTCCATAGTGCGGCCCAGACGCGGGTAAAGATCGGCCTCGCCAGTGGCAACCAGACAGAACTTCAGGCTGGACCCAGCCGACTTCATGTCTTTGCAGGCGTATTTGCCGATATACTCGTCGGTCGCCGCATCGCGGTGCGATTTTGACGCCACCACCATCAGCGCGGCGTTGTCGGGGTTTGACACCTTGATCGCGTTCACCGCGCCAATCGCATCTTTTGCCAGCGCGCCGGTTTCTTCCACCGAAACCCCGTCGGCCAAGGTGTAAAACAACCGACCCTGCGCTGGGGCATACACCACCCCGCGCAACGGCACGCCGTTTTCAACATAGGCGATGTTCACCGTGAAATCGCCGCGACGCTGCACGAATTCCTTGGTGCCATCCAGCGGATCGACGATCAGAAACGTCGACGCCTGCAGCGCATGGCTGTCAGCCTGTTCTTCGGTAATCAGCGTGACATCGGGGAAAATCGCGCGCAGACCGGCCGAGATCAGCGCATCGGCGGCTTCGTCGGCTTCGGTCACCGGGCTGGCGTCGGACTTTGATTTCACTGCGAAATCGGGGCTGTTGTAGACTTCCATGATGCGGTCGCCCGCTTCCAGTGCCAGACGGCGAATAACAGGGATCAGGCGGGTGAAGTCCATAGTCTCTCCTCGCGGCGGCGCAGGCTGCCTGCCGCGTTGTTGATTAATATACGCGTCGCCTTTATCATAGCTTGGAAAGGGAACAGCAAGATTTCCTGATTAACGTGGGCAACGCCCCGTCCAAGAGGTTGCAGTAAATGTTTAGACCAGCGGTGAAGCGAACGCCGACGACCAGCGCGCTTGCGATTCTAGAGCTGATTTTTCACGCCGCGGTGCGTAACGTCAGAAAATCACACGGCAATGCGGTTGTTGGCCTGCTGATGGCGATGACGCAATCGGTGCTGATGGTTGCGATCATGGTGTTCATGTTTGACATTCTGGGCATGCGCAGCAGCGCCGTGCGCGGTGATTTCGTGCTGTATATCATGTCGGGCGTGTTCAACTTTTCAACACATTCAAAGGCGCTCAGCGCGGTTTCAAAGTCTGATGGGCCGACCTCGGCGATGATGAAGCATTCGCCAATGAATACCATCGTGGCGATTGGCGCGGCGGCTTTGGGGTCGCTTTACCTGCAAACGCTGTCGGCGCTGTGCATCTTGTTCTTTTACCACACCCTGTGGACGCCGATCACTATTCACGATCCTGTCGGGGTGGCGGGAATGTATCTGATGTCTTGGGCGTCGGGAATTGGGGTTGGCATGCTGTTCAAGGCGGCAACGCCGTGGCAGCCGGAACTGTTCGGGATTTTGACCTCGATCTACGCGCGGGCCAATATGATCTTTTCGGGCAAGATGTTTTTGGCCAACGCAACGCCGACCTATATTTTGTCGATGTATACGTGGAACCCGCTGTTTCACACCATCGACCAGACGCGCGGCTATATGTTTGAAAACTATCACCCGCATTACTCCAGCCTCAGCTATCCGATCATGATGACGTTCATTTTTATCGTGCTGGGTCTGATGGGCGAAAATTTCACCAAGCGGCACGCCTCGGCCAGTTGGAGCGCGGGGCGATGATTGCGCGGCTGCTGGTAATATTGCTTTTGCTGCCGTCGTTGGCCTTGGCAGAGGCACGATTGCCCGCGCTTTATGATGTGAGTGGCGTTGGCGCCGATGACGTTCTGAATATTCGTGCCACCGGCAGCGCCACCGCGCCGATCATCGGCAGCCTTGCACCCGATGCCAAAGATATCGAGGTGGTGACGCTAAGCGATAGTGGCACTTGGGCGCGGGTCAACGTGGCCGAAGCGTCCGGCTATGTGGCGATGCGCTTTTTGCAGCGGCAAAACCGCGCAGATTGGACCGCGCTGCAAAGCGGCTTGCGGTGCAGCGGCACCGAACCATTCTGGGGTCTGTCAATTGACCCGAAAGGCCATAGCGGGTCGCTGTCATCGCCCGAAGCCAGAACGCGGATGATGCAGATTGACCGGGTTTGGCCGGGGCAGGGCGCGCAGCCGGTGGCGGCGCTGTCAATGCAGGGCATGTCGGCGGGCGGCACGGCGGTGTTGCGCCCTGCGCTGTGCAGCGATGGCATGTCAGACGGCAGCTATGGCATCGCGATCGACCTGTTTATGGCCGATGACCGCAGCAATCAGACCACAATCTACTCCGGCTGCTGCAGTTTGGCACCCTGAAACGCCTGCACTTTGGTGGCGATATGCACCCATTCCGCCACCAGTTACGTTTTTCATCATATTGAACCGGCTTTCCGCGCACGGCGACGCTTGCAGGGTGAAAATCCCCTCCCTATATACGCCCAGAAGCCGGAAACGGGCAGCAGCCCCTTCCGGGTCTCATGGGATCGGGACGGAATGCCGCGACTTGGGTTCCGCCCCACAACATCGCCTAAAGAAAGGGACCACTCATGGCCAAAGTCATTGGTATTGACCTCGGGACGACGAACTCTTGCGTCGCCATCATGGACGGCTCGCAGCCTCGGATCATCGAAAACTCCGAAGGCGCGCGCACCACGCCGTCGATCGTTGCATTTACCGAAACCGAACGTCTGGTTGGCCAAGCGGCCAAGCGTCAGGCTGTGACCAACGCGACGAACACGGTTTTCGCGGTGAAGCGTCTGATCGGCCGCCGTCATGACGATCCGGTTATCGTCAAAGACCAAAAGAACATGCCGTATAAAATCGTTAACGGCGGCAACGGTGATGCTTGGGTCGAAGTGCGTGGCGAGAAATATTCGCCGGCGCAGGTTTCGGCTGTCATCCTGCAAAAGATGAAAGAAACCGCTGAATCCTATCTGGGTGAAACTGTCACTCAGGCCGTGATCACGGTTCCGGCCTATTTCAACGACGCCCAGCGTCAGGCCACCAAAGACGCAGGCAAGATCGCCGGTCTGGAAGTGCTGCGCATCATCAACGAACCGACCGCTGCCGCACTGGCCTATGGTCTTGACCGCAAAGAGTCGCGCACCATCGCAGTGTATGACCTTGGCGGCGGCACCTTCGACATCACCATCCTTGAGATTGATGATGGCCTGTTCGAAGTGAAATCCACCAACGGCGACACCTTCTTGGGTGGCGAAGACTTTGACATGCGTATCGTCAACTATCTGGCGGACGAGTTCAAAAAAGAACACGGCGTTGACCTGTCGCTGGACAAGATGGCGCTGCAGCGTCTGAAAGAAGCGGCCGAAAAGGCCAAGATCGAACTGTCGTCGGCCAACCAGACCGAAATCAACCAGCCGTTCATTTCGATGGACAAAAACACCGGCCAGCCGCTGCACTTGGTGGTGAAGCTGACCCGTGCCAAGCTGGAATCGCTGGTGGACGATCTGGTTAAAAAGTCGATGAAGCCGTGCAAGGACGCGTTGAAAGACGCAGGCCTGTCGGTTGGTGACATTGACGAAGTCGTGCTGGTTGGCGGTATGACCCGCATGCCGCGCGTTATCGAAGAAGTGACCAAGTTCTTCGGCAAGGAACCCCACAAGGGCGTGAACCCTGACGAAGTCGTGGCTGCTGGCGCTGCCATTCAGGCCGGCGTGCTGCAGGGCGACGTCAAAGACGTGGTTCTGCTGGACGTGACCCCGCTGTCGCTGGGCATCGAAACGCTGGGTGGCGTGTTCACCCGTCTGATCGACCGCAACACCACGATCCCGACGAAAAAGTCGCAAGTGTTCTCGACCGCCGAAGACAACCAGAACGCCGTGACGATCCGGGTGTTCCAAGGCGAACGCGAAATGGCTGCCGACAACAAGATGCTGGGCCAGTTCAACCTTGAACAAATCCCGCCGGCACCGCGTGGTCTGCCGCAGATCGAGGTTACCTTCGACATCGACGCCAACGGCATCGTGTCGGTGAAAGCCAAGGACAAAGGCACCAACAAAGAGCAAGCGATCACCATCCAGGCTTCGGGCGGGCTTTCCGACGAGGACATCGAAAAGATGGTCAAGGATGCCGAGGCAAACGCCGAAGCCGACAAAGAGCGCCGCGAATTGGTGGAAACCAGAAACCAGGCCGAAAGCCTGCTGCATTCGACCAAAAAGTCGCTTGCCGAACACTCTGACAAGGTTGATCCGTCAACGGTTGAAGTGATCGAACTGGCAATGTCGGCGCTGGAAGATGCGCTGAAGACCGAAAATGCCGGTAAGATCAAAGGCGGGATTCAGAACCTGACCGAAGCCGCGATGAAGCTGGGCGAGGCGATTTACAAAGCCTCGGCTGCCGAAAACGACGGTGGGGATGGCGAAGAGCCGCAGCGTGGCGTGGATGAGGATATCATCGACGCTGACTTCGAAGATCTCGGGAACAACAAGCGGAAGTAAGCCGCCAGGAACCAAAACAGGGCGGCCCATTGCAAGGGCCGCCCTGCCGCGTTCCCGTGAAGGGGTTTTGCAATGGCAAAGCGCGATTATTACGAAATTCTGGGCGCGTCGAAGGGCGCGTCGGCAGAGGAATTGAAGAAGGCCTATCGGACCAAGGCGAAAGAGCTGCACCCCGATCGGAACTCTGACAACCCCAACGCCGAAGCTCAGTTCAAAGAGATCAACGAAGCCTATGACGTGCTGAAAGATGCCGACAAGAAGGCCGCGTATGACCGCTATGGTCACGCGGCTTTTGAAGGCGGCATGGGCGGCGGTGGCCAGCGGGGCGGCTATGCCGGCGGCAACGGTGATTTTTCCAGCGCATTCTCGGACGTGTTCGAGGATCTGTTTGGCGATTTCATGGGCGGTCGTGGCGGCGGCGGTGGCCGGGCGCGGGCACAGCGCGGGTCTGACCTGCGTTATAACCTGCGCGTGTCGATGGAAGAGGCGTTTGCGGGCGTTCAGAAAACCATCAACGTGCCGACCTCGGTTGCGTGTGACACCTGCCGTGGCACCGGTGCCGAAGGCGGGGCCGAACCTGTCGGTTGCCCAACCTGTTCTGGTATGGGCAAGGTGCGGGCGCAGCAGGGCTTCTTTACGGTCGAGCGCACCTGCCCGACCTGTAATGGGGCTGGCCAGATCGTCAAAAACCCGTGCAAGTCCTGCGCGGGCCATGGTCGGGTGGAAAAAGACCGCTCACTTTCGGTGAATATCCCGGCAGGGGTGGAAACCGGAACCCGGATTCGGCTTGCCGGAGAGGGCGAAGCTGGGATGCGCGGCGGGCCCTCGGGCGATTTGTACATCTTTATCGAGATGAAAGATCACCCGATCTTCCAACGCGACGGCGTGCATCTGTTCTGCCGCGTGCCGATCAGCATCGCAACGGCGGCGCTGGGCGGCGAGGTCGAAGTTCCGACGATTGATGGCGGTAAGTCCCGCGTCAAAGTGCCGTCGGGGGCGCAAACTGGCAAGCAGATGCGTCTGCGCGCCAAAGGTATGCCCGCGCTGCGCGGTGGTGGCCATGGCGACATGGTGATCGAACTGGCGGTGGAAACTCCGGTCAACCTGACGGCGCGTCAGAAGGAAATTCTGCGCGAATTCGACACGCTGGCGACCGACAATAACCCGGAAGGGTCGTCGTTCTTTTCAAAAGTCAAAGGCTTTTGGGATGGTATGAAGGGCTAAGGCCCGCAGGGGTGGGCACCAAAGCCCACCCTTTTACAGCGCTGTCAGCACCTCGTCCAAGGTCTGCAGCACCTGATCCGCTTCGGCCAGACCAAAGGCCATCGGCGGCCGTATTTTCAGCACGTTATAGCTGATGCCATTCGCCCCCATCAGCACCCCCTTCGCCCGCATCGCATTGACCACCTGATCGGCAAGTTGCCGCGCAGGGGCTTTGCTGGCGCGGTCTGTGACAAGTTCGGCACCAATCGCCAGACCAGACCCGCGCACATCGCCAATCACCGCGTGCCGGTCGGCCAGCTTGCGCAACCCGGCGCGCAGATAGTCGCCGGTTGCGGCGGCATTGCTGGGCAGATCTTCGTCGCGCAGCACATCCAGCACCGCCGCTGCCGCCGCGCAGGACACCGGATTGCCGCCGAAGGTGTTGAAATAGCGGAACGCCTTGCGGAAGGCCGCGATAATGTCGAACCCCGTCGCCACCGCCGCAACCGGATGGCCATTGCCCATCGGTTTGCCCATGGTGACGATGTCGGGCGCAAATCCCATGCGCAAATGCCCCCAGAATTGCGGGCCAATGCGGCCAAAGCCGGGCTGCACTTCGTCGGCAATCACCACACCGCCAAAGCGGCGCACCACCGCCAAGGCCGGATCAAGCCAGCCGGGCGGCAGATCGGGGAAGCCTTCGTTCACAAAGGCCGGGCACAGAATGATCCCCGACACGCCATGACCGCTTGCCACCAGCGACGTGCAGGCCGCCTCGACCGCTTGCGCGAAACCCTCGGCGGTGCTGCCGCGATAGCTGTCGGGCGCGGGCACATGCCGGACATGGCCACCAAAGCCGCCAATCGGCGGCATCGTGGTCGACAACTGACTGACTGCCGCAGTGTTGCCATGATAGGTGTGGTCGGTGGCAATAATGCCGGTGTTGCCAGTGGCCGCCTGCGCCATGCGCAGCGCAATATCGTTGGCTTCGGACCCAGTGCAGACCATGATCGCCGAAGTGATCTGCGGCCCAAAGGTTCCGACCAGCCGTTCGACATAATCCAGAATGTTTTCATGAAGATAGCGCGTATGGGTGTTCAGCAGACCCGCCTGCCGCGTGATGGCTTCGATCACCCTTGGGTGGCAATGCCCGACATGTGGCACGTTGTTGTAAGCGTCGATATAGGCGCGCCCGTCGGCATCCCAAACCCAAGTGCCTTCGGCGCGCACCAGATGCAGCGGATCGTCGTAGAACAGCCGCACATTGGGGCCAAGCAGGCGTGTGCGGCGCTCTAACAGCGAAGGCAAGTCAGACATGGCGGCTCCTTGCGGCGGTTGTGTTGCGAAAAGATCGCGTAGCGCCGGATTTCGCGCAAGCCGATTTCGGCGCAAGCTCACGGCCTGATCAGGTTTCCTTGGCCAATTTGCGCCGCACCGCCTGTTGAATCAGTTCGCGCTGGCGGTCCGACACGTTGATCGTCGGGGCCTCTGCCGTTGGCCCCGCCTTATAGGCACCCAGCGGATGCGCGCGCGGCGTCGGTTTGGGCGCGACCTTGATGGTGTATTCCGGCTGAAACCGATGCGGCGCTGGCGGCAGCTTTGCGGCAATCCGCGACCGGTCCAGCATATCGTCAAGATCGGGCGTTGGCATGCCAACCTCGGTCCGGCTGGAACACCAGATCGACAGAATGATCATCACCGGATCATCCGATTGCGGCGTTTCTTCGGTAACGCCCAGAAACCACGCCCTGATACCGCGACCAGACGTGATCAGCGCTTGGATCCGATGCGAAACGTCATGCGACAGCATGCCCAAAACCTTGCGCTGCGTCACATCGGTTGTATCGACAACCGCAAGCAGTGTGCCGGTCAGTGTTGTCAAGAACACCTCTTGCCCAACATCCGTCGCGGCCAGCATCATCGCTGCCCGTGCCTTGTCTCTTGCGATATTCACCAAAAGATGAGGAAAAAGGTTTCTCACCAAGACACCAAGGCCAACCCCAATGAGATTTTTGCACTGTTTGCGAACGGTGCTATAGTATCGGCGGTGGAGTCGGGAATTACAACTTAAAGTTATATG
>Ga0228703_1002109_pt1 | contig 11444 bp, 12 predicted proteins | sample McNCre217_Aug_MG_3_FD_178020 | JGI IMG/M metagenome (GOLD analysis project Ga0228703, IMG submission 178020) | Freshwater microbial communities from McNutts Creek, Athens, Georgia, United States - 29-17_Aug_MG | ecosystem: Environmental > Aquatic > Freshwater > Creek | place: USA: Georgia... | reverse complement strand
GATCAGCGAGTGGATTTGCTCACGGTCAATCGGGGTGATGAAGGTTTTGTGGATCATGCGGTTGACTTCATGCGTCACCCGGTCGGCGGCGTGCTCCGCGTTGATCACTTCTTGGTTGTATTTGTCTCTGAGAATCGGGTCGCTGTAGTGGGCCACCAATTGCGAGAAAGCACGCGCTGCATTGACGATGCAGTCTGAGTGCTGGTTGAACATGACGAAAAAATTGCCCTCGGTGGGCAGTAACTTTCCAAACAACATGGGCAATCTCCGTTTTCGTGACGTCTGAGTGAGTTTTATATGACAAATGAAAGTGTAAGCGCAGCTTACAAACGGACTATTTCCTGCTCTGACACCTTTTTTAACCAGTCGGTTTTCACCCGATCGGGGCAAATTTCTGCCAAAGGCACCAGAACAAAGGCGCGCTCGCGCCAACGCGGGTGGGGCAGCGTGAGTCGGGGGGAGTCCAGAACGAGGTCGTTGTACCAAATCAAGTCCAGATCCAAAGTGCGGGGCGCATTGGGAAAAGGCCGTTCACGCCCTGCCCTGTTTTCTAAGTTTTGCAAGGCATCGAGCAGGTCCAATGGCAGCAGGTTTGTGCTGTAGATCGCAACGGCATTGACAAATTCTGGCCCCGTCGCTTCGTGCGGTGCGCTGGTGTACAAAGAAGAGGCTTCTTGTAATTGCGTCGTGGCTAACCCGCCAACATCTTGGATGGCTTGCAAGACCGTAGCCCGGGCATCTCCCAAATTGGCGCCAAAAGCCACGCAGACCTGAACCAAGATTTACTCCGCGTCAGGTGCGCGCGCTGCTCCGCCTGCAGGTTTGCGCCGTCTGCGTCGCTTCTTGGGCGCAGATTCTTGCGGAGCCACGGTCTTTGCCTGTTGCAACAGGTCTTCGCGGGTAGCGTCATCGGCCAAGCTGAACTCTTGCCACCAATCGGCGAGCAGTTCGTCTACCTCGCCCACATCTGCACGCAGACGCATGAAGTCAAAGCCTGCGCGGAAGCGCACGTGGTCGACCAAGGTCCATGGTCCGCTACCAGAACGTTTTTCAAAGCGGGGCTGCATCAACCAAATGTCACGCATATCGGCACCGAGCTTGCCTCTGCCGGAGACGTCGCCAATGCGGGAATCAAAGACCTCGTCGATGGCGTCTTGCAAGGCCGGAAACGGCGGTTGCTTGAGCCGCTTGGCGTTCCAGCTCTCGCGCACGTCTGACCACAAAACGCAGGCCAGCAAAAAGCTGGGCGCCACGGGTTTGCCTTCGCCAACACGGCGGTCTGTGTCTTGCAAAGCGGTTTTGACGAACTCTCCGTCGGAACGCGCCACGACGACATCTAGCAAGGGATAAATACCTTTTTGCAAACCCAATAACTTCAATTGCGCGACGCTCGCGAGCGCATGCCCCGTCTGCAAAAGTTTGAGCATCTCGTCGAATAAGCGGCTTTGCGGGACTTCGGCCAAAAGCTTGAGCATGCGCTTCAAAGGCGCGGCTGTTTTGGCTTCTAAAGAAAACCCCAGATCGCTGAGTTTGGCGGCAAAGCGCACGGCGCGGATGATGCGCACGGGGTCTTCGCGGTAGCGGGTGGCGGGGTCTCCGATCATGCGCAAGACTTTTTTCTTGGCGTCGGCGATGCCACCGTGGTAGTCGATCACTTCTCCGGTCTCGGGGTCGTAATACATGGCGTTGATGGTGAAGTCGCGCCTGGCGGCATCCTCATCCTGCGGGCCCCAGACGTTGTCGCGTAAGACGCGGCCAGTGGCGTCCACTGCGTGCTTCATGCCGGCAAGCTCTTGCTTGCTGCTGCGCTCGTTGCCAGTGACTTGCGTGGCGTCGGCGTTGTCAAGATGGGCGCGGAAGGTCGAGACTTCGATCACCTCGTGCTCGCGGCCCCTGCCATAGACCACGTGGACGATACGAAAGCGCCTTCCAATGATGAAGGCTCGGCGAAATGCTGACTTGACTTGCTCGGGCGTTGCGTTGGTCGCGACGTCGAAATCTTTGGGTTTCAGGCCTAACAACAGGTCACGCACCGCACCACCGACGATATAGGCTTTGAAGCCACGGTCTTGCAAGGTGCGCACGACGTTCAAAGCGCGTTCGTCCACCCAATCGGCATTGATGCCATGCACTTTGGTGGGCACCACTTGGCGCTTACCCAGCGAGGGCTTTTTGCTGGCGGGTGATTTGCCCATCAGCTTGTTGATAAATTGTTTGATCATGCAGTCGGAAAAAGTTCCAGAATCGGCCAGCCTTTTTCAAGGGCCAAGGCTTTGAGTTTGGCGTCTGGGTTGGTAGCAACCGGATGGTTGACGCGTTGCAACAAAGGGATGTCGTTGCTGGAATCACTGTAAAACGTGGTCTCCACCGAGTCCCAGTCCAAACCCCGTTGGTGCAACCATTGTTGCAGACGCTCGACTTTGCCTTCGCGCAAAGACGGCACCCCGGCGATTTCACCGCTGTACCAACCCTGGGCATCGCGCACCAGTTCTACGGCAATCAGTTCGTCTACGCCCAAGGCATGGGCGATGGGGCGGGTCACAAATTCGTTGGTTGCGGTGATGATGAGCAGTTGTTCGCCTGCTTCGCGGTGTTTCTCCAACAAGGCCAAGGCTTCAGGGCGAATAGCGGGTTGTATGACTTCGCGCATAAAACGGGCATGGGCCGCTTCCGCTTCGGCACGCGAGCGGATACGAAACGCTTCAGTGGCAAAGCGCACATAGTCGTGGATATCCAAGGTGCCCGCTTGGTAGTGGGCGTAAAACGCGTCGTTTTTTTGGGTGAACGCAACGGCGTCCGTCCAGCCCAGCGTGGTCGTGAAATGCCCCCAAGATTGGTCTGAATCAATCGGCAAAAGGGTGTGGTCGAGGTCAAAGAGGGCGAGCTTCATGGGGTGTCTTCCAGCATCGATTTAAGAAGCGGAATCGTGATGGCGCGTTGGGTTTGTAAGGCGTAGCCGTCGAGTTGGTCTAGCAATTGCACCAAGTTGCCCAAGTCGCGACTGAATCGGTTCAACATGAAGTCCATCACTTCGTCACTCAAAAAGATGCCGCGCTCGTCTGCGTTTTGGCGCAAGACGGCGCGCCGCTCCGATTCGCTCAAGACTTGTAGATGAAAAATATGGCCCCAGCCCAAGCGCGTGCGCAAGTCTTCACGTAATTGCAAATCACTCGGAGGCACACTGCCGCTGGCTAAGACCCAACGCTGCTGGCCGTCTTGGGGCGAGGTGGCGTTGACGAACCAGTTGAAGGCTGCTTGCTGCTGCACCGCGGTGTACAAATGCACATCGTCTAATAGAACAACACGCCAGTTTTCTTGGAAAGCTTCTGGCTCAGCGATATTGGCGTCTAACCAGCCAACGGGACTGCCTTGCTCTTGTAGTTGCGCAAATACTGCGCGCAACAAATGCGATTTACCGCTGCCTGACTCGCCCCATAAATAGGTGGGCACCGGCGAGCGTTTGTCGTAGCCCGACCACAACACCAAGTGTTCGAGGGCAGCGAGATTGGGTCCCGCTAAGAAATTACGCAAACTCGGGCCAGAGGCCAATCCGATATCGAGCGCGATTTGCTTCATGCCCTAAACAGCTCGCTAGATTGGTAACGGTGTCGCAAACGTCGAATCGCCACCAGCAGCACTGCGCTCGCTGGCAGGGCGATCAACACACCCACGAACCCAAACAACTGGCCAAAGGCCAGCAAAGCAAAAATGACATGCAAGGGGTGCAAGCCAATGCGCTCGCCCACCAAGCGCGGCGTCAATACAAAACCTTCTAAGGCTTGGCCTAAACCGAACACCACGATGAGCATCAAACACGCTTGCTCAAAAGGAAATTGCAATAAAGCTGCGATGGATGCCAAGACCAACCCTAAGCCAAATCCCACATAGGGCACAAACACCGCGAGGCCCGTGAAAACGCCAATCGGTAATGCCAGTTCCAGCCCAAACCACCATAGTCCTAGGCTGTAAAAAACGGCCATCGCCACCATGACCGAGAGTTGGCCACGCAGGTACTGCCCTAGGACTTGATCGCTTTCATCGATAAAACTATCGAAGGCAGGGCGCATTTTCATAGGCACCAGCGAATGCATATGGCGCGTCACGTGACGCCAATCGACCAACAAATAAAACAGCACCACCGGTATCAGCACTAGGTTGCCAACTAAGGCCAAAACCACACTGCCGCCAATACGCAAAGACGCCAGGGCTTTGGCAACACCGTCGCCCATCGAGAGGTCTACGTTTTGCAAAACAAAGGCTTTGATGTTCTCGGGCTCCAAAGACACTTGCACGCCCATGCTGGCCAACCAGGGGGCTAGGAAGGTTTGACCACGCTCCAATAAAGCTGGTAACTTGTCGCGCATCTGCGGCAATTCCGTCACCACGATAGGCACTAATAAAGTGAACACAGCGACCACCACCACTAGAAAACCGATTTCCACCAAGAGCACCGCGACGAAGGAAGGTATGAAGTGTTTGCCCACACGCTCTAAGCCACGCACCACAGGGTTTAAGGCGTAGGCCAAAACAGCCGCCACCACAAAAGGCATCAAGACGGGGCCCAAAACCCAAAGGACAAGCCCCACCAAGAGAGCGATAGCGCCCCAAGCAAGAGCGTGGCGTTGCGGCGGGTTAAATTGCATACAGCGTCGTGGGGATGGGGGCTTTAAAATGAACCGCTTCATTCTATCGGTGAGCGCCTACTTGCTTACCAACCCCACAGCGCACCATGAACCACCCCCTTTCCTACAAAGACGCAGGCGTTGACATAGACGCTGGCGACGCCTTGGTCGAACGCATCAAGCCCTTGGCCAAAAAAACCATGCGTGAAGGCGTTCTAGCGGGTATCGGTGGCTTTGGCGCCTTGTTTGAAGTGCCGAAACGATACAAAGAGCCGGTTTTGGTCAGCGGCACCGACGGTGTGGGTACCAAACTCAAGTTGGCCTTCGAATGGCAGATGCACGACACCGTCGGCATAGACTTGGTCGCGATGAGCGTCAATGACGTGCTAGTCCAAGGCGCGGAACCGCTGTTCTTCCTCGACTACTTTGCCTGTGGCAAGTTAGATGTGGACACCGCCGCCGCTGTGGTTGGGGGCATCGCCAAAGGCTGTGAGTTGTCTGGCTGCGCCTTGATCGGCGGTGAGACTGCCGAAATGCCCGGCATGTACCCTGCAGGCGAATACGACTTGGCAGGCTTTGCTGTGGGCGCCGTGGAAAAGTCAAAAATCTTGACGGGACAAAACGTGCAGGCGGGTGACGTCGTGCTGGGGCTTTCGTCTTCGGGCGTGCATTCCAACGGGTTCTCTTTGGTGCGCAAAGTGATTGAGCGTGCAGGCGCGAATACGCCTGCCACCCTCGATGGCCAGACTTTTAAGCAGGCCATCATGGCCCCCACCCGCTTGTATGTCAAAAGCGTTTTAGCCGCACTGGCCCAGCACCCTATCAAAGCCTTGGCGCACATCACCGGTGGTGGTTTGTTAGAAAACATTCCCCGTGTTTTGCCAGACGGATTGGCCGCCCATCTCCAACACGGCAGTTGGCCGCGCAGTGAGTTATTTGCCTGGCTTCAAACCACAGCGGGTATTGACGATATCGAGATGAACCGTACCTTTAACAACGGCATCGGCATGGTGGTGGTGATCGACGCAGCGCATGCCAAGGCCTGCGCGCAAACCCTACAAGACTTGGGCGAGTCGGTACACACGATTGGGGTGATTGCGCCTAAGGGTGATGGCGCTTCGGTGGTGGTGGCTTAATCAGCCTCATCCAAACTAGGCAGCAAAACTTTCAAACGTTTCTTAACGGCGTCCAAACGTTCCGTATCGTCCTGCGAGCCGTAAACCTCTTCTAAATTACGCAGCATGCGCGTCATGATTTCTCTGGGCGAAGCGCTGCGCAAATAGTGTTTGAGCAACTCGTCAGAGATCTCACCGTCCCGCGCCAAGCCTGATTCTGCGTAGAGGGGCGAGAGGCGTTCCATCAAATCTTCTTTGGTCAGCGAGTGGCCGTTGAACGGGTCGATGACCACCTTGCCTTCGTGTGGGTACGGCAGATGCACTTTCATCAGGAAATGCCCGGGAAAGCCAACGCCATAAGCCTCCAAACCAATTTGGCCAGCCAACTCCAACCACAACAGCGCCAAACTAATCGGAATACCCCGACGGGTACGCAGCATCACATGCAAATAGCTGTTGTCGGGGTCGTAGTAGTTGTTGGCGTTGCCCTCAAAACCCATTTCTTCGAAAAAGAACTTGTTGAGGACGCGTAATTTGTGTATGGCTCCGGCATCTGCGGGTAGGCGTTTTTTGAGTCGGCTGACGAGTTGGTCGACTTGTCCTAAGACTTCTTGGATATCGAGTTCAGGGTATTCGTCTTGGGCCAGGCAAATAGCGGATTCAAGCAGAGGGAATTCTGTGTCGCTTTGCACCAGGGAGGCAAAGTATTCCAAAGAGGTGGGCACTTCTAATTTGAAATCCATGATCAACGCCTTTTATCGCCGCAACAAGTTGATGACATTCAATCCGCTCAAGCGAAGGGTAACAAAATAAATCAGCGCACTGACCAACAAAACGCCCCCCATAGAACCAATGCGCAAAAAGGGTGTGACCTGCATGTCGGTCCAATTCAGGACGTATGCCAAGGTTGCTAGCCACGCGCCCAATAGCGCACACGCCAGCAACACCTGCGAAAGCAAACGCCACCATCCAGTGTTGGGAACATAAGCCCCCCGCCTACGCAAGCCGATGAGCAACCATGCCGCATTGATCAAAGCGCCTAAGCCAATCGACAAGGCCAAACCGGCATGCGCAAAAACTGGCACGAGCGCAATATTCAGCAACTGCGTGATCACCAACACCGACACCGCAATGATCACAGGCGTGCGCGTGTCTTGGCTGGCATAAAAACCAGGCGCCAGCACTTTGATAGCGACCAAGCCGATGAGGCCCACGCCATAGCCCATCAACGCGACTGCGGTCTGCTGCACGTCATGCGCATTGAACGCACCATAGTGGTAGAGCACAGCCACCAAAGCAGGAGAAAACACCAGCAAAGCCACGGCACACGGAAAAGCCAGCACCAGCACCAAACGCAAACCCCAGTCGAGCATGTTCGAAAACGCTTGAGCATCATTGGCCGCTTTGGCAGCAGAGAGCTGCGGCATTAGCACCACACCCAAAGCAACGCCCAGCATGGCGGTGGGAAACTCCATCAAGCGGTCGGCATAACTGAGCCAACTCACGCTGCCGGGCGTCAAGTGCGAGGCTATTTGGGTGTTGATAAGCAAAGAAATTTGCGCCACGCTCACTCCGAGCAAAGCAGGTGCCATCAGTTGCAAGATGCGTTGTGGCCCTTCACTCTGCCAAGCTTGGCGCAGAGATGTCCAACTCAGCCCCACACGCGGCAACAGGTCTAACTTGCGCAGAGCCCACCACTGGGCGCTGAGTTGTGCAACACCGCCGAGCATCACGCCCCCCGCCATCGCGTAAATGGGCTCCATGCCCCACCGCCCCAACATCGGAGCACCCCATAGGGCGGCTCCAATCATGCAAACGTTGAGCAACACAGGCGTGGCCGCAGGCACTGCAAAGCGCTTCCAAGTATTCAGAACACCTGCGCCCAATGCGACCAACGACATCAGAGCGATGTAGGGGAACATCCAGCGCGTCATCACGACAGCCGCGTCAAACCCGTGCGTAGACTGTTGCAAGCCGCTTGCCATCGCCCAGACCAGCCAGGGCGCACCTAAGACACCGGCAACACTGGCGACGAACAAGGCCCAAGCTAAAACGGTCGTGACTTGGTGAATCAGCAAGAGTGTGGCTTCGTCTCCCGCTTGCTGGCGACTGGTGGCTAAAACCGGGACAAAGGCTTGGCTGAATGCGCCTTCGGCAAACAAGCGGCGGAACAAATTGGGGATGCGAAACGCCACATTGAAGGCGTCGGTCAAAGCGCTGGCCCCAAAAGTCGAGGCAATCAAGAGTTCCCGCACCAGACCGGTGATGCGCGACACCAGGGTCAGGCTCGAGACGATGGAGGCAGATTTGAACAAGGACACGGCCACAAGTGTAGCCAGACGGCGTTTCCCGCTACAATCGTCGGCTTTGCTGACAACATTCACAGACACTTAAGGAAACTCCAATATGGCATCTGCTAAGCCAAAGAAAAAGAACCCGCGCCTTGCGTCGGGCCGTAAACGCGTCCGTCAAGACGAAAAAATCAACGCCGCCAACACCTCGTTGCGCTCGAAGTACCGCACTGCGGTCAAGAACGTCGAGAAAGCTGTTTTAGCTGGCGACAAAACCAAAGCTGCCGAATTGTTCGGCAAGATGCAAACCGTTGTCGACACCGTCGCTGACAAAGGCATCTTCCACAAAAACAAAGCGGCTCGTGACAAGAGCCGTCTCGCCTCCAAGGTCAAGGCCTTGGCACTCGCTGCCTAATTACTAGGCAACCCGCCCAGCCTGATACATCAGGCTGCCGTTTGTAACGGGTGCGCTGTCAGCAAAGCAAAAAAGCAAAAAAGCAAAAACCCGCCTCGGCGGGTTTTTTGTTTTAAAGCGCTTTTTCCTTGACGGGCGGATCCGGCAGCAAACACGCCTCCAAAACCTGCAAATCGTTGTCCTTGGCGAAATTCATCACGAAATTCCAAGCCATCGGCTCTTCTTCGCGCAAATCCGTGTGGACGATGACGCATTTATTGCCGTCTAAGGTATTGGGAACACACCAAGGGGAGTAGCTGATGTAGCTGTCAGGCGTTGCGCCGCCTGGTCGAAACTGGCTCATCACGCCTGCCAAACGCTCCGCCCAGTCACTCGGCCGAAAGGTTCGCCCCTCGTGGGTGAGGCCCAAGATAAAGACTTCTTTGGTGTGATCAGAAACCATCGGATAGAGGTTGGGATGAGGGGTAGCGCTTCGAGGATCGCTCGGATTTGCGAATGTGAAACCATTCTATCTTGTATAAGACTTGCGACTAGCACAAACCCTAATGTTGCTGACATTTTCCTGCCCTGATGCCCCTAAAATTGCACCCCAACGGCTCAACCTTCGTTGGGTCGTTTCTATTTTGGAGTTGCCATGACCATCCCCGCTGCTTCCCCGCACACCATGAACACCTACGGCCGCCTGCCCGTGGCCTTGTCACATGGCAAAGGTTTGCGCGTATGGGATACCAACGGCAAGTGCTACTTGGACGGCTTGGCTGGCATCGCCGTCAACACCTTGGGGCACGCCCATCCAAAACTCACGCCCGCTTTGCAAGACCAAATCGGCAAGATGATCCACAGCTGCAACTATTACCACATACCCAACCAAGAAGCCTTGGCGGCCAAGTTGGTGGCGTTGTCTGGCTTGACCAATGTGTTCTTTTGCTCGACTGGCCTTGAAGCCAATGAAGCAGCATTGAAGTTGGCACGTAAATTTGGCCACAGCAAAGGCATCGAAAAACCTGAAATCGTGGTTTATGAGAAGTCTTTCCACGGCCGCTCCCTCGCCACCTTAGCCGCCACTGGCAACGACAAGATCAAAGAGGGTTTTGGTCCCATGATGGAAGGCTTTATCCGCGTTCCCGTCAACGACATCGAAGCACTCAAAAAAGCCACAGCAGGCAATCCCAATGTGGCGGCCGTATTCATGGAAACCATTCAAGGCGAAGGCGGCATCCAGCCTATGCGCATTGAGTATTTAAAAGCCGTTCGCCAACTGTGTGACGAACAAGACTGGTTGATGATGATCGACGAAGTGCAATGCGGCATGGGACGCACCGGCAAATGGTTTGCGCACCAGTGGGCTGGCATCTTGCCTGATGTGATGCCTTTGGCCAAGGGTTTGGGGTCTGGCGTGCCGGTGGGTGCAGTGGTAGCTGGACCCAAAGCCGCGAATATTTTTCAGCCTGGAAATCACGGCACCACCTTTGGTGGCAATCCATTAGCGATGCGGGCGGGCGTAGAGACGATTCGCATCATGGAAGAAGACGGCTTGCTAGAAAACGCCACCCGCGTGGGCAACCATTTACGCGCTGCGCTTGAAAAAAACCTATCGCACCTGCAAGGCGTGAAAGAAATTCGTGGCCAAGGTCTGATGCTGGGCATTGAACTAGAAAAACCATGCGGTGTGATCATGAACCGCGCACTAGAAGCAGGTTTGTTGTTGAGCGTCACGGCCGATACCGTGATACGTTTGGTTCCCCCGCTGATCATCACTGAAGCAGAAGCCGATGAAATCGTCTCCATCTTGGTACCTTTGATCAAAAGCTTTTTGGCAGAACCCGCATGAAACACTTTTTGCAATTCACCGACCTCACGGTAGATGAACTCGCCTATGTGTTCACCCGTGCGTCGCTGATCAAACGCAAATTTAAAGCCTACGAAAAACACCACACGCTGGCGGATCGCACGCTGGCCATGATTTTCGAAAAAGCTTCCACACGCACGCGGGTGAGTTTTGAAGCGGGCATGTACCAAATGGGCGGTGCTGTGGTGCACTTAACAACCGGTGACAGCCAACTGGGTCGAGCCGAGCCCATCGAAGACAGCGCCAAAGTGATCAGCCGTATGGTTGACTTGGTGATGATTCGCACCTTCGGACAAGACAAGATCAATAGCTTTGCCGCCAACTCACGCGTGCCGGTGATCAATGGTTTAACCAACGAATTCCACCCTTGCCAAATCTTGGCCGACTTATTCACTTTCATTGAACACCGTGGTAATACGCAACATCCCTTGCAATGTCTGCACGGCAAAGTCATCGCATGGGTGGGTGATGGCAACAACATGGCCAACACTTGGTTGCAAGCTGCCGACATGTTGGGCTTCACCGTGCACCTCAGCACACCTAGTGGCTACGAAGTAGACCCCGCCATCGCAGGCTTGCGTTCTCGCGACAGTTACAAAGTATTCAAAGATCCGATGCAAGCTTGCGAAGGTGCAGACCTGGTCACCACCGACGTGTGGACCAGCATGGGCTATGAAGCAGAAAACGCAGTCCGACAAGAAGCTTTCGCCGATTGGTGCGTTGATGCAGAGATGATGGCCAAAGCCAAACCTAATGCTTTATTTATGCATTGCTTGCCTGCCCATCGCGGGGAAGAAGTTGCGGCTGAAGTGATTGACGGGCCTCAATCTGTCGTTTGGGACGAAGCTGAGAACCGTATGCATGTGCAAAAAGCGTTGATGGAATTTTTATTGTTGGGTAAGCAATAAACGCTTAAGTAAATTCCTGCTGCATAAACCGGTAATTCGAATTTAATTTGATTCACCCACCAGTTATGAAATCACTGGTTTGTTATGCGCGGAGATAGCCATACAGCCATGGCATATTCATCAATCTTTCACCCAAGGTACGTAAACCCATATCTCGCGCCCACTGCATAGGGCCTGTAGCGTGAAAAATTTCTCCATTGCGTATCGCACGTGCCTGCACACGGGCATTGCGTTGCCAACGAAC
>Ga0228703_1002106_pt1 | contig 11473 bp, 14 predicted proteins | sample McNCre217_Aug_MG_3_FD_178020 | JGI IMG/M metagenome (GOLD analysis project Ga0228703, IMG submission 178020) | Freshwater microbial communities from McNutts Creek, Athens, Georgia, United States - 29-17_Aug_MG | ecosystem: Environmental > Aquatic > Freshwater > Creek | place: USA: Georgia... | reverse complement strand
CGCTGCAGCTTGCGGCTGGTCACAGGGTTATGCGCGCCATCGGTGTTGATGCCCGATTGGAACCACACCCAGGTGTCGCGGTATTCGGCATCGGGGAAGCGCTTGGCGATTTCCAGTTCCATCGCATCGCGACCGGCCATCGCGATATCCAACTCGCGCGCGCCTTCTTTCACCGCTTCGCGAATGGCGAAACCACCCACATCGGCGACGCCCGCGCCATGGCGGATCATCTCCAACTCGGCCACGGATTTCTTCATCCGCTGCGTCATGGTGCCAGCCGAAATATCAACCCCGCGCTTGGGCTTCAGGAAAGCGTTCAGCTTTTCCGATTGCACCAGCGTCATGTGATCCGCCTCGCAGCCAATCACGCGGCCTTCGCCGGTCACCGACAAGATCGCGCGCCAGTAGTTGTCGCGCTGCCAGTCGGTGTAGGTGATGTTGTCACCATGGCAACGGCGCCACGGTTGGCCCGCATCAATACCCGCGCTGATCGTCACGCTTTGCGTCGGCGTCACCACCAGACCATAGGGACGACCGAACGAGCAATACAGGAAGCCCGAGTAATAGGCGATGTTGTGCATCGAGGTGAAGACGCAGGCGTCAACACCATGCACCTCCATCAACTCGCGCAGACCAGCAAGGCGCGCATCATATTCCGACGCGGCGAACGGCAGCACGCGGTCGCCTTGGTGAAAACGGTATTGTTGCGGACGTTCCGTCATAATTCAGACCTCATAGCTGGGGTCCGGCCACTGCGGCACCAAGACCCCGAAAGGTCCCGGCGTACAGGACGAAAGCAGGCAAGCCTGCAAGCGGTGGGAAACTCCCTGTGACGACGCCATCGTCACGGCTCGGCCCCACGATAACCGCACAGCGCGCCGCTGTCTATGGCGGCAAACGACAAGCGCCGACCAGAATCGACACCTGCCGTCGGTTTTTGCCTAAACCGCCTTACCCGCGAAATCCGCCGCCGAATGCCGCTCTGGCACCTGCTCGGCCGCGTCACCCCAGTTGCGGTTCACCAGACGCCCGCGCTTCACCCCCGGCCGTGCATCAATCGCATCGGCCCAGCGTTTGAGGTTCTTGTAGATCCCGACATCCAGAAACTCTGCCGAATTGGCATAGCTGCGGCCCAGCACCATGGCACCATACCACGGCCAGATCGCGATATCGGCGATCGAATACTGCGCCCCGGCAATATACTCCACCTCGGCCAAACGCCGATCCAGCACATCAAGCTGCCGCTTAGTTTCCATCGCATAGCGGTTGATCGGGTATTCAAACTTTTCCGGCGCATAGGCAAAGAAATGGCCAAAGCCGCCGCCCACAAACGGTGCCGAGCCCATCTGCCAGAACAACCAGTTCATCACCTCGGTCCGCTCTGGCCCGCTTTGCGGCAAAAATGCCCCGAATTTTTCGGCCAGATGCACAAGGATCGACCCGCTTTCAAACAGCCGCAGCGGCGTGTCGCCGGAATAATCCATCAGCGCCGGAATTTTCGAATTAGGGTTCACCGCCACAAAGCCCGACCCAAACTGCTCACCCTTGCCGATATTGATCAGCCAGGCGTCATATTCGGCGCCGCTGTGCCCTGCCTCTAGCAACTCTTCGAACAGGATCGAAACCTTTTGCCCGTTGGGCGTCGCCAGCGAATACAGCTGAAACGGATGCTGGCCCTTCGGCAGCGTCTGGTCATGCGTGGCCCCGGCGATGGGGCGGTTTATATTGGCAAACTGGCCACCATTGGCGGCATCCCAGGTCCAGACCTTGGGCGGAACATAAGGCGTGGAAGACATAGACAGATCCTTTGCGGGCGACATGCCCGGACAGACCAGAACCTAGGGGCGATTGGGCGCCGCGGCAATGCGGCACCCTTGCATCGACGGCAACGCTGCCCATCTACCCTATGCACAACATAGGAGTCTGGTATGCACTGCCCGATTGATGGTGAAACTTTGGTAATGGCGGACCGCAGCGGCGTCGAGATCGACTATTGCCCGAAATGCCGCGGTGTCTGGCTGGATCGTGGTGAGTTGGACAAGATCATCGAACGCAGCGCTGGCGCAGAGCCTGCCAAAACCGCGCCGCCGCGCGCCGCACCGGCCCATGCGCCCGAAGCCTCGCGCGGGGTTTACCGCGAAGACAGCCGCGACGATGACGACGCCTATCGCCCAAAGAAAAAGCGCCGCGAAAGCTTTCTTAGCGACCTGTTTGATTTCTAATCAAATCTTGGTTTGAACAACTACAGCGGGGCGCATCTTTGCCCCGCTACCCGGCCAATTGCAGCGCCGCCGCTTGGGCGAACGATGAATATGGCCAATCTTCGGGCCGCTCTGCCACGCCATGCCGCACCGGGTCCATCTGGCAGCAGCGCAGATGCAGATCATAATCAGCCTGATTGCCGATCGAATGCGCCCAATAGCCCCGCTGCCAGACGCCACGCTCTTGCTGGTTGATCTGGCTTAACCGCAGCGGGCGCTTCGGCAGCGCCGCCGTGAACCGCGATTTGATCAGCCGCCAGCGCGTCGCATGGTCAAAATCACCTGCGGGCAGGGTCCAGATCGTGTGCAGATGGTCCGGCAACACCACCCAAGCCTTGATCTGAAACGGCCGTTCGGCGCGCGTCAGCCGCACCGCTTGCCGCAAATGTTCGATCTGGGTGACCAGCACATCATCGCCGGGCCGCTGCAACGACACGGTGAAAAACATCTGGGCGGCGGGCGCGGTGGGGCGGCTATATTGTGGCATGGCCAAGACCTGCCACAGCTTTGGTTAACACCGCGTTACCGCGCATGAAAAAGGCGCATGTTTCCATGCGCCCCCTTGCCATTCTGCGTGGCTGTCTCCGGTCAAACCGACCGCGTGATCCCGCCATCCACCCGCAGGTTTTGCCCGGTGATATATCCCGCCGCATCCGACGCCAAAAAGCTGACGGTGCCGGCAATTTCCTCTACCCGGCCATAGCGCCCCATCGGAATACGGGCGCGGAACTCTTCCTTTTCCGGTAGCGAGTTGATGAAGCCCGGCAGCACGTTGTTGATCCGAATGCCTTGGGCGGCATATTTATCGGCATAAAGCTTGGTAAACGCCGCCAGACCGGCCCGCGCCACCCCCGAGGTCGGAAAGGCCGGATCGGGTTCAAAGGTGGCAAAGGTGGTGATGTTGATAATCGACCCGCCGGTGCCTTGCGCTTCCAGAATCGGCGTCACCGCCCGAATGGGGCGCACCGCCGACAAGAAATAAATGTCGATGCCCTGATGCCAACCCTCGTCGGTAATATCCAGCAACGCCGCACGCGGGCCATGCCCGGCCGAATTCACCAGCACATCAATGCGCCCGAACTTCGCCATCACCGCATCAACCAGACGCTGCACATCGTCGTTGCTTTGGTTCGATCCGGTCACGCCAACGCCGCCCAGACTTTCGGCCAAAGCCTGCCCTTTGCCCGATGACGACAAAATGCCAACCGCGAAACCATCCGCCGCCAGTCGCCGCGCCGCAGCCGCCCCCATGCCAGATCCGCCCGCCGTGATCACCGCAACCTTTTGCATTTTCGTGCCTCCAATGCTTTGTTGCAACCTGCCACGCCCCCTTCGCATAGGAAAGCCCAACCATGCAGCCCGGTCCGCGCAATCTGATCACCGATGTTGTGGGCCTGCGGGTCGGCAATGCTCATGATGCCACCCTGCGGTCCGGCTGCACTGTGCTGACAGCCGATCACCCCTTTACCGCTGCCGTTCACGTCATGGGCGGCGCGCCCGGCACCCGCGAAACCGACCTGCTGTCGCCCGATCGGCTGGTGCAACTGGTTGATGCGCTTGTGCTTTCCGGCGGATCGGCCTTTGGCCTTGATGCCTGCTCGGGGGTGGCCGACGCCCTGCACGCCATGGGGCGCGGCTTTGTCGTTGGCCCCGCCCGCGTGCCCATCGTGCCCGGCGCGATCCTGTTTGATCTGCTGAACGGCGGCGCCAAAGACTGGCCGCGCAACCCCTATTACGCGCTTGGCCACAGCGCCCTGACCACCGCCCAACCCGATTTCAAAATCGGCAGCGCCGGCGCGGGCTATGGTGCCATGACCGGCACTTGGAAAGGCGGGCTTGGCTCTGCCTCGCTGGTGCTGCCGTCGGGGCTAACCGTAGGCGCGCTGGTGGCTGTCAACGCACTGGGCTCTGTCACCGTCAACGACGGCGCGCAGTTCTGGGCGGCCCCGTGGGAATATAACGCTGAATTCGGCGGCTTGGGCATCAGCCCGCATCCCGCCAACCCCACCGCCCCGCTGCCGCAAAAACGCATGGGCGAGGCGACCACCATCGCCATCGTCGCCACCGACGCCACCCTGACCCAAGCGCAAGCACAGCGCATGGCCACCGCCGCGCATGACGGCATGGCCCGCGCCATCGTGCCATCGCATACGCTCTTGGATGGAGATTTGGTCTTCGCCGCCGCAACCCACGCCAAACCGCTGCAAGACCCGCTGACCGACACGTTTCAACTGGGCCACGCCGCCGCCATCTGCCTTGCCCGCGCCATCGCCCGCGCGATCTACAGCGCCACGCCGCACCCGGCCGATCTGCAACCCACCTGGGCGTCACGCCACGGCCGCTAGCCTACCAGCGGCCCAACGCCGCCTCATCCTCATCGCGCGCGGCAACCCATTCGGCCCCGTCAGCCGACAGTTCTTTCTTCCAGAACGGTGCGCGCGATTTCAGGTAATCCATCAAAAACTCTGCCGCCGCAAAGGCATCCGCCCGATGCCGCGACGCCGTCGCCACCATCATGATCGCCTCGCCACCCGCCAACCGGCCATAGCGGTGGATCACCAGCGCATCGGCCAAAGACCACCGCACCATTGCCTGATCCATCATCGCAGCAATCGCCTTTTCGGTCATGCCGGGGTAATGCTCGATCTCCATCGCCGCCAGCGCGCCGCCATTGTCGCGCACCAATCCGGTAAAGGTCACCACAGCGCCGGCCCCCAGCACACCCGCCGCGAAAGCATTGCTTTCCGCGCCAAGGTCGAACGGCTCTGCCTGCACCTGCAGTTTCATCTCAGCCACCGGTCATCGGCGGAAAGAACGCCACCTCGCGCACCCCCGCCAAAGGCGCATCAAACGACGAAAGCTCTTGGTCCAACGCCACCCGCAACGAGTCCAGATCGGCAAAGGCCAATTCATACCGCTCTTCGCGGGCCACCAATTCGGCAATCAGATCACGCACCGTAACCGCTGTGGTGTCCAGCTTTTCCCGCGGCACCCCGATGCGTTCACGCACCCAAGCAAAGTATAACACGTCGATCATGTGTCTTCCCGCAAGAACGGCAGCGCTTTGCGGAAATACTCCAACCCGGTCATCGCCGTCAGCACCGCCGCCACCCACATCAACACCAAGCCAAAATCGCCCGCCACGCTGGCGCAATCGCGCTTGCCACAGGCGCGGATCGGGTCGGCCAAGCCCTGCGCCACCGCATCGGCATACTGATCGGGCGTCATGCCATGCATCGCCACCCCGTTCAGATATTCCAACCCGGTGCCCAAAAACAGCACCGCAATCGCCACCATCTGCGCCGTGGTCTTCCACTTTGCCAGCTTGGTCACTTTCAGCAGGCCCGCCTTGGCCCCCAGAAACTCACGCAGCCCCGAAACGAAAACCTCGCGGAACAAGATCACCGTCGCGGGCAGGATCAACCAGGCATTCATCCCCGAATAGCCGGTCAGCACCATGATCGCGATCACCACCATCGCCTTGTCGGCAATCGGGTCCAGCATCGCGCCAAACTTGCTTTCCTGTTTCCACAGCCGCGCCAGATAGCCATCAAACCAATCGGTAATCGCCGCGCCGATAAACAGCGTCAACGCAAACCAATCCGCCCAAGGCCGCTGGAAATACAGAAACATCACCGCCACACCGGGGGCGGCCAGCAAGCGCAGGAATGTCAGCGTGTTGGGGATAGACCATCTCATGCGCAAAGTCGTAGCGTATCGGCGCAGGCGCGGAAAGCAGGATTTCCGACAAAATCGGCAACAGAAAGCGGCAAGCCGCCGATAGCCTTACTCCGGCACCGGCGCCCAGATCACATCATCAATCCGCGGCGCACCGGTGGCCAACATCACCACCCGGTCAAACCCCATCGCAATGCCGCTTGCCGGCGGCATCAACGCCAGCGCCGCCAGAAAATCTTCGTCCAGCGGATAGCGTTCGCCGTAAACCCGCGCCTTTTCGTCCATCTCAAGGCCAAAGCGGCGGCGCTGCTCATCGGGGTTGGTCAACTCGCCAAAGCCATTCGCCAATTCAACCCCGCAGGCATAAACCTCGAACCGCTCGGCCACCCGGCCGTCGTCTGGATGCTTGCGCGCCAGCGCGGCTTCGGCGGCAGGATATTCATCCAAAATCGTCACCCGCCCCATGCCCAGATGCGGTTCAACCCGTTCGCCCAACACCCGGCTTAGCATATCTGACCAAGTATCATCCGCCGCCACCCGCAACCCGATCCGCCGCAACGCCGCCGCCAACACCGCCGCATCGGGCGTGCCATCGGCGGCAATGCTGGCCAACAGATCCACATCGGCATAGCGCGAAAACGCCTCGGCCACGCTCAAACGTTCCGGCTCTGCCAGCACATCGCAGGTCTTGTCGCGAAACCGCAGCTCTGCCGCCCCCGCAACCACCGCCGCCAGACGCAGCAACGCCACCACATCCGCCATCAACACGTCATAGCCTTCGCCAACCCGATACCATTCCAGCATGGTAAATTCGGGGCTGTGCAAAGCACCGCGTTCGCGGTTGCGAAACACATGCGCAAAGGCCGCAATCCGCTGCTCGCCCGCCGCCAGCAACTTCTTCATCGCAAACTCGGGGCTGGTGTGCAGATACATCGGCCGCCCCAGCCCATCATTGCCAATCGCCACGGTCTGGAAACCATGCAGATGCGCCTCGTTGCCGGGGCTGATCGCCAAGGCCGCAGGGTCGACCTCGATAAAATCGCGCTCGGCCAGCCAGACGCGCATCGCCGCCTGAATCCGGTTGCGCGCCAACAACACCGCACGGCGGTCGGCGTGCCGCCTTGGCTGCCACCACTGGGAATTGATATCTGCTTTCATCTGGAGATTTCCCCGCGAATAGGTTAGACGCACCGCGATACGCAGCCGCCCTTACCTTTAGGGCCGCTTTCGCACAAGCAAACCTTCGAAGGATAGTCCCGTGAAAGTCATCGCCTCCTCCTTGCGCAAAGGCAACGTCGTCGAGATGGACGGCAAACTCTACGCCGTTCTCAAATCCGAAAACTTCCACCCCGGCAAAGGCACGCCGACCACTTCGGTCGACATGCGCCGCATCTCTGACGGCGTGAAGGTTGCAGAACGCTGGCGCACCACCGAAATGGTGGAAAAGGCCAACGTTGACGAACGCGAATATGACTTCCTCTACGAAGACGGCGAAGGCTTCCACTTCATGGAACCCACCACCTACGAACAGCTGGTGGCAACCGCTGACGTTGTCGGCGACGACAAGGTATTCCTGACCGACGGTATCAAGGTTTACCTGAAAACCTACGACGGCGTCGCCATCGCCATCGAACTGCCGCAAAAAGTCACCGTCGAAATCACCGAAACCGAACCGGTGGTCAAAGGCCAAACCGCCTCGTCGTCCTACAAACCGGCAACCTGCTCGAACGGCATCCGCGTGATGGTTCCGCCGCATATCGGCGCTGGCACCCGCATCGTGATCAACACCGAAGACTACTCGTATCAGGGCCGCGCCCAAGACTGATCTGCCAGACAAGGCCCGCCCCGCTGTCGCCGTGGCGGGCTTTGTTTTGCCCAAGTGCCTAAAATCTAATTCAAGCTTGCATCCTCTTGGCACAAATATCCTGGGGGTCCGGGGGCAACGCCCCCGGCTGGCGTGCCACAGGGCAATGAATCTTCCCATGCCCCCTTGTTTTATGGCCTGAAAAGGCGCATGTCAGTCGGGCGAAACGCTATCTATCGAAAAATCTGTCTCCTTACGGCTTCAGTTCTCGATCTTTACGACTGAGCCACGTCATCGCATTCCGCGGATGGCACACCAAAACTTAGGAGACACACGATGGCTAACGGCACCGTGAAATGGTTCAACGCCACCAAAGGCTTCGGCTTCATCGCCCCGGCTAACGGCAACAAAGACGTGTTCGTGCACATTTCGGCAATGGAACGCGCTGGCATCCGTCAACTGAACGACGGCCAAGCCGTGACCTTCGACATCGAAGCAGGCCGTGACGGCCGCGAGTCGGCGATCAACCTGGCTCTGGCATAAGCCATAGGGCCTTCCGGCCCGACCAGAATTCTGAAGCGGGGGTGGCGCAAGCTGCCCCCGTTTCGCATTTCAGCCCATGCCATTAACCATTTGCCAACACGCGCTGCGTTTTCTTTGGACGCCACGCAAATTCGCTGCTCTAACCTTCGGGCGATTACCCATTAGGTGAGATATGACCAAGTTTAAAATTGTTAAAGCCCTTCACACTGCCCTAGCCCTTTCCCTGCCGCTGACCTTCACCGCCGCCCCCGTGCTGTTCCCCACCGCCGTCGCGGCCGGCACCCTGCCCAGCCCCTATGTCTCTCGCGCGCTGGATGCGGTGCTGCTGCCCGTCACTGCCGATGTCATCGCCGCCTTCGGCCTTGCCGCCGATGAAACCGGCGTGTTGGTCTTGGCCACCGACCCGACCGGCGTTGCCGCCACCTCGGGCATCGAACCAGGCGACGTGATCAATCTGGTGCATGGCAAACCCGTCAGCGACCCGATCACGCTGGACGAAATCGTCTACTACTGGATTCAACAAGGCGCCTTCGACTTTGCCTTCAACGGTTGGCGCGCCGGCACCGCCTACAGCTCGAACGCCACCATCACGCTGGAAAGCTGGACACAGGTGATCGAAGTCACCACCATCGAAACCTGGTCGGCCTATAGTTATGAAAGCTTTAGCTATTCCGAATTCTACGCCGAATATTCGACCGAAATCAGCGAAAGCTATGCGTCTTCGGAAACCACCATCGAAGAAAGCATCACCTCTGAAGAATTCACTTCGGAAATGACCTCGGAAGAAACCGTCACCGAAGAAGCAGTTGCCGAAGACACCGCCACCGATGAAGCCGCCAGTGACGAGGCGGCAAACGACGAAGCCGCCGCCGATGATGGCCAAGACGGCGGCGATGCGGTGGATGATGGCGGCGACGACGTCGTCGAAGAATAACCCCAGCCAATAAAAAAGGCCCCGGATCGCTCCGGGGCCTTCTTCATAACTTCGAAAAATCTTAGGCGACCAGCGCGTCGACTTCGGCTTCGGCTTTCGCCATTGCAGCCTCCGGGCCGTAAGCAATCGCGTCAGCAGCAGCGAACTGCACGTCGGTGATGCCGAAGAAGCCCAGCATGTGGCGGACATAGCCCGACGCGAAGTCGATTTCCGAACCGATCTTGGTGCCATCGGACGAGAAAGCAACGATCGCGCGCTTGCCGGTCAACAGACCAACCGGGCCGGTTTCGGTGTAGTTGAAGGTTTCGCCTTTACGGGCCAGTTGGTCGATCCACGACTTCAGCTGTGCCGGAACGCCAAAGTTGTAAACCGGCAGCGCGATAACCAGCAGGTCAGCGGCTTTCACTTCGGCCAGCAGCTCGTCTGCATAAGCAGCGGTGGCTTTTTGGTCAGCGTTGCGGTCGTCTGCCGGGGTGAAGATCGCACCCAGCCAAGCGCCGTCGATCTGCGGCACACCAGCCGACAGGTCACGGGTGACGACGTTTGCGCCCGGGTTTGCAGCCAGAACTTTGTCCATGATCCGGTCGGTCAGTTTGCGCGAAACAGCGCCAGCCGGTTTGATCGACGATTCGATGCGAAGAATATTGGTCATTTGCGTGGTCCCTATCAGGAAGCAGTGTTGCGATGAATTCTATGACGCCGATATGCACCCGCAGCACGTGTCTCGCAATTGCAGCAGCCGCACCGCATCTGTGCGCATTTGCGCAATGCGCTATACCAAGGCGACCAAAGTGCGGCCCTGCACGTCAAAATTGCAAAGGGCCGCAGCTTGCGCCACAGCCCTTGCAGGTTTTTCAGCCGGTTTTCCCGGCCAGCCCCGACTTACGCAGTAGGATAGTCGGTATAGCCCGCTGCACCCGGCGTGTAAAAGCTGGCGAAATCCGGTGCTGCCAGCGGCAGACCGTTTTGCAACCGCTCTACCAGATCGGGGTTGGCAATGAACGCACGGCCAAAGCCCGCAAGATCGGTCGCGCCACTTGCCACCGCTGCCGCCGCCGTTTCGCCATCAAAGCTGCCTCCGGTGATAAAGCTGCGCGGCCATGCCTTGCGCAACCCATCGCGCAGTTCGGCCGGAATCGCCGGGTTGCCCATCGCCGCATGGTCCACCAGATGCACATACAGCAACCCGGCCTCGGCCAAAGCCTTGGTCAGCGTCAGATAGGTTTCGTCAACCTCCGCGTATGCCGCCATCCCCGATGCCGTGCCATAGGGCGAAAGCCGGATGCCCACCTTATCGCCGCCAATCGCCGCAACCACCGCCTGCGCCACTTCCACAACAAAGCGGATGCGCTTGGCCACGCTACCGCCCCAGGCGTCACTGCGCTGGTTGGTATCGGGCGACAGGAACTGTTCCAGCAAATAGCCGTTCGCACCGTGCAACTCCACACCGTCAAACCCCGCCGCAATGGCGTTCTTGGCGGCGTTTACAAATTCGGCCTTGGCCTGTGCAATATCGGCTTCGCTCATCTCTTGCGGCACCGGATAATCCTGCATGCCATCCGCATCGGTGTACATCTGCCCAGCCAGCGCAATCGCTGACGGCGCAACCACTTTGGCACCCGCAGGCATGTTGCCCGCATGGCTGACCCGCCCGGTATGCATGATCTGGGCAAAGATCGCGCCGCCCTTGGCATGCACCGCCGCCGTCACCGGACGCCAAGCCGCCACTTGTGCGTCATTCCACAGCCCCGGCGTGCGGGCATAGCCACGGCCGTTCGGGCTGGGTGCCACGCCTTCGGTGATGATCAACCCGGCGCTGGCACGCTGGCCATAATACTCTGCCATAATCGCGGTCGGCACCGCATCGACATCAGCGCGGCAGCGCGTCATCGGGTTCATCACCAACCGGTTTTTCAAACGCAGCGGGCCCATCACATAGGGCGTAAACAGCGCAGTCAAAGTCATTCCTGAATCCTTTTCAAAGCCTGACAAGATGGCGAACAGTGCCAAGTCTGACGGCAAAGACAACGGGCGGAATCGGCGGTTGGGCTGTGCACGGATGCACCACAACGGGGCTTGAAATGCGCCCCATTCTGCCTAGCGTTTTGCGTTGAAACCTTAAGGCGCGGCGGCCTCCAACATGGAGCGGAGCGTAGTGCTCTGTGAGCCCTCGGGCGTTGTTGTCATGGGGTTTCATCATCTGGGCCATTCGGAACCTGCGGTCGTGTTTGCCGAGGCGCGTGGGGATGCGGG
>Ga0228703_1002103_pt1 | contig 11478 bp, 10 predicted proteins | sample McNCre217_Aug_MG_3_FD_178020 | JGI IMG/M metagenome (GOLD analysis project Ga0228703, IMG submission 178020) | Freshwater microbial communities from McNutts Creek, Athens, Georgia, United States - 29-17_Aug_MG | ecosystem: Environmental > Aquatic > Freshwater > Creek | place: USA: Georgia... | reverse complement strand
TGGTGACGACGGGTGTGGCGTCAGAGGATGGGGACAAGGCGTTTGACCACGAAGAGTTTCCTATGGCCACCTTGCCTGGGATGCAGGTGGTGTCGCTTTGATTTTCTGAGCTTTTGTTCTGGGCTCGCTTCGCTCGTCTGGTGGCGTGCATACGTTTGTTGTTTCGAGTACCAAAAGCGTTGCGCACATGGAGTGTGGCGGCTGACGATTTCTGGTACCCCAGCATGAGGAAGCCGCCATACCCCATGTGCGCAACGCGCCTCACTCGAAGCACACAAAAAAAGCCACCTAAACAAAGGTGGCTTTTTCAATAGCAAACGAGAAGGTCAGAGCTTAAAAGCCACCACCTTCTGGTGCTGCTCACCCAGCCCCTCAATGCCCAAAGTCATCACATCGCCACGCTTCAAGTACACAGGCGCAGGTTTGCCGTCTTTCTTGAAACCCATGCCCACGCCGGGAGGTGTGCCAGTGCAAATCACATCGCCGGGCTTGAGTGTCATAAATTGGCTGAGGTAGCTCACAATTTTGGCAACGCCAAAAATCATGGTTTTGGTGCTGCCGGTTTGCATGCGCACGCCGTTGACGTCGAGCCACATGCTGAGCTTTTGCGGGTTGGCCACTTCGTCACGCGTGACCAGCCAAGGGCCGATGGGGCCAAAGGTGTCGCAGCCCTTGCCCTTGTCCCATGTGCCGCCGCGCTCCAATTGGTATTCGCGCTCGCTCACATCGTTGATGAGGCAATAACCCGCCACATGATCCAACGCGGCCTTTTGCGAGACGTAGCGAGCCTCAGTGCCAATGACGATACCCAGCTCCACTTCCCAATCGGTTTTGGTAGAGCCTTTGGGCAACATCACATCGTCGTTTGGACCTTGGATGCAGCTGATGGCCTTGGTGAACACAATCGGCTCTTTGGGAATGGGCATGCCCGCTTCCGCAGCGTGGTCGGCGTAGTTCAGGCCAATCGCCAAAAACTTGCCCACGTTCGCCACGGGGCAGCCCATGCGGGGCTTGCCTTTGACCAAAGGCAACTTGTCGGTGTTGAGCTTGGCCAACTTCGCCAAGGCTTTGTCACTCAGCTGATCGGGCGTGATGTCTGCGATGACTTTGCTTAAGTCACGCAGCTTGCCTGCTGCATCGATGAGGCCTGGTTTTTCTTTGCCGGGGTTGCCGTAACGCACGAGTTTCATGGGGCGCCTTTGAAAATTTAAAAATTGGGTTGGGATGAACGGCTAGATTTTGTCGTCATGCGTGTGACGCACCAAGCACATCAGCGACACATCAAGGCAAGCGATGCATCCACATGGTCTAGCGGCGAACGCTTAAAGCCAGAGCGCGTGAAGCGCTGCAACTGTCCCAAAGCAAACGCCATCAACACCGCTGCACGTACTTGCGCATCGGCTGTAGGCGTAGCCGACTTGTTGGCCTCGGCCGCTGCACGCAACACTTGGCGCAAGGCCGACTCAATGCGTTCAAACAATTGATTCATGCGCTGGTGCAAACGCTCGTGTTCAAACACCAAAGCATCGCCCACCATCACGCGGGCCATGCCTGGGTTTTTCTCGCCAAACTGCAGGAGAACAGTGACCATACGCGCAGCTTTTTGCGCACCATCGCCTTCGCGCTCGGCAATTTGGTTGACAAGACCGAACACGCTGTGCTCGATGAAGTCAATCAAGCCTTCAAACATTTGCGCCTTGCTGGCGAAGTGGCGGTACAGCGCCGCTTCGCTCACATCCAACTTAGAGGCCAAGAGTGCGGTGGTGATGCGCTCTGCGCCTGGCTGCTCCAACATGCCCGCCAGCGTTTGCAAAATTTGCTCACGCCGTTGGCCCGGTTTCATCCGGTGACGCACCTTGGGTTCTTCTGGATTGGAAGCTGCTTGATCGGGCAAGGTGTTGTCGGACATGGCTTAGGAAGTAAGTTAGTGCGACCTAATCATGGTGCCAAAGGCTTGTTCGGTCAAGACCTCAAGCAACATGGCGTGTGGCACGCGGCCATCGATGATGTGCACCGCTTTCACGCCGCTGTTAGCCGCGTCCAACGCGCCCGCAATTTTGGGAATCATGCCGCCGCTGATGGTGCCGTCGGCAATAAGTTCGTCGATGCGACGCGGCGTCAGCTCGGTCATCAACTCGCCTTGTTTGTCGAGCACGCCACGGATGTTGGTGAGCATCAAGAGCTTTTCGGCGCTCAGCACGGTGGCCAGCTTGGCCGCCACCACGTCGGCGTTGATGTTGTAGCTCTCATTACCTTCACCAAAACCAATCGGGCTCACCACGGGAATGAACGCATCGTCCTGCAAGGCTTTCACCACGCTGGGGTCGATGCTGACGATGTCGCCCACCTGGCCCACGTCGTAGGTTTTGCTGGGGTCTTTGCTGTCGTGCACGGTCAGCTTCTTGGCGCGAATCATCGCGCCATCGCGGCCCGTCAAGCCCACGGCTTTGCCGCCTGCTTGGTTGATGAGGCCCACAATGTCTTGCTGCACTTCGCCGCCCAACACCCACTCCACCACCTCCATGGTTTCGGCGTCGGTCACGCGCATGCCTTCGATGAACTCGCCTTTTTTACCGAGGCGTTGCAACAAGCCTTCAATTTGTGGGCCGCCGCCGTGGACCACTACGGGGTTCATGCCCACGAGTTTGAGCAACACCACGTCTTCGGCAAAGGCTTTTTGCAAAGCGGGATCGGTCATGGCGTTGCCGCCGTATTTGATGACCAAAGTTTTGCCGTGAAACTTGCGGATGTAAGGCAGCGCTTGGGCCAGGATGTCGGCGGGAGAAAAATCACTCATGGTTTCAAACTCCGTGGGGGTTTCGTTTTTGCTTACTCAGCGTGCTCAACAGCAGGCGTCACGTGTGCGGCTTGTGGGCCCAACACGCGCTCGCGCACCATCTCGCGCAACAGCTTTTTCTCTTGGAAGCTCAAGGCACGTTCCAACACGCGACGCACGCCGAGCAACAGCTGGCGGTCCACCTCTTGCGGAATGCCGCGTGTGTTTTGCAGCTCTTCGCGCAAGTCTTCGCGCAGGTCTTCTGGCTCTTCGTCCCACCACGCGGTGATGACGGTGTTGAGTTGCTCGCGCAGTTGTTCAGGGTCAATCGCAGGCGCGGCATGCACCGAGCTGGCGTGGCGTGCGCCGCCCTCGCGCAAGGCTTGCGCGCCTAGCACCACACGCTGGTCGGCTTGCGACAACAAGCGTGCCCAACCTGGGTCTTCGCGGTTGAGTTGCGTCATGTTGCGTGAGGCTTCGTCGGCCAACAAGTGCACCGACACGCCGTGCAACTGGGCTTCGTCAATCAAGCTGATCAAGCGTTCGTCATCGCTGCCCACCAAGATGTGGTCGCACGCACCGCGCTCGGCCAAACGCTTGAGGTCGGCACCCAAGGTGCGCAGCATCGACAAGCCACCGTCTTGGCTGTGTGGCAGCACAGCACGGGTGATTTGCGCGCCAATCGCTTGGTCATCAGGCGTATCGCTGTACCAGTAAATGCGGCGCAGGTTCAGGTCAAGGCCGTTGTGGCCCAAGGCGTTGCTCAGCAGCTGATGCAACTGTGGACGCACATGGTCTTGTGTGGTGTCGGTTTGGCCTTGCAACCACGCCAAAAAGCGAGCGTCGATGAGGGCAATGCAAGATTCAGCGCCAGCTTGGGCGGCATGAGAGGAATGTGTGCGTTTCATGGCAATACTAAAAAGGTAAGAAGATAGAAATCACCCACCAGAGCACTAACTGTGCGCACTGGCAAATGCGGATTTATTTTAGGCCGCAGACCGCATATTCACAGGGGATAATCACCAAAACTTGTAAATTTTTCAATCGATGACACACCCCATTTTGATCACTGGCGGTACGGGCTTTATTGGCTCGCACACCGTCGTCACCCTCGCAGAGGCTGGCCAACCTGTGGTCATTTTGGATAACTTGTGCAATTCAAGCCACAAAGTACTCGACCGATTGGCCCGCTTGAACGCCAGCCCTATCGAGTTTGTGCAGGCAGATATTCGCGACGCAGCCGCGCTTGACGCTTTGTTTGCCCGGCACACATTTGCAGGCGTCATTCACTTTGCGGGCCTCAAGGCCGTGGGCGAATCGGTGGCCCAACCCCTGCGCTACCTAGAGAACAACGTCAGCGGCACGATCAACCTGCTGCAAGCCATGGACCGCGCCAACGTGCGCCGCATGGTGTTCAGCTCGTCCGCCACCGTGTATGGCGACCCCGTGAGCGTGCCAATTCCCGAAACCGCAGCCCTCACCGCCACCAACCCCTATGGCCGCACCAAGCTCATGTGCGAAGACGCGCTGCGCGAGCTGCACGCCGCTGACCCGCGCTGGAGCCTCGCCATCCTGCGCTACTTCAACCCCGTGGGTGCGCACGCAAGCGGCTTGCTGGGCGAAGCGCCCAACGGCATCCCCAACAACCTCATGCCCTACATCACGCAAGTGGCCTTGGGCCAGCGCGCGCACTTGCAAATTTTTGGCAATGACTACCCCACGCCCGATGGCACAGGCGTGCGCGACTACCTACACGTGAGCGACTTAGCCGCTGGCCACTTGGCTGCGCTGCGCGCGTTGAACGAACCCAAGCTCCTCACCGTCAACCTCGGCACAGGCCGTGGCGTGAGCGTGCAAGACATGGTCGACACCTTTGCGCGGGTGAACGGTGTACCGATTCCTCACCAATTAGTGCCCCGCCGCCCCGGCGATGTGGCAGTGACACTGGCCGATCCACGCCAAGCCAAAGAATTGCTGAATTGGGAAACCCAGTTTGACCTCGAACGTATGTGCGCCGACGCATGGCGCTGGCAGTCCATGAACCCACAAGGGTTCGACACCCCGCTATGAAAAACCAAGACGACGGAACACTTTCCCTGTTTGACGACTTCCCTCCGGCATTTGTGCCGCCTGCGGCGTCTGCTAAAAAAACGCGGACTAAACGCAAGGTAGCAGAGCCCAAGGCCGAAGTTGCGGACACCAACTCGGGTGAGGTAACGCCCAGCCCAACAGCGCCAACGGCTGTCACTGAAGCCTCGCCAACTAATGAGGTGGTTGAACACGGTGGCGTCCACGTCGAAAAAACGCTGCACTTAGCCGGCCTTGTCGAACCGCAACGCCGCCGCAACAGCCCATGGGCCAAGCTCGATTTGCACGCGATGCAAACCGCAGCGCAAGTGCCACACGTGATGATCGTCATCACACGCGGTGAGGCCGGTGGCGCGCAATCGCATGTGCGCGATTTATGCCAAACCTTGCAAGCGCGTGTTCGCTTCACAGTGGTAATTGGAGGCTCGGTCAAAGCGTCTGTGCTGGGTCGCGATCTGATGGCTCTCGGCATCACGGTTTGCCCCATGCCCGATATGGTGGAGTCACTCAACCCGCTCAAGCTATGGCCTGCGGTGCAGCAACTCACGCAGCTCATTCACACACACCAGCCCGACCTCGTGCATGGCCACAGTGCCATTGGCGGTTTGGTGGCGCGCGTTGCAGCCAAGCGCGCACACGTGCCTGCGGTCTACACCGTGCACGGCTTTGGCTTCAAGCCCGAGGTGCCCGTTGTGCGACGCACCGCTGCGGCACTGGCCGAGCACATGATGGCGCGCTGGACCACGCAGATGATTTGCGTGTCCAAGTACGAACGCGATTTAGCCTACGACCTCGCCCTTGCCCCCGAACGCATCCACGTCATTCCTAATGGCATTGCACGTTTGCCACAAACGGACACCACGCAAGTAACGGGAGACGAAACCACTCGCGGCGCAGCATCCACCAGCGGCTCAACGCCATCGTCAGCAGCACCACGCCTCATCATGGTGGCTCGCACCAAAGCGCCCAAGCGCCACGACCTGCTATTGCAAGCCTTGGCCAAAGTGCGCAACACCTTGGGCTACGAACTGCCTGTGACCCTTGCAGGCGATGGCCCACTCACCGTCGCACTGCAGGCACAAGCCAAAGAGCTCAACCTCAAACTCGTCACTTGGGCGGGCGACGTGAGTAACGTCAGCGAACTTATCCCCCAGCACGATGTGTTTGTGCTGTTGTCTGACCATGAAGGCATGCCCATCACCGTGCTTGAAGCCATGCGTGCGGGCCTGTGCATCTTGGCAAGCAACTTGCCAGGCATTCGCGAACAAATCAGCACCTACCAAGATGGCGTCTTAGCGTCCAACACAGCAGACGCTGTGGCCGAGAAGCTGCTGCAACTCGTGCGCGACCCGCACATGCGCAAACGCTTGGGCAAATCAGCCCAACAACGGTTTGAAGACAGCTTCGCTGCCGAGCCCATGGCCGAGCGCGTGCTAGAGGTGTACCGACAGTGCACAAAAGAGGCGGCCGCCGAACAAACCACACAGACCGAAGCCACACCCACACACAGCGCAGGCTTAGTGTCGGCCTCGGTGCGCCGCCGCGATGCGCTGCAACGTTGGGCCTTGTGGGGCCTGTGGATGTTGATTCCCAGCTTCATGGCCGCGCAACTGTTAGAAGACGCTGGCTTGATGACTTACCAATTTGGCGAAACGCTGTGGTGGTGCGTGCTGCCCTACGCGGTGGCCACGCATTTGCTCATGCGCGCTTCGCACTTGCCCGTGGCCGAGCGCAGCGGCGTGTTGTGGGTGTCCACCACTGCACCGTTTGTGTTCACCCCTTTGGGCTTTGCGCTGTTGCAACAACCGTATTCACGCGCAGGCGTGTTGTGGGCTTATGCCGCCACCACGCTGTGGTTGTGGTGGGGTTATCGCCGCCATGTGAAGCACCGCGCGTTGCGCTTGGTGCACCTCGACGCCAACGTGCCTGCACAACTCGCCGCGTGCTTGAACCCCAACACACTCGACCCACAAGCCGTGCAGCTCATCGCTTGGAACCCGAGCAGCAACACACCCTTGCCCGCTTGCGACGGCGTGGTGCTGGATCGCCATGTGCGCAGCAGCGATGAACGCACCCGCTTGTTGGGCGAGCTCAAAATGCAGCACCTGCGCCTGTACAGCGTCGAGGCCGTGGCCGAACTCACCAGCGGCCGCAAGATGCTGCCCACCGCCGCCGACACGTTGTGGGAGATCGACAACGACCCGAGCTACGACCGCGCCAAACGTTTGCTAGACGTGATCACCGTCATCGTGCTCGCCCCTCTGTGGCTACCGCTCGCAGCAGGCGTGGCACTCGCGGTTCGGTTTGATTCCAAAGGGCCCGCGTTGTATTCGCAACCGCGCGTGGGCCGCGATGGCCACGTGTTCACGCTGTGGAAATTTCGCAGCATGGTGCATGGCTTGCAAGCGCCGGGCGTGCACTTTGCGCAAGCCGAAGACCCACGCATCACCCGCGTGGGTCGCGTGTTGCGCCGCACACGTTTAGACGAACTACCGCAACTCTTCAACGTGCTGATGGGCCACATGAGCCTCATTGGCCCACGCCCCGAGCAATCTGCATTTGTGCGCGACTTTGCGGCCACCATCCCCAGCTACCCCTACCGCCACTTGGTGCGCCCCGGTCTGACGGGTTGGGCACAAGTGCAGCAAGGCTACGTCGACAGTGCCGACGCCACGCGCATCAAACTCAGCTACGACTTGTACTACGTGGCGCACTACTCGCTCGCACTCGATTTGCTGATTGCCGCGAAAACAGTGAAGACCGTTTGCACAGGTTTTGGCGCCCGATAAGCCGATGACCACACGCCGCATCCTGCTGTTGGAAGAACCGTCATGGGGCGGCGTGCACACCATGACGCGCACTTTGGCCGATGCGCTTAGCGCACAAGATTGGCAAGTGACCGCGCTGCCTTGGCAACAAACCCAATGGCCCGCCTTGGTCAGCGCCGCCAAACAGCATGACGTGATCGTGGCCACCCACAACTTTGGCCCCACATATTGCGGTGCGGCGCTCAAAGCCATCACCGGCAAGCCCCTCGTCAGTTGGGTGCACGGCCCGCTGATGGATGTGTTGCACGAAGCCCGCACCTCAGCGGTCAAAAAACTTTGGCTGCGACTTTTATACAAGCAAGTCAGCCAGTTTGTGTGCGTGTCGCGCACCACGCAAGATTCGTTGCTCAGCTTCATCACCCTCGGCAAACAACAACGCTGCACAGTGGTACCCAACGGCATTGCCCCCATGCCTGAAGGCCAAGCCATTCATGTGCATGCGGGCCACGGCGGCGAAGGCATGCCACCCTTGCTGCTGGGTTATGTGGGGCGTTTGTCGGCAGAGAAGCGCCCACACTTGTTGCTAGACACCTTGCGCCACCTGCCGGACGAAGCGCAACTTGGCATCGTGGGCGAAGGCCCCATGCACCGCAAAATGATTCACGATGGCATGGACCTCATGTACCAAGGTCGCGTGCACTTCTTGGGCAAACACCCCAGCGGCGCGAGCCTGTACACCCCGTGGCAAATGACGCTGCTCACCTCGCGCTACGAAGGCTGCCCCATGACGGCGCTAGAGTCTCTCGCCTGCGGCGTGCCCTGCGTGTCGCTGCCCATCCCCGCCATGCGCGAGCTCTACGACCTTGATGCACCTTATCTGCTGGCCCGTGGCGATGCACCTGTGTCGTTAGCTGAAGCCGTGATGACCACCCTCAGCCTGCCCGAACAACAAGTGCGTGATGACATCACCCGCATCGTGGCGCGACATCACATTGATGGGTTTGTTGGCAATTGGCAAGAGGTGCTGCGCGCATGTTGAACACCTCGGAGTCTATGAGCGCTAATGCACAAAAAGCGATCGTCTGCGTGCACTTCGTCCGTAGCGGCCCTGCGTACTTGCCCGAGCTGGATGCGTATGTCGACTTCATCACCTCGCATGGCCACCAAGCGTTGGTGCATGACACAGGCGCCACCGTGCCGATCAACGCGCAAGTGGTGTGGTGGATGTGCGGGCGTGTGCCCAGCGCTGAAGCGCGTCGCCTAAAAAACGCGTTTCACATCCACGAATACGCATCCACATCCGCACCACCCCATGCGTGGCTCAAAGACTTTGTGAAGCACTGGACTCAGCCCAAATCCGACTACCGCTTGTTTCAAAACGGTTGGGTGCGCGAACGCATGGGGTTTGACGATGGTGTGCCGCACGCGCTGCGTGACATGGGCGTGGCGCAAGCCTTCTTCGACGCGGCCGCGCCTGCGCTGCCCGAGCCTGCGTATGCAAACGCGGATAAAGACACAGCCCCTGCACGCATACCGCCCAACGAGTTTGACTTGGTGTACTTGGGCGAGATGAACCGCTTGCTACCGTTTGTGCCACTGCTGCAAAGCATTCACGAAGCAGGCCGCACCTTGCTGCTGATAGGTGATGTACCAGAAGCGCTGCGTGCACAACTACCCGCCAGCGTGACGTGCACAGGCCGTGTGCCTTATGCGCAAGTGCCGCAGCAACTGCGCCGTGCGCGGTTTGGCTTGAACCTTGTGAGCAACATCGCGCCGTACAACCAACAAACCTCCACCAAACTGCTGGAGTACTGCGCCGTCGGACTGCCCGTGGTGAGCAACGACTACGCGTGGGTGCGCTACTTTGCGGCGCACTACCAAGGCAACTTTCATTTGCTGCGCGACGACCCAACAAGTTGGCAACACAGCTTTGGCGAAGCGCTAGAGGCCTACCCCTATGTGGTGCCCGATGTGCGTGAATTGGCTTGGCCCAAGCTCTTGGCCAAGCTTGCGATTTGGAAACACCTGCACATCACGTCAGGCGGTGTGCGTTGAATACCAGCCGCGTGATAGCCCTCTCTAGCGCCGTGGCATTTGCCACGCAAGTGGCGTTTGCATTACTCATGCTGCGACTGTTCTCGCCGCAAGAAGTGGGGGAGTTTTCAGTCATCAGTCAAATCGGTTTTTTCTGGATGACCTTGGCACTTGCCCAGTCGCAACTCGGGCTACTCGCCAACCAACATCAACCTGCGCACATTGCGGCCCAGCACGCATGGCGTGCCAGCGTTTTACGTGGCGTGGGCTTGCTGCCCATCGCCGCGCTGGCCGTGTGGTTCAGTCAACTCGCTCTGTGGCCCGCTTTGCTCTGGGCGCTGCTGCTGGCGTTTTGTCAAATGGATTGGATGTTGGCGCAAAGCTTCACATTGCGTGCGGGCACGGCGTGGCAACAAGCCGCTGTACGTGTGCTGCCACCTGTGACTGCGGCGGCGACCGCGCTCACAGCCGTGCTGGTAGGCGCATCGTTAGATTGGAATGGCCCAACCTTGCTGCTGTCAGCCCTGCTGGGCTATGTCGTAGGTGCAGCGTGGTTGGTGCCAGCGTTCTGCGTACGTGAAGATTCACAGCCAGCGCATAAGGACGATACGCAAGCATCTATTCATACACGCCCATCAGACCCACGCAGCGCGACTTTGCGCATGACCCATACCTTGGTGGACGCTTTACTGGCAACAGCCATCATTGTGGTTTGGCAACGACTGTACGGTGCAGAAGAAACCGGTTGGATGAGCGCCCTGCTGCGCGTGCTGGGCTTCTTGCCGGCGGTGGTGCACATGGCATGGGCGCAAGTTGCCCTAGCAAAAGGTGCACAAACTGAGAACCGCATCACCGCCATGGCCAGCCTTTGGTGGTTAGGCCTAGGCGCATTTGCATGTGTCATGTTGTTGGGCTTGTCCTGCGCCACAGCTCTTGATCAAGACTGGCTGGATCTAAAGTGGCATGGTGTCTGGCCCTACATAGCCCCGTTGGTATTGTGGCAAGGCAGCGCATGCTTGTCTGCTGCATTCAGCCATCGCCCCTTTCAAACACAATCAGCCAGCGCGTACTCACGGGCTTGCATAGCTTTAAGTGGGGTACAAGCCGTCGTGTTGTTTGCACCTATAGGATTGACACTGCCCCTCGATGCGGAGCAACACATAGCCACATTCGCTTCGGTCAGTAGCTTGGGCTTGGTGGGGCTGACAGTTTGGATGGCTCGCTTGCGTTAGTGCGTATTAGCCTTCAAACCTTGACTGTGCAAACGTCAACGCGGCTACATCTTTAGCCGCAAGGAGCGGCCCCTCATCTAACAAATGCAAGGGCCACTCAATGCCGATGGCTGAATCATTCCACAACAAGCTACGCTCAAATTCAGGATAGTAATAGTCTGTCGTTTTATACAAAAACTCTGCACTCTCACTCGTCACCAAAAAGCCATGTGCCAACCCAGCAGGAATCCACATTTGCTTTTTATTTTCATCAGACAACTCGTGCCCAAACCATCGGCCAAAAGTTGGAGAACTATTACGAATATCGACCACGACATCAAACACTGAACCGTGCGTCACACGCACCAATTTACCTTGCGCATGTTGAGCTTGGTAGTGCAACCCACGCAACACACCTTTGGTTGACTTGCTATGGTTGTCTTGCACAAAGGTTTCTTTCAACCCCGTTGCGGACTCAAAGTCACGCGCGTTGAAGCTCTCAAAAAAGAACCCACGTGCATCGCCAAACACTTTCGGCTCTAACACCAACACACCATCGATGGGCGTAGTTGTCACTTGATATGGCATCTCGGGTTACTTC
>Ga0228703_1002101_pt1 | contig 11481 bp, 9 predicted proteins | sample McNCre217_Aug_MG_3_FD_178020 | JGI IMG/M metagenome (GOLD analysis project Ga0228703, IMG submission 178020) | Freshwater microbial communities from McNutts Creek, Athens, Georgia, United States - 29-17_Aug_MG | ecosystem: Environmental > Aquatic > Freshwater > Creek | place: USA: Georgia... | reverse complement strand
AACTCGACAAAGGCATCGTGCGCACTTTGTGGATGACGCCGGACGAAATTCGCGCCAACGTACACCGCCTGCGCAGCCCCTTGGTGTTGCGTTGCATGGAAGACCATTTGACGGGTCAACGCTTTCCACTCAGTTTGATTTACACCGACCCGAGCGTGCTCAACCCCACGCAGGGATAATTGCCGCATGGCAAATAACAAACGTGTGGTGGTGGGTTTGAGCGGCGGTGTGGACTCTGCCGTCAGCGCCTATCTGCTCAAACAACAAGGCTACGACGTCGTCGGCATCTTCATGAAAAACTGGGAAGACGATGACGACAGCGAATACTGCTCGTCCAACATCGACTTCGTAGACGCTGCGGCGGTGGCCGACGTGATTGGCATCGAGATTGAACACGTCAACTTTGCAGCCGAATACAAGGACCGCGTGTTCGCCGAGTTCTTGCGCGAATACCAAGGTGGCCGCACACCCAACCCCGACATTTTGTGCAACGCCGAAATCAAATTCAAAGCGTTCTTAGACCACGCCATGCGTTTGGGTGCCGAGAAAATTGCCACTGGTCACTACTGCCGCGTGAGAGAGGTCAACGGCGAGTTTCAGTTACTCAAAGGCTTGGACCCAAGCAAAGATCAAAGCTATTTTTTGCATCGACTCAACCAAGCGCAGCTGTCAAAAACGCTATTCCCCGTTGGTGAATTGCACAAAACCGAAGTGCGCCGCATTGCAGATGAAATTGGCTTACCCAACGCCAAAAAGAAAGACTCCACCGGTATTTGCTTCATCGGCGAGCGCCCGTTTCGCGAATTTTTGAACCGCTACATCGCCAACGAACCCGGCTCCATCAAAGACGAGCGCGGTCGCAAAATTGGCACGCATGTGGGTTTGAGTTTTTACACACTGGGACAACGCCAAGGCTTGGGCATTGGTGGCCTCAAAGAAAAAGGCGCACAACGTGGCGGTGGTGAACACCAACCCTGGTTTGTGGCTCGCAAAGACTTGGCCACCAACACCTTGTACGTGGTGCAAGGCCACGATCACCCTTGGTTGCTGTATGGCTCACTGCATGCCGACGACTTAAGCTGGTGTGCGCCACATCAACCAGCGTCTGGCCGCTATGCGGCTAAAACTCGCTATCGCCAAGCCGACGCACCGTGCGAACTGCGCTACAACACAGAAGGCGAGCTGGTGCTCGCCTTTGATGATCCTCAGTGGGCCGTCACACCGGGCCAATCGGCTGTGTTGTATGACGGTGAGGTGTGTTTAGGCGGCGGGGTCATCGCCAGCGCTGCAGCGCTGAACGCAACCCTCACCTAACTGCGCCACGCTGCAACGCGTTATTTAGCAGCGTCAGCTTTGGGTGCAGCCTCGGCTTTCTTTGCACCCTCAGCTTTTTTCGCAGCTTTCTTTTCTTGACCTAGGTGCTTGCCTTCGGTTTTCACCGCTGGCGCAGCTTCAGCCTTCGCCGCGGCTGCGGGCGTGGCAGGTGTTGCTGGCGTCGCCGGTGCCGCGGGTGTCACAGCAAACGCTGCAGCAGAGAAAGCACCAACGATCAAAGAGGCAATCAGCTTGTTCATATAAATTCCTTTACGGTAGTTGAACAACTCCAACATCGGAGTGAGCATTCAACGACACGGAGGACACACCTGTTGACGCAAATATTTAATTATTTGGGTCAACGTTTCCATGGCTTTTTCGTTAGGCCCTCGGTTTAATACACACTGAGAACATGATTGCATTTCGGCTTACTGGCAAAATGACCTGTCTAACTCATGCCCTCGTCACAAACCCCCTTATTCACTGCGCTGGCCGATTCCATTGAGCGACAAATTCTCGATGGGGCGTACAAAGTCGGCGAAAAACTCCCATCGCTGCGCGAAATAGCCGCATTGCGCCATTACGGCAAGAACACCGTGGTTGCAGCATTTGAATTGCTGGTCGCCCGTGGCCTTGTTGAACCCAGACACGGGGCAGGCTTCTTCGTGAAAGAACGTCCCGCAGTAAAAACCGAAGTCAAAGACGATCTATCGTTTGACCGTGCAATGAACATTGTGTGGCTGATGAACATGCAGCTACGCAACGAACCTGGGCAGCTCACTGTTGGCGATGCTTTTCCACCGTCTTCTTGGTTGGCAGGTGCACGTTTAGATCGTCCACATCACAAGGTCGCACGAGGTGGTTTGGGCACTTTATTTCGGTATGGTGACCGTTTGGGCTACGCCCCCTTGCGCCAAAAGCTTGTGCGACGACTGGCTGACTTAGGCGTAGACGCTCACCCCTCACAAATTGTGCTGACCCATGGTGCCAACGAAGCTTTAGACCTGATCGTGCGTTACTTTGTGCCAGCAGGTGCTGCCGTTTTGATTGATGACCCCGGCTACTACCCCCTATTGGGCAAGCTACGTTTGGCCGGAGCGAACCCGATAGGAGTGCCACGTCAAGCGGATGGTCCTGATTTGAAAGCGCTTGAACAATTGCTCGCTGTGTGGAAACCGCGTTTGTTTTTCACGCAATCCTTGGCGCACAACCCAACAGGCTCCGATTTATCACCAGCGAAAGCACGGGCGATTTTGAAACTTGCCGAACAACACAATTTGCTTTTGGTTGAAAACGATGCCTTAAGCGATTTTCGAAGTGCAACGCAGCCACGCCTATCTGCACTTGATAAGTTGGAGCGCACGCTCTACATCAGCAGTTTTTCTAAATCCTTATCCGCAGCTTTGCGAGTAGGTTTTCTGGCCTGCAGTGCTGACATTGCCAACGACATTGCGAATTTGAAAATTCTCACCAGCGTCAGCAGCTCGGAATATGCCGAACGCACCGTGGATACTTTGCTGGCCGAGCGTCACCATCTGAAGTACTTAGAAGAGTTGCGCCACAAGCTAGAAGAAACAACGGGCCGAGCCTACGACTTATTAAATGACATGGGGGCGACTATCTTCACACGCCCCGATCGATCTCTGTTCATTTGGGCAAAATTTTCAGAATTTTCAGATGCCCAACAACTCGCGCACACGATGCTGAAGTCCAACATCGTGATGGCTCCTGGCAACATTTTCAGCGTGAATCCTAACGACATATCCCCTTGGTCACGCTGCAACCCGCATGCCGTGCTAGATCCACGGTTTCGTCAGGCATTTGAAAAGTTACGTCGTTAACGACGCGATACATCTCTTTTTTTCCAAGCGCGTAAATCATGCATTCCCGACAACTGCCGCGGATCAACGCCCGTTGGGAAAATACTGTGCTTTTGAATCTTCTGCGTGCCCGTGGTCGGGATTTGCTGAGCGAACCATAACCAACCAGGCGCCTTGAAGTAGGCCAAGCCATCACGGCAATGCTCAAAGAGTGAGCGCAACACAGCCTCTGGAGTGGCGGCATTGAGTGACTGGGCAATCTCTGGCTTTAGCACCACACAAGCCAACACCTCCTCTTCACGTACCTCATCGGCCACCGCCATGACAGCCGCTTGAAGAACATCAGGGTGCGTGAGCAACCATGCCTCCACCTCCGCTGCCGCAATGTTTTCTCCTGATCGACGAATGATGTTTTTACGCCGCTCCACGAAGTGCAACATGTTGGTGGCATCTCGCACCACCACATCGCCCGTGTGAAACCACCCTCCTCGCCAAGCAGCCTCAGTGGCAGCCTCGTCGTTCAGATAGCCTGAAAAGAAATCTTTACGAGGTGTTTGTGCCGAATGACGAATGACTAACTCGCCGGCCACACCATTCGGCACCTCTTCATCTGCGTCGTTCACGACACGTGCCTCGATGCCTGCCACCGCACGGCCAAACGCCCGGGTGCCCACCTGTCGAGGTGGCACACAGTCGACCAAGATGCGAACGTTCTCCGTCATACCCCAAAGCTCTAGTAGCGGAAATCCAAAACGCGCTTCAACCTGTGCATGCAAGTGTGGCTCGACACCGGCTCCCATGCCATAGCGCACACAATGATCACGCTCATCCGTATGAGGCTCCTGTGCATGCAACATCTGCACAATCACCCCGAGGTAATGCACGATGCTCGCCTGCGTTTCGCGCACCTCACGCCACCAACGGGTGGGCTGAAAACGATCGGTTTGAATTTGACAACTACCGGTAAGCAAGATCGCAAAAAAAGACAAGATCGACGCGTTGACATGAAACAGTGGCAAGGGGTTGTACAAACGCTCACCGCATTCGCGAAACACAACCAAACCACCCCGCGCGACATAAGCCTCACCCGCTGCCAACTCATAACGATGCGATAACACACAGCCCTTGGGGCGTCCCGTCGTGCCAGAGGTATACAAAATGCTGGCTGGTGTTTGAGCCTCTACTTCGCCCGCTTGCACTGGCGTGGCCGCAGTGGGCAATGTGTGAGCAAATTGCTCTAACAAGGCATGCGGCGGCTTCCACGTTGCCTCTGTCAAAGCAGCTTGCCAATCCGCCAAACGTGCACTCAGGACTACCGCCAAATCCACATGTGCGTGGTCTATCAAATAAGCCAATTCGCGAGGTCTGTAATCTGGGTTCACTGGCACACAGCAGGCCCCCAGCGCGTTCAGCGCAAGTTTGTGCAACATGTGCTCCAAGCGGTTTTCCAAAAACAGAGCCACACGATGGCCTTTGCCATAACCCGCTTGCCGATACAACACCATCAACGATTGAACTTGCTCTGCGGCTTGTTCATAGGTGATCGTGCGCCCCTCTGCGTCATAAGTGCGTTGTGGGTTGGCTGGTGCTACCAACAACGGACGCTGTGCGTAGCGTTTCGCAAGTTGGAAAAACACGTTGCCAATCGTGTCGTGTTCGTTCAAAGCCGTCGTGACCATCTTCTGTGCTGTTTTGTTTTTGACAAGTCACTCTAGTCAAACTGTACCCATATCAAAAGGTACAGTTCAAAAGGACAGTGGCGAACACAGCCCTGACAGAGCAATGAACCATGTGTTTTGCGCTAAGGTCTCCCTATTGATTAGGAGGTTGCTTTGATCACGCTTTACCACTGCATGAGCGCACGCTCCTTTCGTCCACTTTGGACATTGGAAGAACTGCACCTTCCCTATGAATTGGTCATGCTGCCTTTTCCCCCACGCGCGCATGACCGTTCGTATCTGGAGATCAACCCTTTGGGCACCATTCCTTTGATGCTGGATGGTGAGACCCGCATGACCGAATCGGCGGCCATTTGCGAATACCTGTGTGCACGATATGGCCCCACCCCCCTCCAAGTCACGGCGCAAGAAGCAGATTTCGGGGCCTATCTGAACTACCTACACTTTGGCGAAGCGACGTTGACCTTTCCACAAACTTTGGTGCTGCGCTACGCTCACTTTGAGCCCTTAGAACGCCGCCAACCTGGCGTTGCGGAGGACTACGCGAAATGGTTTTTGGCGCGACTGAAAACGCTAGAACCACGGTTGAGTCAACACGACTACATGTGTGCCAACCGGTTCACAGCCGCCGACATTTCTGTGGGCTACGCCTTGTTACTGGCCACACATCTTGGATTGAGCTCTCGCTTCACGCCCGCAGTTGCCGCTTACTGGCAAAGACTTCAAGAACGCTCAGGTTATCGCAGCGCACTAATTGCTCAACAAGATGCGGCCAAGGCACAAGGGGTGTCTGAAATTCCTGCACCCGACATTCGCCCTTGAGGCGAGCATCTGCCTTAGTTTTTCGCGCTACGAATTTCTGCCAACAAAGCCAACGCTCGATCGGTTCGCACATCACGCTCTTGCGCCATGCGTCGGGCAATGATGTCCACCTCTTCGCCCACGGCTCCCGCAATCAACGCCAAATTACGGCCATGCAAAGCCATGTGACCGCGCTGAATGCCCTCTGTGGACAAGGCACGCAGTGCTGCCATGTTTTGCGACAAGCCCACAGCCACGGCCACCTCGGCCAACTCTTGTGCGGACTTCACATTCAACATTTTCAAAGCCAAACGCGCCAGCGGATGCGTGCGTGTGGCCCCTCCCACCAAGCCCACAGCCATGGGCATTTCAAGCGTACCGACCAAGGCACCTGAGCTGTCTTTTTCCCAATGGGTAAGTGAGGTGTACCGCCCCTCACGGCACGCCCAAGCATGCGCGCCTGCTTCAATTGCTCGCCAGTCGTTACCGGTGGCCACAATGACAGGGTCAATGCCATTCATGATGCCTTTGTTGTGCGTCGCGGCGCGATAGGGGTCCACGGCCGCAAAGGTGTAGGCATCCAAAATACCTTCAATCACATCGGCACCTTGGTATTCGGAAGTGGTTAACACCTCGGGTGTCACACGCACACGCGCACGGGCCAAACGCAAATCGGCCAAATTCGACAAAATGCGCAACCGCACACGCCCTCCCGTGAGTTGCTCCACCAAAGGCGACACCGCCTCGGCCATGGTGTTCACGGTGTTAGCACCCATGGCGTCACGCACATCCACAATGAGATGCATGACCACCATGGCTCCACGGCGTGTGTCGTCAAACACATGCACTTCAATGTCTTTGCAACCGCCACCCAACTCGACCAGCACGCGGTCACGCGCATTGGCCACTTTCAGAATTTCTTCGCGAGCACGCAGCAAAGCATGGCGCGCGCCATGCGGATCCGTCACGCCCAGCACCTGCACTTGCGCACGCATGATGGGGCCACTGGTTGATGTTTCAAAACCACCGCAATCACGCGCCAAACGCGCCATGAAAGAAGCAGCCGCCACCACCGATGGCTCTTCCACAGCCATCGGCACGAGCACATCACGGCCATTGATTCGAAAATTGGCCGCCACACCCAAAGGCAATTCAAACGTGCCAATGACGTTTTCCACCATGCCATCGGCAGTCCCCAAAGACAACGCGCCAGGCTGACTCAACAAGGCCTGCTCTTCAGGCGTCAAATCCAAAAGCTTTTGCAAATGCGTCAAACGCTGTGCAGGTGTGAGTGAGCGAAAACCAGGCAAGCGTGAATCGAGGGTCATGAGAAATCCAATTCAAAAAAGGTGAATCAAAGTGCGAGAGGAAACTCCGCTGCAGGCGCGGGGCGCTCCAAAATCAGGTCTGCGGCTTTTTCAGCAATCATCATGGTGGGCACCTGCGTGTTGCCCGAAGGCATGGTGGGCATGATTGAGGCATCGGCCACACGCAAGCCTTGTAAGCCAATCACTCGCAAGGCAGGATCAACGACTGAGGCTGGATCAATGGCAGAGCCCATGCGGCAGGTTCCCATCAAATGCCATGCCGTACCACCGCGCTGCCTTGCAAACTCCAACAAATTTGCATCACTGGTTACCTCTGGCGGCGGGAACATATCTGCTTCGTGGAAGGCACTCAAGGCCTTGGCGTGCAAGATGCGTCGCGTCAAACGCAAAGCCGCCACCGTGCGCTCACGGTCCGCTGCTTCAGCCAAGTAATTGGGTTGAACAATCGGCAAATCAAACGGATTGGCAGATGCCAAACGCACATGGCCACGACTTTCGGGGCGCATGAGATAAAACCCCAGCGTCATGCCTGCAAAGTCGTCCAGCAAACCGGCCACACCTTCTTTGTAGCTGCCGGGGCTGAAGTGAAATTGCAAATCCGCACGTGCCAAGGTGGGGTCACTTTTCCAAAACGTGTACGCCACCGATGGGCTAATGCTGATGATGCTGGGCAAGCCCAACATCCAGCGCACCACCTGAACACCCAAGCGCCAACCACGCGCCATTTCGTTGAGCGTGGTCACGCCATGCACGCGGCACGACGAACGAATCATGTGATGGTCTTGCAAGTTGCTGCCCACGCCGGGTAAATCATGCAAAACCTCAATGCCGTGCGGCGTCAATCTTTCGGGAGCACCAATACCTGAGAGCATCAACAACTTGGGCGTGTTTGCAGCTCCTGCTGTCAGCACCACCTCACGTCGCGCGCGCACCTCTTGCTCTGGCGCATGAGCGTCGGCACGGTACGCCACCCCCACAGCACGCTGTCCGTTGAGCAACACACGAGTCGCTTGCGCATGAGTGATCACCGTGAGATTGGGTCTTTTCAAAGCAGGGCGTAAAAACGCGCGTGCAGTGCTGTAACGCCGCCCACGGTGAATCCACCGTTGGTAATAGCCTGCACCTTCTTGCGAGGCGCCGTTGTAATCGGGGTTATCAGGCACGCCCACTTCACGCGCACTTTGAATGAACGCATCACACAAAGGATGGCGCCAATCACAGTCGGTCACAGGCAGCGGGCCGTCTGTGCCTCGATAACGCGTATCGGCTTGACCCACGCGATGTTCGGATCGTTTGAAGTAGGGCAAGACCTCGGCATAGCTCCAACCGGGATTACCCAGCGCAGCCCAACCGTCGTAATCCTCACGTTGCCCACGCGTGTAGTTAAAGCCGTTGATTGCACTCGAGCCACCCAAGGTTTTGCCTTGCGTGGTGGGAATGCCGCGCCCTGCTGTCCATTCACTCGGCTCCGTTTTGATTTGCCAAGTGCAACGCGAGTCATAAGCCAGCTTGATGAAACCCGCAGGTATGTGAATGAATGGGTTGAGATCGGGCGGCCCGGCTTCTAGCAAACAAACGGTGTAGCGCCCATCCGCCGACAAGCGATTGGCCAGCACGCAGCCAGCAGCACCGCCCCCCACAATCACATAGTCGAATGCAGACACGTTGCCCATCGAGGATTGGCTGTGGCTCATGAGTCAGTCAAAGAAGACACAGGCAAGGGACGGCGACCCAAGATCATGTCCGAGGCTTTCTCGGCAATCATCATCGTGGTCGCACAGGTGTTGGCCGACACAATGGATGGCATCACCGAGGAGTCAACAACACGCAAACCCTGTAGGCCATGCACACGCAACTGTGCATCTACCACCGAGCGGGGATCGCTGGCAGTCCCCATGCGCGCCGTACCATTGAGGTGATAAGACGACACCCCGTAACGCTTGGCAAAGTCGAGCAGCTCATCGTCGGTTTGAATCTGTGAACCAGGCAAAGTTTCCTCATCCACATAACACGCCAACTCAGGCGTGGCTAATAGCTGCCTAGCCAAACGCATACCACCGAGCAAGACCTCGCGATCGCGTGCGTGCTCCAAATAATTGGGCTGAATCAATGGATCTGTCCATGGGTCTTTGGATTGCAAAGACACGGAGCCTCGGCTTTCAGGTCGGTGCTGCCAAACCCCACAAGTCATGCCGGGGTAACGGTCCAACATGCCCACATAACCTGCGCGGTAGCTGGCAGGCGCAAACACGCCTTGCAAGTCGGGACGTGTCAGCCCAGGTTGAGACTGCCAGAACCAATGCACCAAGGATGGACTGATCGCCAACATATTGGGACGGCCCAACAACCACGCGGCGATTTGCCCCCACAGACGTGGCGCGCGTGACAGTTCGTTGATGGTCGTCACATTTTTGGCACGTGCCACAAAGCGCACGGAGAAGTGATCGCTCAAATTCGCACCCACGCCCGAAAGGTCATGCACCACGGGCACGCCCAAGTCATGCAGTTGACCTGCCGGACCGACACCCGAGAGCTGCAAGAGCTTGGGCGTATTGATGGCACCACAAGCCACGACTACCTCACAGCGCGCATGTACCTCGCGCACGTTGTGGCGATCATTGCCTTTGACATAGCGCACGCCCGTGGCACGACGCCCATCAAAGACAATCGACGTCGCTTGGGCATGGGTAATGACCGTCAAGTTCGCACGACCTCGTGCCGGACTCAAGTAGGTGCGCGAAGTGCTCATGCGCCAGCGCCCATCAATGCTGCGTTGAAAGTAACCGACTCCCGCTTGTGTTTCGCCGTTGTAATCAGGGTTACGCGGCATGCCCATGCCTTGTGCTCCTGACATGAATTGCTCGCACACAGGGTGTATCCATTCCAAATCACTGACAGGTAAGCGGCCCTCACGCCCGCGATAACGGTCATCGCCTGCGGCATAACGCTCGTTGCTCTGGAAGTAAGGCAAGACCTCTTGATAGCTCCACCCTGTGTTGCCCCAAGCGGCCCAGTCATCAAAGTCTTCACGCTGACCACGGTTGTAGACCAAGCCATTGATGGAGGTCGATCCACCTAAAGCTCGACCTTGGGGCAAAGGGATACGACGACCATTTGTCCACGCCGTCGGCTCTGACGAAAACGTCCAAGTGAACGCAGGATCGAACAAGACTTTGATGAAGCCTGCAGGAATGTGAAGATACGGGTGCCAATCTGAAGGCCCAGCCTCCAGCAAACACACCGAACGCCGACCATCTTCACTCAAACGGTCAGCCAAGATGGCGCCCGCCGCACCTCCCCCAACAATGAGGTAGTCAAAACTATCGTGCGACATGGTGGTCAGTGCTCCCCTAAATAGGCAGCACGAATGCGCGGATCACGACGCAACTCTGGACCTGGGCCCTCAATGGTGATGCGCCCAGTCTCCAACACGTAAGCCCGATCTGCCACGGCCAAAGCTTGGTTGGCCATTTGTTCAACCAACAAAATGGTCACCCCACGTGCCTTGAGTTGACGAATGACAGCAAAAATCTCTTTGACAATCAGCGGAGCCAACCCCAACGAAGGCTCATCCAACAAGAGCAGTTGTGGACGCGCCATCAGCGCACGGGCAATCGCCAACATTTGTTGCTCCCCCCCTGACATCGTGCCTGCGGCTTGGTCTTGGCGTTCGCGCAAACGAGGAAACGTCTCAAACTGCATTTGCAAGTCAGCGTCTAATTCGGCATCACTGGCGCTGCGGTGATAAGCCCCTAATAACAAGTTGTCGCGCACCGATTGGTCCGGAAACACTTGACGCCCCTCGGGTGACTGGGCAATGCCCAGCGCGACACGTTGATAGCCCGGCATGCGTGTGATGTCTTGATTTTGAAACCACACCCCCCCAGAAGCGGCGGGTTCTAAGCCGGAAATGGTTTTCATCAAAGTGCTTTTACCTGCACCATTGCCACCAATGATGGTGACCACCTCACCCGCATGCACCTCAATGGAGACGCCTTTGAGCGCCTCCACCGCACCGTAGCAAACTTCTAAATTTTCAATTTTCAGCAAAGCCGCATCAGTCATGACTCGCTCCCGTTGCGCCGGACAAAGCAGCGTCATCGCTCTCGTCGTCTGTTCCCAAGTAGGCCGCAATCACGCGGGGGTTGTTTTGAATATCGGCAGGTTTACCTTCTGCAATTTTTTGACCGTAATCCAACACGATCACATGATCAGAGATGCGCATGACCAAATCCATGTGGTGTTCAATCAACAAAACGGTGATGCCTAAATCGCGAATACTGGCAATCACATCCACCAGCTCACGGGTTTCATTCGGATTCAAGCCTGCAGCGGGTTCATCTAACAGTAGCAGGCGTGGATGCGTTGCCAAGGCGCGCGCAATTTCTACTCGGCGCTGCACGCCATACGGCAAGCTGCCTGCGCGCTCATAGGCTTTGTCGGCCAAACCCAGAAAACCCAAAATTTGCAGGGCTTCATCGGTAGCTTGCACTTCGCCTCGTACTGACAAACGTGTCCCAAACAAATACGACCAAAAGC
>Ga0228703_1002099_pt1 | contig 11482 bp, 10 predicted proteins | sample McNCre217_Aug_MG_3_FD_178020 | JGI IMG/M metagenome (GOLD analysis project Ga0228703, IMG submission 178020) | Freshwater microbial communities from McNutts Creek, Athens, Georgia, United States - 29-17_Aug_MG | ecosystem: Environmental > Aquatic > Freshwater > Creek | place: USA: Georgia... | reverse complement strand
CGCCCCCCCAGGTAAGCCCCTGTGAGGGTGTCGGCGCGGCGCAGGTCAGCGGTGCTGCCATCGAACACGATCTGGCCACCACGCTCGCCAGGGCCAGGGCCCATGTCGATCATGCGGTCGGCGGCGAACATGACGGCCGGGTCGTGCTCCACCACCACCAGGGTGTTGCCCGCGTCACGCAAGCGTTGCATGGCCTGGGTGATGCGGTTCATGTCGCGCGGGTGCAGACCGATGCTGGGTTCATCCAGCACGAAGAGGGTGTTGACCAGGCTGGTGCCCAGCGCGGTGGTGAGGTTGATGCGCTGGACTTCACCGCCGCTGAGGGTACGGCTTTGGCGATCGAGCGTGAGGTAGCCGATGCCGACGTCGCACAGGTATTTGAGACGCGTGGTGATTTCTTCGAGCAGGAGTTGGAGGGCTTTGTGTTCGGCGGTTTCCGCCTCCTGCAAGCTTCGGCTTGGAGCGGAACGGGGGGCGGACTCCTCATGCTGCGGGGGTACGCAGAAATCGTCGCCCGCCCCCCGTTCCGCTCCAAGCCTCTGTGGTTGTTCATGATCACCCATGACCTCGTCGGTTGGGGCGATGGGGGTGACTTCGGGTGACGATTTCTGCGTACCCTCGCAGCATGAGGAACCCGGAGTCACCCCCAGCACCCCAGCCGATGAGGTCTGCCCCGCACGATCAGAAACCAGCGCAAAAAACCGCCGCAGCCGATCCAGCGGCATCAGCATCAAGTCGTGCAGCGACAAGCCCGGCAGGGCCTCCAGTTGCGTCCGCGTCCACTTCACGCCCGTGGGCATGAAACGCTTGGCAGGGTCCAGCACCGCATCGGCATCTGCCGTGCTGCCGATGCGCCACAGCAGACTTTCGGTTTTGAGGCGCGCACCCGAACAGCTCGGGCACTCGGTGTAGCTGCGGTATTTGGACAGCAGCACCCGGATGTGCATCTTGTAGGCCTTGCTCTCCAGATAAGTGAAGAAACGCGCGATGCCGTACCACTGCTGGTTCCACTTGCCGTTCCAGTGGGGTGAGCCCTGAATCACCCAGTCCTTTTGTGCTTCGGTCAATTTGGCCCAGGGCGTGTCTCGCGGAATACCAGCCGCTTCGGCATGGCGCATCAAGTCATCCTGGCACTCGGCCCAGGCGGGCGTTTGGATCGGCTTGATGGCCCCTGCACGCAAGGTCAGTTTGTCATTGGGGATGACCAAGCCGTAGTCCACGCCGATCACCCGACCAAACCCCCGGCAGGCTTCACAGGCGCCAACCGCCGAGTTGAACGAAAACATCGACGGGATCGGGTCGGTGTAGCGCAGATCGCTGTCGGGGCAATGCAGACCGGTTGAAAAACGCCAAAGGTCGGAGCCGGCATCACCTTCAATGTAAACATTCAAACGTCCTGAGCCACGCTTCAAAGCCACCTCGATGGCTTCAACCACGCGCGCCTTTTCAGCGTTGGACAGTCGGAAACGGTCGGCCACCACGTCCAGCACCTTGCGCGGCCCGGTGGGCGTGGCCACCTCGCGTTCGGCCTGCACCTTGGTAAAGCCACTGGCCGAAAGCCACTGCTCCACCTGTTCGGCCGAGGTGTTCGATGGCAACTCGACCGGGAAGGTCAGGTACAGACGCGGGTCCCCGGCCTTTGCAGCCCGCCGCTGCAACTCGGCATACACCGTTTCGGGGCTGTCGTGCCGCACCGCTTGCGCCGTGTCGCGGTCAAACAACTGCCCCAGCCGTGCAAACAGCAACTTGAGGTGGTCGTTCAGCTCGGTCATCGTGCCGACGGTGGACCGCGAACTGCGCACCGGGTTGGTCTGGTCGATGGCGATTGCAGGCGGCACCCCTTCGACCTTGTCCACCGCTGGCTTGTCCATGCGGTCCAGAAACTGGCGGGCGTAGGCGCTGAAAGTCTCCACATAGCGCCGCTGCCCCTCAGCATACAGCGTGTCGAACACCAAGGACGATTTGCCCGAGCCACTGGGCCCGGTGACCACGGTCAACTCGCCGGTGCGAATGTCGAGGTCAAGGTTTTTGAGGTTGTGCTGGCGGGCACCACGGATTCGGATCTGGCCTTGGGACATAGGAGGTCTCTGGAGCTTGAGCCCGAACATTCTAGGGGGCGAAGCCGGCATCGGTGGCCCCCGCAAAAACAAAGGCCACGCTTTGCGTGGCCTTTGTGGGTTTCCAGGATGAACCCGGAAACAGGGGGGATCACTTGGCGGCGCTGGCAGCCGCAGCGGGTGCAGCGGCCGGAGCAGAGGCTTCCGCAGCGGGTGCATGGGTGTCCACACCGTGCTTCTCACCGCTCATGTCGATGTCGCCACCCTTCTTGTTGATCAGGTACAGGGCTGCGGCGGCGAAGATGATGAAGCCCACAATCAGTTTCCACATGTCTCGTTCTCCAGTGTCGTCAAAAAAAAAGGCCCTCCGCAGAGGGAAGGCCTGGACTGTAGCACCCGGGCACCCCCGGCTTGCTTACAGTGTGGGTCAGTCACCCGCGTAGATGTCCACGTCCTTGGTTTCGCGAACAAACAGCAGGCCGATCACGAAGGTCACGGCAGCGATCACGATGGGGTACCACAGACCATAGTACATGTCACCGTTCTGGGCCACCATGGCGAACGAGATGGTCGGCAGCAAACCGCCAAACCAGCCGTTACCGATGTGGTAGGGCAGCGACATCGAGGTGTAGCGGATGCGGGTCGGGAACATTTCCACCAGCATGGCAGCGATCGGGCCATAAACCATGGTCACGTAGATCACGAGGATCGTGAGGATGATGGTGATCATCACCTTGTCCACCTTGGCAGGATCGGCCTTGGCGGGGTAGCCGGCTTCCTTGAGGGCTTCGTTCACATCTTTCTTGAAGGCGGCAATGGCAGCGGCGGCTTCAGCGGTGAACTTGTGGTTTTCCACAGCACCCACGGGTGCCACGATTTCCTTCTCGCCGATCTTGACCTTGGCAGGACCCGCTTCGGTGGCCACGGCATTGGTGTAGCTCACCGATTGCTGCGCCAGGTGGCGCTTGGCGATGTCACAGGACTTGGTGAAGTCGATTTCGCGGGCCACCGGGTTGCCCTGGAAAGAGCAGTCACCGGCCGCAGCCGTCACGGTCACCTGCGCGGTTTTCTGGGCTTTGGCCAGATCCGGGTTGGCGGCTTCGGTCAGCTTGGCAAACAGCGGGAAATACGTCACCACGGCCAGCAGCAGACCTGCCAGGATGATGGGCTTGCGACCGATCTTGTCCGACAGGGAACCGAACACCACAAAGAAGGGGGTGCCGATCACCAGCGAAGCAGCCACCAGCAGGTTGGCGGTGGTGCCGTCCACTTTCAGCACGCTGGTCAGGAAGAACAGCGCATAGAACTGACCCGAGTACCAGACCACGGCCTGACCGGCCACCAGACCGAACAGGGCCAGCAGCACGATCTTCAGGTTTTTCCACTGGCCGAAGGATTCGGTCAGCGGGGCCTTGGAGGTCTTGCCCTCGGACTTCATTTTCTGGAAGGCCGGAGATTCATTCATCGTCATGCGGATCCACACCGAGATGGCCAGCAAGAAGATGGACACGATGAAAGGAATGCGCCAGCCCCAGACATCGAAGTCCTTGCCGGTGTATTCCCGGGCCAGCAAGATCACGATCAGCGACAGGAACAGGCCCAGCGTTGCCGTGGTCTGGATCCAGGAGGTGTAGGCCCCACGCTTGCCGTGCGGCGCATGCTCGGCCACGTAAGTGGCAGCACCACCGTACTCACCGCCGAGTGCCAGGCCCTGCAGCATGCGCAAGGCGATCAGGATGATTGGGGCGGCCACGCCGATGCTGGCGTAGTTGGGCAACACGCCCACGATGAAGGTGGACAAACCCATGATCAGGATGGTCACCAGGAAGGTGTACTTGCGACCAATCATGTCGCCCAGACGGCCGAACACCAGCGCACCAAAGGGGCGCACGATGAAACCGGCGGCAAAAGCCAGCAAAGCGAAAATGAAGGCAGCGCTTGGATCCAGGCCTGCAAAGAATTGCTTGGCGATGATCGCAGCGAGCGAACCGTACAGATAGAAGTCGTACCATTCAAAGACGGTGCCCAGAGAGGAGGCGAAAATCACCTTCTTCTCTTCGGCCGTCATCGGACGGGGTGCGGTTGTTGCCATGTAAACAGTCTCCTGATGAGGTCCCAGACAGAGGAACGTGGCCCGATTCTTGAGAGAGGCTCTGACCTTTTTCTGACACCAATCCAACAAAAGCTGACAAACCCAGTAAAAACCCGCAAATTTCATTCCTCATCATGAGAGTAGGACGGATTCTTCCGGGTAAACACCAGTGAGTTGAAACCTTTAGGCCTCACAGCACAAAAGGGTATTCTTGAGCCATGCAGCACCCAAGCCCCCACGCACTGCGGCGAAAAGTCCGACGTCTGACCTTCTTGTGCCTGGTCCTGTGGGTGGCGGTCACGCTGGCCCCGGTGATGCTGGCCCGGTCAGGATGGACCTGGGGCCCCTGGCCGGTGGATTTCTGGATGGCCGCCCAGGGTTGCGTGTTGGCTTACCTGCTGATCGTGGGTCTGTATGCGTGGCAGGTCAACCGCTGGGAACGGCAAGCCGACAGACTGTCTTTTGACATCCCGCCCGGTCAGGACAACTGACGGCGTACCCCCACCGCCGTGGCTTGAACGGCATTCCATTGCGGGCCATCAAACCAGGCATCGCCCAACAGGTAGGCACGCAGCATGGGCAAGGCGTCCTGCCCCCAGAACACCTTGTCATCCACCACAAAGCTGGGCACACCGAACAGCGCCAGTGCCAAGGCTTGCTGGGTGTGGGTCTGCAGATCCTGTTTGACGGCAGGGCTGGCCGGATCACGCGCGGGCTTCAGCTGCGCCGTCAGCACGGCCAGCCGATCGGCATCGGCCGCGTCTTCGCCGCTGCACCAGACATGGCGAAACACCTGTTCGCATACAAACCGGTTGGGCTCACCGTCAGCATCACAAGCCACGGCCAAACGCAACAAGCCCAGCGGATTGAACGGATGGGTGGCCGGCAACTTCAGTTCGACCCCCTGCTGGTGTGCCAGCCAAAGCACCTGGCGGTAGGTCCAGTCACGCTTGGTCGCAATCTCGGCAGGACCGAGCTGGCCATGGTGCTTGAGCATGGCGCCAAACAGCACAGGTTTGTGCACCACGCGGTGGCTGATGCCTTGCAAGGCTTGCGGCATCGCATTGAAGGCCAGCCAGGCATAAGGGGAGATGAAGTCCAGGTAGAAGTGGATGGTCTTCATTGAGGGTCCTCCAAGGCCATGCGCTGCTGCACACGATCGGGCAACTGGCCCCAGACCGCCAATTTGGCGGGGTTGTCCATGCGGCTCCAGGCCGCGATCTCGTCGATCGTGCGCATGCAGCCCTCGCACCAGCCGGTGTCGGGATGCATGATGCACACCGACTGGCAAGGCGAGGGGACATGTTTGCCCTCCCCCGCCAGTGGCGCCATTTCGGCCACGCGCCGCCAGCGGCGATTGGTGATCGTTGTCGGGTCCATCGTCATGCCACCACCACATCGGCCACAGGCGCCCCCGTCAGGTGCTTGAGGTCTTCGGGCTTGAGGCAAAACACCCCGTTCGGGTGCCCTGCGGCAGCCCAGATGTCCTCAAATCGCCAAAGATCCTGGTCCAGCAAGGTGACCGACGGCTGCAAATGCGCCACTGGGGAAACGCCACCGATCGAGAAGCCGGTTTTCGTTTTCACGAACTCGGCATCGGCGCGCCCCACCTTGCCCACCAGAGCCGACACTTTCTTTTCGTCCACACGGCGGTCCCCCGAGGTGACCACCAGCACCGCCACATCGTCCTGCTTGCGCCGAAAGATCACGCTCTTGGCGATCTGTCCAAGCTGTACGCCCAAGCCATCGGCCGCTTCTTGCGCCGTGCGGGCGGCGTCACTCAGCATGACCGGCATGTTGCCGTGGCCCGACTGCTGCAAAGCCAGCGTCACACGCTGCACCCCTTCGGGCAATGATTGAAGTTCTGCACCGCACATGCTCAACCCTGTCTTTTATTGAGAATGGCCTTGGCCACACGCGAATGGGGTTGGCGCCCCAGTTGCGCGCTGATGAAGGCGCCCGCATCGACCAGGGCGTCCAGATCGATGCCGGTTTCAATGCCCATGCCATGCAACAGGTACACCACATCTTCGGTGGACACGTTACCGGTTGCGCCTTTGGCATAAGGACAGCCGCCCAGGCCCGCCACCGAAGACTGGAAGTTCCAGACCCCCATTTGCAAAGCCGCCAGCGTGTTCGACAGCGCCTGTCCATAGGTGTCATGAAAATGGCCACTCACATGGCCGATCTCAAAATGTTTCAGTGCGGCGTCGATCGCCCTTTGGACCTTGAGCGGCGTGCCCACGCCGATCGTGTCGGCCACATCCACGCGCTGCACACCGATCTGCTTCATCAATCCCGCCAGGTAAGCCACACGTTCGGGCGCAATGTCGCCTTCGTAAGGACACCCCACGGTGCAGCTCATGGCCCCACGCACCGCGATGCCGGCAGCCAATGCGGCCTGCACCACAGGCGCAAAACGCTCGATGCTCTCGGCAATCGAGCAGTTGATGTTCTTTTGGCTGAACGCCTCGCTGGCCGCGCCAAACACCACGACCTCGTCGGGCCGGGTTTGAAGCGCTGCTTCAAACCCTTCCAGGTTAGGTGTGAGCACCGAATACCGCACACCGCTGCGGCGCTGGATGCCGGCCATCACTTCGGTGTTGTCGGCCATCTGCGGCACCCATTTGGGGGACACGAAGCTGGTCACTTCGATTTCGCTCAAGCCAGCGGCTTGCAGGCGGTGCACCAGCTCGATCTTGACGGCGGCCGGCACGGGCTGCTTTTCGTTTTGCAGACCGTCTCGCGGACCGACATCAATGAGTTGAACTCTGGAGGGCAAAGGCATATCAGGACTTTCAATAACCGCGCACAGGGTCGACCACACCCCGGATTTTTTCGCCGCGCTGCAGGTGCTGGATTTTGCCAACGATCTGCGCAATGCTCTCGTCGCGCAAGGTGCGGGCGGATGTGTGCGGCGTGACCGTGATTTTCGGGTGCCGCCAGAACGGGTGTTCAGCAGGCAGGGGTTCTGTGCAAAACACATCGAGCGTTGCGCCTGCGAGATGACCGCTGTCGATCAAGGCCATCAGGTCTGCCTCGACCAGGTGCCTGCCACGCGCCACATTGATCAGATAGCCACCGGCCTGCAGCTGCGAGAGCGTGTCACGGTTGAGGATGTTCTCGGTCTCGGGCGTCAGCGGCATCAGGTTCACCAGGATGCGGCTGGCCCCAAGAAAGTCCGCCAGTTGCGACGCCCCCGAGAAACAGCGCACGCCCTCGATCTGCTTGGGGTTTCGGCTGTAGCCATTGACTGGAAACTCGAACACCTGCAATGCGCGCGCCACGCGTTCGCCCAACACGCCCAGGCCCATCACCCCGACGGAAAAATCGGCACGGCGGCGGGGCTTGCGGTAAGACCAGCGACCGCTTTGAACATCCTGCGCATAGGCGTCGAATTCACGGAAGTGCCGAATCACCGCATGGCAAACGTATTCGGCCATCTGCACCGACATGCCGGCATCGTCCAGCCGCACCACTTGGAGCTCGGGGGGCAGGCGCAGCGCAAGCAAGGCGTCCACACCGGCCCCGGTGTTGAACAAGGTTTGCAAGCCCGGCTGTTCGTCAATGAACTGCTGCGGTGGTGCCCAGACCACGGCATGGTCGGCAGCGGGCGCCCCAGGCGCCCAGACCGACACATCGGCCTCTGGCAAGGCCGCCCGAAGGCCCGCCAGCCAGGGCTCAGGATCAAGCTTGTCAAAACAGATGGTGATGTTCATGGGGCCATTCTGTCAGGGCTTGGCAGGGGCGGCCTCCTGCAGGCAGGACATTATTGCGCCTGCAGCTTGAGCAACTCGGCGCCCTCGGTCACCTGGTCGCCCGGCGCATACAACAACTCGGCCACGGTGCCGTCTTGGGGGGCGCTGATGGTGTGCTCCATCTTCATGGCCTCCATCACGGCCAGAGGCTGGCCCGCTTTGACCTTGTCACCCACCTTGACCGCGAAGGAAACGACTTTGCCCGGCATGGGTGCCGTGAGGCGACCGCCTTCCTGCGCCGCCTCCCCGGCATGGGCCAGCGGATCCAGCAGACCGATGCGTGCAGCGCCGCGTGGCGTGAACACATGGGCCACCTCGCCCTGCCAATGCACCGTGCTGTGCAGGCGCTCGGTGTGCTGTACCCATAGGCCATCGCCCTGGGGGGCGAACTGCAGCGGCGCCGCGGCCGCATCCCCCACCTGCAGGCTGAGCCCCTCACGGCCATAGACCAGCACGGCCTGCACCGGCTGACCGGCACACTCCAGATCAAAGCGACGACGCAAGGTGCCGTGCGACTGAAAACCATCGCGACCACTGAACGGGTCTGCACCGGCCAGTGCCTGCTCGGCCGCCAAGGTGTGTGCCACCACGGCAGCGGCAACAGCCTGCACACCCAGAGGATCCTGGTTGAACAGCACAGCGCTTTCGCGCTGGATCAGGGCGGTGTCCAGTTTGGCCGTGGCAAACGAGTCGCTGCGCACCACATGCCGCAGGAACTGCACATTGGTGTTCAGGCCGACGATCTGGGTCTGCGCCAACGCGGCATCCAGGCGCGCCAGCGCCTGCTCGCGCGTGTCGCCGTGCACGATCAGCTTGGCGACCATCGAGTCGTAAAAGGGGCTGATGGTGTCGCCCTCGCGCACACCATCGTCAAAGCGGACCGCAACCCTGGCGTCGCTCACATCCGCACGCTCGAAACTCACATGCGCAGGCTTGCGGTAGACCCCCAGCGTGCCGGTGGCGGGCAGGAAGTTGTTGTCGGGGTTTTCAGCGCAGATGCGGGCTTCGATCGCGTGGCCCTGCATGTGGATCTGGTCTTGCTGCAAAGGCAGCGGCTCACCGCTGGCCACACGCAGTTGCCACTCCACCAGATCGAGTCCGGTGATGGCTTCGGTCACCGGGTGCTCCACCTGCAAGCGCGTGTTCATCTCCATGAAATAAAAACGCATGGACTCGGGCTGGTCGTAGGCGGTCTGCTCGACAATGAATTCCACCGTGCCCGCGCCCACGTAGTTCACCGCCTTGGCAGCGGCCACGGCAGCCAGGCCCATCTGCTGGCGCAGCTCGGGCGTCATGCCGGGGGCCGGCGCTTCTTCGAGCACCTTCTGGTGGCGGCGCTGCACCGAGCAGTCGCGCTCGAACAGGTACACACAGTTGCCCTGCGTGTCACCAAACACCTGAATCTCGATGTGGCGCGGGCGCTGCACATACTTTTCGATCAGCACCGCATCGCTGCCAAAGCTGTTGATGGCTTCGCGCTTGCACGATTCAAGCGCCGCCATGAAGTCGGCCGACTTCTCCACCGCACGCATGCCCTTGCCCCCGCCACCGGCGCTGGCCTTGATCAAGACGGGGTAGCCGATGCGGTCGGCCTCGGCCTGCAGCAGGGCCGGGTCCTGGTTTCCGCCGTGGTAGCCGGGCACCAAAGGCACACCGGCTTTTTCCATCAGCTGCTTGGACTCGGCCTTCAGACCCATGGCCAGAATCGCCGAGGCGGGTGGACCGATGAACACCAGACCGGCGGCGGCACAGGCTTTGGCAAAGGCCTCGTTTTCGCTCAGAAAACCATAACCTGGATGCACCGCCTCGGCACCCGTGGCCTTGGCCGCGTCGAGGATGCGCTGCCACTGCAGGTAGCTGTCTTTGGGCGCCGAGCCCCCCACGTGCACGGCTTCGTCACAGGCCTGTACATGCTTGGCGCCGGCGTCGGCATCGGAATACACCGCCACGGTCTGAATGCCCATGCGGCACGCGGTGGCGGCCACTCGGCAGGCGATTTCGCCGCGATTGGCGATCAGGATCTTTTTAAACATGGTTCACTCCACGCTGTTGTGTGGGAGCGCGCCCCCACAGGAAAATTCAGTCATGCCACCCATCAAACCAACCACCCAGGTTGGCGCTTGTCGAGGAATGCCGAAAGGCCATCCTGCGCTTCGGGCGTGGCGCGCAATTGCGCGATGCGTTGTGCGGTGTCTTCCACCACGGCGCCATCGATCGGTTTGTTGTCGACAGCGCGGATCAAGTCTTTGGCCGCAGCCTGCGACAACGGTCCACCCTGGATCAGCGCATCGACGATCTCCTGCACTTTGGCATCCAGCTGCTCGGGCTCAACAGCCTCGTGTACCAGACCCAGTTCGCAGGCCCGGATGGCATCGATGCGCTCGGCAGACTGGAAGTAGCGGTAACTCTGGCGTGCACCGATGGCACGCACCACATAAGGACTGATGGCGGCGGGGATGATGCCGAACTTGACTTCGGAGGTGGCAAACACCGCCTTGGTGGAAGCCACCGCAATGTCGCACGCGGCCGTCAGGCCTGTACCGCCGCCCAGGGCTGCGCCCTGCACACGGGCGATGGTGGGCTTTTTCATCTCAGCCAGCACACGCAGCATGCGGGCCAGCGCACGCGCATCGCGCAGGTTGTCCTCGACGCCGTTTTGTGCGGCACGCTTCATCCAGTTCAGGTCGGCGCCAGCAGAGAAACTCTTGCCGCGCCCGGCCAGCACCACCACGCGCACGCTGGCGTCCGCATCCAGCGCTTCGCAGGCGGCCGTGAGTTCGGCGATCAGGGTTTCGTCAAAGGCGTTGTGCACATCCGGGCGGTTCATCCACACGGTGGCGACACTGCCCTTGCGTTCAATCTCAAGCGTTGGGTACATCGCGATCTCCATCACATGCGGAACAGTCCGAATTTGGTGTCGGGAATGGGGGCGTTGAGCGAAGCCGACAGGCCCAGCGCCAGCACACGGCGGGTGTCAGCCGGGTCAATCACGCCGTCGTCCCAGATGCGGGCCGTCGCGTAATAAGGATGCCCCTGGTCTTCGTACTGCTGCTTGATCGGGGCTTTGAAGGCTTCTTCTTCCTCCATGCTCCACTGGCCGCCCTTGGCTTCGATGCCGTCGCGCTTGACAGTGGCCAAAACACTCGCTGCCTGCTCGCCGCCCATGACGCTGATGCGCGCGTTCGGCCACATCCACAAAAAGCGTGGCGAGTAAGCGCGACCGCACATGCCGTAGTTGCCCGCGCCGAAGCTGCCGCCAATGATGATGGTGAACTTGGGCACCGCCGCCGTGGCCACCGCCGTGACCATCTTGGCGCCGTTGCGGGCGATGCCTTCGTTTTCGTATTTGCGGCCGACCATGAAGCCGGTGATGTTCTGCAAAAACACCAGCGGCGTCTTGCGCTGGCAGCACAGCTCGATGAAGTGCGCGCCTTTCAGGGCCGACTCGCTGAACAAGATGCCGTTGTTGGCGATGATGCCCACCGGCATGCCTTCGATGCGGGCAAAGCCGCAGACCAGTGTGGTGCCAAAGCGCGATTTGAATTCGTCGAACTCCGAGCCATCAACGATGCGGG
>Ga0228703_1002097_pt1 | contig 11485 bp, 11 predicted proteins | sample McNCre217_Aug_MG_3_FD_178020 | JGI IMG/M metagenome (GOLD analysis project Ga0228703, IMG submission 178020) | Freshwater microbial communities from McNutts Creek, Athens, Georgia, United States - 29-17_Aug_MG | ecosystem: Environmental > Aquatic > Freshwater > Creek | place: USA: Georgia... | reverse complement strand
AATCTGTGAAGTCTCAAAAAGAAGCAGAGCGTTCAATTACATTGAATTCACAACCGGATTACCGTGTGAAATTGGATGCAGAATTGAAAGAAATTGCTGACATGGAAATGTGGAGAGCGGGAGCTGCAGTACGTAGCTTACGTCCAGAAAATAGCTAATTTTTAGCGAATCAATAGGGGAGTCGCCCGGGTCTAACCTGGGCGACTTTTTTATTGCCTCCCATTCACTTTTTTGTACATTTGTAGGGCATGGAATTCAACAAATTAACAGACGTTCCAAGCCTTCATCAAATCAAACAAGCAGCACATCAAATTCAGGACATTGTTCTGAAAACACCTTTGATGTATGCACCTCGATTGTCCGAAAGCTTTGGTGCCAAAATCTATTTAAAACGGGAGGACCTTCAAAGGGTTCGTTCCTATAAGATTCGCGGTGCTTATCATAAAATCTCAAATATTCCTGTGGAACTTCGTTTCCGAGGAGTAGTGGCCGCTTCCGCCGGAAATCATGCGCAAGGAGTCGCGCTATCTTGCGCTTTGCTCGGAATTCAAGCCTATATTTTCATGCCTAAGACGACTCCTTTGCAAAAAGTGGAAGCGGTTCGCTTTCATGGCAAAGAGCAGGTGAGAATTAAGCTAATAGGAAATACCTATGATGAAGCTTTCGCGGCTGCGCAGGCTTTTTGCCAACAAAATCAGACCATATTTATTCCACCTTTTGATGATTACGATATCATTGCGGGGCAGGCAACGGTAGCCTTGGAAATTGTCGAGCAATTACCTGTTCCGGCCGATTTTGTTTTCGTTGCCATCGGTGGGGGAGGACTAGCCGCCGGTGCAGGTTTGGTTTTACACGAACTCTCGCCGTTTACAAAATTAATCGGGGTAGAGCCCGCTTTAGCACCATCAATGTCGGAGAGTCTAGCAGCCCATCACGTAGTAACCTTAGAATCCATTGATTCTTTTGTGGATGGTGCATCCGTGAAGCGAGTAGGTGTTAAGACTTTTGCGATTTGTGAGGAAGCATTGGCTCGAATGCTGGTCGTGGAAAAAAACATGCTCTGCCAAACCATGCTCGATTTGTATCAATATTATGGCATGATTGTGGAGCCTGCAGGAGCGCTTTCTGTTGCGGGACTCGAACAAATCCGTACTGAAATTCAAGGTAAAACGGTTGTGTGTGTTATTTCAGGAGGCAATTTTGATACGAAGCGTTTTCCTGAAATAAAGGCACTTGCTCAGATTTAGGTTCGCATTTTTTGTTTTTCATTGGGGAGGGGCTAGCTTTGTATTTTCAATTTGAATTCAATGCAGAAAATCTGGAAATCAACGCTCTATGTAGGCTATTTGCTCATCTCTATTGCGTTTGCGCTTGAGATCTTGTTGCGAATTTATAATCCCATTCCGTTCCGAATCAAAGGGGATAAAATCGTTCTGCCGATTAATCAATCCTATCAGTTTAAAAACGAATATGCTTGTTTCGATTCTGTTATCGTTCACAAGAAAAATTCCTTAGGATTTCGAGGGGAGGAATTACCTCGAGATAATTCATTCCTTAAAATAATCACCGTAGGTGGAAGTACAACTGAATGCTTCTTTATTTCAGAAGATAAGGCATGGCCGCAGGTGATGCAGAGCGAATTGCGCAAGAAACAACCTAAAATTTGGGTGAATAACGCGGGGTTAAATGGGCATTCAAGCTTTGGTCACTTGCTTTTGTTGAAGGATGTTGTTTTGAAATATAAACCGAATTATATCTATTTTTTGGTGGGTGTTAATGATATGGACCGCCAAGATTTGAATCAATTCGATAATCGGATGGTGCTTGGGAAATCTGTTCAAATGGATCATAACAGTTGGTTCAAAAATGCATTTTTGACCTTGTCGAATCATTCGGAAGTAGCTAATTTGATCTATAATCTTTCAAAGGCGCTCAAGGCGCGAAATCAAAAGATTTTTGTTGATAAGATTGAAAAGTTGAATCCTCGAAACACCTTATTCTTAGCTGATACGCTGCGAAATGAGGTCTTAACAAAACAGAAACAATTAATCCCTGCCTACCGCAATCGAATCGAACAATTAGTGCAATTATGTAAATCCAATGGCGTGAAGCCTGTTTTGATAACTCAGCCTTTGCTTTTGGGCGAAGGGATAGACCCTGTAACGGGAACAGATTTGGCCACTTATAAAATCTCAAATGAGATGAATGGAGCTTTATATTGGGATAAACTTGAATTGTATAACGCGGAGTTGCGTCGGATAGCTGCTGAAAAAGGTGTTGAATGCATCGATTTAGCTCGCCTATTGCCGAAAGATTCACGATATTTTTATGATCCTATGCATTTTACAAATGAAGGTTCGGTCCGTGTCGGCCAAATCATAGCAGAATCCAGTTCCCACTTCCTAAATCGATAAGACGAAAGCAATTTTTTTGATTATTTTTGTCTTTTCGTATTCATTAAACGCTTGTTGATTTGAAGATTTTAGGTATTTCAGCTTTTTACCACGATTCAGCTGCAGCATACATTGAGCAAGGTGTGATTATCGCTGCTGCGCAGGAAGAGCGTTTTACGCGGATCAAGCATGATTCAGCTTTCCCAACAAATGCTGTTCAATACTGCTTGACGGAAGCAGGGGTCCAACTTAGTGATTTAGATGCAATTGTTTTCTATGACAAGCCTTTATTGAAAATGGAGCGTTTGCTCGAGACTTATTACGCGTTTTCACCGAAAGGCCTTTATTCTTTTTTAACCGCGATTCCTGTTTGGTTGAAGGAAAAGATGTTTTTGAAGCGCATGCTGTATGATGAGCTTTTTGCTATTCAAAAATTCGATAAAAAGCAGGTTAAATTATTGTTTCCGGAACACCATCTTTCGCATGCGGCAAGTGCATTTTATCCTTCCCCTTTTGAGGATGCGGCAATCTTGACGCTTGATGGGGTAGGTGAGTGGGCTACTGCTTCAATTGGACATGGGAAAGGTAAGAAATTGTCGATTTTAAAAGAACTAAAATTTCCTCATTCATTAGGGTTATTATATTCTGCATTCACCTATTTTTTGGGTTTTAAGGTTAATTCAGGTGAATATAAATTAATGGGTTTGGCGCCATACGGTCGGCATGGTTCTCCGGAAGTAGAAAAATACAAGACGCTTATTCGTGAGGTTTTAGTCAAAATAAAGCCGGATGGGTCTATTTGGTTAAATCAAGAATATTTCAATTATGCTACCGGACTTCGCATGGTGCATGATACAAAATGGGAAGCTTTGTTTGGGTTTCCTACGCGTGCATCTGAATCAAATCTGGAGCAAAAACATTGCGATTTGGGATTAGCCATTCAAGAAATCACGGAAGAAATTGTGATTTTGATGGCTCAAGAGGCAAAACGCTTAACGGGTTCAAACGCATGTGTGTTAGCTGGTGGTGTTGCGCTTAACTGTGTGGCAAATGGGAAATTAAAAGATGCAGGGATTTTCGACGAGGTATTCATTCAGCCAGCTGCTGGTGATGCAGGGGGAGCCTTAGGTGCGGCTTTGGCGGCACACCATATTTATTTTGATCAAGATCGGGTAATCGATCCGACCAAAATGGATGCAATGGTTGGCTCGTATTTGGGACCCTCATACTCCGACAAGGAGATTGAGCAAATGGCTAAGCAATATCAGGCCGTTTACACACATCATGCAGATTTTGCTGTGCTATCTGACCAAACGGCAGCGCTAATCGCGGAGGGATATGTCATCGGTTGGTTTCAAGGACGTATGGAATTTGGTCCGCGCGCATTAGGTGGAAGAAGTATTTTAGGGGATCCTAGAAATCCTGAGATGCAAAAGAAATTGAATTTAAAAATTAAGTACCGCGAAGGGTTCAGGCCATTTGCCCCTTCCGTGTTGGCCGAAGATGTATCAGAATATTTTGAATGTGATACAATTTCGCCTTATATGTTGTTGGTCCACGGTGTTTTACCAAGCCGACGAAACGAGATGCCTGCCAATTATGAACAATTGGATATGATGGAGAAATTGTATTTTCTTCGTTCTGATTTGCCTTCCATTACGCACATAGATTACTCTGCACGTATTCAAACCGTTCATGCAGAAACGAATCCGCGATATCATCAACTGATTTCGGATTTTAAATCGAAAACGGGAATTGGGGTTGTTGTGAATACGAGTTTCAATGTCCGCGGAGAACCCATCGTTTGTACGCCTGCAGATGCATATCGCTGTTTAATGCGAACAGAGATGGATTATTTAGTTGTAGGAAATTACATTTTTGACAAAAAAATGCAGCCGCTTTGGAAAGAAACGAATGATTGGAAAACAGAATTTGTGTTAGATTAATAAAGAAGAAGAATATGGATTTTTTAAGTGATTTGTGGAATTTCATGAAAGAACGTAAGAAATGGTGGTTGACACCAGTGATTATCGTACTCTTGCTTATTGGACTTTTAATTGTTGTAGGAGGCGGATCTGCGCTTGCACCTTTTATTTATACCTTGTTTTAATCGATGAATAAGCAAACGAATCCATCTCAGACCATTCTATCCATTGTGGTAGGACTTGTCGCTTTCAGTCTACTTTTGCATGTGAATTTATTGGCACAGATTGCATTTGGCATTGGCTTGATTGCCTTGTTGTCAGTCCGCTTCGCTGAAATCGTTTCAAGACTCTGGTTGAAATTCGCTCAAGTATTAGGGCGTGTGAACGGATATGTTTTGTTGACGATTATCTTCTTTGTTTTTTTGACGCCGATCGCCTTGTTGATGCGTTTCATTCAAAAGGCCGACAACCTAAAATTGAAGCCACCAGGTGGGGATTCCATCTATGAAACCCGGAATCATACCTATGAGGCGAAGGATTTGACTAATATTTGGTAAAAAATTAGATTTATTTAATAAACTTGTTTTCTTTCAATATTAGACAGAATAGATTATTTATCCTTTATTGGTGTGATTTTTAGACCCATATCCTAAATGGGTCTAATTTTATATGTTTTTGGCGATTATTAGTCTAAAATCGCAATTTCCAAAAGTCTAAATTTGTTGTTTGCTACATGTATTTATTTTAGTTTTGTGTTCGATTTAGCAAACAAAACAATATGAGCAACCGCATTCAAATTTTTGATACAACCTTACGGGATGGAGAACAAGTTCCCGGCTGTCAATTAAACCGCGAGGAGAAAGTAGAAGTTGCCTTGGAACTTGAGAAGTTAGGAGTTGATATTATTGAAGCTGGTTTTCCGATCTCTTCTCCGGGTGATTTTGCTTCCGTTAAAGCGATTGCGGAGGCGGTTAAAGAGCCTACGGTTTGTGCGCTGACACGTGCTAAAAAAGAAGATATTGATGCGGCTGTAGAAGCTTTGAAGCCTGCACGCCACCCACGTATTCATACGGGAATTGGAGCATCCGATGTACACATCAAACATAAGTTCAATTCAACGCGGGAAGAAATCATCGAACGTGGCGTTTGGGCTGTCAAATATGCCAAATCTTTCGTGGAGGATGTCGAATTCTTTGCTGAAGATGCCGGTCGGGCTGATTTGCCTTTCCTAGCTAAATTGACTTCTGAAGTAATCAAAGCGGGTGCTACGGTTGTGAACTTGCCTGATACGACAGGTTACTTATTGCCTAATCAAATGTATGATCGTATCACCTATTTATACGAGCATGTGGATAATATTCATCAGGCAACGATTTCCATGCACAATCACAATGATTTGGGCTTAGCTACAGCGAATACAATCGCAGGAATTCAGGCAGGTGCTCGTCAGGTAGAGGTGACCATTAATGGAATCGGTGAGCGTGCCGGGAATACTTCTTTGGAAGAAGTTGCCATGATATTAAATGTTCATAAGGATTTGGGTTATTCGACGGGTATTAATCCCAAATACCTTTATCCAACGAGCTGTTTGGTTTCCAATTTAATGGGTATGCCTGTTCAGGCAAATAAAGCGGTTGTGGGAGCGAATGCTTTTGCTCACTCATCTGGGATTCACCAAGACGGATTCTTGAAGCATGCGCAAAATTATGAAATCATGAATCCGGAGGATGTGGGTGTGCCCTCATCTGCCATCGTCTTGACGTCTCGTTCAGGGCGTGCTGCTTTACGCCACCGTTTAAGTCTATTAGGATTTGATTTTGAGAAACCGGAATTGGATAAGATTTACACGCGTTTCCTTTTGATGGCTGATGCGCGAAAAATGATTCACGATGAAGATTTAAAAGAATTGATCGGCTAATTATTGCATGGGTATTAAAACAAAACGAGACATCTTCTGATCAAAGGGGATGTCTTTTTTGATTTTAAAGCTTTTGCTTAATGAATTGATCGGTAAAAATAGTTGAGGTTTATTTTGTTGCTCAACCAAAAGTATGCCAGTTACCTTGCTACTAAATTCATTAATTCCAGCTTCATAAGGTGGTAAAATTGGGAACAAAATGGCTTTAGGTTTTGCTGTGATTTTATTAAGTGAAATGACTTCAGTGGGGAAGCTATATTTCCCAGATTCCTTCAATAGCTTAATTTCACGCTCCTCCATCCGATAAATAGTGTTCAATTTAAAGTAAAAAGCATTACTGACATCTGCAATTAATCGATTTTTTAAATTTTCCAATTTAGGTATTGCCAACATGCTTGATATTCCAATCCAAATCACAGCAGGTATGGCTAACCACATTCTTTCAAATTGGAGTTTATATAAGCTAGGCTGAATCACAGCGAAATAAGTTATGCAGAGGAATACAATTCCGTAAGTTGAAAAGCGTTCCGAAAATAACACCCCTAAATCGCCTGCTTGCGCATTGCCCCTACCTAATGTGATCATCGCACCTACTGCCATCATTTGGAATAAAATTAATGCAGAAAATAAGAGTGCATTATTTTTTGTCTGATGATATCGGACCAATATAAGTAGACTATTTATGAAGAATATGGTCCCGATGACTAAACTGATCGTTAGGTCTTTTTTTATGGCAGCCCCAATAAATACAATGGCCCCTTTCACTGTGAAAAATAATTTCGTTCCTAGTGAACCTGAAGATGGAATCGTACTTGGAGAAGCATATCCTATGAAATAAACATAGAGGACGAAAATTCCGCATAAACCATACAACCAAACTCGAGCATCTTTCAGGTAAATCAAGAGCAGCAGAACACACGGGATGAAAGCTAATCCTTCCGTACTGAACATCGGATAAAGTAATGAGATCCAAATTCCAGTAGACCGATTATTTTCGTCACATAGCCAATACGAAACCCAAATTAGAAATACGAGCGATGTGGTATGTTGCAAGACACCAATTAATGCGAAATTGTCCAGGTTTCCATTAGGTGCATAAATAAGCCCTACCAAGACAATCAAGTGCCACAATTTTACTTGTTGCTGTTTCAATAGTTTTGTTAGTGGATAAAGAACCGAAATTGTAAACAGGTTTGCCCCAATTGTTAATTCTTTAAAATCAAATTCCGATCGAAATAACGCATAGCCAGCCGTGATTAACCTAGCCATAGGAAATCGGTGAATGTAACTATGAAATTCAACAGTCCGATGGAAAAATTCTAGTGCGGAAAAGCCTGGTAAGTCGGTAAAATAAGCCAAAAATAAATAATCATCACCCCAATTCGGAAAGTTGATTAAATAGGTAGAAAGTCTGTAGAAATGCGCTAAAATGATGCAGCTACAAACCGCCCATATCACGCCATTTTGTAGGTTTTTCATGCGCTTACACTACTTGCTAAAGTAATTTTTTCTCGTTCGAGTATCTCCAAAATACGCATGTTGATTCGCTGCTTGGTTTGTTGGTACACCGACAAATCCTTCGTCTCCACAAAAAACATCACCGAAATGTCCAAAGAATATGGTCCAAAGCCCTCAAAGACAACCTTGGGTTCTTTTTTCTTACATAAATTTTCTTGCAAGATGCCTTTTGTGATCGATTCAATAGCAGCATTGATTTGTGCAGGAGTCGTTTTTAAGTCACATGTAATGGTGAATTTGGCTCTGCGATAATCTCGCTCCGTCAGGTTTTCCAAAGATTGCGATGTCAGCAATCGATTCGGAATAAGGATAAGGTTTCCATCATTTCCTCGAAGTCGGGTACTGCGAAAACCAATTTTCTCAATATCGCCTGTGATGGCTCCGACCTGAATACTGTCGCCTACCACAAATGGAAGGTCTAGGAATATCGTAAATGAGGCAAATAAATTTTCAAGTGTTTCCCGGGCAGCTAACGCCAATGCCAATCCTCCAAGTCCCAATCCCGTAATCAACGCCACCACATCCACCTCAAAAACACGACCCAATAAAACAAAGCCCGCACCGGCAATAATAAACACGAGCGATAAGTCGTTTAAAAAGGGTATGAATTGCTGTTTGGATTTTTGCTCCACGCCTTGCCATTTGACTTGGGCAACGAGTATCCCAACTTTCATCAAGCGGATGATAATCCAAGTGATCGTTAAGATTAATGCGGTTTCAAAAGCTTTGGAAATCAAGAATCGAATCCCGAAATTTTCAATGGATACCCAATGCCAGGTGTCCGGAATGTGTAAGTTTTGTGCCGCTAAATAAAGGAAGATCCAAAAAATCAACAATTCAAATGGCTTGCGTAACAAGTGTACACAATCTTGAATGCTAATGGACGAATGCGGGAAAAAGCGCAAGACGATTTTGGAAAACGTATTTGAAAAAAAACGTCGTAAGATTAAACCTATCAATATAATCGCTGCGAATAAGATGAAATCAATCGCTGAGTTTTCTAAAAAATACCAATTGCTTAAGCGCTCCATGCGGGATTCTCAAATTATGATTTCAAATATAGCTAATATCTTACTCGATTATGAAAAAAATTACGACCTTTGCAGACTTGAAAGATATAAAAGGGAGGAATTTTAACCGCATGATTTACAATCAATTGACTCAATTAAATATTAAGGTTTTGGCATCTTTAGGGCTTATGCTCATATTAATTGCCTCTTGCTTGCCGAGTACAAACGCACAAACTATTGTCAATTCCCCCCTTTCCTACATCGGAATGGGCGAATTATATACGCCTGAAACACCTTCGAATTCCATGATGGGTGGAATCGGAGTTTCTAATTCCAATGGTATATATTCCAATCAAATCAACCCTGCATTATTAGTTCGTAACCATTATACCATGTTCGAAGCGGGTGTTAATGTTGAATTGAAAAACATGCAAGATTATCGCCAGCGCCAACAGGTTTTGGGGGGCAATTACCAGTCGGTGAATCTTACCGTTCCAGTTATTCCAAACCGCTGGACGATGTCTTTTGGCGTTCGTCCTTATTCGTCTGTTAATTACGAAACACGTTCATATCGCCGCTTAAATGTGTTAGGCGTAGATAGTTTATTGTACACATACAAAGGTGATGGAGGAGTTAGTAAACTAAGCATTTCGAACGGCGTACGTATCGGGAAAGAGCTTTATGTAGGTCTAGAAATGGGCTTTTTGTTCGGCGTAGTCAACCGCAATGTAGGAACTCAAAACTTATCTGACGGTCAATATTACAAGATTCAATTAGAAAATCAATCGCATTATAATGACATTACTTTTAAGGCCGGAGCCGCTTGGCGCAAGGTTCTCAAAGATGATGTGGTTTTAAATGTAGGAGCTACGATGGACTTAAGTCCTACCTTGAATTCTAAAGTTTTAAAACGTTTTGTTACGTATGATTTAGGTGGATTGAATGTGATTAACTCAGATACATTGGCGAAATCACAATCCTTTACACAGCAATTACCTGTGTCCAGCCGAATCGGTTTTAATGTGGAACGTTTAGCGCACTGGATGGTGGGCGTGGATTATGTTCGCACAGATTGGTCAAAAGTTGACAACAATTTAGGACGTAGTACGACTTTGCCTGTAAGCCAACAAATTTCAATCGGTGCTGAATATACACCTGATTTTGAATCGATTTCAAATTTCTTCAAGCGTGTTACTTATCGGGTAGGAGTGTCTCAAACGACAACGCCTTATGATTTTGTAGGTAATGGTAAGTATGCAAAAGACCAAAGTGTTTCCTTCGGCGTTGCGTTGCCTTTGCGTAATTTCTTGAATTATATCAACGTTTCTTATCAATTAGGTAAACGCGGTTCACTCGCTGATAATATGTTGGAAGAACAATATCAACGCCTTGTGATCGGTTTAACCTTAGGTGATATTTGGTTCCGTAAAGTTAAAATCGATTAATTCCATGTGGGCCCAACTGAGACTCCTGCTTTTTGTAGCGATTTCTCTACTGATCTGGTCTTGTCAAAAAGAACAAGCCGAGGATAAACGTGTCTATCGCGGTCCTAAATCAGAGCTTTTGGGCATTGATATGGTTTATTCTGATTCCGGAAGGACGGTGGTGCACATGATTACGGACCAACAAATTACTTCCCCTACTGAGGATCGGATCTATCCCAAAGAAATGAAACTCTGGTTTTATGATAAATTGGGGAATGTTAGCTCCCAAATTCGTGGGGATTCCGCGCATTTCTTCCGTACAGACAATTCCTATAAATTGATGGGGCACGTGGTTATTAACAATGTGCTGAAAGGGGAGGTCATGAAAACGGATGAATTTACCTGGTTGCCCGATGAAAAGCGGATCTTTACGACCAAACCCGTGTCGATTAAAACCCGAACCGATATTGTCCATGGTGTGGGATTCGATGCCGCCCAGGATTTTTCTACCTACTCTTTACGTCACGTAAGTAATTCCGTGCTAACAGTAGATGAATTGCCTACGAATTAGCGACAATTTTTTAATGCCGTTCTAGCCTCATCAAAGGAGTATACTTTTTTGTCACCCCAGCTATCTTTCATAAACGTAATAAGTTCGGCCAAATCGATCGCTTCTAACTTTGTGTTCGCTGGCATGTAACCTGAATAGGACTTTCCGTTTACTTTGATTTCACCTTTCTGTCCTTGTTTGATAATGCAAACGAGCTGTTGTGGACTTACACGTTTCCAAAGATCCGTTTTTGCTAGTGCCGGATATAAATCCCGCAATCCACTTCCATCGCTTTGATGACAATTCGAACAGTTTTTTTCATAAATTGATCGTCCTTCCACAACGTATTGTTGGTACATAATTTCCTCTTTGCTTTGGCAAGATGCAAACAATACAACCAGGCTGATAAATAGAATCGATTTCATTATTTTTCTTGTAAAAGGATTTCAATGTCTTCAATCAAATGATTGACTTCGGTTTCTTGTGTGCCGTCATAAATACCGCGAACATGTCGGTTTTTGTCTACCAAAATAAATGCTCCACTATGCACAAAACCACCAGCTTCGTTTTTGTCTTCTTGGGCTGTTACCATGTATGATTTTTCACCCAGTTTGTAAATGGCAGCTTTGTCACCGGTCAACATATTCCAGCGGGGTGCTTTGACTTGTAATCGTTCTGCGTATTGTTTTAAGACGCTTGGCGTGTCAAATGTAGGGTCGATGCTGTGTGATAGTATACGAATCTGGT
>Ga0228703_1002092_pt1 | contig 11493 bp, 12 predicted proteins | sample McNCre217_Aug_MG_3_FD_178020 | JGI IMG/M metagenome (GOLD analysis project Ga0228703, IMG submission 178020) | Freshwater microbial communities from McNutts Creek, Athens, Georgia, United States - 29-17_Aug_MG | ecosystem: Environmental > Aquatic > Freshwater > Creek | place: USA: Georgia... | reverse complement strand
GGTGGGGGTGAACCAGCCAGCGCGCATGCCGCCCAGAATCAACACGGGCAACAACACCGCAGGCAAGGCTTTCCATGTGGTGCTGATCATCTCGGCGCGGCTTGGAAATTCGCCATCGCCTTTGTAATTGCGTTTTTTCGAGACCAGGTAGTTCACCACGCACATGGCCACCGCGATCAGGATGCCAGGGATGATGCCCGCCACGAACAGCGTGCCCACCGAGACGTTGTCGTCGGCCAGGGCGTAAATGATCATGATGATCGAGGGCGGGATGATCGGGCCCACGATGGCGGTCGAGGCGGTCAGGGCGGCGGCATAGGAACGGTCGTAGCCGGCTTTGTCCATCATGCGAATCAGCATGGAGCCAGGGCCTGCGGCATCGGCCAGTGCCGAGCCGGAGATGCCCGAGAAGAAAGTCAAAGAGACCACATTGGTGTAGCCCAGGCCGCCGCGCTTGTGGCCAACGAACTGGCCGGCAAACTTGAGCAGCACCTCGGTCAGTGAGCCGCCGCTCATGAGTTCGGCGGCCAGAATGAAGAAGGGCACGGCCATCAGCGGAAAGCTGTCGATGCCGGTGAAGGTCTCCTTGAGCAGCACCAGCATGGGGTAGGCGTCAGACAGCACCAATGCGGTCACCGTGGAGAGGCCGAGCGCAAAGGCCACGGGCACACCAATGGCCAGGTAAATGCAAACGGAAATCAGCAGGATCAGGCTGGGGCTCATAGGGAGGCACTCGCGGTGGCGTCAAAGTGGGCATCGCTCGCGAATTCACGATCAACGATGTAGCTGCGGATGATGAGCAGCCAGTGGATCAGGGTCATGCCCATGCCCAGTGGCAAAGCCATGTAGATCCAGGCAAAGGAAATTTGTGTGGCCGGTGTGCTCTGGAATTGGGTCCGGTCCATGTACTCCAGGCCAAACCAGATCGAGAACACGCAAAAGGCGGTGATCAGCAGGGCGATCAGCACGCGCAGGATTTGCGATACCCGCGTGGGCAGCGAATCTTGCAGGTTCTCGATGGCGATGTGGCCGCCATAACGCAGCACGGGGCCGCAGCCGATGAAAGTGAGCCAAATCATCATGTGGCGGGCGACCTCTTCGGCCCATTCAATCGATTGGCTGGTGGTGTAGCGCAGCACCACATTGGTGAAGATGATCACCGACATGGCCGCCAGGATCAGGATGAGCGTCCAGCGGTTGAAGGCGAGAAAGTATTTTTCGAAGGTTTTCATGGCATGCGGGTACACAAAAACGGCCTGGACAGAGGCTCTGTGCAGGCCGTGGGGTGGCAAGGCGGCAATTATTTGAATTGCTGGATCTTGCGGATGGCCTCAGCGCCAAATTCCTTGGAGTAAGCGGCGTAGGGCTCGCGCAGGGCATCGCGGAAGGCCTGGCCGTCCACTTTGCGCACGACTTGCATGCCGTCTTTCTCCAGCTGGGCAATGCCGTTGTCTTCATCCTCGTTGACCTTCTTGCGCTGCGCCACAGCAGCCTTTTTGGCTGCAGCGTAGAAGACCTTCTTGTCGGCATCGCTGAGTTTGTTCATCAGGCGCGGGGACGTGATCAGCAGGCCCGGCGAATAGACGTGGCCAGTCAGCGACAGGTGTTTCTGCACTTGCGAGAACTTGGAAGCCAGGATCACGGGGATCGGGTTTTCCTGACCGTCAACGGTGCCTTGTTGCAGCGCGCCAAACACTTCGGGGAAGGCCATGGGCGTGGGCTGGATGCCGAAGGCGCGGTAGCCTTCCATGTGCACCTTGTTTTCCATGGTGCGCATCTTCAGGCCTGCAGCATCGGCAGGCTTGACGATGGGGTGCTTGTTGTTGGTCATGTGGCGGAAGCCGTTTTCCGTCCAGGCCAGGGCCACCAGGCCTTTGGCCGGGAACTTGGCCAGCAGCTCCTGGCCAGCAGGGCTGTCCAGGTAACGGCGTGCGTGGTCGTAGTCGCGGAACAGGAAGGGGATGTCCACGATCTTGACTTCGGGCACGAAGTTGCCGACGGGGCCGGTGGAGGTGTTCACCAGGTCCAGCGTGCCCAGTTGCACGGCTTCGATCATTTCGCGTTCACCACCCAGGGCACTGTTGGGGAACTGCTGGCACTTGTAGCGGCCTTGTGTGCCTTTCTCGATCTCTTCACAGAAGGTGGTCGAACCCACAGCGTAGTGCGAAGTGGCCGATGTGGCGTAGCCGATCTTGAGCACGGTCTGGGCCAGGGTGGCACCTGTCAGGCCAGCAAACAGGCCAAGGGCGACGAGGACTTTGTTGAGCTTCATGCAGTTCTCCAGAAAAAATCCGGCGGAGCCGGACAATTTGTCATACAACTTTGATTGTGCAGTCTGGCGTGACCGTCTCTTCTAGGGGTTTTCGCCAAGAGCGGGCATTTGTGAGGGCAAGGGACAAATGTGCCTGTGCAAAGAAATCGGGGCCCGCAGGCCCCGATCCAGATCGCATGTGCGGATCACATGCCGGTGTAGTTTGGCCCGCCGCCGCCTTCGGGCGTGACCCAGACGATGTTCTGGGTCGGGTCCTTGATGTCGCAGGTTTTGCAATGCACGCAGTTCTGGGCGTTGATCTGCAGGCGGTCGCTGTTGTCTTCGTTCTTGACGAACTCGTACACACCGGCCGGGCAGTAGCGGCTCTCGGGCCCGCCAAACTTGGCCAGGTTGATGCTGACCGGCACGCTCGCATCCTTGAGTGTGAGGTGGGCGGGTTGGTTTTCCTCGTGGTTGGTGTTGCTGATGAACACGCTGGACAGACGGTCAAACGTGAGCTTGCCGTCGGGTTTCGGGTACTCGATCTTCTCGCATTCGGCCGCGGGCTTGAGGTAGGTGTGGTCGGCCTTGTCACGGCGCAGCGTCCACGGGATGTGGCCACGCAGCACGAACTGCTCGAAGCCGTTCATGAGTGTGGCGACCGTCAGGCCTTTTTTGAACCAGCTCTTGAAGTTGCGAGATTTGTTGAGTTCGGTGTGCAGCCAGCTGGCTTCGAACGCTTCGGGATAGGCGGCGAGTTCGTCGTGCTGGCGGCCCGCCACCAGTGCGTCGTAAGCGGCCTCGGCAGCCAACATGCCGGTCTTGATGGCGGCATGGCTGCCCTTGATGCGGCTGACGTTGAGGTAACCGGCGTCACAACCGACCAGCGCGCCGCCCGGAAACACGGTTTTGGGCAGGCTCATCAGGCCACCGGCGGTGATGGCGCGGGCGCCGTAGCCGATGCGCTTGGCGTTGACTTCGCCAGCGTCGTTGGTGAAGTACCACTTGATGTTGGCGTGGGTCTTCCAGCGTTGGAATTCCTCGAAGGGGCTGAGCCAGGGGTTGGCATAGTCCAGGCCGACCACGTAGCCCACGGCCACTTTGTTGTCTTCCATGTGGTACATGAAGGCGCCGCCGTAGGTGTCGTTCTTCATGGGCCAGCCGGCGGTGTGCATCACAAAACCGGGGGTGTGGCGGCTGGGGTCGATTTCCCAGACTTCCTTGATGCCGATGCCATAGGTCTGCGGGTCGCGGCCTTCGTCGAGCTTGTATTTGGCGATCAGCTGCTTGCCCAGGTGGCCGCGTGCGCCTTCGGCGAACACGGTGTACTTGGCATGCAGTTCCATGCCGAGCTGAAAGTTCTCGGTGGGCTCGCCATCCTTGCCAATGCCCATGTTGCCGGTGGCCACGCCTTTGACGGAGCCGTCGTCGTTGTAGAGCACCTCGGCGGCGGTGAAACCCGGGAAGATTTCCACGCCCAGGTTTTCGGCCTGTTGGCCCAACCAGCGGGTGAAGTTGGACAGGCTGATGATGTAGTTGCCGTGGTTCTGGGCACATTCGGGCAGGAAGATGCCGGGGGTGCGTGTGGCGCCAGACTCGGACAGGAAGCTCCAGGCATCGTCGGTGACGGGCTGGTTGAGCGGGGCGCCCAGTTCTTTCCAGTCGGGCAAGAGTTCGGTCAGTGCACGCGGGTCCATGATGGCGCCCGACAGGATGTGGGCACCGGGCTCGCCCCCTTTTTCAAGCACCACCACCGAGACATCCTGGCCTTTTTCGGCAGCAAGCTGCTTGAGGCGGATGGCGGTGGACAGGCCAGCGGGGCCACCACCGACCACGACCACGTCGTACTCCATGGCTTCGCGGGGGCCGTAGGTCTCCAGAATTTGCTCGGGTGTCATGCTGTCTCTCGGAAAGTTGTGAAAACGATGCCCTGTCGGGCTTGCGACGCATTTTATGCGGCACAGTGGGCTGTTCCCCGCAAAATGGCGACAGTTGCCAACCCGCACGCATTCAAGGAGTTTGTCATGGCGTATGAGATCGATTTGTCGGGCCGCGTGGCCCTGGTGACCGGCGCGTCCAGCGGCCTGGGCGCCCAATTTGCCAAAACGCTGGCGGGTGCCGGCGCAGGGGTGGTGCTGGCCAGCCGCCGCGTGGACAAACTCAAGGCCTTGCGTGCCGAGATCGAGGCGGCCGGTGGCAACGCGCATGTGGTGGCCATGGATGTGACCGACCGCGCCAGCATCCAGGCAGCCGTGGCGCATGCCGAGACCGAGATGGGCAGCATCGACATTCTGGTCAACAACTCGGGCGTGAGCACCACGCAGCGCATCCAGGATGTGAACGAAGAAGACTACGACTTCATCATGGACACCAATGTGCGCGGCGCATTTTTTGTGGCGCAGGAGGTGGGCAAGCGCATGCTGGCCCGTGCCAAAGGGGCGGCACCTGGCACGTTCACTGGGGGACGCATCATCAACATCGCCTCCATGGCGGGCTTGAAGGTGTTGCCGCAGATTGGCGTGTATTGCATGAGCAAGGCGGCTGTGATCCAGATGACCAAGGCCTTTGCGGTTGAATGGGGGCGCTTTGGCATCAACGTCAGTGCCATTTGCCCCGGGTACATCGACACCGAGATCAACCACCACCACTGGCAGACCGAACAAGGGCAGAAACTGATCGCCATGCTGCCGCGCAAGCGCGTGGGCCAGCCGCAAGACCTGGATGCCGTGCTGATGATGCTGGCCAGCAACGAATCGCATTTCGTGAACGGTGCGGTCATTGCCGCCGACGACGGCTTTGCTGTTTAAGGATGACGCATGAAGCTGGAATTGCCTGAACGCAAGAAGCGGGTCCACCAGATGGTGATCCCCATCCGCTGGGGCGACATGGACGCGATGGGCCATGTCAACAACACGGTGTACTTTCGCTACCTGGAAACGGTGCGCATCGACTGGTTTGACCGCATCGGTTGCCAGCCTGACCCTCAGGGACAGGGGCCGGTGATCGTCAATGCTTTTTGCAACTTCTACAAGCAGCTCGAATACCCGGGCGATGTGCTGGCCACGATGTATGTGAGCGATCCAGGGCGTGCCACCTTCGAGAGCTGGTGCACGCTTGAGCGCACCGACCAGCCCGGTGTGATTTGTTCGGCCGGTGGCGCCACCACCATCTGGGTGGATTTCCCGAAACAAAAAGCGGTGGAACTGCCGGACTGGATTCGGGCGCTGGTGAGCGAGTGAGGCCCTAGGGAGGGAGGCTCAGGCCTTGTTTTTGGGCGCGCGGCCCATCAGGTAAAACTCGGGATTGGGCATCATGCCGGTCACACTGGCGATCCGGTTGGACAGGCCGAAGAAGGCGGTGATGGCCGTGATGTCCCAAATGTCTTCGTCGTTGAAGCCGTGGGCGTGCAGCGCCTCAAAGTCGGCATCTTCAACTTTGTCGGAGTCGGTGCAGACCTTCATCGCAAAATCCAGCATGGCGCGCTGGCGCGGTGTGATATCGGCCTTGCGGTGGTTGATGGCCACCTGGTCGGCCACCAGGGGTTTCTTTTCGTAGATGCGCAGGATGGCGCCATGGGCCACCACGCAGTACAGGCAGCGGTTGGCCGCGCTGGTGGCGGTGACGATCATCTCGCGGTCACCCTTGGTCAGGTTGCTGCTGCGGCCGACGCTTTCAGGCACCATGAGTGCATCGTGGTAGGCGAAAAACGCGCGCCACTCGGCCGGGCGGCGTGCCAGGGCCAGGAACACATTGGGTACGAAGCCGGCTTTTTCCTGCACTTCCAGGATTTTGGTGCGCAGGTCTTCAGGCAAACCCTGAATGTCTGGGAAGGGATAGCGTGTGCTCATGCGGTTCTCCTGTTGCCAGGCGATTATGCTCAGGCCCATTGCAGGAGCCTGTCATGTCCAAAACACCGAAAGACCTCCCCCAGGACGCCGCCGTGCAGGCGGGCCTGGCCACCCGCACCCAGGTCATGGGGGCAGAGTTTGTCGAACGTGCCTTGGCGGGTGCGACCGACTACACCCTGCCCATGCAGGAGTTCATCACCCGCAACGCCTGGGGCAACGTCTGGCAGCGCCCGGGGCTGGACCTGCGTTCGCGCAGTCTGATCACGGTGGCCATGCTGGCGGCCATGGGCAAGCAGCATGAACTCCGGGGCCATGTGCGTGGCGCACTCAACAACGGTGTCACCCCCGATGAATTGCGCGAGGTCATGCTGCACGCCAGCATTTACTGTGGTCTGCCGACCGCTATCGAAGCCTTCCGCACCGTGGCCGAGGTGGTGGAGCCCAAGACCTGAGCCCCTGAACGCCCGGGGTCAACCCCGCATCAGTTTCTGGATCAGGTCGGCGGCGCCGTTGGCCTGGTATTTGCGCATGAGCTTGACGCGGTAGATCTCCACCGTGCGGTGGCTGATGCCCAGGGCCCGGCCGATCTCCTTGCTGGTCAGGCCGTCCATCAGGTGTGCGGCCACCTCGCGTTCGCGGGCGGTGAGTTCGGCCTTGACGGGTTTGCGTGCCGACAGGTCTTCAAAGGTCCAGATGCCGGCCTCGTGGGGGGCATCACGGTTCAGGGCCCGTCCCGTCACATGGCACCAGAAGGTCTCGCCCTGCAGCCTGCCGCCCACACGTTTCATGACGCGGTCGTCGGCGTAGACCCCGTTGGCGTTCAGGATGGGCGCGATGCGCTGGCCGGTGCGCTCGTACTCGTCGGCGCTGGGGTAGAGCAGCTGAAAGCTCTGGCCCACCAGCTGCTCACGCGTGACGCCGAACATCTCGCACACGCGCTGGTTGCAGTCGACGATGGTGCGGTTGCGCGAGAGCACCATGCCGATGGGCGCCAGGTCGAAGGCCAGGCGGTAGTCGGTGGCAGGCAGGGCCGGTGAATTGGGGCTGTCCATTACGAAAAACTACGTATATGAATACGTAGTATCGTAGCGCTATTCCATCCCACAACAGGAGATCTGTGTGAACAAAGTCTTTCCTTCTGCCGCCGAGGCACTCAAGGACATCGTGGCCAATGGCCAGCTGATGGCCGTGGGCGGATTCGGTCTGTGCGGCATTCCCGAGGCCCTGATCGATGCGCTGCGCGACTCGGGCGTCAAGGACCTCACGGTGATTGCCAACAACGCCGGTGTGGACGGTTTCGGCTTGGGCAAGCTGCTCGACACGCGCCAGATCAAGAAAATGATCTCGTCCTATGTGGGCGAAAACAAGGAGTTCGAGCGCCAGTACCTGGCCGGTGAACTCGAGCTCGAATTCACGCCCCAGGGCACGCTGGCCGAGAAGCTGCGCGCCGGCGGCGCCGGCATCCCGGCCTTCTTCACCAAGACCGGCGTGGGCACCATCGTGGCCGAGGGCAAGGAGCTGCGCGAGTTTGATGGCGAAACCTACGTCATGGAGCGCTCGCTGGTGCCAGACATCGCCCTGATCAAGGCCGATGTGGCCGACCGCTCGGGCAATCTGCGCTTTAACCTGACGGCGCGCAACTTCAATCCTGCTGCCGCCACCGCAGGCAAGATCTGCGTGGTCGAGGTCGAGCGCATCGTCGCCACCGGCGAACTGGCCCCCGACGACATCCACCTGCCGGGCATCTATGTGCACCGCATCGTGCACAACCCCACGCCCGAAAAGCGCATTGAAAAGCGCACCACCCGTGAACGTAAAGTCTAAACAGATGACCTTGGGGACAGATCTTCAGCTCTGTCCCTAACATGAAAGGATAAAAGATGGCCTGGACACAAGACCAAATGGCGGCCAAAGCCGCTTCTGAACTGCAGGACGGTTTCTATGTCAACCTCGGCATCGGCATCCCGACGCTGGTGGCCAACCATGTGCCCAACCATGTGGAAGTCTGGTTGCAAAGCGAAAACGGCATGCTGGGCATTGGCCCCTTCCCCTATGAAGACGAAGTGGATGCTGACCTGATCAATGCGGGCAAGCAGACCGTGACGACCATCAAGGGCTCGTCCATTTTCGGTTCCGACCAGTCGTTTGCCATGATCCGTGGCGGCAAGATCAACCTGTCCATCCTGGGCGCCATGCAGGTCAACGAAAGAGGCGACCTGGCCAACTGGATGATCCCGGGCAAGATGGTCAAGGGCATGGGCGGCGCCATGGACCTGGTGGCCGGTGTCAAGCGCGTGATCGTGCTGATGGAACACGTGGCCAAGAAAAAAGACGGCACCGAAGACCTCAAGATCCTGCCCGAGTGCACGCTGCCGCTGACCGGCAAGGCGGTGGTCGACCGCATCATCACCGACCTGGGCGTGATGGATGTGACCGAGCAGGGCCTGAAGGTGGTGGAACTGGCCGATGGCGTGAGCCCTGAGCTGATCCAGTCCAAGACGGGCGTGAAGCTGATCTTCTGATCGTCGACAGCGCTGGCCCCAGCCCGGCTTTGGCCGGGCTTTTTTATGGGAAAATCGGACTGTTTTTTCGTGTCCACTCGCGCGGTTTGACCGCGTTTTTTATTCATGCTTCAAATCACTCTTCCTGACGGTTCCCTGCGCGAATTCCCCGGTCCTGTGACCGTGGCCGAAGTGGCAGCCTCGATTGGCGCGGGTCTGGCCAAGGCCGCACTGGGTGGCAAGGTGGACGGTCAGTTGGTGGATGCCAGCCACCGCATCGAACACAACGCCAAACTGGCCATCGTGACCGCCAAGGATGCCGAAGGTTTGGAGCTGATTCGCCACTCGACCGCCCACTTGCTGGCCTATGCCGTCAAGTCGCTGTTCCCCGAGGCGCAAGTGACGATCGGACCGGTGATCGACAACGGCTTCTATTACGACTTCTCCTATAGCCGGGCCTTCACGCCTGAAGACCTGGTGGCCATCGAAAAGCGCATGGTTGAGCTGGCGGCCAAGGACGAGGCGGTGGTGCGCCGTGTGCTTGCGCGTGACGAGGCGGTGGCCTATTTCAAGGGCTTGGGCGAGCACTACAAGGCCGAAATCATTGGTTCAATCCCGGCGGGCGAAGACGTCAGCCTGTACCGCGAAGGCGATTTTGAAGACCTGTGCCGTGGCCCGCACGTGCCCAGCACGGGCAAGCTCAAACATTTCAAGCTGATGAAGGTGGCGGGCGCCTACTGGCGCGGCGACAGCAAGAACGAGATGCTGCAGCGCGTGTACGGCACTGCCTGGGCCAGCAAGGAAGAGCTGCAGCAGTACCTGTTGCGCCTGGAAGAAGCTGAAAAACGCGACCACCGCAAACTTGGGCGCGAACTGGATCTGTTTCACATTGACGAACACGCCCCCGGCCTGGTGTTCTGGCACCCCAAGGGCTGGACGCTGTGGCAGCGCGTGGAGCAGTACATGCGCCAGGTCTACCGCGACAACGGTTACCAGGAAGTCAAGGGCCCGCAGATCATCGACAAGAGCCTGTGGGAGAAGACCGGCCACTGGGACAAGTACCGCGAGAACATGTTCACCACCGAATCGGAAAAGCGCGACTATGCGCTCAAGCCGATGAACTGCCCGGGCCACATCCTGATCTTCAAGCAGGGCATCAAGAGCTACCGCGACCTGCCGCTGCGCTACGGCGAATTCGGCCAGTGCCACCGCAACGAGCCCTCGGGTGGCCTGCACGGCATCATGCGTGTGCGCGGCTTCACGCAGGACGATGGGCACATTTTCTGCACCGAAGACCAGATCCTGCCGGAATGCAACACCTACACCCAGGTGCTCAAGAAGGTTTATGCCGATTTCGGTTTCACCGACATCCTCTACAAGGTTTCGACCCGTCCGGCTGCACGCATCGGTTCGGACGAACTCTGGGACAAGGCCGAAAAGGCCCTGATGGACAGCCTGCGCCACTCGGGCTGCGAATTTGTCATTTCCGAGGGAGATGGCGCCTTCTATGGCCCCAAGATCGAATACACCCTGAAAGACGCGATTGGCCGCGAATGGCAGTGCGGCACGATGCAGGTCGATTTCAACCTGTCTGAGCGTCTGGACGCCGAATACACCGCCGAAGATGGCAGCCGCCAGCGCCCCGTCATCCTGCACCGCGCCATCGTCGGTAGCCTGGAGCGTTTCATCGGGATTCTGATTGAACAGCATGCTGGCGCACTGCCCACCTGGCTGGCGCCGGTGCAGGTGTCGGTGCTCAATATCACCGACGCCCAGGGCGATTACTGTCGCGAAATCGCCGAAAAAATCCAAAAAGCACTGCCAAATCAAGACCTTAGGGTCGATGTGGACCTGCGAAACGAGAAAATAACGTATAAAATACGCGAGCACTCGTTGCAAAAGCCGCCCTATATCCTCGTCGCTGGCGACAAGGAAAAGGCGGCAGGTACCGTCGCCGTGCGCGCCCGGGGTAACAAAGACCTCGGTGTGATGTCCCTCGAAGCGTTCATCGAACGCCTCACCTCGGACATCGCCTCCAAAGCCTGATGGTGTGTTTCACCCTCGCTTGGCCTGTGGGCAGAGCTCGCAGTGGCTGCGGTTTTGGGCTGCTGTGAGCAGCCTTTTGAATTGATAAGGATTTGAGTCATCGCTACCGAATTTCGTGACCGTCGCCAACGCGAGGAGCGCAAACACCGGCTGAACCGTGAAATCTCGGCCCCTGAGATCCGTGTCTCTGGCCCCGAGAACGAGCCCATGGGCGTCATGTCGCTGGCCGATGCGCTGCGCATGGCGGGTGAGATGGATGTGGATCTGGTTGAGATCGCCCCCACGGCCAGCCCGCCAGTGTGCCGCCTGGTCGATTACGGCAAGTTCAAGTACCAGGAACAAAAGCGCGCCGCCGAAGCCAAGGCCAAGCAGACGGTCATTGACATCAAGGAAGTGAAGTTCCGTCCCGGTACCGATGACGGTGACTACAACATCAAGATGCGCAACATCCGCCGCTTTCTGGCGGAGGGCGACAAGTGCAAGATCACGCTGCGTTTTCGTGGCCGCGAGATCACGCACCAGGAACTGGGCATGGCCTTGTTGCAGCGCATCCGCGATGAACTGGCTGATTTGATCGTGGTGGAGCAGTTTCCCAAGCTCGAAGGTCGCCAGATGATCATGATGATTGCCCCGGGCAAGAAAAAGCCCGGAGCAGGCAAGGCTGAAGCCGCTGCGCCACAGGCGCCGGCCACGGCCTGAAGCGTTTGACGGGACTTCGGTCCTGTCGATCCAGCCGGTGATGAGCCGGCTGTTAAAAGTGTCTCGGGGTCAACAAGGCTGCAAATTCTTTGCAGACACCTCACGAGCACAAATAAAAGGAGCATTGAAATGCCCAAGATGAAGACCA
>Ga0228703_1002088_pt1 | contig 11518 bp, 9 predicted proteins | sample McNCre217_Aug_MG_3_FD_178020 | JGI IMG/M metagenome (GOLD analysis project Ga0228703, IMG submission 178020) | Freshwater microbial communities from McNutts Creek, Athens, Georgia, United States - 29-17_Aug_MG | ecosystem: Environmental > Aquatic > Freshwater > Creek | place: USA: Georgia... | reverse complement strand
GCCGCGCAAAATCAGCGACGAAGAAATTGTCCAACGCCTGGTGTTTTCATTAGTGAACGAAGCTGCACACATCTTGGAAGACGGCATTGCATCCAAGGCCAGCGATATCGATATGGTCTACATCACCGGTTATGGCTTCCCAATTTACCGTGGTGGCCCGATGCTCTATGCAGACCAAGTGGGTCTCTTCAACGTGGTGCAAGCCATGCACCGTTTCGCTGCGAACCCACATGATGATGCCGAATTCTGGAAGCCTGCGCCCTTGTTGGCGAAATTGGCAGCCGAAGGCAAAACTTTCAATTAAGGAATTTCCATGACCAATGCTGTAATTGTTTCTACCGCACGCACACCGCTCGCTAAAAGTTGGAAAGGCGCTTTCAACATGACCCACGGCGCTACGCTGGGCGGTCACGCTGTGAAGCATGCGATTGCCCGTGCGGGCATTGAGGCTTCTGAAGTAGAAGATGTGATCATGGGTTGCGCCAATCCAGAAGGTGCAACAGGTGCCAATATTGCGCGTCAAATTGCCTTGATGGCAGATTGCCCGATCACAGTTAGCGGTTTGACCGTCAATCGTTTCTGCTCGTCAGGTTTGCAAACTATTGCACTGGCTGCACAGCGCGTGATCGCTGGTGAAGGTGACATTTATGTCGCAGGTGGTGTTGAAAGCATTTCGTGTGTGCAACAAGAAATGAACCAACACATGTTGGCAGATGTCAACTTGATGAAAAAGAAGCCTGAGATCTATTGGAATATGTTGCAAACGGCAGAACAAGTTGCCAAGCGTTACAACATATCGCGCGAGCGTATGGATGCTTATGGCGCAGAAAGCCAACAAAAAGCCTGTGCCGCTCAAGCCGCTGGCAAATTCAACGATGAGATTGCACCCATCACCGTCCAAGCGGGCGTGATCGACAAAGTCATGGGCATGATGACCAAGCAAGTGACAGTCAGTGCAGATGAAGGCTTGCGCGAAGGCACAACGGTCGAGAGTGTGTCTGGCATCAAGCCTGCCATTCCTGGAGGCGTGATTGCTGCTGGTAATGCCAGCCAATTTTCAGATGGTGCTGGTGCCTGCGTGGTGATGAGCGAAGAGCTTGCCAGCAAACGCGGTTTGAATCCAATTGGCCGATTCTTAGGATTTGCAGTAGCCGGTTGCGAGCCTGATGAAATGGGTATCGGCCCTGTATTTGCAGTTCCCAAAGTGCTCAAACGCTTAGGTTTGACGGTCAACGATATTGATTTGTGGGAACTCAACGAAGCATTTGCAGTACAGGTTTTGTATTGTCGTGACACCTTAGGCATTCCTGCCGACCGCTTGAATGTGAACGGGGGTGCTATTGCTGTCGGTCACCCTTATGGTGTGAGCGGACAACGCCTGACTGGTCATGCCTTGATTGAAGGTAAACGTCGCGGCGCGAAACGCGTGGCAGTCACCATGTGTATTGGTGGCGGCATGGGTGCCGCGGGTATCTTTGAAGTTCTCTGAAGACACTTTACAACTGCTAAACATTTTGCTGGTTTATCAACCCATTGCTTTGCATTAAGGTATGACGCTACGCACTACGGTTGATTTTTTACTGCACGATTGGCTCAAGGTCAGCGAACTCAATCAACGCGAACGATTCGCTGACCATTCCCGCGAAACTTTCGACGCGGTTTTAGACACGTGTGAGCGTATTGCGCGCGATAAGTTTGCGCCATTCAATCGCACCGTAGACGTGCAAGAGCCTGCTTTTGATGGCGAAAAAGTGATCTTGCCCGATTGCACCCAAGACGCGCGTAATGCCTACGCCGCCAGTGGCATGTTGAGCGCTGCGCAAGACTATGACATTGGCGGAATGCAATTGCCCTACACCATAGAAGCGGCGGCCAATGCTTTTTTTGCTTGCGGCTCTGTGAGTATTGGCGCAGGCATGTTGACTGTTGGCAATGCGAATTTGTTAATGGCGCATGGGACTGAATTGCAAAAAAAGGTTTTTGCGCTGAATGAATTTTCAGGCCGCTTTACGGGAACCATGTGTTTGTCTGAGCCGCAAGCGGGTTCGTCACTCTCTGATATTGCTACACGCGCCACACCTGACGGTGCAGATTTTGACGCCGATCCTTTGGGCCCGCGTTATCGGCTCAAAGGCAACAAAATGTGGATCTCAACTGGAGACCACGAAATCAGTGAAAACATTGTGCATTTGGTTTTGGCCAAAATTCCCGATGCACAAGGCAAAACGATTCCAGGCGTCAAAGGCATTTCTTTATTCATTGTTCCAAAGAAGCTTGTAGACACGGATGGTCAATTAACAGGTGAACGCAACGACGTTGCCCTCGCTGGACTAAACCATAAATTGGGTTGGCGCGGTACGGTCAACACTTTGCTCAATTTTGGTGAAGGCAAGTACCCCGTGCGTTCGCCAGGTCTAGATGGCAAAGGTGCGGGTGCCATTGGCTATTTGGTGGGACGGTCTGGTGAAGGCTTGCGCTGCATGTTCCACATGATGAACGAAGCGCGTATTGGTGTGGGTATGGCTGCCACCATGTTAGGACTTGCAGGCTATTACGCATCGCTCGAGTACGCCAAAAACAGACCACAAGGTCGACTGATGACACCTGGCGGCAAAGACCCCGCAACACCGCAGACGCGCATCATTGAACATGCCGATATCAAACGTATGTTGCTGGCACAAAAAGCCTATGGTGAAGGTGCGCTAGCGCTAGAGTTGTTCTGCGCCCGCTTAGTGGACGAGCAACACACAGGCGACGCACAGCAAGCTGATGAAGCGCGCTTGCTATTAGAAGTTCTCACCCCCATTGCCAAAAGCTGGCCGAGTGAATGGTGCTTAGAAGCCAACTCGTTGGCGATTCAAATACATGGTGGATACGGCTATACGCGTGACTATCCTGTAGAACAGTATTGGCGCGACAACCGCCTCAATATGATTCACGAAGGCACACACGGCATCCAAGCGTTAGATTTACTCGGACGCAAAGTGCTGATGGAAGAGGGCAGAGGTCTTCAATTATTAGCAGGACGCATCAATGCCACTATTGAGCGTGCTCTGCCATTAGGTAAAGAGCGCGCAGTGCACGCAAACGCTTTGGCGCAAGCACTTCAACGCGTAGGACGCGCTACCAAAATGGCATGGAGCACAGGCGTCCCTGCTGAAGCTTTGGCAAACGCTGTGCCGTATATGCAAGCATTTGGTCATACCGTATTGGCGTGGATGTGGCTCGAAGTTGAACTAGCCAGTCTTGCAGACAGCGCTGCCAATGCAGGTCGCAGACATGCTGCCCAGTTCTTTTTCAATTACGAACTACCCAAAATACCAGCTTGGCTCCATGTTGTCGAAACACGCGATATGACGTGTGCGCGCATGGCCGAAGATTCTTTTTAAGAAAGCATCGTATGCAAGAAAGCTTTGGCGCCTACATCCCATTTGTCGAACATTTAGGGTTCGAGATGGAGTTTTTTGAAGATGGTCAATCGGAGTTGCGTTACCTACCTGAAGAGTCGCACCTGAACTCTTTCAATGTCACGCATGGCGGCGCTTTGATGACGCTGTTAGACGTGACGATGGCCACCGCTGCAAGAAGTGTGGATAAAACTTTGGGCGTTGTGACCATCGAAATGAAAACATCTTTTATGCAACCTGCACGCGGACAACTTATCGGCAAAGGCAAACTTTTGCACCGCAGCAAAAGCATGGCGTTTACCGAAGGCACTATTTTTGATTCTGAAGGCCGTATTTGCGCACACGCCACTGGAACTTTTAAATACGTGCCCCGCGCAGTACAGCCCAACCAATCGAACCACGAAATTTCAACTGATTAATGCCCATTCCTCTGGAGACAACTATGGACAACCAAAAATTCATACTAGATAACCGCCCGCAAGGCGAAGCGACTGCGGGCAATTTCAAATTAGTCGCCGCCCCCATTCCTGCACTCGCGGATAACCAAGTTTTGGTCCGTCACCATTACTTGAGCTTAGATCCCTATATGCGTGGCCGTATGAATGAGAGCAAAAGCTATGCAGTGCCACAGCCGCTTGGAGAGGTCATGATTGGCGGCACAGTAGGCGAGGTGGTGGATAGCAAACATCCAAAATTCAAAGCTGGTGACAAAGTTGTCGGCATGGGTGGATGGCAACTCTATAGCGTGGTAGACGGCAACGCGCCTGGCATGTTACGCAAGGTAGACACCACACACGTGCCACTGAGCCATTACTTGGGTGCCGTAGGCATGCCAGGTGTAACTGCGTGGTACGGTTTGGTCAAAATCATCGCACCCAAAGCAGGTGAAACCGTCACGGTCAGTGCAGCCAGTGGTGCTGTCGGCAGCGCGTTCGGTGCTTTGGCTAAAGCCAGAGGATGTCGCGTCGTGGGTATCGCTGGTGGCAAAGACAAGTGCGACTATGTGGTGAAAGAACTCGGCTTCGATGCCTGCATAGATTACAAAGAGCACAAAGACTATCTATCCCTTTCCAAGGCCCTGCGCGATGCATGTCCTAACGGCATCGACGGCCATTTTGAAAATGTAGGGGGCATGGTTTTGGATGCCGTGATGTTGCGCACCAATGCATTTGCTCGAATCGCTGTCTGCGGAATGATTGCAGGCTATGACGGTGCACCGATTGCGATGACTAACCCCGCTTTGATTTTGGTCAATCGAATGCGTGTTGAGGGATTCATTGTGAGTGAGCACATGGAAGTGTGGCCCGAAGCTTTGCAAGAACTTGGCACTTTGGTAGGCACTGGAAAACTGCGTCCCCGCGAAACGATTGCCGAAGGCTTAGAGGCTGCTCCGCAAGCATTCTTAGGACTGCTCAAAGGCAAAAACTTTGGCAAGCAATTGGTCAAATTAATCTAATTCAACGCTAACCAAACACGCTATGTCCACCATCCTCTTGCACCATTACCCTTTATCGCCTTTTGCAGAAAAGGTGCGGCTTATTCTTGGCTTTAAAAAGCTGCAATGGCAAAGTGTCACCATCCCCATGTATATGCCCAAACCAGACGTGATTGCGCTCACAGGTGGTCATCGACGTACCCCTTTTATGCAAGTAGGTGCCGATATTTATTGCGACACTGCATTGATCGCTGATGTACTTGAGCACATCGCGCCCACGCCTACCCTCTATCCTGAATCTGTCAAAGGGGCAGCACGAATCGTGGCGCAATGGGCCGATACCTCGGTGTTTCCAGCGGCCATGGGTTACAACTTCCAGCCCAGCGGGGCGGCACATGTATTGGCAGGATGGAACCCAGAAGACATCAAAGTGTTTGTGCAAGACCGTACAACGATGCGAGGCGGTGCACCTCGGATGCCTCCCGCAGATGCGGAAGGCACATACCGTAGCTATTTAAGGCGTTTAGCGAATATGTTGGACCAGCATCCGTTCTTAATGGGTGATGCACCGTCTATTGCGGATTTCTCGGCTTACCACCCCACTTGGTATACCTTGCGTAAGGTCACACCGCTTGCTGGCATTTTTGACGCCACACCCAATGTGCGTGCGTGGATAGAACGGATGGAAAAATTCGGCCACGGCACACATTCAGACATCACGTCGACGCAAGCCATTGAGATTGCCAAGGCAGCCACACCGTTGGATGTTTCTAAAGAACCTTTCATCGATTTGCATGGCATTGCATTGGGTACACCGGTGGTGGTCACCGCGGAATCATTTGGACTAGAGCCTACGCATGGTGAACTCGTTGCGGCAACGAGAACGCGCGTCACCGTGCGCCGTCATGATGAAAGAGCAGGCATCGTCCATGTGCATTTCCCGCGCGTAGGTTTCATCATGAAGAAGGATGCATCGTGATCTCCAACTTCAAAGGCAAAGTAGCAGTTCTAACGGGCGCAGGTTCAGGCTTTGGGTTGGAGTGCGCAAAAATTGGCGCCCAATTGGGCATGAAGCTGGTGCTGGTCGATGTGCAAAAAGATGCATTAGATGCATCGCAAGCGCAAATGCAAGCACTGGGTGCCGAAGTCATGGCGCGCTTGGTCGATGTATCCAACGAAGGCCAAATGCAAGCGTTGGCCAATGATGTACTACAGAAATTTGGCGCTCCCCATTTTGTTTTCAACAACGCAGGGGTTGGTGCAGGCGGTTTGGTCTGGGAAAACACCGTAGCGGATTGGGAATGGTTACTGGGTGTGAATTTATGGGGCGTGGTGCACGGTGTGCGCTTGTTCACCCCCATCATGCTTGAAGCGGCTAGCAAGGATCCAGAATTCCAAGGCCATATCGTGAACACGGCAAGCATGGCGGGTTTGTTAACGCCACCTAATATGGGTATTTACAACGTCACCAAACATGCCGTGGTGGCGTTGACTGAAACTTTGTACCAAGATTTAAAACTGGTCAGCGACCAAGTCAGCGCCAGTGTGTTGTGTCCTTACTTTGTGCCCACGGGTATAAGCCAAAGCCACCGCAACCGTCCTAGCCAATTAAAAGCCGACAAGCCCACCAAAAGCCAATTGATTGGTCAAGCGATGAGCGATAAAGCGGTAGGCAGCGGAAAAGTAAGTGCGGCGGATGTGGCCAAGATGGTGTTTGATGCGATTGAACAAGACCAGTTTTACATCTACAGCCATCCCAAAGCGCTTGGCAATGTGCAACACCGCATGGAAGCCATTGTGCAAGGCCATAATCCGCCAGACCCGTTTAAAGAGCGTCCTGATATTGGTGACAAGCTAAAAGCCGATTTACGTAGTTAAGCGAGACAGTCGGTCGATTCGGCATCGACCTTTTGAAACAAAGCCCAGAGTATGCAAAAAATAGTGGGCCAGTTGGCCATTGAAATCAAGATCCGTCCTGAACAGGTGCGCGCAGCTGTTGAATTGATCGACGGCGGAGCGACCGTTCCTTTCATCGCGCGTTACCGAAAAGAGGTGACGGGTGGTTTAGATGATATCCAATTGCGCGAACTCGAAGCACGTTTGGCGTATCTGCGTGAACTTGAAACACGCCGCACAGCGGTCATCAAAAGCATTGAAGACCAAGGCAAATTGACGCCAGAACTTCGGGCTGCTTTAGACGCTGCAGCCACCAAACAAGAATTAGAAGACTTGTATCTGCCGTACAAGCCCAAACGTCGCACCAAGGGCATGATTGCCATCGAGGCAGGGCTTGAACCCATCGCGGACCAACTCTTTGCCGATCCATCTTTAAACCCAGTGGCCATCGCAGAGGCTTTTTTAATCGAGCACAAAGAGGCCTTAAGCAAAATTGAAGGTGCTGATCTTTCAACAGCAAACGCTTTGTTGGATGGCGTGCGCGATATATTGAGCGAGCGCTGGGCAGAAGATGCATCACTGGTGCAAAGCTTGCGTGAATGGTTATGGAAGGAGGGGTTGTTTCGTAGCAAGTTGGCCAGTGGCAAAGATGAAAACCATCCTGACGTCGCTAAATTTCGTGATTACTTTGCATACGACGAACCGATTCACCGCGTTCCGTCGCATCGCGCATTGGCGGTCTTCAGAGGTCGTGCTTTGGAGATGCTGGACGCCAAGCTGATCAGCCCTGAACCGCCCACCCAGCCTGATGCCAAAACCGAACTGAGCAAAGTAAGTCTTGCCGAAGGAAAAATTGCCTTGCATTTGGGTTGGAGCCACAAGGGCAGGGCAGGAGACGATTTGATTCGCAAATGCGTGGCATGGACATGGCGCGTCAAACTCAGCTTATCGATTGAACGCGATCTGTTTATCCGTTTGCGCGAAGAAGCAGAACAAGTGGCCATCAAAGTCTTTGCCGACAACTTGCGAGATTTGTTATTGGCTGCACCAGCCGGACCACGTGTGGTGATGGGCCTTGACCCTGGCATTCGTACCGGCGTCAAAGTGGCCGTAGTAGATGCCACCGGAAAACTTGTAGAAACGGCGACCGTGTATCCGCACGAGCCTCGCAAAGACTGGGATGGTTCGCTCTACACCCTGGCCACTTTGTGCGAAAAGCACGGCGTGAATTTGATTGCGATTGGCAACGGAACCGCCAGTCGGGAGACGGACAAGTTGGCGGGTGAACTCATTAAATTGCTGGAAAAACACAGCAAGACCCATGCGCCAGCCAACAGTAAATCCATCGATAAAGTGGTTGTCAGCGAAGCCGGAGCCTCGGTGTACAGCGCGAGTGAATACGCTAGCCAAGAAATGCCCGATGTCGATGTGAGTTTGCGTGGTGCCGCCAGTATTGCGCGTCGCTTGCAAGACCCCTTAGCAGAGCTCGTCAAGATCGATCCCAAGTCCATCGGAGTAGGGCAGTACCAACACGACGTCAACCAAAGCCAACTCGCGAGAACATTAGAAGCCGTGGTGGAAGATTGCGTGAATGCCGTGGGGGTAGATCTCAACACCGCTAGCGTTCCCCTTTTGACGCGTGTCTCTGGTTTGTCCACCACCACTGCAAAAGCTGTGGTGCGTTGGCGTGAGTCGAACGGTGCTTTTGCGAACCGACAACAGTTGCTGAAAGTCACTGGGCTGGGTGCTAAAACTTTCGAACAAAGCGCGGGTTTTTTGCGTATCCGTGGCGGTGATAACCCCTTGGACATGACGGGCGTTCATCCTGAGACCTACGCTACGGTGGAGCGCATCATGGCCCACACGGGTAAGCCCGTGGCAGAGTTGATGGGACGTGCTGACATGCTCAAAACGCTCAAGCCTGAACTCTTTGCCAACGATTCAGTGGGTGTGATCACCGTCAAAGATATCTTGAGCGAACTTGAAAAACCTGGCCGTGATCCACGCCCCGATTTCAAAGTCGCTAAATTGCAAGATGGTGTCGAAGACATCCAAGATCTAAAAGTAGACATGGTGCTAGAAGGCACTGTGAGTAACGTCGCTGCATTTGGCGCATTCGTCGATTTGGGTGTGCACCAAGACGGTCTCATCCATGTGAGCCAGCTGAGTAATAAATTCATCACCGATGCGCGCGAGGTTGTGAAAACTGGCGACATCGTCAAAGTCAAAGTGCTCGAAGTCGATGTGCCACGCAAACGCATCAGTTTGACCATGAAACTCGATGCAGCACCTGCAAGAAAAGATGGCGCGAAAGACAACCGCTTTGAATTTGCAGGTAGGGACAACCGTCAACGCAGTGGAGGTGGCTTTGCCTCTAACCAACGAGGATCGATGCACACATCACAGCCCCAAGAAGGCTCCGCGATGGCGTCTGCATTTGCAAAATTACAAGGTCTCAAAAAGTAGACCTTCGACTGCAACACTGCCCATGAAAGCACTCCAGATATTTGCAGGCCCCCGTGCTTTTCAGCATATTCAGAAACATGGTCTGCGCGCTGAACACATTGGCGTCATTCCTGGTGCGGCTGGCGGTCCTAAGGGTTTGGTACTCGGCCCTTTAGACCGCTTTATTTTTGGTGAATGGTTGACGCAAAGCGAACAAGCCGTCGATTTGGTTGGTGCGTCTATCGGTGCATGGCGCATGGCGACTGCATGTTTGAACGATTCGGTGAACAGTCTAAAAAAACTAGAGCACGACTACATCCACCAGCACTATGACGTCAAGCCTGGTCAAAAGCGACCCAGCGCGAAACAAGTCAGCGATGCATTTGGCGCTGGGCTGCATAGTTTTTACGGCGGTCGCATCGCGGAAGTGCTGAACCATCCACGCTACAGATTGCATGTCGTGACATCCCATGGCAAACATCTTCTCAACCGAGAGCACCGCGTGTGGACCCCTCTGGGATACGCCATTGCGTATCTCACCAATCTTGTGAGTCGACCTGCAATGGGGGTTTGGTTAGAGCGTGTTGTGTTTTCTGCTGCGCATGCCAAACTGCCTTTTGGCACACAAGATTTCACAACCCAGCACCTGGCATTGACAGCCAACAACTTTATGCCAGCCATACAAGCAAGTTGCTCGATTCCTTTTGTATTGCAGGCGGTGCACGACATTCCAAACGCCCCTCCGGGTGCTTATTGGGACGGCGGTATTACCGATTACCACCTGCATTTGGATTACCAAACGACAAATACCAGCCCGATTGTTTTGTATCCGCATTTCCAAAAAGCGGTGGTTCCGGGCTGGCTGGACAAAGCTCTGAAGTGGCGCCATGCGGCCACTCCATTTTTAGACGATATGGTGTTGTTAGCCCCTAACCCACAGTGGGTCTCCTCCTTACCCAACGGCAAGCTACCCGATCGCAGCGACTTTGTGACTTACGGGAACGATTTATCGGCGCGGGTAAAGGTGTGGAACGAAGCCGTCAGCGCCAGCCAGCAATTGGCGGATGAATTTGCACAGTGGTTAGATCACCCGGATATTGCTATGGTCGAAAAGCTTTGAATACAACTTTTCGACGCATACCTTACATAGAAGATTCCAACATCTCGCGATATTCTTGAGCCGTCGCAATACGTGGGTTGGTTTTATGGCAATGGTCTGCCATAGCGCCTTCAATAACTTTGTCAAACCACGCGCGTTCAACGCCCATCGCAGCAAGCCCTTTAGGCAATCCCAGCTTGGCATTCATCTCCGTGATGGCTTGCGCCACAACCTCAGCCGCCGCGATGGAAGACTTGGCCGATGCATCCGCACCGCCCACATCGCCTAAACCCATCGCGTAGGCCATACGCTGCATACGTTTGTCGCGTTGTACCGATTCGGCATGGGCATTGAAACGCACGACGGAAGGTAGAAACATGGCATTGAGCGTGCCGTGGTGGAGCTTGGGATTGACGCCACCTAAGCTATGGCTGAGGCTATGCACACAGCCCAAACCTTTTTGAAAGGCCATCGCACCTTGCATCGAGGCACTCATCATGTTCAAACGGGCATCACGGTCTTGGCCATTGTTCGTCGCCCGTTCGATATAGGCCCATCCACGGGTTAGTCCATCCAAAGCGATACCGTCTGCGGGTGGATTAAAAGGAGCGGCCATAAAGGTTTCCATGCAGTGCGCAATCGCGTCCATACCTGTGGCGGCTGTCAATGCGGGTGGCAGACCCAGGGTGAGTTCTGGATCTAACAGCGCCACCTTAGGCACTAAATGCCACGAATGGAAACCCAATTTACGGCCATCGTCCACGATGACAATGGCACCGCGCGCAACTTCGCTGCCTGTGCCCGCGGTGGTAGGAACCGCAATCAAAGGACAAACAGCAGGCGTGATTTTGGGAGAACCGCCTTCGATGGTCGCGTAAGTTTTTAAAGCACCTACATGTGTGGCCGCAATGGCGACACCCTTGGCGCAATCAATCGAGGAGCCTCCGCCTACCGCGATCAGGCCGTCACAGTTATTGGCGTGATAGACCGCGACTGCAGCCCTAACAGACGCTTCAGTGGGGTTGGAGGGCGTTTGGTCGAATACGGCGACTGGCATGCCACTCAAAGCGTCTAGTGCTTTTTGCAATATGCCCACCGCTTTGACACCTTGGTCGGTGACGATCAAGGGGCGATGGATGGATGATTTTTCGCATTCGGCCTTTAAGGTGCTGAGCACGCCGAAGTCGATCTGGATATTGGTGATGTAGAGAATTTGAGCCATGGCACACTATAAAA
>Ga0228703_1002087_pt1 | contig 11519 bp, 34 predicted proteins | sample McNCre217_Aug_MG_3_FD_178020 | JGI IMG/M metagenome (GOLD analysis project Ga0228703, IMG submission 178020) | Freshwater microbial communities from McNutts Creek, Athens, Georgia, United States - 29-17_Aug_MG | ecosystem: Environmental > Aquatic > Freshwater > Creek | place: USA: Georgia... | reverse complement strand
ATTGCATCACTTTATCGACGTCCGCGAACGTGTTGTATTCGCCGGGGAAATCGGAAATCATTTCGATATGTCCCTCCGCAGAAGACGCGACCAATTGCCGAGCGAGAGCGGCGATTAGATGTTTGTCGTACAAAACTTTTTGCAAATTTCCCGAGTGAACGGTTGCGAGCGCTGGTGCGATTTCAATCATGTTAAACTCCTTTGTTGATTGATGAGTCAATTATCTGTGAGATTTCGGATTTGTGCAACATGCGCAAATAATATCAGCCTGTTTTGTAAGCTCATTATTTGCGCTGTTGACTTTTCTCAATAATTGCTGTATCCAAGCGCCCACATCGATGCACGGAATGGCTCTGGTGAAATATCGCCGAGCAAATAGATTCGATGCTTCAATTCTTCCGTGCAGTAATTTTCGAACACAGAATAGGCATCTGAAATGTCTTCCAGCTCGTTCACCGCAGCGACAAACTCTTTCACGCTTGTGTATTGTGGAAAGAATGGATTTTGTGCCTCTGCTTCGCTGCGGAATTCATCTTCAAGATCGTCGATCAAATCCATACAGCATTGTGCACTGGCAATCAAACCATGCTCTTGCAAGTCTGCATTGATTTGATCTAACTGCTCTAAAATCTCGTCTGCACGCTCTCTTGTGATTTTCGCCATAATAGCTCTCCTGTTAAGTGATCTGTGAATTATCTCACAAAATTCTGGTTGGGCAACAGTTATTTGAATACCCGACCTGAGTGTAAGCTTGCTGTTGACTTATTGCTTGAAATTCGTGTAAACAATGCCGGTGATGATTACGTTTCCGAAATATGGACATTTGGAAACAAACGTGGCAGCCCAATTATCACCATGATTGATTAGCGATTTTAGTTCCCAAAACTGAATTTCAGCGTCGATGTCCATTTGAGCGATGTGTTTGTTGAATGCCATTTCGAACGAACTGACAGACATATTATCGACGCGAATTGTGAAAAAATCAGATTCACCTGTGCCAGAATCGGTGTAGCAGTATTTGACTAACATATCATTCTCCTGTTGAAAAAGCAATCATCGCACAGAATTGAGAGTTGGTCAACTAATAACCAACTCCCACGTAAGCTTACTCAATCCAATAACTATAGCCTTCTTCACCAGACTGAGCCATTTGTTTCCACTCCTCAAAATATTCGAACATATCCTCATCATCCTGTTCTTCAAAAATGAGAATTCCTTCGCACTTTGCAAACTCATTTCCACGTTTTAGCACAACATCTACAGTAGAGCCACTTGTATATGCGTCTTGATAAAATCCACCATCTTCCACAGAAACAACTTCAATCATGCCTTGCTCCTTGATACTTTTGTTTTCAATTACCACATACTCTTCGAACTTATAGGAAATGAAATGATCATTTTCTGTAATCTCCTCACACCCCTCAATCTGCTCAATATACTCATCATATGACAGTTCAGCACATTCCCCATTATACAACTCAATCGACAAGTACTTTGACATTTACATTCTCCTGTTGAAAGATTTCATTATCTCACAAAGTCACAAACAGACAACAGTACCAGACTGGATTGTAAGCATATTCCAAAATCAGTTGCCAAGTCACAAAATTCATGTATAATAGGGGCATGCGTTCGAACAGGCACTCTGGGGATGGACGGCAAGAGCGGACAACAGCAATTTACAGCAAACTTCAGGCTTTGCCCACTACCCATTGTACACCATTCCAAACAGATGTCAACAGTACTTGACTGAAATGTAAGCTTATTTGTGAGCTGTTGACCTGTGCGCTTTGTTCTGGTATAATCGCGATGTCGAAAACTTTACATCAGGAAAACACGCATGGCTATTATGTGCTAACTTTCACTCTGGAAACAAAAGTGCTACCTGGTTGGCAGGATAGTGCTATGGCTATTTTGAGCTACCCAAGTAGCTATTTTGGCTGATAGCACAGAATCGCTAGCAGGTTGGGCAGAAAGTGCTATGCGCCAAAATCGCCACCGAGTAGCACATTTTAGCCATAGACCGAGTAGCACTTTCGTGGCACTTTGATCCAAAAAGTAGCACTTTCTAGCCAGTAGCACTTTAGTGCCATTGACACTTTTTAGCCATGGGCTATTCTGAGCTAGTGGCTATTTTGGCTGTAATCCTGGGCACTTTTGGGCTATGGCTATTTTGTGCTAATGAGCAGAATGTGCTGCCCAAATCCTGGAAACAAGAGTGTTAGGTGGGCAGTAGCACAAATTGCCCAGTTGACTTAGTGCGATGTTCTGCTGTACGAAATACTGTGACTGCTTAGTGTTGTGCTGCACAAATGGAGTGGGTGCTTAAGGCCACCTCTGCCTATACCTGCACACGGTTATATACGGCTGCTTGTGCTACTTTCCTACCTGTTGCCTTATATTGCTGTATAGTGTGCATATAAGTTTAAGACGGGGGTGTATAATGTGCATCTATATCTTCATTACCATTTTCCCCGCGTAATATTGTGCATACTAGTTTAAGACGGGGTATATTATTCTGCATAATGGTATACGCTTCTCTCCCACAGAATATACGTAAATTCTATATACAAGGATTAACATACTTGTACTAGGATTAATTAAATGATAAACGTATACTTACGGGATAGAACGCTTATAGCGCATGATAAAGGCGATAAACTTTTTACAACCGACCATGGACGCGGGTGGGAAAAGGTGTCTACTATCAAAGATTCCGCTAATTATGACACTGTAATTGAGCGGCTAGTCAAGCAATATAATGCTACTGAAGTAGTGAAGGAATGTACTACTAGAGCAAAGATTGGGTGGAAGTATATGACTGAATCTCAGCGTGCTAGGACTATTAAAGCTCTTAAAGCTGTCCATACTGGCAAGGATGTCTCTGAGCAATCTAAGGCTAAGATGGCTGCTGCTAAGCGTGGGAGGGAGTCTAATGCTAAGGGAAGTAAGAAGTCTGCTATGAGTAAGACTTTAGTTAGTATTGCTAGAATGGGCAATTCTACTGTTACTGGCCTTACATGGTGCCATTGTCCTAAGACTGGAAAAGAAGGACGAAAGCGCGAATTGCCAGAAGGATGGGCTTGGGGGAGAAGTCCAGAAGTTAAGGACTATTTGAGAAGATACTAGATCCCGAAATGCTTTTCCATATCTTTGGCAAGCCACAATCCCTCTTCCCCAACAATAGTACACGCACCTCCAGCACGGAAAGCGGCATCCCTGACATATTTGATACAGTCCTGAATGATCAGTTCAGCAAACTTTTCAGTGAATTCTGGGTGCGACACATAAGCATTTCCCCTAGTAGTGACAATTGTCGATTCGACTTGTCTGGCAAGTTGCTTAATTCTCTCGTTCATACATTACCCAATCCTACTCTGGAATACCCCATCTTAGCGTGGATCTCTTTCCTATCAGGTCTTTCAGCGAATCTTCTTACACCGGCCATATATCCTGCAATATACGCTTCCCAGTGAAGAGTCTCCTTATCCGGTTCCCTCTCGAAATCCTTACGAATTCGCTCCATCATTTCAGGTGTCATTCTTCAACTCCGAAGTGTTTCTTAATCTCATCACGATAGTCTAGCCAGCCAGTGTAGTAAGTCTCGCTTTTGTAGTCAAGCGTCAGACTGGCACATTCCCAAACAATCAACTCGGCGAACTTTTCTAAATGCGGTGCAAGACACAACTCGGTGCCATATTCTAGCACATAGCCTGGGAGTTTGGCCTCTACGGCAAGTTGTTTAAGTTGTTCATTCATTTTCTTCCGTTACTCGGAGTCCAATTGCGCATACGAATATAGTATTCATCCATCTTTTTCTTCTCCTCTTCAGGCGTCAAGTCCCTTAACCCACGCCCGCGGACACGAGTAAAACTGGATGAATTACCATTTCGCCTGAAATCACTATATGCTGCACGAAAGCTCATTGCTCAACTCCGAAATGTTCCTTCAACATCTTGTCAAAGTGAATACTCATCCCAATAGGATCAAATCCACGCTCTTTATTCTTACCATACTCGGTTGTTACTGACTTCCATAACGCATCATCATGGAAACAATTTCCATTGGCAAAATCTTTACATTCTAAATGAATCAGTCCGGCACATTCCCTAACAATCAACTCAGCAAACTTCTTTTGTTCATCGGTTAAGTCATCTTCATAGTATTTCCCGAACATGAACCTACGATTCAATATACCAGCCTTTTTGGCGAGTTTTACGATTCGATCATTCATTTTCTTTGTTCCTGCAATTTTAGATACCACCCGATTAGGTAACAAATGCCAAGAGCCGGCAGCAACATCGGCCAGTCATACCACTTCTCCTTGCGGAACTTCTCGCCCATAATGTGTAGAAACCACCAAACACTTATTGCAATGTAAAGTACGATACCGAATATCCAGATCATTTTGTATCCCTGAAATGCTTCTCAACCTGCTTGCAGGCAACATACAACACATCTTCCGGATCTGGTCCTTCCAATTCAGCCATATCTGCATTAGCCACGATATCCAAGCATTCGCCGATAATCAATTCCGCGAACTTTTCAAGCGATTGCAGCCTCTCATGCTGTTCGCCAGGTGGTTGCCATTTGTGAATAAAGCCGTTTTGCTCGGCAATTTCAACAATTCGCTTGTTCATCACTTGACTCCCAACACACTACGGATTTCTTCAGCCTTCCACTCAGACCCTTGCTTGAACACATTGCTGAACCAGTAACAAAGCCGCTCAGGCGTCATTCGGTCCAACTCATCCTTGAAGATCAATACCTGAGTGCGCGACAGATCGCCATACCAACTAATACACAGATCACCATGTTGACTGATCGTATAACAATGCTTGCTACTCATACATTCATCCCCGCTGCTCTCACAATAGCCATACGTGTCGCTGATTGTGGATCGCCCATATGCGTCAGATCATTGTAATACTCAATACAATATGCAATCACTGAATTTGGCTTAACATAGCTCGCATACACTGCTTCACCCTCATCATCGGCATGGTATACTTCCATCTTCAACATGACAGCAAGCTGGAATGCATCCGCATCACTTTTTATTGGATTCCACCAACATAACCGCTTACAATCCCACAGCCGCCCATCATCAGCCTTTGAATGTTCACCGCCTGGATGTTCAATTCCAACTGCTTTCGCAGCTTTCTTTATCAGTTCGCTGTTGGTCATTGTTCAATCCCGAAGTGCTTCTTCATTCTGTGTTGTAGTATATCGCAGGCGGCTTGACCTTCAGCAAGGATGTTCTTCGTACCAAAGTCCGTTTCTTCCATACGATACCGTTCATATTGAAACGACAGGTCTTCGCATAGCGACGCACATTCTTTGATGATCAGCTCCGTGAACTTCTCAACATACTCTGGCGGCCAGTAGTAATTGCCAGCGATGAATTCGCTGGTGTCTGTAGCATCGATCATAAGGTCATGTAGCCGTTTGTTCATCAGAATCCTCTCTGGCCAGGATCATCGTTCTCTAGATGATGGAATTCAATCAGCATTTCCTCGAAATCGTCGAGCAAATCACGATCACCATAGTCTTCATAGTCAGCTAGGTTCACTTGCTTGTTCATGTGCTGCATCCGCTCCAGGATCAGTGTTCTTAGTGTATGTGTAGAGTTTGACATAGTACTTAAATTCCTTTGGTTGTTGTTCTGGATCTGGCAAGTCGTCGCCATAATGTTGAACTAGCTCATTCCATAGATTGTTTAATGATTCAATATCCATGGACATTGGCTCCTTGTATTAGCAATTCAGCAGCCTCGCGCATATAACGCTTCTGCGGCGTGTCATCCAATCCCTGATCGTTGATCGCTCCATAATACGCTAGCTTCTCTGCCAAGTCAATAGCATACTGGCGCGACCTGTCTGTAGTAGATTTCGTGGGTTCGTTCATCCAAGTGTTGAATGTGTCACACTCAAATCGTGGACAATCGCCGCCACAGTGGATACATTCGCCCTTTGACTGCTCTGGTTGTGCTGCATTGAATCCATCTTGGTAGCCAGCTTCATAGCCGACTGAGTATTCTTCTGTCGCCATGCCTTATTCCTCGATGTCGAAATGATCAACAATATCAGTAATTGCAAATTCCAATCCTAACTGGATTCCTTGCTTCTTCTCATCAGTAAAATTACCAATGTTCAGACTGATATTCTCGTTTTGATTGATCGTGCGGATGCATTCGCGAACAATCAACTCGGCGAACTTATCGAGGAATCCAGGCGGAGTATAGAACATCACAATCGCTGGATCATGTGTCTCTCTATACGCCTTCAGTGAAATGTCTGACAACAGTTTCTCGTTCATAATAGATTACCGCAATTTCCCATCATCCGAATGTCCACACGCGGGACACTTTAACACATCAATTAGTTTTAAGTCTTCAGCCTTTATTGGCGATCTAGGAACAATAGACCTGCAGTAGTTGTCTTCTGATTCTATTGCTATGCCCGGAACCATTTCAGTTCCACACTTTGGACAGTTCATTCCTCAACTCCGAAATGTTCCATTATGTTGTTCATAATAGTCCTATATGGCTCGTGCGCAATCATCTTTGGACTGGGATCGCTGCTGAGAACAACATCAATGCATTCCTGAATCACTTGTTCAGCAATGCTATAGTGTTCGTCCTCGGGAATGATACCCATGTTCATAATCATCTCGCGCAATTTAGGATTTGGTGTCATTCTTTAACTTCGAAGTGTTCTTTGATATCAGCGATGATTGAGTCTGTGATAGTGACTTCTTGTTCGCATCTGCAGCCACACTTACACGGCTCAACGATCTCAATACATTCCTGAATGATTAACTGTGCAAACTTTTCGTGATCGAAGTTCGTCTCTGCGCGATCAACGTGGAAGGTATATGATACGCACTGCTTTGCAAGATTGTATATCCGCTCATTCATCTACAGGCTCCGTAACCAAGCTGATCACTTCATCAGCACCGATGATCCTATATGTCAGCGCCATGTTGGCATATTCGCCAGCAATCTTGCCTGCCCATTGATCTGCATTCATGTTGAGACTATTGTCGTCTGGAACAGTAACGCGAATCTTAACAGTGATGTCGAATTGTTTCATTTCATATTCCTGTTGTCTATGTGTATATTATAACACAAACAGGACTTTTGGCAACTAGGTCTAAAGTGTTGTTATTTTTGTAGTATACGATACCACTTTTCGCAGTGTCTTGCTGTAGCGAAACAACCATACAAAGTTGCGGATTCGCAGTATAAATCCGAAATTGAACTTGTCCGATAGTGGATAGAGGTTCAATCCTTGATTGATATACTCGCCTTCTTTTCTAATGTGTATCATTTGCGATTCCTTGCACCATCGATGTTGTATTCATACAGCAATTCATGCGCGAGCAGTACACCTTCGTCCGAATCGCTCCTATGGCATATGTCAGCACACTCACTAACAATCATATATTCAAACTTCGTCAAGATATTCAACAACGCAGCATCAACATCCAATCCATACACATCGTTGCGGATGAAATGTTGGATTTCATCTCTTGCAACTGTTTGTGAGAAGTCGACTCTTGCGATATCATGTCTTGTGATATTCATATATGTTTGCCCGTATGCTTAATTATTGCGTACAGCGGAGCGATGTTCCACGGATTACCTTGGCAACGCTCATACAACTTATCGAAATAATCTTCACTGATGACGTCGTCTGGAAATTCTTGCTTGATCAGCTCTCTTGCAATCTCCTTGCTGAGAATCTCACTCATCTCCATAGCAGTAGCCGTTACCTTATCGGCCATCTCATTAGAGAAGCGCTCAGTCTTCTCTTCGATGACTTGTCTGGTCCAGAGTTCGTTATTCACAATACCTCGAACATTTGTTTCAGCACATCGAGATCGTGACATTGTGCTACCAACATCCGTGCACTCTCTAGGCCATCCGCCTGGCCTTCAGTAAAGCCGGCACTGAAATGCTTTGCTTCGATTTCCTTTTCAGTCAGCACAGCAAACTTTTTGAATGTGCTATCCTTCGATACCCCTACTTCTTTCAACAATAGTAGGAACAGTTCATCCTTTGCAGCCTCGAGCTTGTCACGCATCCACTCGATATGACTATCTCCACCTTCGTTGATGTCGCGGATGCCGTCTGCCTCGCAGTCCACACCGAAGTCCCATGCTTGTTTGGTGAGACTGTTGATCTTTTGTTCGATAATTGTTTCTGTTGCTACTTCAATCATTTCATTTCTCCATAATGTTCTTTCCAAGCGGCCGAGATAGCAATTCTCTTTTCTTCTGGGCCATCAGTCATCACAATTTTGCGAATATCAGCATTTTTCTTTTTTGCTTGCTCGGGAATGTAATCTCGATCATTCACCTTGAACCGGCGCAGGTAGCTTTCCTCAAGTTCTTTCAGCCGTTCGTTCATTTCACTTCTTTCGGCGTTGGTAGTTCTGGAATCCTCATCCAATGAGTGTATGGAGCTTCCTCAGAAGGTCCAGGCCCTAACTTCAGACCACCAACAACGATGTAGTGTTCGTAGAAGTCATTGTGATTATACCATACCCCTTCGAAAATCCAATCGAATTCAACACGTTCATCATAGTGAATTCCTCTTGGTGGAGTATAAACTAACACCATTTCCTCTTCAGGTGGCAATTCTTTCTCTACCGAGATCCACGGATTAGTATGCATATCTTGTATGGTATCTGTGTTTGTAATACAATTTGCGAATGTGTAGGATTGCTCGCTTCCACAATGGCAATGGAACGATCTCACACCACAGGTCAGTAAACGACTCGCAATGGCAGTACTTGTCCAGCGCGCCATAGTAGCACGAAGGACAAGTATCGTTCATATGCTGGTAGTCTGTTTCATCGTGCGTGATGAATTCAGCAATCTTTCCATCATAGATGCATGTTCCAGACCAGTGGACATCATAATGTCTCGTGATGTAGTGGAACACCATGTCGTCGTAGTTGACCTTAATCATCTTAAAATATCGAATCCCATTCTAACAATATCAAACTCGCTGCTCGTGCACGAGCTCCCATCCATGAACCAACACTTATCCCAGTTTGGCGTATGGAACGTCTCGCTCTCCAGCAGGTCATCTGAATCGGGACGATACATGACGTTCACTACCATCCCGTTGCGCAGCTGCACAGGATAACCATCATTGCGATAGTCCTGCCTCATACACCTCATCTTCATCGCGTGTGTGAATGAGTTCATCATGTCTCGGCTAACGAACATAGCAGTATTAATCATGTGCTCCACCTATAGTGACACATTGGGCATGTGTGTTGGTTCTGCCGTCTAACCATATCATTGTGTGCATTGACAGCCTTGCCTTGCATCTCAACAATTCTATGGTAGCCAGCACCCTGGATCTTCACGAGGATTGGATACCACAAGTGGTCTTCGTATTTCTGAGGAAACCCTCTCACAATCGGTGATGTCATTTGTCGATACCAAAGTGGTTGATAACCAATGCTTGGTAGTTGTCCATAGCATTTGCCAAATGTATTGTATTCAGGTTGTTGTACTCAGTTGGATCGAACGATGCGAATCGTTCTTCCTCATCAATAGCAAGCATGATACATTCACGAACAATCAACTCAGCAAACTTTTCCATATACCGTTTCTGATAGTTCTCAAACAGCATGCTAGAGTTGTCCGAGCGGGCATATAGGTCGGCCTGGTCAGATAGTTCTTGGACTCGTGGAGTCATAGCGGTGCATCCTCAAAGTTATCAGGATTGAATTTAGGAACCTTATTCCCCTTGTCCTTTGGATTGGGGAACGGAGGGAATGGCCAATTACTCATCTTCCCACTCGACAAAGAACCAATCATCATGGTGTGCATTCAATTCTGCTGCATACTCGTCAGCATTGTGCTTGTAATCGAATTTCTGCCACACTTCAACCAACGAAGCATCGATCTTGCTGTATCGTTTTACGACGTACATTACTTGCGCTCCCGCATCGACGCAATAGCTTGCTCAATTACAGCAGCCAGTTGCTCGCCGAGAATTGTATGTCGCTCTTGTGGACTGAGTAGTGCGACGGAGTCTTGTAGGTCTTCTATGCTGAAGTCAATTGTCAATCGTAACATTGGCATGAATGTTTCATCGTCAATGGCTCTGCTTGTGCTTACTAGATTCATAGTTTGTTCCTTACTACTTGACGTTGTTGCTCATACTGACGAGGAAGATACTGCGCATCGATCGTTTGACGAGCAAGTGGCTCAATATCAACACACTTCCAAGGGATATCAGTATCACGCGACTCCATTTGACTGAATGCTTGTTTATGTGTGTAACGCCCAGCCTCAGAGATGTTTGTTGTATATCCTTTGCTATCCTTACCCCACCACACAACACAGTTGCCGACGTATGAGCGAGTATCTTGAATGAAATACATTCCATCATCGACTGGTCCTGCCGTCAGGTTAGTCAAGTCGACGACGGCAGCAAGCATCCAATCGCCAACGGCTTTCAGTTCACGATCGTCACTATCGCGCAAGATCATCGCCATCTGGCGACCAAACTCTTTCATCTCATCATCAATGATCAAATTCATTATGCATTCTTTCTACGTAGTGCGCCTGCGACATGCAAGCACAGATCTTTCTCTCTCCATCCACCTTCTGGGGCTTGGTCGTGGATGATTGCACGAAGCTCACGATCTGTTAAGTCGACCCACGTTCGGGCTACTGGTTTCACTTCGGACAGCAAACGAGCGTTCTGTATGCCATCCGCATCGACCACACGAACGAATACACGATGGAGATTCTTTGCACCACCGAGGTCGCCCCAAACATAGTATCCAACGACCTTATGCTCGACCCACTTATCCAGGCTGTTGAGGTGGATCAATACCTTAGAACCGACTGGTGGCAGCAAGTCACCTTCAACTGGTTGCAAATTCATTGTGGTTCCTTCATTCCCATAACAATCAAGTAGTCGCGTGCTCGATCGAGTTGTTGTTGCCATGCAGCCGTACTCTGCCACGATGATATGAATGCACTATCAAGTGCATCGACCAAGCCGAGCAAGTGGTTCGCTGCGTCAGGTGCAGGCGAGTAGATATACGTCTTCTGTGGCATATAGTATGCTGTTTCGAGGATCTTGCGAACGTCGTCGGGAAGTGTAAATCCTTCCAACACAATCGATACTGCTTCACGTAGCGTACTCATAGAGTGCCGTCCATCAAATCAGCACGAGCCATTGCTTGGTCACACTCGAAGCGTGCTTCAGCAATCATCTCGCGAGTAGCGAAGTAGTTTGTTTCTGCCATGATCTGCTCATCAGTGAAATCACGATAGACGCCATCTCTGACAATTTGATGTAGTGTTGTGCCTGGCTTGTGCTTGGGCCACATACGGAACTGTAGAAACCTAGAGATTGCTGCGTGCTTCTTCTCGCGGAATTGTTCGAACGCAAGATCGCTGGTGTTGCACTCATCGGTCCATAGCACAGCATCAATTGCGTCGCTCATAATTAGATCAGCAAACTGTTGAATCTGTTTACC
>Ga0228703_1002083_pt1 | contig 11525 bp, 8 predicted proteins | sample McNCre217_Aug_MG_3_FD_178020 | JGI IMG/M metagenome (GOLD analysis project Ga0228703, IMG submission 178020) | Freshwater microbial communities from McNutts Creek, Athens, Georgia, United States - 29-17_Aug_MG | ecosystem: Environmental > Aquatic > Freshwater > Creek | place: USA: Georgia... | reverse complement strand
ACATCGAGAAAATCTTCCCCGGGTTCATGATGTTGTGCGGGTCCAGTGCCCGTTTGATGGTGCGCATCACGTCCACCGCACCTTCGCCGGTTTCGGTGCGCAGGAAGTCCATCTTGTGCAAGCCGATGCCGTGCTCGCCCGTGCAGGTGCCGCCCAGGCTCAGAGCGCGGCTGACCAGTTTCTGGTTCAGGGCTTCGGCGGTGTCGCATTCCTGCGGGTTGTTCGGGTCGATCAAATAGCCGAAGTGGAAGTTGCCGTCGCCCACATGGCCGACCAGGAAGTAAGGGATGTTTGTCGCGTCCGCTTCGGCCACCGATTCGAGCAGGCAGTCGGCCAGGCGGCTGATAGGCACGCAGGTGTCGGTGCTGATGGCGCGGCAGCCCGGCTTGCTCTGGATGGCCGCAAAGTAGGCGTTGTGGCGCGCGGTCCACAGGCGGGTGCGCTCTTCGGGGGTGGTGGCCCATTCAAAGGCGTTGCCACCGAATTCGCTGGCAATGTCCTGCACCGTCTCGGCTTGCTCTTTCACGCCTGCGGGTGAGCCGTGGAACTCCATCAACAGCATGGGCTCTTCGCGCAGGCCCAGCTTGGCGTAGGCGTTGACCATGCGCACCGTGTTGTGGTCGATCAGTTCCACGCGGGCAATCGGCACGCCCAGCTGGATGGTCTGGATCACGGTGTGCACGGCGGCCTCGATGCTCGGGAAGGAGCAGATCGCGGCCGAGATGGCTTCGGGCAAGGGGTACAGACGCACGGTGATTTCGGTCATCACGCCCAGCGTGCCTTCGCTGCCCACCATCAGACGCGTCAGGTCGTAACCGGCGCTCGATTTCTTGGCGCGGGTGCCGGTGCGGATCACTTCGCCCGACGAGGTGACCACTTCGAGCGCCAGCACGTTCTCGCGCATGGTGCCGTAGCGCACAGCGTTGGTGCCGCTGGCGCGCGTGGCGCTCATGCCGCCAATGGTCGCGTCCGCACCCGGGTCGATCGGGAAGAACAGGCCGGTGGATTTGATCTCTTCATTGAGCTGCTTGCGTGTCACGCCAGGCTGCACCGTCACCGTCAGGTCTTCGGGGTTGATCGCCAGCACCTTGTTCATGCGCATCAGGTCGATGCTGATGCCGCCCTGCACGGCCAGCAGATGCCCTTCGAGCGAAGAGCCTACGCCAAACGGAATCACCGGCACCTGGTATTGCGCGCACAGTTTCACGGCATCGGCCACGTCCTGGGTGCATTCGGCAAACACCACGGCGGCCGGTGGCGGCACATGGGTAAAGGCGGATTCGTCGCGGCCATGCTGCTCGCGGATCACCAGAGCTGTGGAGCAGTTGTCGCCAAAGCGGGCTTGGAGCGCGGCCAGAAAGGCCTCGGGCACAGCGCGCTGTGCAACGGAAGGGGCCAGGTGGGCGGTGGCGGTGGGGGCGTTCATGGGGCACTCCTGATAAGGGTTGCAAATGTTCTGAGTAGGGTGAAGTGTAAAACGCCCTCCGAAACAGGCTGTCGCAAAGGTAATGTGAACCATTTCCAGATCGATACGGCGCACGAATTCGGGTAATACCGTTACTGGATCCCTCTGACTCGATCAAAGTCAGTCTAGGTGCAAAGGTCATTCAACCTTTGCACCGGAGACATAAACCATTTCAGCATCTTCAGGCATTTGCTTTTTGACAAAGTTCCAGAAAGCTTCAGGTGACATAGCCTTGCCAGGAAAAGCGCCTTGCTCGATAAAGAGTTTTTTGATCTCGGGTTTTTCCAAGGTCTTGTTGAGCGCGCCGTTGAGCACCTCAATCACTTGACCTGGTGTCGCCGCAGGAGCGACAAGTCCATACCAACTGTTGGTCACAAAACCCTTTACGCCGGCTTGATCAAATGTCGGTACATCTGGCATAGCTGGATGACGTTCTCGTGCTGCAATCGCAAGGGCTCGAAGTTTTCCTCCGCGAATGAACGGCAAAGGTCCCGTAGTGATGATCATGTCCACTCTGCTTGCCATGAGATCAGTCATTGCTGGCGCAGCACCTTTAAACGGAATGTGGACGATATCAACGCCTGTTACTTTCTTGAACATGGCGCCAGCCAAGTGCTGCGATGAGCCCATGCCTGCGGATGCGTAATTGAGCTTGCCTGGCTGTGCTTTCGCGGCATTGATAATGTCTTGCACCGATTTGAAGGGAGAGTCCACCGGGACCAGGAGAGTTCCTGCTGATGTGTTGATCAAGCCAATGGGAGAAAAATCCTCCAAAGGTTTGTAAGGAAGCTTGGAAAAAAGTACTGAGTTAAAACCGTGGGATGCAGAAGTAGCGAGCATGATGGTGTGGCCATCAGGTTTAGCCCTTGCGACAAACTCTGAACCGATATTGCTGCCCGCGCCAACACGGTTCTCCACAACAACCGACTGACCGAGAGTACTCGCCATGTCATTGGCAACCAACCGAGCCAGAGCGTCTGCTGATCCGCCTGCAGCCCATCCAACAACCAACGTGATTGGTCGTTCCGGAAAACGGGATTGCGCAAAGCTAGACCCTTGCAAGGCTAAAAGTGCACAGACAATCAAACCGATCTGACGGTAGCGGGATTTGAGGTTTAAAAACATGTTGTCTCCTGTTAAAACTAATTGATCGAACTTTGTACGGTGGTCGCAAATTTGGCTCAACACCCTCGTCCATCGGACACGATGCAGCCAGCAAGAACAGGGCTACCGTTCAGACCGGCAATCACACACTGAGCAGCCAGCATGTTGGCCCGAGCCAACCCTTCGTGACTTGATCCGCCTGTATGTTGGGTGCACACGACATTGGGCAAAGCCAATAACTCATTCGTGATGGACTCCAGAGATTTGTCCCGCTCGGAGCCCAAAACATCCAGGCCTGCTCCTGCCAGATTTCCCGTCTTGAGAGCAGTCAGCAGCGCAGCGTCGTCCACCAGTTCACCCCGTGCCGTATTGATGAGGATGGCTTCTGGCTTCATCTGCTTCAGTGTTTTTGCATTGATCAGGTGACGAGTTTTTTCAGTCAACGGTGCATGCAGACTGATGAAGTCGCTTTGCTTAAAAAGCTCATCAAGCCCAACCATTTCAACCCCTGCGTCTTTTGCCACATCTTGCGTTGCGTAGGGATCGTGCGCCAAAACTCGAACATCAAAACCGCTAAGTCTGCGTGCCACGAGTCGAGCAATTCGACCAAGGCCAATCAGTCCGACAGTCTTGCCGTATAGCTCACGCCCCACTACGGATGTCTTGACCCCTGACTGCATCCGACTGTGTGATTCGAAAAAACGCTTGCCAACTGAAAGCATGAGGCCAACTGTGTGGTCCGCTACCGTTGGTTCATTTGAACCAGGTGTCACGGTCAATACACGCCCCAAGTCTTTGACCGCCTGAACATCGATGGAGTCGTAACCAACTCCTCGACGAGCAAGTACCTGTAAATTTGGATACCGCTCCAATACAGCCCGATCGATAGGTGGAATGCCCATGATCCAAGCACTGCATTTTTGAAGCGCCAGATTCATTTCTTCGGTGATGGTGGAGTCAACACCATCAAAAGCCATACCGCCGGTCAAGATGTCAAAACCATGCGCGCGAATCGCATCTATGGCCTGTGTGTCGAAAAATCGGGCCGTGATCAGCACTGTGCGACGCTCACTCACAGCAGCTCTCCTTCGGCCAACATGCCCGCAGACTGCAATGCTTCAGCTACCCACCCGTTCAGTACGGTGCCCTCGGATAATGCTTTCAGGAAGGCCTGCTCCATCTCAAGCTTGGCTTGTACTGCATGGACAACTTTCTCCGCGACCTCTTGCGGAACTGCCACTACCCCGTCCGCATCACCCACAATGAGATCACCAGCTTTGATTGCCACACCTCCCACAGCAACTGGCCAGTTCACCTTGCCACCAAGTGCCTTCGTTGGACCATTCGGATTAGCTCCTGCGGCAAACACAGGGAATCCGCTGGCACAAGTTTCTTCAATATCGCGTACAGCGCCATCAATGACAAATGCCGCCACACCTGCTGCACGTGCCTGACTTGCCATCAGGAACCCGGTCAGAGCGCTCCCGAGATATCCACCGCCATCAACCACGATTACATCCCCTGGTCTCGCCAACGCAAGCGCTGCGTGAATCATCAAGTTATCACCCGGTCTAACCTCAACAGTCAGGGCTGGGCCAGCGAATTTCATCGATCTGGATAGTCCTTGAATCCGACCATTGAGGGCCCCACGCCTGCCTGCGACATCTGCAATCAATGACGAACCGAACTGGGCAGCCTGCGATGCGAGTACAGGAGATACGCGGCTAAATTCTCTGCAAATGGGTTTGTTTTGTACGTTCATGGCGGTTTCAGTGCATGACTTGGGCTGATCGCTTCCTAGCGAAAGACCAGCTAAGTGGATTGATAGGTCTTGTCTATTTCTAAGAGTCTGCAGATTTCAGCCACCGTTGCGCACGTTCAACAATGGGCTTGTCCACCATTCGTCCATCGATGATGATCACACCTTTAACTTGCAACTCGGTCGATTGGGCTGCAGTGACCACCTTACGCGCCCAAGCCAGTTCTTGACCGGTCGGGCAGAACCCCTTGTTGGCAAACTCGACTTGCCTTGGATGGATGCAAACCGTTCCAGAAAAGCCAATGCGACGAGCCTGATGCACAAGATCAGAAAATGCTTGCATGTCTTCGATTTCAGCCACACTTCCAGGCAGGCCCCAACAGGCCAGGTTGAACGCCCGTGCACAATTGGCAACCGCCTGTGCGGGCCACAACAATGACTCAGACTTGGGTGCAATGCCCATCGCCACCGCGTAGTCTTCCCCTCCAAACCCCAGAGCCACAACACTGGGATGAGCTGTGGCAATTTGCTCGGCTCTGACGACGCCCAATGGGGTCTCAATCAATGCGGCGATAGGTGTCGGCGCTGCATGCTTTTCGCTCTTCTGCTCCAGTAATGATGCGAGTCTTTTGACTTGTTCAGCGGATTCGGCCTTGGGTAGCAATACGCATTTGATGAGAGATAAAGGTAATGCTGCAACGTCTTCACACAATATGTTGGAGGGTGCATTCACCCGGACCAGCACAGGCATTTGCCCCGCCAATCGTTTAACAGCTTGAACCATCAGCTGACGCGCTTCGATTTTTCGATCCATTGGAACTGCATCCTCAAGATCGATGACCAAAGCATCAGCTCCTCGCTGGGCCGACTTTGCCAGCATGTGAGGCGCTGTTGCTGGGATGAACAGCAAAGAGCGGGCTTCGGTTAGTTGCATCGAATCACCCCTTTCGCCGTCAATGCCGCCATTTCTCCAGATCCAACACCAAGCTCCATCAGAAGCTCTTGTGTATGTTCACCTATTGACGGTGCCAGACGTCGTATGCCACCCGGCGTTTCACTGAGTCGTGGCGTAACGTTATGCATGATGGTGGCGTTGGCGTCATCGACTGCGATGAAACAATTGCGCCCCATGACATGCTCATCCTCCAAAAGTTGAGCAGTGTCGTAAATGGGACCAACCGTGACGCCTTTTTCGCGGAACATGGTCAAACAGGCGTCAAGATTCATCTCCGAGATGGCGCTTGAGATCATTTTTTCGACTTCTGCGTCGTTAGCCAGACGCGCCGCATTGGTGCTGAAACGCTTGTCGGTTATGAGGGTACCTTGCCCGATGGCTTCAAATATCCGCTTAGCCATTGCATCGGTTGATCCTGACAGGGCAACCCAGCGGCCATCTCTACAGCGATAAACACCACGAGGGGAAGCAATTTTGACGTCTGCCTTGGGTACGCAATTCGTGGCACCCAAGACAGTTGCATCAGGGCCCATGATGGCCAGCATCGGCTCAAGCAGCGAGAGATCCACCACCTGGCCTTTTCCTCCGCTTACTTCAGTTTCACGCAACGCCACCATGGTGGCGAATGCGCCAGTCAGTCCCGACACCATATCGGCCAATGCCATATTGGGGAGTTGCGGAACACCGTCTATCGAATGCTTATAGGCATAGCCGCTAAATCCTTCAAGCAAGCTGCCAAAGCCAGGCAGATCACGATACGGACCACTTTGTCCCCAACCGGAGATCCGAACAATAACTAGTTGCGGGTTTTTCTCATGCAAAGATTCCGGGGCCAGTCCCATCGACTCCAGCGTCCCAGGGCGGAAACTTTCAATCAGAACTTGAGCCGAAGCAATAAGCTTTTGTAAAAGCTGCATCGCTTGCGGATCACGTAAATCCATCGCAACGCTGCGCTTGTTTCGTCCATAAACTTGCCACCATGCGTCCAGGCTTTCCCCGCTGCAAAGGGTTTCACGCCAGTGACGCAGCGTGTCTCCTTCTAACGGAGCTTCTACCTTGATCACATCTGCACCGAAATCTGCTAATTGCAGTGACAACATATTGCCAGCAACAAGGCGAGACAAGTCAACGACACGCACTCCTTTTAGGGAACCCTGCTTTTCTGAATTGGGCACAATTTTGTGCATGACGGGCAACGGCATGTTTACTGTCTTTCAGATATCAATCCAAGTGAGTATTGACTGATTTGATCCAGTTGATGCTTGTAAGCGGCAAAATGCTTTCAAGCCTTGTATGTTCGATTTGGATCCTAACGGATAATATGTGCTATGGCAACAATTGACAAAGCAAATAAAAAAAATCTTCCAAGGAAAGTGACATCTCGCGCTTCTCTCCAAGAGGTTGCCGCTCACTTACCGGAAGCACTCATCACCTATCGAGTTTCTGCGCTTGCGCAATTGCTGTCACGACTGGTCGATGCTTCAGTTCAAAAAAATCTGGATCTGACCAGCCGTCAGTGGCGAGTTCTTGTTGTTTTAAACCGCCTGGGCACATCCCGATCAGGTGAGATCGCGCGCTTATCTAACTTCGACCACAGCCAAGTCAGTCGAGTTGCGTATGAACTGGTGGAGAAAGGCCTCATTACCCAAGAGAGTGATGCGACCGATCGACGCAAACAAATTTTGACAATGACCCCAAAAGGCATCGAATGCCTTCGTGATGGAATTCCTACCTCGTTGGCTCGCGATGCGAAATTTCGCTCGCAACTGAGCAAGACTGAGTACGTGAATTTCTGTCATGCGCTCGACGTCATTGGAGCTGAAGCGTTGCAGCTACTCGAAGAAATCAAGCTCAAGGAATGAAGGAAACTGCAGGAATCACAAGGGTAAACCCGCTCCCTGCTTGACCTCGCGCAACACAATGCTGGAGCGCACATGCGCCACCGCAGGCAGTTTGAACAGGGTGCGCATCAAGAACTGTTCGTACTGCTCGATGTCAGTGGCCATGATGGTCAACACATAGTCCGACTGGCCGGTGGTGGAGTAGCAGTGGACGATTTGCGGTGTGGCCTGCACCGCGCCTTCGAATTCGGCCACGGTTTTTTCGGTGTGCTGGGTCAGGTTGATTTCGGCCATCACCATCAGGTTCAGGCCGACCTTTTTGCGGTCCACCTGCACGGTGTAGCCGGTGATGACGCCTTGCGCTTCCATCTCCTTAATGCGTTTCCAGCAGGGCGTGGTGGACAGGCCCACCCGCTCGGAGATCTGCTGCACGGTCATGCGCGAGTCCTCTTGCAAGGCTTCGAGGATTTTGAGGCTGTAGGCGTCGTTCATTCTCCAATTTTATGCCCATGAAGAAATTCATTCTCCAAACAACAAAATCAATGGGGTGAATAAGGGTTTTATTCGCCATTCTCAGGCCTATTCTTACTCCTGAACTTTGGAGACTTTCATGGCCTACGCCGACCCTGCCGCCGCCCTCACGCCTGCCCTGCGCGACTACCAGCTCAAAGACAACATCTGGGCCCCCCAAGGCGCGGTGTTTCTGTCGGGCACGCAGGCCCTGGTGCGCCTGATGCTGATGCAGCGCCAGCACGACGAGCGCCAGCAGTGGAACACCCGGGGCTTCATCAGCGGCTACCGGGGTTCGCCGCTGGGCATGGTGGACCAGGTGATCTGGAAGCAAGGCGACGAATTCAACAATGCGGGCATCGAGTTTGTGCCCGCCATCAACGAAGAGCTGGGGGCCACGCAGGTGCTGGGCACGCAGCGGGTGGAGTCCGACCCCGAGCGCACGGTCGATGGCGTGTTCGGCCTGTGGTACGGCAAAGGCCCGGGCGTGGACAGGGCGGGCGATGCGCTCAAACACGGCAACGCCTATGGTTCGTCACCGCACGGCGGGGTGCTGGTGGTGGCGGGCGATGACCACGGCTGCGTGTCCTCGTCCATGCCGCACCAGAGCGACCAGGTGTTCCAGTCCTGGCACATGCCGGTGGTCTCGCCTGCCGATGTGTCGGAGCTGGTGAGTTTTGGCCTGTATGGCTTTGCGCTCTCGCGTTATTCGGGCGCCTGGGTGGGCATGACCGCGCTGTCGGAGGTGGTGGAAAGCAGCACCACGGTCGACTTGGACGCGATCAACGCGCAGACCGCCGCCTGGAAGAGCCCGCAAGACGTGCAGGCCCTGACCGGGCATGTGACCCCCGCCGATGGCCTGCACTACCGCTGGCCCGATCTGCCTTCGCTGCGCATCGAGTCGCGCCTGCAGGACAAGCTGGCCGCTGTGGCCGCATTTGCGCAGGTCAACAGCATCGACCGCCTGGTGATCGACAGCCCGCATGCCCACATCGGCATCGTCACGGCGGGCAAGGCCCACCACGACCTGATGGAGGTGTTTCGCAGACTGGGCCTGAGCGAAGCCGCGCTGGCTGCCGCCGGTGTGCGTGTGCTCAAGCTGGGCCTGACCTTCCCCATCGACGCGCCGCGCATGCAGACCTTTGCACAGGGCCTGCGCGAGCTGCTGGTGATCGAGGAAAAAGCCCCTGTCGTGGAGCAGCAGCTGCGCGACCTGTTCTACAACGCCCCGGTGCGCCCGGGCATTGTGGGCAAGCGCGATGCGCAGGGCCAGGCCCTGCTGTCGGCACTGGGCGAGTTGCGCCCTTCGCGCCTGATCGTGCAAGTGGCCGCTTGGCTGCAGCAGCACACGGGCGAGGCGCTGAACATTCCGCACCTGAAAGTGCGCGACTTCGTGCCCGCCGAGATGCTGAGCAACGCCAGCGATGCGGTCAAGCGCCTGCCGTACTTTTGCGCAGGCTGCCCGCACAACACCTCTACCAAAGTGCCCGAAGGCTCCACCGCCCGCGCAGGCATTGGCTGCCACTTCATGGCCAACTGGATGGAGCGCGACACCGCCGGGTTGATCCAGATGGGCGGCGAAGGGGTGGACTGGGTTTCGCACTCGCGCTTCACGCGCACGCCGCATGTGTTCCAGAACCTGGGCGACGGCACCTACTACCACTCGGGCTACCTTGCCATCCGCCAGGCGGTGGCGGCCAAGGCCCGCATCACCTACAAGATTTTGTTCAACGACGCGGTGGCCATGACCGGCGGGCAGCCGGTCGATGGCGTCATCAGCGTGGACGCCATCGCGCGCCAGGTCGAAAGCGAAGGCGTGCAGGCGCTGGCCATCGTGAGCGATGACATCGGCAAATTCAACGCGATCAAAAACCGCTTTCCGAGCATCGCCACCTTCCACCCACGTGAAGAGCTGGACTCAGTGCAGCGCCGCTTGCGCGAGGTGACAGGCGTGTCTGTGCTGATTTACGAGCAGACCTGCGCAGCCGAAAAACGCCGCCGCCGCAAGAAAGGCGAGATGGCCGACCCGGCACGCCGCCTGATGATCCATGAAGGCGTGTGCGAAGGCTGTGGCGACTGTGGCGTGCAAAGCAACTGCGTGGCCGTGCTGCCGCACGAGACGGCCTGGGGCCGCAAACGCAAGATTGACCAGACGCATTGCAACAAGGACTATTCGTGCGCCAACGGCTTTTGCCCCAGTTTTGTCAGCGTGAACGGCGGCCGCCTGCGCCGCAAGACGGGCGCAACGCCCGAGGCGCGTGCGCGGCTCATGGCACACGCCGCTCGCCTGCCCGACGCGCACCCGCGCAGCACCGACAGCCCTTGGGATTTGCTGATCACCGGCGTGGGCGGCACCGGGGTGGTCACGGTGGGCGCGGTGATCGCCATGGCCGCGCACCTGGAAGGCCAGCAGGCCAGCGTGCTCGACTTCATGGGCTTTGCGCAAAAGGGTGGCTCGGTGCTGAGCTTTGTGCGCATTGCGCCCACGCAGCAACTGCTGAACCAGGTGCGCATCGACACCCAGCAGGCCGATGCCGTGCTGGCCTGCGACGCGGTGGTGGCCGCCTCGCCCGAAGCGCTGCAAACCATTCGCCACGACCGCACCCGCGTGCTGGTGAACGTGCACGAAACCCCGGTGGCCGACGCGGTGCGCCACCCCGATGCGCAACTGCAAACCGACTTGCTGGTCGAGAAAATGCGCTTTTCTGCGGGCGATGCACAAGTCGAAACCTTTGACGCGCAAGCGCTGGCCGAGCAGGTGCTGGGCGACACGCTGGCCTCGAACATTTTGGCCCTGGGCTACGCCTGGCAACGTGGCCTGGTGCCCGTGGGCTGGGCCGCACTGGAACAAGCCGTGCGCCTGAACAAGGTCGCGGTGGACAACAACCTGCTGGCCCTGGCGGTGGGTCGCCTGGCCGCTGCCGAACCCCAAGCCCTGGTGGCACGGATGACGCCCGCCGCTGTGCCACACACTGAAACCGTGGACGCCGTGGTGGCACAAGCTGCCGCACATCTGGAGGCTTGGCAAAACCCTGCTTGGGCCGGGCGTTACCGCGCCGTGGTGCAACAGGCCCAGCGTGACCTGGCACCGCTGGGCGAGGCAGGCCAAGCTCTGACGCTGACGGTGGCACGCAGCCTGCACAAGCTCATGAGCTACAAGGACGAGTACGAGGTGGCCCGGCTGTTCAGCGATGCCGCTTTCCAGGCGCAGCTGGACGCGCAGTTCGAAGGCGACTACAGCTTGGCGTTCCACATGTCGCCGCCTGCGCTGTTCAAAGCATCTGCGGGCCAAGCGCCCCGCAAGATCACGCTGGGCAGCTGGATGCGCCCCGTGCTGCGCGTGCTGGCGCTGGGCAAAGGCCTGCGCGGCACCGCGCTCGACCCGTTTGGCCACACCGCAGAGCGCCGCATGGAGCGCCAGCTGATCGCCGACTACAGCGCGCAGCTGCAGCAATTGCTGCCTCGGGTCAACTCAGGCAATGCCGAGCTGGTGCGCGAGATTCTGGCGTTGCCGCTGTCTATGCGTGGCTTTGGCCATGTGAAAGAGCGCAATGTGCGCGCCGCACAAACCCGCCAGGTCTGGCTGCTGCACCGGCTCGACCCGGTGCAATACCCACGCCCACAAGAGCAAAGCGGTGTGCAGCAGCTGCGCGGAATTGCGATTCGCAGCGTCTGAGGTGGTTCAGCCAAACCGCGTTGGCAAATACGGCGTCGGGTCGATCCAGGTGTGCTCTGCGCTGATCATTTCGGCCAGCAACCTGCCCGCCACCGGGCCCAGCGTGAAGCCTTGGTGCGAGTGGCCGAAGTTGAACCACAGGCCCGGGTGGCGCGGGGCCGGTCCCATCACGGGCAGCATGTCGGCGGTGCAGGGGCGTGCGCCCAGCCAGGGGG
>Ga0228703_1002081_pt1 | contig 11538 bp, 14 predicted proteins | sample McNCre217_Aug_MG_3_FD_178020 | JGI IMG/M metagenome (GOLD analysis project Ga0228703, IMG submission 178020) | Freshwater microbial communities from McNutts Creek, Athens, Georgia, United States - 29-17_Aug_MG | ecosystem: Environmental > Aquatic > Freshwater > Creek | place: USA: Georgia... | reverse complement strand
CCCAGCACGGTCAGCCACGGCAGCAACCGGGGCTCTTGAAAGATGATCGCGCGTTCGCGGCCAAGCCCCTGCACCGGCGCACCACCGATCAGCACCTCGCCAGAATCGGGCCGCTCTAACCCGGCAAGCACCCGCAACAGCGTGGTCTTGCCGCAGCCCGAAGGCCCAACGATGGCAAGGCTTTCGCCGCCACCGATCTCAAGGTTCAAATTTCGCAACACCGCCAAAGAACTGCGGTTCAAGGTGAAAGATTTTGAAAGGTCGCGTATCGCGACCTCTCCCCGACGGGTTTTTTCCTGCAGGCTCATCGCGACCCTCAGTTGGTGGTCGGGCTATCGCCCGAAACAAACAAGATGTCCTTGGCCACAAGCTTGCCCTTTTCAACCGTGCCCTGACGTTCCAGCACATCCACCCAGAACTGGATGTCGCGCTCTACCGGCAGGCCACCGGCCCGCACGCCATACCCGGCAAAAAACTTGGCAACTTCGGCATTTTCACCGCGTTCCGCCAGCACACGGGCAAAGATTTCGCGGGTTTCTTCGGGGTGTTCGCGGGCGTAATCCAGGGCCTTGACCGACCCGTCGACAAAGGCCTTCGCCTCGGCCGGATGCGCAAGCGTCCAGTCGCGGCGGAACACCACGAAACCACCGGCAATTTCACCCAGCACATCGGTATCGTCAAACACCGCGCGCAAGCCACCATTTTGCAGCGCCGCACCGGTGAAGGTGGTTTGCCAATAGCCAAAGGCCGACACATCCACCTGTTTCGACCGCAGCACCTGTTCCAGTTGCGGGCCAGGCACCACCACCAGATTTGCCGCATCTTCCGGCAACGCTTTTTGATGCAGGGCCTCGCGCACCACATAGTCAAGATGCGCGCCCAGCGTGTTGACGGCGATGGTCTTGCCGACAATATCTTCAACCGATTTGATCGGGCTGTCTTCCAGCACATAGAAAACCGATTGCGCCTGATCGTTGATCCCGTTCGACGGATAGGCCGCCACAAAATCATTGCCCGCAGCAATCGAATTCAACACGGCGGCGGTGGCGGCAGACCCCAGCTCAACGCTGCCCCCGGCCAGCGCCACCAAAGATGCCGGCCCACCTTGGGCATAGCCCACGTTTTCCAAGGTGATGCCAGTGCCATCGAAATAGCCCAGCTCGGCAGCCAGTTCGTGGGCCGAAAGCCCGCCTTGGCTGGCCAGATAACGAATATTCACATCGGCCCAGGCGGGGCTCAGCGTCAGCCCCAAGGCGGTGGAAAGGGCAAGCGTGCGCAGATTGAAAGTCATGGTATGTCGTCCTTTGTTGGTGAAATCTGGCTTAGTGTGCTGCGACGGCCCAGCGGCAAAGCCGGCGTTGCAGCGTGACAAGGATGAAGTTCGCGGTCAGACCCAGCAGGGCCAGCAAGAAGATCGCCGCGAACATCTGCGGGATTTGAAAGTTGTATTGGGCGTTCATCACCTGAAACCCCAACCCCTTGTTCGCGCCGATCATTTCCGCCGCGATCAGCAGCAAAAGCGCGGTGGTGGCCGACAGGCGCAGACCAACAAAGATCGACGGCACTGATGCAGGCAGCACAACGCGGACAAAGATTGTCAACCGCCGCGCGCCAAAGGTTGTGGCCATTTCAATCAGCTTGCGGTCCACTTCCTTGACGCCACCAACCGTGGCCAAAAGCAGCGGAAACAGCGTGGCCCAAAAGATCACGAAGACCTTCGAAGCCTCGCCCAACCCCAGCAGCAAGATGAACACCGGATACAGCGCCAAGGCCGAGGTTTGGCGGCAAAATTGCAGCATCGGGTCCAGCGCCTGCTCCACCGCGCGGATCTGCCCCATGAACAGCCCCAGCGGAATGCCCAGAACAACGGCAGCCCCAAACGCAATCCCTGCCCGCTGCAGGCTGATGGCGATGTCATCCAGCAACGCCCCGCCCGCAACGCCTTGCCAGGTTGCGGCAAGAATGGTGGTCAGCGGCGGAAACACCGTGGCATTGATCCACCCCGCTTGCGATCCAAACTGCCAAAGCGCCATCACCGCCAGCAGCACACCATAGCGCCGCACCGCCACCCGGCCCGCCACAGCCCCCCGGCGCAGCAAAGCCGCACCGGAAGGCGCATCGCCAAAGCGCGCACCCGCAGAGGTATCAAGGCTTTGGAAGGTCATCGCCCTACTCCGCCGCGTGAGCTGTGCGGGTCTGCGCCGCCCAGCGGTTGGTCGGAAACGGCAGCCCAAGGTTTTCGCGCAGGGTCTGGCCTTCGTATTCCGTGCGGAACAGCCCGCGCCGCTGCAGTTCCGGGATCACCAGATCGACGAAATCGGTCAGCCCCGTCGGCAACCACGGCGGCAGAATGTTGAAACCATCAGCGGCTTCATTGCTGTGCCATTCCTCCAGCGTATCGGCGATCTGCGCCGCGGTGCCGACCACCGTGAAATGCCCCCGCGCCGACGCAACATGCTGATAAAGCTGACGGATCGAAAAGCCGTTTTCGTCGGCAATCCGCCGGATCAATTCTTGCCGCGACTTCATGCCTTCGGTCGGCGGTGCGGGCGGCAACGGCCCATCCAGATCATGCCCGGCAAGATCAAGCGTGCCACCCGTCAACCCGTTCAACAGCGCGATGCCGTCCTCTTCCAGAATAAGGCTGGTCAACCGGTCGTATTTCTCGCGCGCTTCGGCCTCTGTCCGGCCAACAAACGGCGAAACGCCGGGCATGATCAGAATGTGGTCCGGGTTCCGCCCCAAACCACGCGCACGCGATTTGATGTCGCGGTAAAATTCCTGCGCGGTATCAAGCCGCTGATGCGCGGTAAAAATCACCTCGGCGGTGGCGGCGGCAAGCCCGCGCCCATCGTCCGATTGCCCCGCCTGCACAATCACCGGATGGCCCTGTGCGCTGCGACTGACGTTCAGCGGGCCTTTAACCTTGAAATGCGCGCCAGCGTGGTCGGTGTAATGCACCTTGTCGGGGTCAAAGAACGCGCCCGTCGCCTTGTCGCGAATAAAGGCGTCATCTTCAAAACTGTCCCACAGCTTTTTCACCACGTCGACATGCTCTGCCGCGCGCTTATAGCGCAACGCGTGCGGGTGCTGCTGATCAAGGTTAAAGTTGTGGGCGGCACTTTCGGTGGCGGTTGTCACCACGTTCCACCCCGCCCGACCGCCCGAAATCAGGTCAAGCGACGCAAACTTGCGCGCCAGATTGTAAGGCTCTTCATAGGTGGTTGACGCGGTGGCAATGAACCCAAGGTTCTTCGTTAGCGGCGCCAGCGCCGAAAACAGCGTCACTGGTTCAAAGCCTGCCACCTTGGCATTGCCGCCTTCAATCCCGCCGCCAAAGGCGATGGCAAGGCCGTCGGCCAGAAAATACGCGTCAAACAGCCCTCTTTCGGCCTCTTGCGCCAGTTTGACATGAAAATCAAAGCTGGTTGCCCCATCGGCGGGGCTATCAGGGTGACGCCAGGCGGCGATGTGCTGGCCGCCGCCGGGAAGAAACGCACCAAGGCGGATTTTGCGGGATTTGGTCATGAAACTGGCCTTTCTGGGCAAAAGGAAACTGGCCCCGTCAAACGACGGGTGCGGTTTTTTCAGGCTAGGAATGTCGCGGGCGCGGAAATCAGGCGGCGGTGGCAACCCGTGCGCGCGTCAGAAACGGTCCAAACTGCGCCACCGCCCGGTCAAGTCTGGCGGTCAGAACCGGGCTTACTGGCTGGCCGTCAACAAAATCGGCCCCAAAGGCGTAAACCCCGGTCGGCAGGCTGATCGCTTCGAAAAACCCAAACAGCGGCCGCAATTGATGTTCGATCACCAGCGCATGCTTTTCGCCGCCGCCGGTTGCAGTCAGCAAGATCGGCTTGCCCGCCAGTGCTGCCGGATCAATCAAATCAAACAGGTGCTTGAACAGCCCCGAATAGCTGCCCTTGTACACCGGCGACCCGATCACCAACGCATCCGCCGACACCAGCGTATCCACAATAGCGCGCGGCAACGGTGCAAGGTCGGCAAGCGTGCTGGCCGCCCCCAAAGACGGTTGCAGATCGGCCAGATCATAGGTGTTGGCGCTGGCCCCGAATTGAGCCGCAGCGCGGGCGGTGGCCAGATCTACCAGCGCCCGGGTCTTTGACGCAGATCCTTGGCTCCCGGAAAAGCCAGCGATCCGCAGGGGATGAGAAAAGGACATGCAAGGCTCCAATTGACGATCTATCTTGTCGTGTAATGTGACAAACTCCACCACGTCTGGCTATTCCAAAGCTTTGGCCAAAGGCGGCAGAAACCGGTTGCGCTTTGCCGCGAAAAGAGAGGATTGATCCCCGCAGCCTGCGGCAACCCAGAAAAACCGCTGGCCGGATTCCGCTCAATCAATTGTAATATATAGAAAAATACCATAACCACTTTACCATCCACCCACATCACGCCTCCCGCCCCGCCGAAACCACATCCGCGAAACAACCATCGCTATCCGCCACCCACAGCGCGCAGACGGCCACCTCCTCACTCCGCCCAACGCTTCATCACTTCGCACAAAATATGGGCAATTCCGCATCCGATTTGGCGGCGACCCGCGTCAAACTTCGTCCAGCGGTTCACCTTGGCGCCGCATCGGTGCTGTATTTGCCCAAACGAAAGGCAGTTTACGATGCAGGCCGCTCCGGTTCTGACCCCAATGCAGCGCAGCCATGGCCGGGCAACCGCCAGCTTTGCCACGCGCCTTGGCCAGACCCGGCTGGCCGATCTTGCGCAGCAGGGCTCGGCCAAGGCGATGCTGCCGCGCGTTGCAGGCGCGGTGCCAGAGGTGGTGTTTCTGAACACCTCCGGCGGGCTGACCGATGGCGACAGCCTGTTCTATGGCCTGACCCTGGGCGAAGCCTGTTATGTTAGCGCAACCACTCAAACCGCCGAGCGGGTCTACGCCAGCCGCGGCGGCGCGGCACAGGCGGCGGTGCAGATGCAAGTCGGCGCCGGCGGGCGGTTGGATTGGCTGCCACAAGAAACAATTTTGTTCGAAGATAGCCACTTGGCACGGTCGACCCAGATTGATCTGGCCGAAGACGCAAGCTGCTTGCTCTGCGAATCCGTGGTGCTGGGGCGGCATGCCATGGGCGAAACCCTGCAGCGGGCGCAGCTGACCGACGCGCGCATGGTCCGGCGCAGCGGCCGTCCGGTTTGGGCCGAAACCCTGCGGCTGGATGCCGATGTTCTGGCCGACCGCAGCGCAGCCCTGCTTGGCCCCGCGCGCGCCTTTGCGGTGATCGCACTGGTCGCCCAAGGCGCGGAAGACGCCGTCGGCCCGCTGCGCGCCGCACTTGGCCATCCGGGCGTGACCGCTGCGGCCTCGGGGTGGAACGGCAAATGTGTGGCGCGGATTTTGGCGCGTGATGGCTGGCCCTTGAAACAACAGATCGCACAGGCGCTGGCGGTGCTGCGGCACGGGCCGCTGCCGCGCGTCTGGCAGATGTAGGAGACTGCGATGAACCTGACCCCCCGTGAACGCGAAAAGCTGCTGATTTCAGTCGCCGCCATGGTTGCGCGCAACCGGCTGGCGCGCGGCGTCAAGCTGAACCACCCCGAAGCGGTGGCGCTGATCACCGATTTCGTCGTCGAAGGCGCGCGTGATGGCCGCAGCGTCGCCGATCTGATGCAGGCAGGCGCGCATGTGATCACCGCCGATCAATGCATGTCCGGCATCCCCGAGATGATCCATTCGGTGCAAGTCGAAGCCACCTTTCCCGACGGCACCAAACTGGTCACCGTCCACCACCCCATCCGCTAAGAGGTTGATATGAAACGTCTGATCGCTTTCGCTGCCCTTGTCCCCTCTGCCGCCCTTGCCCATCCGGGCGATCATTCACACGCCGGGGTCACGGCCAACCTGCGCCACCTGCTGACCGAACCAGATCATCTGGCGATGCTGGCCGCCGCCGTTCTGGCGGTGGCGCTGCTGGCCTACCTGCGCAAAGGCCGCGCCGAATGATCCCCGGTGAAATCTTCCCCGCCGATGGCGACATCGAAATCAATGTCGGCCTGCCTGTCACCACGCTGATGGTGGCCAACACCGGCGACCGCCCGGTGCAGGTTGGCAGCCACTACCACTTTGCCGAAACCAACGCCGGACTGGCCTTCGACCGCGCCGCCGCCCGAGGTAAACGGCTGGATATCGCCGCCGGAACCGCCGTGCGCTTTGAACCCGGCCAAACGCGTGAGGTGCGGCTGGTGCCCTATTCCGGCGCCCGCCGCGTGTTCGGCTTCAACGCCCAAGTCATGGGAGATTTGTGATGTCCACCCGCATCGCCCGCGCCGATTATGCCGCCATGTATGGCCCCACCACCGGCGATCGCCTGCGGCTTGGCGACACCGATCTGATCATCGAAGTCGAACGCGACCTGACCACCTATGGCGAAGAAGTGAAGTTCGGCGGCGGCAAGGTCATCCGCGATGGCATGGGCCAAAGCCAGATCCCGCGCGCGGGCGGCGCGGTCGATACCGTGATCACCAACGCGCTGATCGTCGACCACTCTGGCATCTACAAGGCCGATGTCGGCCTGCGCGATGGCCTGATCCACAAGATCGGCAAGGCTGGCAACCCCGACACCCAGCCCGGCGTTAACATCATTGTTGGCCCCGGCACCGAAGTGATCGCTGGCGAAGGCCGCATCCTGACCGCGGGCGGCATGGACGCGCATATTCACTTCATCTGCCCGCAACAGGCCGAAGACGCGCTACATTCGGGCATTACCACCCTTCTGGGCGGCGGCACCGGCCCGGCGCATGGCACACTGGCCACCACCTGCACCCCCGGCCCCTGGCACATCGCACGCATGTTGCAGGCGCTGGACGGCATCCCGATGAACTTCGGGCTTTCGGCCAAGGGCAACGCCAGCCAACCCGCCGGATTGGTGGAAATGGTCAAGGCAGGCGCATCGGCGCTGAAACTGCACGAAGACTGGGGCACCACCCCCGCCGCGATTGATTGCTGCCTGTCGGTCGCCGATGACATGGACGTGCAGGTGATGATCCACACCGACACGCTGAACGAATCCGGCTTTGTTGAAAACACCTTGGCCGCCATCAAGGGCCGCACCATCCACGCCTTCCACACCGAAGGCGCGGGCGGCGGCCACGCCCCCGATATCTTGCGCGTCGTAGGCTCTGCCAACGTCATTCCGTCTTCGACCAACCCGACAATGCCCTACACCCGCAACACGGTGGAAGAGCATCTGGATATGCTGATGGTCTGCCATCACCTTGATCGGTCGATCCCCGAAGATGTCGCCTTTGCCGAAAGCCGCATCCGCCGCGAAACCATTGCCGCCGAAGATATCTTGCATGACATGGGCGCGCTGTCGATCCTGTCTTCAGACAGTCAGGCGATGGGCCGCATCGGTGAAGTCGTCATTCGCTGCTGGCAAACCGCGCATAAGATGAAACTGCAACGCGGTCGCCTGCCCGAAGAAACCGGGGCCAACGACAACCTGCGCGTCCGCCGTTATGTGGCGAAATACACCATCAATCCGGCCATCACCCACGGCATGTCGGCGCATATCGGCAGCATTGCCGAAGGCAAGCGCGCCGATATGGTGCTATGGTCACCCGCGTTCTTTGGCGCCAAGCCGGAAATGGTGTTGCTGGGCGGCATGATCGTCTGCGCGCAAATGGGCGACCCGAACGGGTCAATCCCGGTGCAGCCGATGTATTCGCGCCCGATGTTCGGGGCCTTTGGCCGCGCATTGCAAGCCACCAGCGCCACCTTCGTCAGCCAGGCCGCCTTGGCCGATGACATTGGCGCCAAGCTTGGCTTGGGCAAAACCCTGCTGGCGGTGAAAAACACCCGCAACATCGGCAAGGCCGACATGATCCTGAACGCGGCCATCCCGCAGATCACCGTCAACCCCGAAACCTACGAAGTGCGCGCCGATGGCGAATTGCTTACCTGCGAACCAGCCTCCGAACTGCCGCTGGCGCAGCGCTACTTCCTGTTCTGACCAGATTTGTCATGTTGGGCAGGATTTACCGAAAGCCACAGAAAACCTATCGTGAAGGGCATCAGCCCTTTGCGAGGGTTATTATGAAATCAGTGGTTTTTCTTGCCCTCCTTTGCCTTCCTGATCTGGCTCAGGCGCGCTGCGTCACCGCAGCCGATCTTGCCAGCGGCATCGCCTTCACCCGCCAAGACGGCCATATCGGCCTGATCAAGGGCGACGGCGATGCGGTTGCCATCGACTATGCCGCGAATTCGAAAACCGCATGGACAGACCAACGCCGCGCGCATTTGGGCATCTATGAAACCGGTTGGACATGGGTGCCCACCGACGATTACTACGTCGGCGGCGGGCCGGGCGGCGGCTATCGGTTCAAGCTTGGCGGCACACCGCCGCTGCCCGCTGCAGGCACCACTTGGACCACCCGCATCAAGGTGCAAGAGGCCCATGATGACGGCACCGAATCCGGCGGCAGCGTGCAGCGCTATACCCTCAAGGCCAGCTACAGCTATCAGCCGGTGAAAGACGCCACGCTGTCGGGGTGCAGCTACAAGATCATGCCAGTTGAAGCCACGTTTACGCGTTCCAACACCGACCTGACGCGGCGCTGGATCTACTTTCCCGACCTTGGCTTCGGGCTTGAAACCCGCGTCACCAACCACCTGACTGGCGAAGAACGCAAACTTGGCCTGACCGCGCTGACCCCGAACTGATCCCCCCGCTTCCCTGACCCAAAAGGATACGCCATGCTGCCCGCCCGATCCATTCTGCGCAACCAAGCCGCTGGCGCGGTGGATCTGGTGGTGCTGTCCTACGACGAACGCTTCTTGCGCCGCAAACGCCTGACCTGCGAAAGCGGCGCATCATTCATGGTTGATCTGGGCGAAACCACCTCGTTGAACGACGGCGACGCCTTTGTGCTGGATGATGGCCGCAAGATCGCGGTGAAAGCCGCCGATGAACCGGTGGTCATCGTCACTGGCCCACTGCCCCGGTTGGCATGGCACATCGGCAACCGCCACACGCCTTGTCAGGTCGCCGAAGACCATCTGGTGATCCGGCGCGATCCGGTGATCGAACAAATGCTGCAAGGCCTTGGCGCAAGTCTGACGCTTGCGCTTGCCCCGTTCCGCCCCGAAGGCGGCGCCTATGGCCATGGCCGCACCATGGGCCACGATCACGGCCCTGCCGGCACCTTCTCATTGACCCACGCGCACGCCCATGCCCCGCACCTCTGACCCGACCGACCGCCTGCGCCTTGTGCAATGGCTGTCACCGGCCTTCCCGATCGGGGCCTTCGCCTATAGTCAGGGGCTGGAATCCGCGATTGCCGCAGGCGACCTGCGCCGCGCCGCCGATGTCGAAGGCTGGATCACCGCCGTGCTGCGCCACGGCTCTGGTCGCAGCGATGCGATCCTGCTGGCGCACGCCCGCCGCCCCAATGCCGATCTGGCCGCGCTGACCGATCTGATTCTGGCCCTGGCCCCCAGCGCCGAACGTGTCACCGAACTGACAGAACAGGGCCGCGCCTTTGCCTTGGCGATCACCGCCATCACCGGCCAGCCGACGCCGCCGCTGCCCTATCCGCTTGCCGTCGGCCACGCCACCGCCGCCCTGCGCGTCCCCACGACCGAAGTGCTGACCCTTTGGCTGCAGGGCCTTGCCGCCCAGCTAACCTCTGCCGCCGTGCGCTTCATCCCCTTGGGCCAGACCGAAGGCCAAACCATTCTGGCCCGCCTTGCCCCCCAGATCACCGCGCTGGCCGAAACCTTCGCCGCAACGCCGCTTTCGGCGCTATCCAGCACCAGCTTTGGCACCGACCTTGCCGCAATGCGCCACGAAACCATGGACGTAAGGATCTTCCGCACATGACCACTTTTCCCCAAAGCCCCAACGGCCCCCTTCGCGTTGGCATCGGCGGCCCGGTTGGCGCGGGCAAAACCACCCTGACCGAAAAGCTGTGCGCAGCGCTGGCCAAGCGCTGTTCGATGGCCGTTGTCACCAACGATATCTACACCCGCGAAGACGCCGATTATCTGACCCGCGCGCAAGTGCTGCCCGCCGACCGCATCCGCGGCGTTGAAACCGGCGGCTGCCCGCACACCGCGATCCGCGAAGATGCCTCGATCAACCTTGCCGCCATCGCCGATCTGCGCAGCGCCTTCCCCGATCTGGATCTGGTGCTGATCGAATCCGGTGGCGATAATCTTGCCGCCACCTTCAGCCCCGAATTGGCCGATCTGACAATCTATGTCATCGACACCGCCGCCGGGCAGGACATTCCACGCAAACGCGGCCCCGGCGTCACCCGATCGGATCTGTTGGTTGTCAACAAAACCGATCTGGCCCCCTATGTTGGCGTCGATATCACCTTGCTGGAATCCGATACCAAAGCCGCCCGTGGCGCGCGGCCCTATGTCATGGCGCAGCTGCGCAAAAATACCGGAGTCGACGCCGTTGTCGCGTTCTTACAACAAGAAGGCGGCCTTAGCCTAAGCTAGGCCGCCCCTAACGCCCCCATCCTTAACGCCCCGGCACCATCCGCGACAGCACGGCATCCATCGCGCTATCCCACGCGGCCAAGGCACCGTCCGCGTTCAAACTGGCAACCAGTTGTTCGGTAATGCCGCCGGGGGTGGTCACCCCCTTGGCAATCGCATCAAGGCTGGCATCGGCCTGCAACAGCACCTCGGCATTGCCACGAAAGGTCTGCGCCACAAGCTGACGCGCAAGATCGGGCTGCAAGCCCTGCCGTTCATACCACTGCGTCAGATGCCGCAGCAGAAAGATCGACGCGCCCGACATCGCACCAAACACCGCCGCCGTTTCAAACGCCTCGGCACTGTCCAACTGATGCACCGGCCCGCATAGCGCCAAAAACGCCGCCCATTCGGCATCCGCCGGATACAGCAGCGACGGCCCCGCCGAAAACGCATTGGCAAAGCCCGGCATCATCGAACAAAATCCGGCCGCAGGCGCCACCGCCGCCCGCAACGGCGCAAGGCCCGCCCCCGCCATTGCCGAACACACCGATTGCCCGGCGCGAAACCGCAAGCCTTGCAAAATCGCCAAGCCTTCGGCGGCGGGCAGACAGACCAGCACCCTGTCGCACTGATCGACCACTGCCTGATTGCTGTCGGCCACCGTGCAACCATAGGCCGCAGCCAACCGCGCCGCCTTTTCGGCCGATCGCGGTGCCAGCACAAACTCGGCCCCGCGCGCACCGCGCACCAGATATTCGGCCAGATGGCCTACGCCCAAGATCCCGATCTTCATGGCATTTCATCCAAAACCTGCGCAATCGCAGCGCCGGTCGCGGAAATATCCGCCTCGGTATGCACCACCGATGACAATGAATGCAGCGTCGCCGACGGGTTCATGTAAATGCCCTTGTGCATCAGCCGCAGCGCAAAATCGCGGAACTTCGCCCGATCCACATGGCCGCAGAAATCGCGGTAATCCGTCACCGCGTCCAGATCGGTGAAAAAGATCTGGAACATCGAGTTCACCCCCTGCACCACAATCTTGTGACGGTTGGAATGTTTGGCAACCTTGCGCACTT
>Ga0228703_1002080_pt1 | contig 11538 bp, 6 predicted proteins | sample McNCre217_Aug_MG_3_FD_178020 | JGI IMG/M metagenome (GOLD analysis project Ga0228703, IMG submission 178020) | Freshwater microbial communities from McNutts Creek, Athens, Georgia, United States - 29-17_Aug_MG | ecosystem: Environmental > Aquatic > Freshwater > Creek | place: USA: Georgia... | reverse complement strand
GTTGCGGTGGCACGGCCTTCGCTGCCCAAATCCGCCCGCGATGCCAACACCATCGCCAGAATGTCGGCCAACTTGTCATCCAGCCGTTCCAGCTTTGGCGTGAACGGTTTGCTGGCGCTTTGGCACAGCGCCACGATCTTCTTGATCGCCTCGCGCAGCGCCACCAACTGGTCATGCAGGCCATCCACCGCCTTGGCGTTTTCGGAAGACCCAAGCGCGCCGGTAATCGCCCCCACATCGCCGGGTTGCTCGCCGTCGCGCGCCGTCACCTTCCCGGCGGCGGTGGCATAGCCGCGGTATAAAATATCGCCCGCGCGCCGGTCGGTGAACAGCACCGCATAGTCCAACGGTGCCGCAATGGTAGCCAGCGCGTTCAATTCTTCGATGGCGTTTTGCCGGTCAATCGGATCGGTCGGATGAACGTCGGTCGGATAGGTTTCCAGCAACGCGGCAAAGCCCAAAACCGCTTCGGCAAAGCCCTTGAAACGGCCCGACAGAATTTGAAACTTCGCCTCTAGCCCCAACAGGCGCAGATCGCGGCTGCGGCCCAAAAGCGCGTCAATCTGGGCGGATTCGGCCTTTTGATCCACCGATTTCGGATCAAACAAGGTGCCACGCACAACATTGAAATAGCTGGTCGGCAGCCGATCTTCGACGTTGAAGTAGTAATCGCAAAAGTCTGCATCGTCTTGCGCCAGCAGATCTTCCCCGCAGGGCGCATCAGAGGAAAGCGGCTTGATCAGATCATCCAGCCGCATCGGGTCCCTTATTTACGCTTGGCGGAAACGCGCACAGGTTGAGGTTTTGGCAGGGCGGCGATCAGGCCGGTTCCAAGAATAAGGGCAATCAATGCAGCGGTCATAGCGCAGTCCTTTGCAAAACTTATGTGAAGCCTAGCGCCGTGCCGCAGCAGGGTCAATCGCTGCCTTTGCCACCGGCTTTCTTTACCGCAACGTCATAAGCATCGGCGAAATAAGCCAAAAACACATCCAGCATGCCATTTTCATAAGGATGCGTCTTTGCATCCCAGCGTTCGACAAACAATTCCCACGCCCGCGCCTTTTTCGAAGACATGATTCCCCCGGTGGTGCGCTCTTCTATGGATTCCGGAGCCAGATCCTCCAGCAGCCGCGCAAGTGCCGGTTGCATAGCGGCATAAACCGCCGTCTGGTGGCGCTTTATGTCGTCAAATCCCTGCTGAAACGCGGCGGTCGAACTTAGATAGCTTTCGCTTTTCGGCCCGAACATCGTCAGCAACGCCTCGGCCGCATTGGGTTTGAATTTCAGCGGCGAGTTGTTCATCCCGCCGATCATTGTGCGGCTGGCGCTTTTGACGAACTGCTTCGCCGCCGCCCGAGCGCCCAACAGCGCCATCAGCTCTTCGGTGGCAATCCGCAGGCTGCGGCCAATATCTTCGCCCAACTGCGTCACATCCACATGCGCCAAACTGCCCGCAGGCAGACCCGCACCTTTGCAGATCGCGTCCAGCAGCGGCAACGCTTCGGTCATGGCGGGTGGTGGCGGGGCGACCACGGCGGGTTTTAGCGGAAACGGCTCTGACGTTGGCAGCGGCGGTGTGGTCGCGACCGGGGGCACAACCGGCTCTGGCGGTGCCGTCACCGGCGCTGCGGCGCGCGGGTTTTCGACGAAACTGTCGCCAAACTGCCCAGCCAGTGCCGATGATGGCCGCGTCGGCGGCGGCAATGGTTGCGGCATCGGCGCGGGCGTTGGCACAAGGCTCCACGGATCGCTGGACACCGGTGCAGCAAAGGCCGCTGGTGCCGCCGGATCACTGATCAGCACCCGAATAATATATTGCCCCACCTGCAATCGTTCATTGTCGCCCAACGGCAGCGGCGATGACACCCGCATCGGCTGCCCGTAAACAAAGGTGCCATTGGTCGAAATGTCATTTAGCCAGAACTGGCCATCGCGGAACTGCACTTCGAAATGCCGGCTGGAAATATGCCGGTTCGGGTCTGGCAGCACCCAATCCATTGCGGAATCGCGCCCCACTTCAAAGCCGCGCGCGGTAACGGAAAACTCCAGCGGCCCACCGTCCGGCAGAAAATCAAAATTCTCGATCCGCAGCGTCAGTTTCATTCCGGGTAATTCCAGCCAACCAAATCAGTCTTTGCGCCTACACCACAACCAAGCGCCCATTTTCACAAGAGGTCACGATGATTTTGCCAAGACCTCCGCCATGCTGACATAATGTTCCAGCATCCGGCCCCGGTTGCTTTGCGGCACGCGCGCCAGTGCCGTTAGCACCGCGGCATTCCCCGCCCGCCCCATAGCATGCGGCGGCGGCGCAACCAGCGGCAAGCCTTCGGGCGCCATCGACCCGCCCGACCATCCTACCGCCAGCGCCAACCACGCCCCCGGCCCGCGCAGCGGCGCATGCAACCCCGCATCCAGCGCCCGATAGCGGTTCGGCTCGGTCGGTTCGGCAACCCAAGCCGCACACAGGCCAAGCATGGCGCGGTCTTGTTCGGTCAGCAGGTCGGGCAATGCCTTCAAACACTCATGCCCCCACCACACCGCAGGGCGCGGCTGCAACGCATAAGCCATCAGCGTCACCGCTTCTTCCGGCGTGGCCCCCATGCGCAGCCTGTGGGCAAAATCGAAAACATGTTCGTCGTCGCGCGCGGGCACCGCAATATCAACCGCCATTTCCGGCGCGCTGGCATAGACCAGCCTTGCAAGCGGCGCACGCAACCCCGGAACCGGGGCAGCGCTGGTGGGCGGTTTGGTGGCGCTGGGCTGGGTCATGGCTAGTTAATCATCACCATGGCCGCCTTGATGATCATGTTGGTGCCGCCATCATGGGTGGCCGTCAGCCCGCCCTTGGTGGTCAGGTCCGTGCTCGCCTCGACCGACACCGACATCGCTTTGATCTTCACCGAGCTCTGGTCAATGGTAATGCTAGAGCTGCCGACTTTCAGTTCGATCTTCTGCTTTGATTCAATCGTCAGCGTGCCAGTCACCTTGTGGGTTTCATCGCCGCCGACCGAAATCGAACTGCCTCCATTGATGGTTTCGCTTTTGCTGCCGTCAATCTGGTTGGTCTGCTTGCCGTGCACGGTGGCCTTATCGTCATTCATCACCACCCGCAGCATGTCATGCTGTGCCCGGATTTGAATCTGCTCTGACCCTTCGGTGTCGATGAACAAAAGCCGATTGTCGCGCACGGTTTTGAACCCGCTGACCAGCTTGTTTTCTGGAAAAGTTGGCCCGTTGTTGACGGCATTCCAAACACAGCCGGTGATAATTGGCCGATCAGGGTCGCCTGCAATGAATTCAACCACCACCTCCATGCCGGTGTGGGGAATAAAGATCGTCCCCCAACTGTCACCCGCCCAGATTTGTTTGACCCGACAGCGCAGCGAGACATCATTGGGAGCCCAGTGGAACTTGACCGTAATCCGGCCCTGATCGTCCAATTGCCCATCTGCGCCATCGGCGACAATTGCGGTTTGTGGCCCGACAATACTGGGTTGCGGCGTTGCCAGCGGCGGCGACAGCGGGTTGCTTGACCGGCTAAACGTATACGACCCGGAATAGGTGGAACCACCCGCGCCGCCACTGCGAAAACTGCCATTGCTGACAAAATGCTGCGCCTCAAGCACCGCATATTCGCCCAGTTGGCCACTGTCGTCATGAGCGCCAAGGTTGAACTTCATCCCCGCACCTAGGCTGCAGGCATTGCCCTGTGCCCGCACTGTCGCGTTCAGGCTGCGATGGGCGTTCAACTGCCACTGCGCCAGCATATCGCCACCGTCCTTCAGCGCGTATCCCCCCGGAAACCTGTAGGATTCCAAATCTGCACCATTCGCGCCCAACGGGGCCTCTTTGCGCGACTCCATGTTGGCGTTGGGCTGATTATAGTTGAAATCCATCAGCTTGACCGCCCCTGTCGTCAGTTGGCGCTGCGGCAACCATTCAACGAAATGTTCGATGGTCTGATCGCCGCGGTTGCCAAGCGGGCTGTAAGACCGTGCGGGGCCGGGCGCGTTGCTGAAGGCATCGGCAGCACTGGTCAGCACAAGGGCGTGGCCACTCCTGCTCATGCTGAAGTGAAAGTTGATGCCGTATTGTTCCAGCAGACGGCGCAGAAAATTCAGATCGGATTCGTTGTATTGCACCACATAGCTGCGCATCGGCGACGACCCCGATGTCAGGTCGCTGACCGACACCATCGTTGACGCGGCATATTCCGCCGTTATCTGATGAACGATGTCCATGATCGACACGTCATGAAAAATCCGGCTGTTGATGCGGCGGCTTAGCAACCAGAACCACGGCCGCAGTTCAAATTCGTAAAGATGCGCATCATCGCTGCGCCCCAAATAGCGCAACTGATCCACCATCTGATGAAACACCCGCGTGCCGCCCAACTCGGTCGCAATTTCCACGCTCATCGCTTCGCCCAACAGTGGTTCGATCTGTGATATCGGCAGCGCCGAAAGTGCCCTGACGCGAAATTCGTTGATGCCATTCACCCGTTCAGTGCCGGAAAATTCGGTCAGCACCAGCGTGTTCATCGGCAGTGGCGTGATCAGCTGACCAATGCGATTGTCCTGAGAAAAGGTCGTTGGCATCGCGGTATCGCTTTCGCAAAAATAATGCGTCAAACAGCCGGGGCGGAAACGGACAGGCGGATAAACTCCCTAACCCCTTCAGGTTATCGTGACCCCGGCAGTCTGGCAAGAAAACCCGCTCAATGCTCCAACCGGAAGAAGCCGAAACTAAGGGTCGGGGTAACTTTGGTGGCTTTCAGCTGCTTTTCAAGAAACGGCATGAAGGATTGCGCCGTCACGCCATTTGGCACTTTGTCCAACGCGGGCAAAGGTTTGTCGGTGGCCACCGCAACCAAAAGCTGCGGTGCTGCGGGCGCATTGGGTTCCAGCGTCAGGTTAAACGAAAAGCTGGCGCTGCCGTCGGCGTTCAGTGTTGTCCACGGTTTCAGATTGGTCGCGCCGCCGCCTTCGGAAAACAGAAACAGCGTAAAGTTGCGGCCCTTCAACCCGTCGACCGTGCCTTCCACCGTGCTGTCAGATTTCACGACATCGCCAACCTTCGGCATCCGCAGCGCCAGCGTGTCAGGCTTGGTTTGCGGGTAGCGGTTGGCGAAATCAAGCACCGGGCATTGCGCCGTGTTGACCTGATGCGGCGTCAGGGCCGGGGTCGTATTGGTGGCAGCTTCCCATTGCGCGGCAAAGCTCGCCAAAGCCGCCGAATCCGCCGTAAACCCATCCAGCGCAAAGCCGCTGGCCTTGGCATCTTTCAACGTGACCAACGTGCAAAGCGGCGGCTTATAGCTGGCCAGATACCCCGTTTGCAGCGCCACCGGATCAACCTTCGCCGCCGCCTCTGCTGCCAACCGCGCCTTTTCCTCATCTGCCGCTTTTTGTGCCGCGACCTTCTTGGCGGTTTCTTCCGCCGCCTTTTTCGCCGCCGCCGCTTCCGCCGCTTTCTGCGCTGCAGCCGCGTCTTTGGCCTTCTGTGCCGCAGCTGCTTCGGCGGCCTTTTTGGCCGCAGCATCCTCTGCGGCTTTCTTGGCCGCCGCCGCCGCTTCGGCAACTTTTTTAGCCGCCGCTTCGTCTGCCGCCTTCTTCGCGGCTTCAGCCTGCTTTGCGTCTTCTGCCGCTTTCCGTGCGGCAGCCTCTTCGGCGGCTTTCATTTTGGCGGCGGCCTGTGCATCTGCTGCCGCCTTCGCGTCTGCATCGGTCTTGGCCTTTTGCGCGGCCACCTCTGCCGCTTTCGCCTCTGCTTCGGCCTTGGCGGCCACCTCGGCCTCAGCCGCCGCTCTTTCCTGCGCCGCCTTTGCATCGGCGTCGGCTCTCACGCGGGCCGCGGCTTGGGCTTGGGTTTCCGCCCCGGTTGGCACAGTTTTGGGGGTGAAGACACCGGCGTAATAGGCGCCAGCACCACCACCGCCCAGCGCCAACAGCGCCAGCACGGCCACCATCCCGCCCTTGCCAGACTTCGCCGCAGCCGGTGGCGGCAGTTGCGGCGCAATGGTTGGTCCGGCGCCGAACGGGCTGACATCGTCAGGTTCAGGCTCTGGTGGCGCAGGAGGCGGTGGTGCGGTGATTACGGTTGCCCCGATGGGCGCAACCGACACCGATACCGCCTTTGGTTCCGGTATCGGCAGCGCGCCGCCAATCACCGTGCGGTTCGGGTCAATTGGCTTCGGCACGGGCGCGGCAATCTGCGGCACCAGCGTCGCATCATCCACTGCCGCCATCACCACCGCCATGCTGTCGGGGCGCAGCGCCGGGTCGGGTTGCAGCATCCATGTCAACAGCGGCACCAGCGCCGCATCCACACCGGCCAAATCCGGCACAGAGCCGCGCTTGCCAACGGCATCGACAATCGATGCCCCCATCGGCAGCGCTTCGCCCTTGCTGGCCGCCGCCGTAATCAACCCCAGCGAATAGATGTCAGACCGCCCATCCACGACGCCGCCAAAAGCCCCCAACTGCTCCGGCGACACCCAGTTGAACTTGCCGGCAAACTGCCCCCCCAACAGCGTGCCACTGCCCATCGTGGTTGATTTTGCAATGCCAAAGTCGATCAGCTTGGCATGATCAACCTGACCATCCTCCAGGATCACGTTGTCTGGCGACAGATCGCGATGCACCACGCCGGCCCGATGCGCCTTGTCCAAGCCCGACGCGACTCGGCGCAGCATCACTTTTACATCGGCAACCGGCATCGGCCCCTGATCAATCCGGTCCGACATCGCGGTGCCGGACACGAACTCCATCACCATGCAGGGGCGGCCAATCGTGGGATCGACCGTGAAAACGTGATAGCGCACAATCGCTTCGTGGCTAAGCCGCGACAGCACCGTCGATTCCTTCTGGAACAACGCCACGATCTTTGGGTCATGCGCCAAACTTGGCAGCACGATCTTGATCGCCACCGGCTCGCCATTGTGAATATTGCGGCCGCGATACACTTCGCCCATGCCGCCAGAGTTGATGAGCCGCTCGATCTCATAGGTGCCCATGATCAACGTGCCCGAAGACACCGTCGTCGCATGGTTTGGGGTCGGGGTGGCGGGAACTTCTGTCATCGCTCAGACCTCCCAGCCAAGGTTTGACGCGCGCGCGCGGCAGCGCACCACCAGCACCGTCACATTGTCACGCGCGCCGCGCTGCAAGGTAAGCTGCACCAAGGCGTCGCAAGCGGCTTGCGGCGCCATCTGCGCCAAAGCCTGCGCCATTTCGGCATCTTCGACATGCTCGGTCAGCCCATCCGAACACAACAGAAACGTATCGCCGTCCGCCAAGCCACCCGACCGTTCGTCGGTCATTGGTCGGTCATGCACGCCGATGGCACGGGTGATCACATTGCGGCGTGGCCAGGTTTCGGCCTGTTCTGGTGTGATCGCGCCGGTGCGCAGTAACTCGTTGACCTCGGTATGGTCCATCGTGACTTGGGTATACTGGCCGCCGCGCAGCAGATAGATCCGGCTGTCGCCCGACCAGATACAGGCGAAATGCCGATCATAAGACAACAGCGCCACCAGGGTTGCCCCCACTGTTGCCCCATTTAGCCGTTGCGACTGCGCCTGAATGGTTTGATGCGCGCGCAACAACCGGTCCATGAACCGGGCTTGCAAATCGGGGGCAGAGACGGGTCGCCCCAGACTCGCCACGCTTTCTGCAATCGCATGGCTGGCAAAATCTCCGGCCTGATGCCCGCCCATGCCATCCGCCACCAACCAGACCCCAGCCTCGGGCAGGGCCAGAAAGCTGTCTTCATTATGGCTGCGCACACGCCCGGTATCCGATGCGGCGCCGGTTTCGAAAGTAAAAGGAGCCTCGATCATCGATCCTCCAGCAATCTAAAACTTGCGGCCGCAGCAGGCCTTAAAATCTACGATCAGCCTAGGCTTAAACCTGCGGGTCTGCCTAGCCATTCTCGGCGTATCCCCGCAAAAACCATGCCAGCACATGCCCCGAAGGCAGGCCTTCCCCGGCCCAAACCTGCGCATGGCTGCCGCCGGTCTGCCACCAATAGCTGCGGTTGTGGCTGGCCCGATGATGGTCGGTCACCGCCACATCTTCCCAAAGGCCGCTTACGTCAGCGCCGGGCCGCACTGCCCAAAACTCAGGGGGACCAGCGGGCAGGGCGGTTGGCGTTGGCGGCGCAAGGCCCGCCAGCGCTGTGTTTGCCGCAATATCCTCTGCCGCCAACAGCCCCGTCAGATGTGCAGCCACTGCATCATGCCAGCCTTGCGCTGCATCAATAACGGGCGCAGGCGGGCAATCGGCACCCAGCCCGATGATCAGCAACGGAAATCGCCGCCCAACCTTATCCGCGCTTGTCGCCAGCACCCCGGCCACTGGCTCCCCCCAAAGACTTGGCCCAAGCCAGAACCTTAGGGGCCGCGCCGTTGCCCAAACAGTTTCCCATGCGTCGCCCAGCCCGTTCCGCGCCTCTGCCAAAGCCCCGTCCAACCACGCCTCCAGCGCGGGCTGCACTGGCAGACCGGTTTCCAGAAAATCCCCCTTCGCGGGATGTTTGCCGTATAATCCCAGCATCTAAAGCCCCGTCGGGCAGCGAAATTCGCGCAGTTCCGCCATGTTGAACGGGTTTACCAGCGCGTTTACCCGGATTTCATAGGTGATGTTGCGCCCGCCAATCACATAATCCACCTGCATCACATCGCCGATCTGGCGCGGGTTGCCATCGCGGATAAACTGCAAGAACGCCCACGGCCCCTGATACAGGATCTGGCTTTCGCGGTTGTTCATTTCCGGAAGCAATTGCACCGATGTATTCCCCGCACCACCCGGCCAAGTCACCGTAACCGGGGTATTTCCAGCCTTGCGCATCTGAATCGGCTGATCATCAATCACCAGGATCGATTGTTTGATCCGGTCATGCGCCGTCACCTGATTGACCGTCACATCCAGTTTGACCATCGGTGACCGCCCCGGAAAGAACGCGTCGCGGATCGCTGCGGCCCGTTGAAACTGCCGCAAGGTTTGCAGCGAAAGCTTGGCGGCAAGCGGGCTGTCGGCCCGCCATGTCCAATCGCCCGCGCCCATATTGGCATGCACCGCCAGATTGGCGTTGAAGAACCGGTCCAACACGCCATCGGGCGCAAACAGCTGCGCAAATTCCGAAAGCGGCACCTGTCGACTTGGGCTTTTTGAAAACGGATAGCGGCCATCGACAATGCCTTCACACACGCCTGTCACCTGCGAGGTAAGCTCGGCGTTGATCTGCGCGATGGTGGTCGATGCCGCGTCGCCCTCGAAATCTTCGACCGCCGCACTCACCATCCGCGACAGTTCTGGCGGCAAGCGGCTTGCTGCGGTTTTCAACTGCCCGATCAGCGCGGGAATCTGCGCATTGGCTTCGGCCTGATTGAAACCCGCCGCAATCACCAGCCCTTGTTGAATAGCGCCAAGGCTGTTCAGCAGCGCGTCAATCGGCCGCTGCCCCGGCGTGCCATCCAGCAGCGCGTGATATTCGGCAAACTGCGCTTCAATATCCGCCCCCGGCACAATCGGTTCGGTCCCCGCCGCAGCCCCCGCCCGCTTTTGCGATTTGCCCGCCGCCAGCGCCAGATCAAGCCCAATACGTTCCAGCCCCGAGGTGCGCGATGCCACCGCCTTGGTCACATCCGTCTGCGCCTGCGTCACCGCGGTGGCCAAACCTTCGGCATCTGCCACCACACCCTGGTCGGCAGGCGGCGCCTGTGTAAGCTTGGTTTCCGCAGTAATCCCCTCGACCAGCTTCAGAATGGGCGAGGTGGTGGGCGAAGACGCCGCCGAAAGCGCCAGATAGGCCGGTTTGTCCGCCGCCATCGGGGCCAGCCGCAGGTTGCTGAGCACCCGATCCCACGCCGCCAGATAATCTTCGCGGTAACGCGCCAGCAATTGCGGGCCAAGCCGTGACAACTGCTCGTCGACCTTCGCCGCCGCCGCCTGTTCACCCATCACCCATTGTTCGGACTCCAGCTTCTTCGCCACCGCCGCCAGTTGTTCCAGGAAGAAGTCGTTGAACCCCGCATAGGTATAAAGCGCCGGCACCGTCTGTTCAGCAAGATCGCTGCCATCCACCGTTTCAAATACCAGCCGCGCATCCGGCCCCGCCCGTTCCAGCACATTGAAATCCGGCAGGCCAGAGGCGGGCGCAGTTGATACGATCAACGAATAGGCCTGATCCGCCACCGACAGCCGCGCCAGAATAACCTCTGCCTTCGCCACCAGATCGCCGTCCAATTCGACCGACGGCGCTGTGCTGTCATCCAGTTCCAGCATCGCGGCCAAATGCTGGTTTAGCATCGCCCGCGCCGCATCCTGATTGATCCCCGGAAACAACACCTGTTCAAAGTCATCATGGAACCAGGTTTTCACCAGATCATCCTGCGGCACTGGCGCAGCACCGCCCAAAGCTTTGTAAACCTTCAAGGTTTCATAAATAGGAATCGGGTCATTCGCCAAAACGAACTGCTGCAACTGCCCTTCCACCCGCAACACCAACCGGGGCCGCAACAGCCGTTCTAGCCCCTGCGCATAGGCGTCCCGCGCCGCCTGCCGGATCGCGCCTTGCTGCGAAAGGCCAAAGCCGCGCGTCCAGTCGCCCTTTGGCTCTTCCGGGCTTTCATAGCCCGAAGGCATGGTGCGCAGCAGTTGCAACTCATTGCCAACGCGTAGAAAATCGCTGTCCTTGACCTCGACCGCCTGCAAGTCTTCGGTTGCCGCCAACTCGTAATCCGACATCGCCGCCTGCGCCGAGGCGACAAGTTCGCGGTTGTTCAAATAGCTATAGCCCCAAGCCGCCAAAACCCCCGCCGATGCCAGCAGCATCGCCGATGTCAGCACCACGCGCAGCACAGAAGACCGCCGCACCGCATTGCGGTCATACGAAACCCAGCCCTGTTCGCCAAAGATCACCTGACCCAACAGGTCGTGCAGAAAAAAGCTTTTGCCTTTGCCCGAAAGCACCGCCTGCACACCCAGGCTGCGGCTCATCGCGCCCAGCACCTGATCAATCGGGGTGCCTTCCTGCGTGCCAGAGGTGAAATAAAACCCGCGCAAAATCGCCGAGGTTTTATAGCGTGTCGGTTCAAACACCTGCCGCAGGAACGACTCCACTTCGTCTTTCAGCATCGCCATTTGCCCCGGCAGGCCAAAAATGGCGATCCGGTTCACGCCATCAGGTTCTTCCGACAGCCGGTCGATCACCTCGTCGGAAAGCCGCGCCACCAGTGCATCAAACTCTGGCCCGACGCGGTCAAAGGTCTGCTCCTTGCGGCTATCGGTCTGAAACGTCGCTCCCCAGACCTTTTTGCGTCGGCTGGCGGAAAAGCTGCTGAAATATTCGCGAAAGCCTGCAATCAGATCGGCCTTGGTAAACATCACATAAACCGGGAAATCCACTTTCAGCGTTTCGTGAATTTCGCCCAGACGCGCCCGCACGGTTTCGGCATGGGCGGCAATCTTTTCCGGGGCTACGTTCATCAGATCGGCGACCGAAATCGCCAGAATAACGCCGTTGATCGGCTGT
>Ga0228703_1002079_pt1 | contig 11539 bp, 11 predicted proteins | sample McNCre217_Aug_MG_3_FD_178020 | JGI IMG/M metagenome (GOLD analysis project Ga0228703, IMG submission 178020) | Freshwater microbial communities from McNutts Creek, Athens, Georgia, United States - 29-17_Aug_MG | ecosystem: Environmental > Aquatic > Freshwater > Creek | place: USA: Georgia... | reverse complement strand
AGATTGTTATAGGTGCCAAAGGACTGCAAAATTATAAAATCTCTTTCATTTTTATCCATATTAATGGAATCTTTTGCATTTTATTTTTCAAATTTGAGGTAAATAAACCTATATGTCCTTTAATCGCCCCGACCAGCTCCTTAAACTCAACGAGCCATTTGATATTTGTATCATTGGCGGTGGTGCAACGGGTGCAGGAGTCGCATTAGATGCAACCTTGCGAGGATACAAAGTGCTCTTGATTGAAAAGGGGGATTTTGCAGGTCAAACATCTTCTAAATCCACCAAATTAGTTCATGGTGGCGTTCGTTACTTAGAGCAAGCAGTTCGGAATTTGGACTGGCACCAATTCAAAATGGTGTACAAAGCTTTACACGAACGCAAGACCTTACTGAAAAATGCCCCTCATCTTGCTCATCCACTGGGACTATTAACCCCTTGCTATACACGTTGGGAACGTTGGTATTACCGAATTGGGATGTGGCTGTATGATAAAATTTCGGGTAGCACGAATTTGAAATCAAGCCGTGGACTAAATAAAAAAGAAATACAAGCAGAATTCCCATCCATCGAATCAAATCACCTGAGGGGTGGAGTTTTATATTACGATGGGCAATTAAATGATGCCCGGTATGCCCTGGCCATTTTGAAAGAAGCAGAGCGTTTAGGCGCTTGCATTTTGAATTATGCACGCTTGGATTCTTTTGAACTAGGCTCCAAGAGTCTCAAAATCAAGAAAGTGGTATTCACAGATGTGCTCTCTGATGCATCCTATACCCTTCCTGTAAAGGCGGTAGTAAATGCAACAGGGCCTTTTACTGATGCGATTCGTGTACTCGCTAATCCACGTTTGAAGCCTCGAATGAAGGTTAGTCGGGGAGCACATATTGTGTTGCCGGCTCCTTTTTGGCAAGGAAATACGGCGCTATTGATTCCCAAAACAGATGATGGTCGTGTTATTTTTGTCATACCTTGGAGAGAATATGTACTGGTTGGTACGACGGATGATCCGGATACCTTAACGGAACATCCTGTCATTCTAGACGATGAGAAGGAATATTTGATCTCGTATTTTAATCGCTATTCTGCTAAGAAAGCATCGATTTCAGATATCAGTGCCACTTTTGTAGGGCAAAGGCCGCTTTTGCAAGTTCAGCTTGATTCTGCGATGAATACCGATACGAAATCATTAGTACGAGATCACGAAGTGGAAGTGGATGGACGTTCAAAATTAGTCAGTATCATGGGTGGTAAATGGACGACTTACCGCGTCATGGCATCAGACACAGTAGATATCTTAGAAAGAGATGTGTTAAATGTTACTGTGAAGCCTTGCCTAACGAAAGATCATTCACTCGTTGCTGCGAGCACGCTTTCTTTACCTTCTCATGTAGAGGCGGATATTGCGGAACATTTGAATGAATTGTATGGACCTGCTGCAGGGGAAGTTTATGCTTATGGGGCTGAGCGCTTACTGCCAGGAGAGCCTTACCTTGCAGGAGAGTTGAATTACTTGAAAGAACATGAAATGGCTGTTACCTGGGACGATGTATTAGCGCGGAGGTGGGGTGTTTCCTTGAGGGATGAAGCCTTGGCAGAAAAATTAAAGGGCACAAAAAAAGAGGCTTTCGCCTCTTAATATTCGTCCTCGTTAAAGAAAAAGTCATCTTTTGTCGGATAATCTGGCCAAATTTCTTCGATGCTTTCGAATGGTTGACCATCGTCTTCCAATTCTTGTAGGTTTTCAACTACCTCTAAAGGAGAACCCGTACGGATTGCGAAGTCAATTAATTCATCTTTAGACGCTGGCCAAGGCGCGTCTTCTAAATAGGAGGCAAGTTCTAGTGTCCAATACATAATTTATAACTAATTTTTATTTCAAAAATACAAGGTGGTTTTCGCAGTTCGTAAACCCTTCCTAAGTGCAAAAGTAAAATAAAAATGTATTTATGAAAGATTTATTTTTTAAATTTTCATTAATTATCAAAACCTCGATTTAAACCCCTAAATATGCTTCCTTCTAGTCCTGTTTCAGTCGAAGTCTGTGCTTATTCTTTATTTTCTTGTCTTGCAGCAGATCGTGCAGGGGCGCAACGAGTAGAGCTTTGTGCTTCCCCTTGGGAAGGAGGGACAACACCGAGTGCTGGACTGGTGGAGCAAGCTTTGTTAGGGACTTCTGTAGAAATTCATGCGATGGTTCGTCCAAGAGGGGGGGATTTTGTGTATGATAAAACGGAAAAGCAAACTATGTTAGCAGAGGCTCGTTCATTGATTGCCCAAGGGGTGCATGGAATTGTGGTGGGTGCCTTAAAGCCGAATGGAGATTTAGATATTGAATTCATGAAAGAATTCAGGGGAATAGCAGGAGACAGAGCATTGACTTGCCATCGTGCGATCGATGTATCGCGCGACCCGATTCAAGTCATGGAAGAATTGATTGCCATCGGTTTTGATCGGATTTTAACTTCAGGCGGAAAAAATAAAGCATTGGATGGTATCGAAAATCTTGCTGAATTAGTGCAAGCCTCTAAAGGTCGTATTCAAATTATGGCAGGAAGTGGTGTGAATCCGATGAATTGCTTGGATTTTGTGCAAATCGGGGTAGATGCCATTCACCTTAGCGCAAGAACAACACGTAATTCTGAGATGGAATACCGTCGTCCAGGAATTTCGATGGGAGGAGTAGCAGAGATTTCAGAATTTGAGGTAGCCTACTCGAGCGAAGAAATCATTCGAGCGGCTATCTCCAAAATTCAGGAATTATTCAGCGAATAAATCCGTTGTTTGCCATGCCTTTTCTGGCATAGTGGTAATATCGTATAGGCCTACTTCGGTACGCTTGTAGGTAGGGATTTTGAATTCAGCATCTGAAACGTTCCCATTTTTGAATTTTTCAATCATCAAGGCAAAGCGTGCTTCCTCTGAATCAGCCGACGCGGGTGTCGCAGTCTCTATTTCTCCATCTAATTCAACACTATCACCTGGGTTCAAGAATACAGGAGCAGCTTTCTTCACTACCTTGCGCATTCCTCCGTCCATTCCGCTTGAATCTTGTTCGAAGCCAGCTGCGATGACCGTCAAGTAAAGGTCATCTCCCAAATCTTCATCTGTAGAGAATCCAAATTTAACCATATCGGCTTGCGCATCGATACGCTCATTTAGGTATTCGATGATGGCATCTTTTTCCCAAATCAATAAATCTTTTTCGCTACTGGTGGATACCGTAACCAAAATACGTTTGGCTCCTTTGATCTCTTGGGAGTTCAATAAAGGCGAGTTCAATGCTTCTACAATGGCCGCCTTTGCTCTTTCTTCCCCTTTACCAAGGGCTGAACTCATCATCGCCTGCCCCGCATTCGTTAATACCTTTTTCACGTCCATAAAGTCCGTGTTGATATCTCCAGGTTTTGCAATGACATCCACAACGGATTTTACCGCTTTAGCTAAAACATCATCTGCTTTCGCAAAGGCATGTTTTACGGCTAAATCCTTGTAGTGTTCAGATATTTTATCGTTCATGATGACCAAAACCGTATCGCAATACGCTTTTAGTTCTTCAATCCCGTCTCTTGCATATTGAATTTTTTCTTTTCCTTCCCAATTGTATGGAAATGAAACCACTGCTACGGTTAACAAATCTCGGTCTCTAGCGATTTCGGCAACCACTGGTGCAGCCCCCGTTCCCGTTCCTCCTCCCATACCAGCCGTGATGAAAACCATCTTCGTCTCGTTTGAAAGAACCGCTTTGATTTTTTCTTGACTCTCTTGAGCGGCTTGTTTACCCACTTCTGGGTCAGTACCTGCGCCTAAACCTTGTTCCCCTAATTTAATCTTTGTACGTACTGAATTAGAGGCTAAAGCTTGAGAATCTGTATTGCAGATAATTAAGTCAGCGCCCTTTATTTTCAGATTGTCCATGTGCTTTACCGCATTGGATCCTCCGCCCCCAATTCCAATCACTTTAATGATAGATTTGAAAGATGTTTCAGGTACTACTTCGATTTGATGGTCAAAAAAGGAAGGATTTTGGCTACTCATAGGTTAATTCAAATTTTCTAAAACGTAAAAATAATAGAATTCTGCTAATTTTTTAGTTCCCCCAGCGCCATTCATTTCCTAATTCTAATTCGTGGCGAAGGTTGTGTTTGATGAAGAATTCTTTCGTTGAATAAAAGTCTAATTTCTTAGCAGGGATTTGTTCTGCATTGCCCAAGGCATACAACAACATACTGGTGTATTTCACCGTGTTTTCCATTTCTTTTTTATTCACTAAACTAAAATCATCACAGTTTGCATGGTAGCAATCTAATACACTACGCGTTAATTTTCCCAAAGGATCCGCTGCTGGAATTCCTTCCATCAAGAACGTTTGATTGTCAGAATGCAAACCAGGAGAGTTCGCTATTTGATTACCAAAATCACCATCAATCGCCTTAATTTGATCTCCAATAGATTTCAAAATCGGCATCATTTCATCGCGGCCACCCCCATTAAAACCATTGACATTATTGGTCATATCTAAATTGATCATGTACACTATGTCCTCTAATTCACCTAATTTCTTCGCTCGCTCTACATAAGCTTTCGATCCTAAAAGTCCCTCTTCTTCGCCCATAAACGCAACGAATTCGATGGTACGTTTGCTACTTAAGCCTAATGCTTTAAAAGTTCTTGCTACATCGAGTACTGAAAATGAACCGATCCCATTATCAATGGCTCCTGTTGCAAGATCCCATGAATCGAGGTGTCCACCTATGATAATTTTTTCATTTCTTAATTTTGCGTTTGATCCTTTTAACGTGGCTACTACGTTACGCGCTTTGATGGGCTTACTCACATTGTGCATTTCAATCAAACTCAAAAGACCAGGTTGATCTTTCATCCAATTTCTGATTTCAGTTCCATTTTCTAAGGAAATACAAACTGCTGGAATCGAGATCAAATTTCCCGTTACAGAAGCCGTACCGGTTAATAAAACTTGTCCTTTTACCGTGTTGACAAAAATAACGCCAATAGCTCCATGTTGAATGGCTAAAGCCGTCTTCTCCGAGCGGTGTAAGTTTTTCGTCCCTGCTTCAGCATCCAAAAGGCCAATGTTGGCTAAAACGACTTTGCCTTTCACCTCTTTGCCCGCATAATCTGCATCTAATCCATTACCTAGATCCACGATAGTTCCTTGGATATTCGCATCTACCGGAGTCATGGCTAATGAAACGACCGGTACTTCTCTGAAGTCATCTGATTTAGGTGGAGCGATAGATAAAGTAACCGTGTCGCGCGCCCATGCTTCCACTTGAAATCCTTGGAATTTAGTATCCTTGAATCCGTATTCTTTAAGTAAACGAAAAGCGTATTCTTCTGCCTTCTTTCCTTTCTCACTACCGGTTAATCTGTGCCCTATGGTTTTGCAGGCAATCCCCAAAGTACTGTAAGCTTTGGAATGTAATTCTACGTCCTCTTTGATTTTTTTGAAAACGTCTTTCCAATCTTCATCTCCTTCCACAGGAGTAAATGAACTGCTGAAAAAGGTCACAGCTAGCGCTAAAATTCCAAGGTTCAATTTTCTCATACTCGATTTTGAATTATCACATTAAATGTAGCCCTTTTCGCCGAAAAACGCAATTAGCCTGACCAATTTTCACGATCTAAATTTCGATACGTAATGGCTTCTGCCAGATGCCTTGTTTCAATACTGGTTGATTGTCCTAAATCAGCTATGGTTCGCGCCATTTTTAAAATCCGATCATGAGCACGTGCAGATAATTCAAGTTTTTCAATGGCATGTTCTAATAAGTTCGAACATGCGACGTCCAGTTGGCAAATCTGTCTAACCAGTTCTGAATTCATTTCTGCGTTCGTCTCTATTTTACTATGAAGCAGGAATCGTTCTTTTTGAATGTTTCTCGCCTGGATGACACGCTCTCGTATGCTAGCGCTAGATTCACTTGCCTGCGCAGTAAACATCTCTGCGTATTTTAAGGGAAATACCTCTAAATGCATATCAATCCGATCTAAGAGAGGGCCCGAAATGCGGTGCAAATACCGATCGACTTGAAATGGTTTGCACGTGCAGGCTTTGTCCGGATGGTGAAAATAGCCGCATGGACAGGGATTCATGGCAGAGATTAATAGAAAATTGGCTGGAAATGCTACGGTACCAAGTGCACGGGAAATGGGGACCATTCTTTCTTCTAATGGTTGCCTTAAAAGCTCTAAAACATGTCGCTGAAATTCAGGGAGTTCATCTAAGAATAAGACCCCCTGGTGCGCCAGCGATATTTCTCCGGGTTGCGGGTTTGTACGCCCGCCGATGAGGGCCGGGGCCGAAATACTGTGGTGCAAGGCTCGGAATGGCCTCTCTGTAATGAGTGGATTCTCCGGATTTAATTTACCCACGACCGAGTGAATTTGCGTTGTTTCGATGATTTCGTGGAGGCTCATAGGTGGCATAATCGAGGGGACACGTTTTGCCATCATTGTTTTTCCTGCTCCTGGCGGACCCACTAGGATAAGGTTGTGTCCGCCTGCAACGGCTATTTCAATGGCCCGTTTTGCTTTTTCCTGGCCTTTGATTTGGGAAAAATCAGCAACATATGAAACGGATGCTTGCTTGGCATTTGGGGCTTTTACGGGAGCTTGCGTTCTGCCATGCAAGAAGCGAATCGTGTCCCGTAAATTAGCCATTCCATAAATGTCGAGGCCATCGATTAGGGCAGCCTCTGTGGCATTTTCGCGGGGGAGAATGAGGGATTTGATTCCTTGTTTTTTGGCTTCAATGGCCATGGATAAAGCCCCTTTGATGGGGCGAATTTCTCCCGTCAATGAAAGTTCACCCATGATTAAATAATCTGAAAGTCCGGTCATTTTCGTCTGCTCAGAAGCTTGTAATATACTCAAGGCGATGGGGAGGTCATAGCCAGAACCTTCTTTGCGAATATCTGCAGGGGCTAGGTTGATGACGACTTTTCTGCGAGGGAAGAAATAGCCGATTTGCTTAATAGCTGATTCGACACGCTGAATGGATTCCTTAATAGTGGAATCAGGGAGACCCACTAAGTAACATTTGGATCCTTGCCCTACATGGGTTTCTATGGTAATAATGGAGGCATGAATACCCACAAGGGCACTGCCAAAAGTTTTCGCTAACATAGTGGTTGTTTAAGACACAATGTTAAGTCGAATGAACGGAATTAAATATCAGTTAGTTGGATACCTGATGAATTTACCAATAGCTTGGTTTTACTACCAAAAAGCAAAGGCTGATTATTCGGGATATGGCCTGCTGGAAAATCGAAAGCTATAGGGTAAGAGGTGCCAGACGTGTGTTCTGCCACTAATTCAAATGCGCTTTTTCCAATGCTTAAACTAGCTTCTTGGCAATCGGTGAATCCGCCCACGATGAGGCCGGCTAGGTTTTGGAATAATCCTGCCCGTTTTAATTGCAATAGCATGCGGTCCACATGGTATAAACGTTCACCGATCTCTTCTAAAAACAAGATTTTACCTTCCGTATTCGCGAAAGTAGGGGATCCGATTAAATGACACAAAAGCGATAAATTTCCACCTATCATTTCGGCAGAAGCCTCGCCTATACGATTCAGGGGATGCGTCACTGAGTCTATCGAAAGTTTGCCTTCGAATAATAAGGTATGTAAATTTTTCAGGGCAGATTCTCCTCCTTTTTGGCAAAAATTATGAGGCATAGGTCCATGAATACTCGCAAAACCCAAACGATCTACCTCGCATAAAAGGGCTGTGATATCTGAGAAACCAATGATCCATTTGGGATTCGAAATGAATCCAGTAAAATCCACGGAATCCAATAGCCGAGAGGATCCGTATCCACCCCGAATGGGAAAAATGGCCTTGATGGTAGGGTCATCCAGCATTTGTTGTAAATCGGATAAACGTTCCTCATCCGTACCGCCTAAGCCAAAATGCTGCGCTAAGTAATTAGGAGCAGTACGCACTGTAAGCCCCCAGCTTTCTAACACCTCGACTCCCTTTTTCCAGTTTTCCGTAGGAGGAAAAGAAGCAGGAGATAAAATGGCAACTTCGTCGCCAGGCTGTAAATACGGGGGGGTAATCCGAGTCATGGTGTAAATATCTGCTTTTTTTTAGGATCCTCAAGGGCTAAATTTCGTAATATTGTAAAAATTCTATTCGTATCGCTCCTGCAGATTTAAATCTTGTCCACCCTATTTACAACCCGCATCCGGGCTGGGCGGAAGAATTAGTGCATTATTATACCTTGTTTAAGCATGCTATTCCTGCTGAAACAACCATTCATACCTATTTAGTGAATGACGGAAGTAAATCAGGGATTAGCCAAGCAGATATCCAGCTTTTAACGCAAGAGATAGGCGGTTTTACCTACATTGACTCTCCCGTAAATAAAGGGAAGGGCGGTGCTTTGCGGGATGCGGTTCGACAAACCACCGGCAAATGGGTCATTTATACGGATGCCGATTATCCGTATTTGATTGCCAATGCAGTAGAGATGTATCGCCTTCTTTCGACCGACGCCGCAGATGTGGTAGTAGGAGTGCGGGATGAACAATATTATGATCAATTGCCCTTAGGGCGTAAAATATTTTCCCTTTCGTTAAAGGTGATGAATTATCTGTTTTTTCCTCAATTGAAAGTGAAAGACACGCAATCTGGCCTGAAAGGATTTAATCAAAAAGGGAAGGAAATATTCTTGAAGACGCGCATTCCGGCCTTTCTTTTCGACATGGAATTTCTCGTTTTAGCCTCCAAACGATCAGATATCCGCATCCAGTGGATTTATGTGCAGGCTAGAGAAGGTATTGTTTTTTCTACCATGCGCGCGAAAACGATTCTAATCGAATTAGCGAATTTTGCTTCCATCTTATTTAATCGAGAAAAATGAAGCCAATTCTGATCACAATTGATGTGGAAGAATGCGATATTCCGTTAGAATATGGGTACATGATTCCTTTAGAAGAGCAGCTTGCTATTTCAAGAGAGGGATTAGCCCATTTTATGCAAATAGTAGAGGAGGCCCAAGTTCCTGTTACTATTTTTTGCACCGGAGTGTATGCGGAAAATAATCCCAATTGGATTAAGCAATTAAATCCGATGCACGAATTAGCCTCCCATGGCTATTTCCATGGTCATTTTGATGCGACCAAAGACCTGGCTAGTTCCAAAGAATTATTAGAAGAATTGAGCGGAAAGCCGGTGACCGGATTTCGGATGGCCCGAATGCAATATGTAGAGGAGGCTGAGATTTTGAAAGCGGGTTATTCTTACCATTCTTCCTTAAATCCCACTTGGATACCGGGGCGTTATGATCACCGAGACAAACCCACGAAACCTTTTTTTGAAAAAGGGTTGTGGAACGTGCCGGCCTCTGTGAGTCCGAGGTTTCGCATTCCTTTGTTTTGGCTAGCTTTTAAGAATTTCCCGCTCTGGATATATACTATTTTAGCCAAGCGAACGTTGCGCAAGCAAGGCTTCTTGAATATTTATTTCCATCCTTGGGAATTTGCTGATTTGAGTCAATATCAGCTTCCGGCTCACGTGAAAAGAGGGCATAATGGCCCATTGCGAGATAAGTTGCGCACTTTTTTACAACAGATGAAAGGGGAGGGGGAATTTACAACGATGGCCCACATGCTTGAAAACTATGAATAAGAAAACCACCTTATTGATTATTTGGGCTTTGGCCGGTTTAGTGACAGGTTGGAAGCAGTTTTCTTTGAGTGAAGTACATTCGCACATCAATAATTTTCAAATTTTCAAGGCCAGTTTTGGGCATTTTTTGCACCGAATGCCGCTCTATTTAGAGTATCCCAAGGAATATTTTGATCTCTATTTATACGGCCCCATTTTCGCTATTCTAATGGCCCCTTTTTCGATGCTATCGGATGGTCCCAGCGTAATACTGTGGAATGTATTGAATTCGGTGGTGTTGTTTGTGACACTTTGGCATTTACCCATCGCTGAAAATAAGCGGGTTGCGATCTCGTGGATTGTGTTGAATTCGACGGTGACAGCCTTACTCAATACCCAGTTTCATGCGCTGTGTTTGGCCTTAATTATGTGGTCTTACATCTGCGTGGAGAAGAAAAACTACTTATGGGCGACCTTATGGATTGCATTAGGGATCTATATTAAATTGTATGGTGTGGTTGGATTAGCGTTTTTCTTTTTTGCCAAAGATCGCTACCGTTTTGCGGCCTACTTTGTTTTTTGGCTAATCGTCATTGGTTTTGTTCCGCTGGCTTTGGGCGGCTTCGACTATGGTATCCAAACCTACCGCGAATGGATGGGCATCTTGGCGCATAAAAATGAATTAAATGAGAATATTGCAAACATCCGAACAGATGTTTGTGTGATGGGAATGATTCGCCGATGGACAGGAGATCCTACTATTTCGAATTTATGGTTTCTGATTCCTTCGATGATCTTGAATGTGTATTTGTTCTTTCAAACAAAAAAATGGTCAGATCCTGATTTTAGATTGCGTATTTTGGCCTTCGTTCTCCTCTATATTATGCTAGCCAGTACGGGAACTGAATCGCCTACCTTGGTGATGGCTTTCCCGGCCGTAGGAATCTGGTTTGTATTAGGCGAAAAAACGAAGGAGCGCTGGGCTATGTTGATCTTTACCTTACTGATTTCCAGTTTTTCGCCTACGGATGTATTCCCTGCTTATATAAGGAGTGAATTTATCAATCCTTTGGCCTTAATGATCTTGCCTTTATTCGGTGTTTGGATTTGGCTAGCCTATGATCTGTTTATAGAAAAACAACCTCAGAAATAATATCTTGTTGAGCCGTTTTATTTAATAATTCAATCATCTTCTGCTTAGCCATCACTAATTCTTTTTTCAAAGGCGCAGAATCGATTCCTAAAAAGAGTTTCTTGTCTTTGATGAAGACTTTCGTTGTTCTAGCGGCAATGGGTTTCCCCATGATTTCTTCCCAATGCGCCACAATATAGGTCTCATCGTATTTATGCTGTAACTGATAAACTCGTAGCAGCGCTTCAATCGCCTCTTTTAAGCTCATATTATCCTTGCTTCGGGTGGAAGCTCTGGGGCCCTTGGGGTTGAATGGAGAGTCTATCATTGTTCCTATTTGAAATCAAATTTATTCAATTATTGGGGTATTTGAGAGATTTTTTTGCCTCCAGGGAATTTTTTTTTGATTTTTTTAAAATTTGATAATCCCAAAATAGTACCCTAATTCTTTCGATAATTTGAAGAAAATATCAGATTAGTACAATAGTGTTTATTCTTTGGTCTGCAATGAGGCCTACAATGAATACTTAAAGGATGAAAATTATATTAGAATTCTATTACTTTTGCCTTTACTGAAAAGGAAAGCGAGAGTCTAAACTATGAAAACTACGATCGCCGCATTTTCTACAAGTTTTATTAAAAAATAATTCTTTAACCCCAAATTACCAAACTAATGAGTACACAACAACCAAAGCCAGCTGCTAAGCCAGCTGCAACCGAAAAAAAATCTGGCGGTATTTCTGCAGGTTTAATTCTAATTGTCCTTTT
>Ga0228703_1002074_pt1 | contig 11569 bp, 12 predicted proteins | sample McNCre217_Aug_MG_3_FD_178020 | JGI IMG/M metagenome (GOLD analysis project Ga0228703, IMG submission 178020) | Freshwater microbial communities from McNutts Creek, Athens, Georgia, United States - 29-17_Aug_MG | ecosystem: Environmental > Aquatic > Freshwater > Creek | place: USA: Georgia... | reverse complement strand
CAGACTGGGCAGCGTGGCTGGCCAGCCACCAGGACGCGACGGAAGTCTGGGTGCTTTACCACAAGAAAGCCAGCGGCACGCCATCGATTGATTGGCAGCAGGCGGTGGTCGAGGCGATTGCCTGGGGCTGGATTGACGGTATTCGCAAGACCGTTGACGACGCGCGCTGGATGCAGCGCTTTACCCCGCGCAAGGCCGGGTCGGTGTGGAGCCAGATCAACCGCGGCCATGCTGAACGGCTGATCGAAACCGGCCGGATGCAGCCTGCCGGTTTGGCGCAGGTGGAAATTGCGCGCGCCAATGGGCGCTGGGAGGCGGCCTATTCGGGCGGCAAAGCGGCGGAACTGCCGCAGGATTTTCTGGACCGGGTGGCGGCGGGTTCAGACGCGGTGCAGTGCAATTTCAAGGCGCTGGGCAGCAAGGGGCGCTATGCGATTTATTATCGGCTTGGCACGGCCAAGCGGCCGGAAACCCGCGAAAAGCGGATCGCAGAGTTTATTGCCCTGCTGGAACGCGGCGCTGCGTTCTAGCGCAGGGTCGGGTCAGGCCCGGTCTATGCGGCACTGATAGCAATTGTTGCGGGCCGAACGAACATGCAGATAGGCGACGCTTGGGTTTTCCAGCTGCGTTGCGGCCTTGGTGTAAAGCTGCGCCGTCGGCACCACGGCGCCGGTGCCATAGATGATGCGATGATCGGCGCTGTAGCCGCGCAAGATATAATCGGGCGATGCCAGAACGGTGGGCAGATCAGAACCGCCCCCGGCGGTGCAGGCGTCGGCGCACAGAAAGATCGGGCCAAGTTCGGCATAGGGTTGCGGGGCGGGGAAGGGGCGATGCGCCAAGATCAGCATCGGGGCCCCCTGCGGGATCATCTGCAGGCAATGGCGGCAGGGGTTGCCGCCACCGTCAGAGATATGGCGTTCCGGCAGCTGGCCATTGGCATCGGGGCCACCCGCTTGATAGGCGCGGGCCAGTGGGGTGGGCAGGCAGGTGAAACGGATCATCACAAAGCTCCGGCTTGGGGTTAGAAACCCTAGGCCAAAGCTGGATGTTCGGGCGACCCGTTTCTTGCGGGATCAGGCGCGTTCGACCAAGCGGCCCAGCACGCGGCCGCCCAAGATGTGCAGGTGATAGTGCGGCACCTCTTGCATGCCATGCACACCGGCGTTGGTGATGGCGCGATAGCCATCGCCAGCCGCGATGCCCAGCATGGCGCAAACGCTGGCGGCGGTGCGGTGGAAATCAACGATTTCTTCGGCCGAGGCGTCGGCAGAAAAATGATCGAAGGTCACATAGGGGCCCTTCGGGATCACCAGAACATGCACCGGGGCGGCCGGGTTGATATCGTGGAACGCCAGCGTATGCTGAGTTTCCAGCACGGTTTTATTGGGAATTTCGCCGCGCAGGATGCGGGCAAAGATATTCTGCGGATCGTAGGTGTGCGCCATGGGTCAGTCCACAAAAAGATATTCGGTGGCCGCGATTTCACGAGCCTTCTCTGGCGGAATATCAAGGAATTCGGCCAAAGGCACGGTGTTTTCATCAATGCTGGCGCTTTGGCGGATGCGCAACAGGTTGGGAAAACCGGCGTCGCGAATCCGGTCGCCTTCAAAGCGCACATCATAGCGGATGGTTGGCAGCAGCCGTTCGATGGTTTCTTGCGGAGTCTTGTCGCTGGCCAGACCGACCCGCCGGGCGTGGCCGATAAGATAATCGTCGGTGAAATCGCATTCGATTTCCAACAGCCGGACCTTGGCTTTGTCGTTGTAGAAGTCCTGCATCAGATCGACGTTGGCCGGGTCGATGCAGACAACCAGATTGTCGGTCTGCCAATAGTCGAACAGCATCCGCATCAGGGCGCGGCGGTGGCGGGTGCGCTTTTCTAGGGTGGATTGAATCCCGCCCAGATCGGGCAGCGGCGTTGACCCTTCGTTGAACAGATAATCCAGCGCCGGCAGGTTGGTGACCTGACGCACACGGTCAACCAGACGCTTGGCTACGTGCCATTTCTTGCAGGTGACCATCATCAGCGTGCGGTGACGGCCCAGCGAACTTTCGGTTTCCCAAAACCGCGGCGCAAAGCGGCGACCGACGCGGCCGCGACCGGTCAGGAATTTGAACAGGCTGCGGCCTTCGTTGGAAATCGCAAAGCGCACGTTCTTGGCGGCATAGAGTTTACCAAGCCGGTCTTTCAGCTCTTTCGCGTCGGGGCTGATCTTGCGGGCGAACAGGTAATCCTGACTGAGCAGCAGGTCGTAATTGTCGTTATAAAAGGTCACCGGCATGCCGTAATCGGTGAACATCAGGAAGGTCAGGGTGCGGGTGCGAATTTCATGTTCGGGCACCAGATGGCGGACAAGGGTTTGAAAAAACGTCTCATCCGGAATCCAGGTGGTGCGGAAAAATCGCATCACATCGGGGCGCTTCTTGCAGAAATCTAATACCCATTCGACGGTGCGGCGGCGCAGGCACCACCATTGGCTGCCGATCTGCATGGCGATGTCTGACGGCACTTTGCGCTGTAGCCCCAGCTTTTCTTGCCAGCGCATCGAGGCGTAGAACAGCGTCTTGTTGTTGCGTTCGTTGAAGTAGTGCCGATAGATCAGCCGTTCTTCCTTGATGCCGGTCTTGATCCAGTCGGAATTGAAGTAGTCGAAGCTTTCGATGTAGTCGACCTCTTCGCGGTCAAGGAAACTATGGGCAAATTCGGCCGATTTGATCGGCATGCAATCGCCCGACAGCATGTAAAAATGCGTCGCGCGCGGGAAGGTTTCGACAGCAGCTTCGACTGCCAGCAGGGTGGCTTCGACGAGGCTCCATTCCCCCCACCCACATTTGGCGCGGCGTTTGGTGAAGGTGACATTGGGGTTTGCCGCAAGAACCGAGCGGATTTTTTCAAAATCAGCGGGTTTGGCGCGGCCATCGAAATGAATCGCCACAAAGTCACCCACCGCCGTCAGCCGTTGCGCCTGAGCGATGATCCCTTCGGGGTCTTTGTGACAAAGAAGGATGTAGGCGATTCTTGCCATATCGTGAACATTAAACCCTTAAATGACTTACTGTTGACCTAAATAGCTTGAAGAGTCATTGAAAAGACAGAGTTTGTTTGCTTTTTTGTGGTGCATTGTTCCTGCGCCGGATTGGGGCAGCAGGAAGTGCAGGAGATTGGTTTATGGGTTTTCCCGGAACGTGGATGACAGAGTCTGAGTCCGTAGTGTATCGCGTGGTGCCGAAATGCGCCTGTTCGACCATCGGGCAGATCATGTATTATTCTGACCACGGCAAGTTTTTTGACGGCGATATCCATGATGCGACCTCTGGGATGCACAAATGGGCGAACGAGGCGAGCCAGCCGCTGATTGAGCGTAATGTAAAGACGCACAAGTCTTACGCCTTTACCTGTGTACGAAACCCTTACACCCGCATTCTTTCGTCCTTTTTCGATAAGATTTGCGGCATTCAGCGCAACGGCAAACGTTATCGCGGTAATCTGGTGCCGCTGTTGGTGCAGAAATACGGCATCGAGGTGGGCGGCGATGATGGCAAACAGGAGTTTGACCAGATTGCCAGCTTTCGCCGCTTTTTGTTGTTTGCGCGCGATACCATCCGGTTCAAGAAGCCGATGGAGCCCGACATTCACTGGTCGGCGATGGCGGGGCATGTGTCGACCTTTATCGTCAACGGTGGCCGCTATGACGAGATTTTCTTTACCGAAAAGTTCGATGAGGGCATGGCCAAGGTGCTGAAACGCATCAAGACCAAGCACAAGGTCGATCTGAAAAAGATCCCGAAGTTCAACGAAAGCGAAGGCCACGGACCGAAGCGGGCGCATCCGGTTGAGGATTATTTCGACGATCTGTCGCGGCATCTGGTGTGGGAAATCTACAAGCGCGATTTCCAGCTGTTCAAATATGACTTTGACGACCCCAGCAACAAAATGCCGATTGGCGAGGTGGATCTGGACGAGGTGCACGCCAAACTGGGCGATTGATCTTGTGGCATCGGCGCCAAGGCGGCGCCGATTGAGCTATGCTTTGCCTGCGGCGGGGGGCATTGCCCCCGTCCCTGCGGGACTCCCCCAGGATATTTTGGCCAAGAGGATGTGGTCAGCTTTCGACCTTCATCACGATTTTGCCGATATGGCCCGAGCTTTCCAGCCGCCAATGCGCGGCGGGGGCTTCGGTTAGCGGGTACTCGCTGTCGATGACGACGCGGAAGGCGCCTTTGGCGATCATCGGCCAGACATTGGCTTCGACGGCGGCGGCGATGCGGGCCTTGGCCTGATCGGATTGCGGCCGCAGGGTGGAGCCGGTGAGCGTCAGGCGGCGCATCATCATTTCGGCGAAGTTCAGTTCGACCTTTGCGCCTTGCAGGAAGGCGATCTGCACGAGGCGGCCATCATCGGCCAGCGCGCGGACGTTGCGCGGCAGGTAGGGGCCACCGACCATATCCAGAATGAGATCGAAGCCGCCGAGTTTCTTCGCCTCTTCGACGAAATCATCGGATTTGTAGTTGAAGCAGCGTTCGGCCCCCAAGTCTTCGCAGGCGCGGCATTTGTCGTCGCTGCCGGCGGTGGCGAAGACGCGGGCGCCAAGGGCGCGGGCGATTTGAATGGCGGTGGTGCCGATGCCGGACGAGCCGCCGTGAACAAGAAAGCGTTCGCCAGCCTTGAGGCCGCCGCGCATGACGATGTTTGACCAGACGGTGAAGCAGGTTTCGGGCAGGCAGGCGGCTTCGCGCAGCGACAGGCCTTCGGGTATCGGCAAGGCGTGGGATTCGTTGCAGGCGACGTATTCGGCATAGCCGCCGCCGGGCAGCAGGGCGCAGACCTTGTCGCCGATTTGCCAACGCGTTACCCCCGGACCCATCGCAACCACGGTGCCCGCGCCTTCCAGCCCCGGTAGTGGCGAGGCAGAGGGTGGCGGCGCGTAAGAGCCTGCGCGTTGCAGCGCATCGGGGCGGTTTACGCCGGCATAGGCAAGGCGCAGGATGATCTGGCCGTGGCCCGGCACCGGCACCGGCAGCGAGACCGGTTTCAGCACGTCCGGCCCACCGGCGGCCGAGATTTCCATGGCAAGCATCGAGGAAGACAGCGTCATCGTCTGGGCCTTTCAGTGTTCGGTTTTGCCGGGCAGGTCATGCGGCGGTTGCGGCGCATGAATGCGGTCTAGGAATTTCAGCGGGCCGTTGATCAGCGCCTTGGCCAGCGGGTTTTCGCGCAAGGCGGCTTTGGTTTTTTCAAAGCTCATCACGTTGTCGATGCGGCGGTCAAGGAAGGCCCAGGTATCGGCGTTATCGTCGGAATGGTCGCCAAGCCAGAACAGCACGGTGGCGCCATAAACTGCCGACAGGGTGGCGCGTTTGGAATACCAGTTCAGGTCGCGGCTGCTGTCGCCCAAGGCGGTCCAGATCGCATCGGCGCTTTCCCAGACCAACCGCGCGCCTTCAAGGCTGTGCTGCGGCAGGCTGAACAGGGTCGAGCCGCGCCGCACCAGTTCCTTGTCGGCGGCCTGTAGCCGCAATTTCACCGCGAGCGCCACACGGTCGCGGTAGCGCAGCGCCGAGAGATCGGCGGCGGCGAGCGTTGCGGCCATCGCACGGTCGCCCATGCGGTGATAGGCGACGGCAAGGTCGATGCCACCGCGCGGAAACAGCGCGCGGCCCAAGGCAGGGGCAACGCCCGAATCGGCCAAAGCCGCTGTCAGAGTGGCCTCTGACCAGCCATCAAACGGCGCATGGCCAAGTGCCGCCTGCAAAATAGCGGATTTCGCCTGATCCATGCTGTTTTCCTGTTCCATTTCGCCCCCCGTTCCGGCGCAAGGTAGACAAAGCTGCGCGGCTTTGCTATGGCCCGCGGGCCTGCACATTCAGTGCAACTCTAACTTAGGAAGGTGGTGACAACCACATGCAGGTCAGCGTCCGCGATAATAACGTCGAACAGGCCCTTCGGGCCCTGAAGAAAAAGCTTCAACGCGAAGGCGTGTTCCGCGAAATGAAACTCAAACAGCATTTCGAGAAACCCTCCGTCAAGAAAGCCCGTGAGCAAGCCGAAGCCGTTCGCCGTGCGCGTAAACTCGCGCGCAAGAAGCTTCAGCGTGAAGGCGGTCTTTAAGGTTTTGGCGGCTTAGCCGTTAAACTGAAAGACGTTTGCGACACTGGGGCAGCGATGCCCACCCGATTGACCCCCGTCCGCAAGGCCGGGGGTTTTTCCTTGCGATGTGGGCACGTCTGCGGTGCAATACCGGGGGCGGGCGCGAGGCGGGCATGATTACGACCAGTGCAGAATATTTCGACAAAGGCTGCGGGCGGTGTGACCGCTTTGCGACGGCTGATTGTTCGGTGCAGCGTTGGCGGGCGGGGGTGTTTGCCCTGCGCCAGATCTGCCAAGCCGCCGGGTTGCTGGAGACGGCGAAATGGGGGCATCCGTGCTATATGCACCACGACCGCAACATTGCGCTTATTGGGGCGTTTCGCGGCGATTTCCGGCTGACGTTTTTCAACGCGGCCTTGATGCAAGACCCGGAAGGTGTGCTGCAAAAGCAGGGCGCGCAGAGCCGTTTTCCCGATATGATCCGATTTACCGATGTGGGTCAAGTTGCGGCATTGGCCCCGACCCTCCGGCAATATCTGGCCGAGGCGATGGGCTATGCCGAAGCCGGGGTGAAGCCGGTAAAGGCGGTGCAAGACCTGACCCTGCCTGATGAGATGATCGAGGCGTTGGACAGCGACCCCGAGCTTGCCGAAGCGTTTCACAGCCTTACGCCGGGGCGGCAGAAAAGCTATGTGCTGCACCTGACCTCTAGCGCAAATCCGGCTACGCGGCGGGCGCGGATTGCCAAGGCGCGGGCCAAGATATTGGCGGGCAAAGGTGCCAACGAATACTAGCTGCGGTCAGACCGCAAGGGCGGTAGTTTTCACCACGGTGCGCAGGGCAAAGGAGGATTGCATTTGCCGCACGCCGGGCAGCCGCGACAGGTGTTGGCGGTGGATGCGGGCGAAATCTTCGGTGTCTTCGGCCATGATCTTGATCAGATAGTCGGCGGTTCCGGCCATAAGGTGACATTCCAGAATGTCGGGCACGCGGGCGACTTCGCGTTCAAAGGCGTCCAGCAGGTCTTCGGCCTGGGATTGCAGGGTGATTTCAACGAAAACCGTGGTGGGTTTGCCCATGCGGCGGGCATCCAGCAGGGCGACATAGCCCGCGATATAGCCTGCCTCTTCCAAGAGCTGCACCCGGCGGTGGCAGGCCGACGGCGACAGGTTGACCCGTTCAGACAGTTCGGCATTTGTGATGCGCCCGTCTTTTTGCAGCACCCCCAAGATGCGGCGATCGGTTGCGTCAAGTTCGGGCGTCATGGTGATTTCTTTCGTAGATTTGCCAAATTGGTGCAGAATCTATCACGAAGCCTGTGTGGCGTCATTAAAGTTTCAAAGCAATTGCGCTGAAATCGGATCAGACTTTGCCGTAAGGACAGGAAAGTCCGTCAGGGAGAGAGTTATGAAAATCGGTTGCCCGAAAGAGATCAAGCCGCAGGAATTCCGCGTTGGCATGACGCCGAACGCCGCGCGGGAAGCGGTAAATGCCGGTCACACGGTGATGGTGGAAGCCCATGCCGGTGTGGGCGCGGGGTTTAGCGACGCCGACTATGTGGCGGCTGGCGCCAAGATCATTGCCACCGCCGAAGAGGTCTTCGCGCTGGCTGATATGATTGTGAAGGTGAAAGAGCCGCAACCGGTTGAACGCAAGCGGCTGCGCGAAGGCCAGTTGCTGTTCACCTATTTGCACCTTGCGCCCGATCCGGCGCAGACCGCCGATCTGCTGGCCAGCGGCGTGACCGCGATTGCCTATGAAACCGTCACCGATGATCGTGGTGGTCTGCCGCTTTTGGCGCCGATGTCGGAAGTGGCGGGGCGGTTGTCGCCGCAGGTGGGCGCGTGGACGCTGCAAAAGGCCAATGGCGGACGCGGCGTGTTGCTTGGCGGCGTGCCGGGAGTGTTGCCTGCCAAGGTTCTGGTGATTGGCGGCGGGGTGGTGGGCACCCATGCGGCCAAGGTCAGCGCCGGGATGGGCGCGGATGTGACGGTGATTGACCGGTCGGTGAACCGCCTGCGCTATCTGGACGATGTGTTTGGTGGTCAGTTCAAGAACGCCTATGCCGATGCCGCCACCACGATTGAATTGGCGCGGCAGGCCGATCTGATCATTGGCGCAGTGCTGATCCCCGGGGCTGCGGCGCCGAAGCTGATTTCGAAAGCGCAACTGGCCGAGTTGAAGCCCGGTGCGGCGCTGGTGGACGTGGCGATTGACCAAGGCGGTTGCTTTGAAACCAGCCGTGCCACGACGCACCAAGACCCGATCTACGAAGTCGACGGCATCATGCATTACTGCGTGGCGAACATGCCGGGGGCGGTTGCGCGCACCTCGACCCAAGCTTTGGGCAATGCCACGCTGCCGTTCATGATGGCGCTGGCGAACAAGGGCTGGAAGCAGGCCTGCGCCGACGACAAGCACTTGCTGAACGGGCTGAATACCCATGCGGGCAAGCTTACCTATGCGGCGGTTGGTGATGCCTTGGGCCTGCCAGTGATCAGCGGCGCAGCCGCCCTGGCAATGTGAGCCAATAAAAAAGGGGCGGCCTGATGGCTGCCCCTTTTTCTATTATTGACGCGGCTGGTTTTGGCTTATTTGACTTTTGCCAATACGTTCATTGCGGCCATATCGCCAGTGATCTCAGAGCCGTCCAACGCAAGCGCGGTAAGCGTGTTTTTGCCCACGCGATACGAACGGTGTTCGCTCTGGTCGATCAGGGTGACGACAGTACCGGACTTGTCGAGGCTGTAGCTGCCCTTGGTGACAAAAGGCTCGCCCTTGCCCTGATAGGTTTCAGTGATGGCATAGGTGCCATCGGCGTTCAGGGTCAGTTTGGTCTCGATCCCCGAACAATCCGCGCAAGGCAGGACACCTGCGTAGCTGCCAATAACGGCTGTGGATTGAGAAGCGATTGTCCCGGCTGGGGCGCTGGTGACTGGAATACAGGCAGCGGTGGCTACAACGATCAACAAAGGCGCGATAAATTTCGACAACATTTCAAATACTTTCATGCACTAGGGTAAAGGCGCAATTGGCACCGGATCGGCCGATACCACACTCAATTATTTTTTTACAGCTGCCAGAATATCTTTCAGCACGTCGAGTTCAGTCGGGCCAGCAGGGGCCGCTGGGACTTCGGCCTTTTTCGGCATGGCTTTGTTCATCGCCTTGATCAGCATGAACACCACGAAGGCGATGATCACGAAATTGATTACGGCGGTGATGAAGGCGCCATAGGCAAACACCGCAGCACCGGCTTCTTTGGCGGCGGCAAGCGAGGCCGGGCTGGTGCCGGACAGGTCGATGAACATATCCGAGAAATTGATGCCGCCCAAGATAAGCCCGATGATCGGGTTGATCAGGTCGCCCACAAGGCTGTTAACGATGGCGGTGAAGGCGGCGCCGATGATGATACCCACGGCAAGGTCCATCACATTGCCCTTCATAATGAAGGCTTTGAACTCTTTGATCATTCTACTGTTCCCTTGTCTGCGCCCGTCTTGTTGCCGGGCTTGTCTGCCTGCGCCCGGTACGGGCGCAGGCATTATGGCATAACTTAGGCATAAATTTAACGGGGAATATTCTGGGCCGTGTGACAACCCCTGCCGATTATTCGCCGTAGGGCACCCAGATGGTTTTAACTTCGGTCGCGGCGCGCAGGAAGTCGCGGCCTTCGCCTTCGGCCCCGAACCAATCGCGCGCGCGGGCGTGGTTGACCCATGTGCGCTTGACGTTGCCCGCCGCTTCTTTTTCGATCAGCGCGGACAGCGGCGAGGACGAAAACGACCACACCGCATCAACATCGCGATGGCCTGCCAGCGGCTTGGCCAGTTCGGCATGGGCGCCGGTGACAATGTTGACCACGCCGCCGGGCAGATCCGACGTGTCCAGCACCTGATAGAAATCGGTCGCGGCCAAGGGCGCCACTTGCGACGGCACCAGCACCACGGTGTTGCCCATCGCAATCGCGGGCGCCATCACCGAAATCAGCCCCAGCAGCGGCGCTTCGTCGGGGCAAAGCGCGCCGATCACACCACAGGCTTCGTTCATCGCCAAAGCCACGCCGCGCAGTGGCACCGATTTGACCGCGCCATCGAATTTGTCGGCCCAAGCGGCATAGGTGAACAGACGTTGAATGCTGGCCTCAACCTCGGCCTCGCCCGGCTTGCCGGTCAGATCGCGCAGGCGTTTGGCGAATTCATCGGCGCGGGCCGACAGGTTTTCGCCAATGTAATACAGGATCTGCGCCTTGTTGTGGCCGGTGGCCTTGCCCCAGCCCTTGGCGGCATGGGCGGCCTCGACCGCGTTGCGAATGTCTTTGCGATTGCCAAGGCCGACATGACCCAGCAGCTTGGACTTGGCCGACCAGATCGGCAGACTGTAGCCGCCATCGGGCCGCGCCTGCTTGCCGCCGACATAAAGCTTGGCGGTGCGGTCGATGCCTTCGACCTCTGGCACGGCAGGGGCGGGCACCAGTTTTGCGGGTGGCAGCGCTTTGGTTTTGCGGGCGGGCTTCAGATAGGCCAGCAGGCCTTCCCAACCGCCTTCGCGGCCAAAACCGCTTTCGCGCACGCCGCCAAAGCCGGCGGCGGCATCAAACAGGTTGGTCGCGTTGACCCAGACCACACCGGCCTTGATCTTGGGCGCGATATCCAGCGCAAGGTTGACGTTTTCGGTCCACACCGTCGCCGCCAGCCCGTATTTGGTGTTATTGGCCAGTTCGACCGCCTCGGTGGCGGTGCGGAAGGTCATCGACACCAGCACCGGGCCAAAGATTTCCTCCTGCATCAGCGGCGAGGCTGCCGACAGTCCGGTGATCAGCGTGGGCGGATAGTAGCAACCGGCCGGCACGGTGCAGGCGGCATGATAAACCTCGCCGTCTTTGCAGCCGCTGACCAGACCTTGGATCGTGGTAAGCTGCACCGGATCGACGATGGCACCGACATCAATGCATTTGTCCAGCGGATCGCCGATGCGCAACCCGTCCATCCGGCGTTTCAGCTTGGTATGGAACCGCTCGGCGATGCCTTCTTGCACCAATAACCGCGACCCGGCACAGCAGACCTGCCCCTGATTGAACCAGATCGCGTCGACCAGCCCTTCGATGGCGCTGTCGATATCGGCGTCATCAAACACGATATAGGGCGATTTGCCGCCCAGTTCCAAGGTCAGCGCCTTGCCGGTGCCCGCTGTCGCCTCGCGGATTTTCTTGCCGACAGAGGTAGAGCCGGTGAAGGCGATCTTGTTGACATCAGGATGCGCGACCAAGGCCGCACCCGTGTCGCCATCGCCAGTGACAATGTTCAAAACGCCCTTCGGCAGGCCGGCTTCGCGGCTCAATTCGGCAAACAACAAGGCGGTCAGTGGCGTGTATTCGGCCGGTTTCAACACCACGGTATTGCCCGCCGCCAGCGCCGGGGCGACTTTCCACGCCAACATCAGCAGCGGAAAGTTCCACGGAATCACCGCGCCGCAAAC
>Ga0228703_1002073_pt1 | contig 11570 bp, 10 predicted proteins | sample McNCre217_Aug_MG_3_FD_178020 | JGI IMG/M metagenome (GOLD analysis project Ga0228703, IMG submission 178020) | Freshwater microbial communities from McNutts Creek, Athens, Georgia, United States - 29-17_Aug_MG | ecosystem: Environmental > Aquatic > Freshwater > Creek | place: USA: Georgia... | reverse complement strand
AAGTGCGCGCATCAAAGCCCTGGAAGCACAAACCGATTTACCCCTGCTGTACCGGGAAGCACGCGGTGTACGCCTGTCACCACCGGGCCAAGCGTTTCTACACCATGCCCGTTTGATGCTTCATCAAGCCGAGCTGCTGCGCAGCGACTTGCACGAATATGGCGGGGGGTTGCGCGGTCGTCTCAGGATTTACGCCAACACCACGGCGGTGACCGATTTTTTGCCTGAAATCTTGCCGCGTTTTTTATCTGACAACCCCAAAATCAACATCGACCTTCAGGAAAAACCGAACGCTGAAATTGCCAAAGCCGTGTTGGATGGCCGTGGCGACATTGGCATCGTTTCGGCCCCGATGAATGTTCTGGGCCTGCAAAGCACCTACTTCAGCACCGATCGTTTGGTGCTGGCCACCGCGCGCAAGCATCGGCTGGCCAAGCGAAAGCGCATCTCGCTCGCAGAAATTTTGGATGAAGACGCGGTCGGCATGCACCCTGACAGCACCTTGCAAACGTTCTTGAGCCAGGTGACCGAGCGCTTGGGTAAGCCGCAAAAGTTAAGGATTCAACTCGCGAGTTTCGATGCCATGTGCCGCATGATTGGGGCAGGTGTGGGCGTGGGCATCGTGCCCGAATCAGCCGCCAAACGTAACCAGGTCAGCATGAATTTGGCCTTGATTGAGCTGACCGAACCTTGGAGCGTGCGCGAGCGCTACATCCTGACGCGTGATCAAGCGATTTTGCCCAGCTATGCCCAGGCGCTGATCAAACAACTGTGTGCCCACTACGCCTCCAATGACGCACCCCATGCCGCCCCCCGCAAGAGCGGCACTCAAATGCGCGGCGCAATCAAAGCTTGAAGCACATCGGCCGCCATGTGTTGCGACAAGAAGTCGGCCAGTCCCTCGAACACCGTGTCCAACGTGGGTGCATCAAAACCAAACAAAGCGCGCAACACCGTCGGATCTTCAAACAAGCCGTGCAGATACACGCCCAACACGTTGCCTGCATCGTTTTGCCACGCCAAGCCCGGCATCACCTCATGCAACACCGCGCCTGCCGCCAACATGGCAGGATGCGCCTGGGTTTGGCCATGGTGAATTTCATAGCCTTGAATCTGTAAACCCGACAAAGCAGACCAAGCGCCTTGAACAGAACCCCATGACGCCAGCGTGCGTTGCACTGTTTTATCCACCGCAAACTGCGTGACCAAGGGCAGCAAGCCCAAGCCTGGGGCGTTGCCATCAATGCCATGGGTGTCGATCAAGGCCTCACCCAACATTTGCAAGCCACCGCAAATCCCCAGCACAGCACCACCACGCCCGGCGTGTTGGGCAATCGCAGCATCGAGGCCTTGCGCACGCAACCACGCCAAATCACTGCTGGTGTGTTTGGAGCCGGGCAAAACGATCCAATCCGCAGCACCCAAATCAGCCAAATCCGCAGGGCTTCGCGCCCACAGCAAACGCACACCCGGGATGTTGTGCAAGGGTTGAAATTCATCGAGGTTGCTGATGCGTGGATACGCGATGACAGCCACTGTGCGCGACAAGCCTGGGTCGCTGCTAGACACCCCAGAAGCATTGCCACCGCGCAGGGGCGCGTCGTGACGCATGCCATCTTCTTCGGGCAACCCGTGTTGCCACCACATCGGCAGCACCGCGACCGTGGGCACGCCGGTGCGTGCTTGCAGCATCTCAGGCCCTGGGGCCAACAGCGCAGCATCCCCACGGAACTTGTTCAACACAAAACCGTCAATGCGCGCTTGATCTTGGGCTGGCAGCAAAGCCCAAGTGCCATACAGGTGAGCAAAGGCACCGCCCCGGTCAATGTCGGTCACCAACAAGCAACGCGCATCGGCGTAACGCGCCACACGCAAGTTGACGATGTCGCTGTCCATGAGGTTGATCTCGGCGGGTGAGCCTGCGCCTTCAATCACCACCACGTCGTTTTCGGCACGCAGCGCATCCAACGCGGCAGCAATGTGGGGCCACACTTTGTCGCTGCGTTCACGCCAGGGTGTGCGGCTGAGTTCGGCACTGACCTCCCCTAACAGCACCACTTGGCTGCGCGTGTCGGCCTCAGGTTTGAGCAGCACAGGGTTCATGCGCACATCAGGCTCGGCCTTGGCGGCCAGTGCCTGAAAGTACTGTGCGGAACCTACTTCACCCAAACCGTTGTGGGAAGCGACAACCCGAGCGTTGTTGCTCATGTTCTGTGCTTTGAACGGGGCCACCTTCAAGCCTTGGCGTGCATACCAGCGGCACAGGGCCGTGGTGAGCCAGCTTTTGCCCGCGCCACTTGACGTGCCCAGCACCATCACGCAACGCGCAGTCATGGCGATCCCTGATTGTTAGGCAACTTGGGCACGGCCACCCACTGCCCCTCCAAGGCATGAATGGCGATGCGGTGTTCAAACACAGCCTCGACCGCACGGTGCGTGGTGGCATCGGCACACGCGCCTTGATGCACCACGCGCCCGGTTTGCATGACCACCATGTCGTCGGCATGCAAGGCCATGCCAATTTCGTGCAACACGCTGATCACCGTCGTCTGCTGCGCGGTCAAACAGCGCACCTGCTCCAGCCAATCCACTTGATGCGGTGGATCAAGGTTGGTCAAGGGCTCGTCCATCAACATCACCTGCGCTTGCACGGCCATGGCACGCGCCAGCAACACACGTTGACGCTCGCCACCAGACAGTTGGCCCAGCACTCGCTCGCGCCAGTCCCAGGCTTGGGTCGCTTTCAATGCCGTTTCGACCACCGCATGGTCATGGGCATTCGGCGCTGCCAACCAGTCTTGATGCGGCATGCGGCCGAGCATGACCACATCCCACACCCGCAAATCATCCGAGGTCGCTTCGTTTTGCCCCAACCACGACAGCTGCTGCGCACGCTGGCGACGGTCCATGGCCATCAACGCCTGATCAAACAAAAAGATGCGCCCTGTCGCGGGCAGCAAGCCCGCCAAGGCTTTGAGCAGGGTAGATTTGCCGGCGCCATTGGGACCCACGATGCTGGTCCAGCGTCCCGTGCCAAACGCCACATCGACGCCGTGCAAAATTTCTTGCCCAGCGAGCGACACATGCACATCATGGGCACGCAAAGCAGGTGCGCGCGCACTCATGGCTTGGCTCCTGGCGTTTGGCTGCGGTACATGAGCCACAGCAAATAACCGCCACCCAGCACCGCTGTCAACACCCCCACAGGCATTTCTTGCGGCGCCAGCGCCATACGGGCCAACAAATCAGCGGCCAACAACAAGACGCCGCCCATCAGAGCAGACAACACCACCAACCTGTTGTGTTTGGCGTTGACCAGTGAGCGCACCAAGTGCGGTGCGGCCAAGCCCACAAAAGCCACCAAACCCGTTTGCGCCACCGCCGTACCCGTGGCCAATGCGAGCACCGCTACCAAGGCCACACGCACGGGCGCCAACGGTAGCCCTAGGCTCAATGCTGTGGACTCGCCCAGACTCAGCGCATCCAGCACACGGCTGAACACAAAGGCCAACACCAAGCACACCAGCAGCACGCCCAGCATCAAGACGCAGGAGGTCCACCCGATGAAGCTGGTAGAGCCCAATAAAAAGCCTTGCATGCCTTGCAACACATCCGGCCGCATGAGGGTGATGAGCGAGGCCATCGCACCCAGCACCACGCCCACGATCACACCCGCCAGCAGCAAGCGCAAGGTGTGCTGCACGCCACGCGCCAGCACCAGCGTGAGCAGCACCGCGAGCACAGCGCCCACAAAAGCAGCGCCGGTTAACCCCAAGCGCACCCACCATTCGGTGGCAAATGGGTTGCCGCCCAATAAGGCCAACGCCACTGCCACGCCGAGTGAAGCCCCCGAGGCGCTGCCCAGCAAATACGGATCGGCCAAAGGGTTGCGAAACAGACCCTGCGCGATTGATCCGGCCAAACCGAGCAAAGCCCCCGCAGCACAAGCGCCCACGCTGCGCGGCAAGCGGATGTCCCACACAATTTGCCAAGCCACATCGTCATGCCAGGCCTTGAGCCAACTCTCCAACCCTGTGCTACCCACGGCGCTGCCCAGCGCGATGCCCAACAAGCACATCAGCAACAAAGTGGCAGCCATCCACACAGGGGAGCAACGCGTACCGTGAGAGGTCATGGCTTCACCTTCGATGGATCGCTGGCTGCGTTTATCTGGGCTGGATCTGTCAAACACTGGGCCATCAAGCGTGCCGCCTCGGCCATGCGGGGGCCCGCACGCACCAACACATCGGACTCGTCCGATTTGAAATGGCACACACGCTGTGTGCGCATGGCATGCATGTTTTGCCAGCCGGGGCGTGTGCGCATGTCGGCCAAGTTGCTGTCACCCACCATGATGAGGTCGGGCTGTGCGCGCACCACAAATTCAGGATTGATTTTGGGAAAAGGCCCCATCGATGCGGGCAAGATATTGCGCGCCCCCAAACGCTGCAAGGTCTCGCCAATGAAAGACGACTCACTGGCACCGTACGGCGCACGACTGACTTCGAAATACACGCGTTGGCCCTTGGCCTGCGCCGGTATAGATTGCGCCGCGGCATTCACCGCCGCGTCGATATGACGCCACACGCGGTCGCTGTCTTGCACTGGCACATCCAAGGCCTGCGCCACGGTGTGCAACACGCGCTGCACATCGGCATGGGTGCGTGGCTCCAGGGCCAACACCGTCAGACCCAAAGCCTGCAAACGTTCAGCGCCACGGGCCGAGGTGGCCATGAGCACCAAGTCGGGCTTTAAGGCGACCACACTTTCGATGTTCGGATCTATGCCGCCGCCCATGCGAGGCAGCTTAGCCACGCTGTCTGGCCAATTGGAATAACGGTCCACGCCCACCAACTTTTGGCATTGCCCTAGCGCGCACACGGTTTCGGTCAGCGAGGGCAACAAGCTGACGATGCGCTGTGGGGGCTTGCTGATGGTCACATCAACGTGACGGTCGTCCCGCACCACGAGGGCGTGGGTGACGCTGCTCATGAAGCCAAGCAACAGGCAGCCCATCCACACGCGAAGGTGCACGGCGCGATCACGCACAGGTGCTCTCCCACTGCTGGATGATGCGGTGCAACTGCGCCACGCCATCGGTCAAAGCCGCAGGACCTGGCTGCAAGATATCGGCCGATTTGATTTCAAACAACTGCTGGTTGCGCACGGCGGGCACGTCTTGCCAGCCTGTGCGTGCGGCTACTTTTTCGGCGCGGAACTTTTTGCCGCACCACGAGCCAATGATGATGTCGGGCGCACGGTCAATGATGGCTTGAGCATCGGCAATGATGCGGTCTTTGCCCATGGGCATCTGGGCGAGTTCGGGAAAACAATCGTCACCGCCAGCGATGCTGATCAACTCAGACACCCAGCGAATTCCGCTGATGTGTGGCTCGTCCCATTCTTCAAAATACACCTTGGGGCGACGTTTGAAAGTGGCTGCCGTTTTTTGAATCGCATCCAATTGCGCGCGCATTTGCTGCACGCGCTGTAACCCTTGCTCGGCTTGCCCGACCATGGCGGCCACCTGGTACAGCATGGCAAAGATTTCATCCACGCTGCGCTGGTTAAAGACCGTGACTTGCACCCCCGCGCGGATGAGTAAGGCGGCAATGTCGGCCTGTAAATCGGAAAAACCAAACACGCAATCGGGTTGAAGCGCCAAGATTTTGTCGATCTTGGCGCTCAAGAACGCACTGACTTTGGGCTTCTCATCCCGTGCACGGCGCGGGCGCACCGTGTAACCCGAGATGCCCACAATGCGCGCCTCTTCCCCCAGCAGGTACAGCCACTCGGTCGTTTCCTCGGTGAGGCAGACGATGCGTTGGGGAAGAAGCATGAGCATGCAAGTTACTTGGGTTGATATTGCAGAGTGGCGTAAATGCCGCGACCTGGCGTGTTGTAGCCATAAGCCAATTGATATTGGCGATCAAAGGCATTTTCTAACTTCACGCGAGCAGTCCATTCGTTATCGATTTTTCTGCTGACGTAGAAAGAAACGAGAGAGTACCCGGGAAGTACAACATTCGGAGAGAAGTTACTGTCTGGACGTGAACTTGCAGCGTAGAGCTTCGAACCAACTTCATATTCATAAAAGGGACGAGACACATCCAATGAACCATACTGTCTAGCACGACGCGCTTGCGGCAAGTTTTGCGAAACATCACGAGGGTCTTGTAGAGTCACAGAAGACTTGATGGCATAACCTTTAACGCTGACACGGGCCGTCAACTCCAACCCTTTGTTGTTGATATCACTATTTACATAGTGATACAAATTGTTGTAAATGATGGCATCGGTCGCTTTCGTCTGGAAGTATGCCGCACGCAACAAAGTTTCATTTGTCTGATAAACCGCACCAACCTCTTGGCTATGGTGATGCTCAGGTTTGATATTTAGATTTGAGCTCACCGCACCAGCAGTCGGGGCACTAAATCCAGTTGACAAAGTTCCCGTCAATCGCCATACCGAATCAAGCTGATATCCCAATCCCAACAAACCTGTATTGGCTTGATTTTCGCTATTGGTGGAAGTATTTTCCTTCCGCAAGTAGAGTTGATCATGGCGAAGATTGGCTTGCATCGTCAACCGTTCGATTTGATGTGTCATACCAGCAAAGTAGCCCCGACTGCGACGTGTCAAAGCATACGCACTCTGCGAGCCACTCCCATTAAACGTATCATCACTTAAGTCAGCGCCGAATGTGGCTTTTGTTTGTGCTTGCAATTGGTAGGTGTTATCCCAAACTAATGCATTTTTCCAACCTTGAAAAAAACTATTCGTATAGCCAGTGCTAGGCCATGGTGAACCATTAACCGTATCATCGTATTTGTACTCTGCACGGGTAATACTGAAATTACTTAACCAATCTTTGTTAATTGCTTGACGCGCATAACCTGAAGCAGACTGATTTGTTTTCTTGAATTTATGAACATCGGTTGGAACATCTTGCCAGCTGTAGCTGCTGTCATAGTCCACATCTAATACGCTGTAATTAAAACGAGCACCTACTTGGGTATCCGCTGAGATTCGTTTTTCAAACCTGGCAGCAGCGTAATCATTTTTGTATCCATCAGCATCTGGATTTGCGTATGTTTTTTGAGCCGTATTCATGGCAGAAAATCCCGCCGATTTATCCTGGCCCACATTCAAATCGAAATTGACATCGTCAAGCGTGCCGCCATAGCCCACAAATGCACCTGCAGTTTTATAAGACCCAGCGGAGACACTGCCATAGGCTTTAGGCGTCCCTTTGTTTTGGCGTGTGATGATGTTAATCACACCACCGATTGCACCGCTTCCATACAAAGCACTGGCGTTGCCTTTCAGAATCTCCACTCTTTCAATCTGCTGCAAAGGAAAGTCTGTAGTCTGAATCGCCCCGATCTGATCGGTTTGAACTCTGACGCCATCAATCAAGACCACCGTATTGATGCTATCTTGACCTCGCAAGAAGAACGATGTCGTCGTTCCAGGCCCGCCATTACGACCAAACTCAAAGCCAGCTTCACCTTGCAACAAATCAGCCAAAGTTACCGCTTGCGATTTATCAATATCTGCGCGAGTAATGACTGACACAGAAGATAAGACTTCAGATAAAGGCTGCTCCAAGCGTGAAGCAGAAATAACCACGGGATTAATTTCAAGGCCTTGTGCTTGAATGCTCGCGGCACCAACCAAGGACAACACAGAAAGCGCAGGCACAAAGCCACGCGCACGCAGATGGATCGATTTTTTCATGATTTAAAACCAACAGTGATGTGCTCTCACCGCCTTCCCCGACAGTGCTTGAGCGTTCAAGCAGTGCGTTTTCAGACGCACCGCCACCTTGTTGGCCGGTATCCGGGCTGACGGAGACAACCTTTGTCGCCTTCCCAGGCGCTTGTTCAAGGCGTCCAGTGGCGTGTGTGACAAAAGCGGAGCTAAAGAGCTCGTCCGTTTGACCGTTGCGGGGGCAGCGCAGGTTGAGCCTTGTCGAGCGAGCGACGTGACCTTCCTGCTTCCCGTTGAACTGCGGCATGTGAACCACACCGCGAGCACCAACACTGTTAATTTTAGCAATTAAGCTGACAGCCGCCTTAAAATGGACTGGCCATGTCACACACACCTTTGATTGATCAAATTGCCGAGCGCGTTGAGCGTTTGTTGCTGCGTCACGAAGAACTGCAACGCACCAACGCGTTGCTGAGCTCACAAGTGCAAGAGTTGACCCATGAACGCGACTTGCTCAAGTCTCGCCTCGGTGCCGCGCGTCACCGCATCGACGCGCTGATTGATCGTCTGCCCAACGGCACAGAAGCCAAGGACACCGAATGAAACAAATCGAAGTGCAAATCATGGGGCAAGGTTATGTGCTGGGTTGCCCCGAAGGTGGCGAGACCCGCTTGAGCCAAGCCGTCGACAAGGTAGACGAGGCCATGTGCAAAATCCGCGATGCAGGCAAGATCAAGGCACGCGACCGCATTGCCGTGTTGGCCGCGCTCAATTTGGCGTTTGATCTGACCGATCGCCCCGCGCCTGTGGTGGGTGGAGACGCCAACGCATCAGGTGAGCAATTGCAAAACCTGCTGCAGCGCATGGACAACGTGTTGGCCAACGACAACCAGTTGTTGTAAGCACGCCTACAATCCACACCGTCTGCAAGTCCTTGGGGCTTTATATTTCCTTGAACCAATGCTCATTGAGCTCGGGCTTGGAACATCGGTTGATGAGCGTGATCGTCTCGCGTCAGATGAACCCAACGTCAATCTGACCTCGCCCACCTGAACCCCCGGTTCAGGATGACGGCCCTGAGGCCCTTGCAGACACCTTTTATCTTTTGTCTTAAGGCCAACGCTGTCATGGACCTCCAACCCCAACTGATTCTCGAACTCGCCACGCTGGGCATTTGCACCGGCTTTTTAGCGGGCTTACTCGGCATTGGAGGCGGCATGATCATGGTGCCCTTCATCACCATCATGCTCTCGCAACGCGGTGTGGACGCTGACTTGGCCGTCAAAATGGCGATTGCCACGTCCATGGCCACCATCATCTTCACGTCGATCTCCAGCGTGCGCGCCCACCACAAGCGTGGCGCCGTGCGTTGGGACTTGGTCAAAGGCCTGGCACCCGGCATTGTGTTGGGCAGCATGATCGGCAGCTTGGGCGTGTTTGCCATTCTCAAAGGCTCTTACTTGGCCATCTTCTTTGGTTTGTTTGTGGGCTTCTCAGCCACGCAAATGTTTTTGGACAAAAAACCGGCACCCACCCGCCAAGTGCCGGGCACCGCAGGGTTGATGGCCGCAGGCAGTGGCATTGGCTTTTTGTCAGGTCTGGTCGGTGCCGGTGGTGGCTTCATCAGCGTGCCGTTCATGGCGTGGTGCAATGTGGCGATTCACAACGCCGTGGCCACCAGTGCCGCCTTGGGCTTTCCGATTGCGGTGGCCAATGTGGTGGGTTACATCGTCAGCGGCCGCTCGGTCGAGGGTTTGCCTGCTGACGCGTTTGGCTACATCTGGGTTCCGGCCTTGGTGGTGATTGCCGCCTGCAGCGTGTTCACGGCCCCCTTGGGTGCCAAAGCCGCGCACAACTTGCCGGTGAAAAAACTCAAGCGTGTGTTTGCCAGCGTGTTGTATTTGCTGGCGGCTTATATGTTCTACAAGGGCATCATCAGCAGCTGATTGCGCTCACTTAGCGCTGACTTAGCGCCAGCTTTATTGCGGCACCAAACACCAGGGGGCTTGGTACTCGACCAAGCCCATCCACAACGCCCAAGCCGAACTGACCGCCAAGGCCGCGCCCGCCAAACGCACACCCCAGGCACCGTTGGCGTTGCCCATTGGTTGCGCCCCACGCAAACGCAGCCAAAGCCATGGCCCCAAGGTCAGCACCACGGCGCTGCCCAGGGCAAACAAGGCCATGACGCCAGCGCCTTCGACGGGGCTGTTGCTCAGCGCTGCCACCAGCAAGGCGCCATAGAGCAAGCCACAAGGCATCAAGGCCCACAACACACCCAGCAACACAGCGCCGCCGTGGCGCAGCTTCAAATGCGCGGTCAGGCTTTGCACGCGTCGCCAAATGCTGCGGCCGAACCCTTCCAACCAAATCGGTTGTTCTGCGCGCAACAAAAGCCAAGCGCCGATGAAAAAAGCCATCAAATGAAACAGGGTCCACACGGGTCGAAAGGCAGCCGATTGGGTGCTGAGCCAACCCACGCCTTGCATGGTGGACGCAGCCAAGGCGCCGAACGCGCTATAGCCAACGATGCGTCCGAGCTGAAACAAGAGCATGGCCGAGGTGCCCTGCCCGGCCCCTTGCTTTTGGGCTGAGCGACCAATGCCAGCACACGCAGCACCGCACATGGCCAGACAATGCGGCCCGCCCGCCAGTCCCATGAGCAATGCGGTGAGCGCGAGGGTGGTGTTCATCTAGATGATTTTAGAGAAACGCTCCCGGTTGCGGTCCGCTTGCAGGTATTTGTCAAACACCATGGCCACACCGCGCACAAAAAACCAACCCAACTCCGTCACATGGATGCCCGCCTCATCGAGCACCACCAGACCTTGTTCTTGCATGTGAGCGAGTTGTTCCAACTCTGCGGCGAAGTAGGTTTGGAATTGGATCAGGTGTGACACCTCGATGGATTCAAACAACACACTGCCCTGGCACATCAAGGCCATGATCACGGTGCGGCGCACCAGGTCGTCACGCGAGAGTGCCAAGCCCCGCGCCACAGGCAAGCGGCCTTGGTTGAGCAAGTCGTAGTACTCATCGAGTGTTTTAACGTTTTGGTTGAACGTCGCCCCGACCCGGCCGATAGCCGACACGCCCAAGGCGACCAAATCGCAATCGGGTTGCGTACTGTAGCCCTGGAAATTGCGGTGCAAGCGCCCTTGGCGTTTGGCAATGGCCAAGGCGTCGTTGGGCAGCGCAAAGTGGTCCATGCCCACGTAGATATAGCCCGCCTCCATCAAGATGCGCATGGCGCTGGACAGCATGGCCAGCTTGGAAGCCGCAGGCGGCAAGTCTTGGGCATGGATGCGCCGTTGCGGTTTGAAGCGTTCTGGCAAGTGCGCATAGGCATAGAGGGCAATGCGATCGGGGTTGAGCTTGACCACCTGCGCCAGCGTGCGCTCAAAGGTTTCGGGCGTTTGCATGGGTAGGCCGTAAATCAAATCGACATTGACCGACTCAAAGCCCAAAGCGCGCGAGGCCCCCACCAAGTCAAACACCTGCTCGGCGGGCTGGATGCGGTGCACTGCTTTTTGCACCGTCGGTTCAAAGTCTTGCACGCCAAAGCTCAGGCGGTTGAAGCCCAACTCAGCCAGCGTGGCCAAGCGCTCTTGTGTGACCGTGCGTGGGTCCACCTCGATGGAGTACTCCCCACCAGGCGCAAACACAAAGTTGCGACGCAGCATGGCCATGAGCGCCCGCAACTCGTCATCACTCAAGAAGGTGGGGCTGCCACCGCCTAAGTGCACTTGCGACACGGTTTGCCCTGCTCCCAAATGGGCAATATTGAGCTCGACCTCGCGGCTCAAATACCGCAAATATTCTTCACCACGCTCATGGTGTTTGGTGATGATCTTGTT
>Ga0228703_1002066_pt1 | contig 11593 bp, 8 predicted proteins | sample McNCre217_Aug_MG_3_FD_178020 | JGI IMG/M metagenome (GOLD analysis project Ga0228703, IMG submission 178020) | Freshwater microbial communities from McNutts Creek, Athens, Georgia, United States - 29-17_Aug_MG | ecosystem: Environmental > Aquatic > Freshwater > Creek | place: USA: Georgia... | reverse complement strand
ACAACAAACCGCTGTTGATCAAGAGCACCACGCGCACATCTTTGCCAGCAAACACGGTGCTTGCTGTCAATGGTGCGTCAAAGTACATGACCTTGACCACGCGCAAGTAGTAGAACGCGGCCAACAACGACATCATCACGGCATAGGTCGCCAAAGCGATGGCGCCGGGTTGGTCAGAGGCCACCAGGGCTTGCAGCACCGACAATTTACCGGCGAAACCCACCATGGGTGGCACACCCGCCAATGAGAACATGCACAAAGCCATCACGCCTGCATACAAGGGGCTGCGTTGGTTGAGGCCGGCAAAGTCAGCGATCTCTTCGCTCTCAAAGCCTTCACGTGCCAGCAGCATGATGATGCCGAACACTGCCAATGTGGTCAGCACGTAAGTGACCACATAGAACATGGCCGAGCTGTAGGCATTCGCGGCGGCAGCGGTGTTGCCATTGACCACACCGGAGTACAAGCCGATCAGCACAAAACCCATTTGAGAAATGGTGGAGAACGCGATCATGCGTTTGAGGTTGGTTTGTGCAATACCGGCCAAGTTACCAATCAGCAAGGAGGCCACAGACAACACGATCAGCATTTGCTGCCAGTCGATGGCCAAGGGCAACAAACCTTCCACCAACAAGCGCATGGTCATCGCAAACGCTGCCAGCTTGTGGGCGCCACCGATCATCAGGGTCACCACGGTGGGGGCGCCTTGGTATACGTCAGGCACCCACATGTGAAATGGCACCACGCCAAACTTGAAGCCCAAACCGCACACCACAAACACCAAGCCAAGCACCAACACCTTGTGATTGATCTGGCCTGAAGACACGGCTTTGAACACCGTGCTGATGTCGAGCGAACCGGTGGCACCGTAGAGCATGGACATGCCGTAGAGCAAGAAGCCACTGCCCAAAGCACCCAAGACAAAGTACTTCATGGCTGCTTCAGACGCTGTGGCACTGTCACGACGCAAGGCCACCAAGGCGTAGCTGGACAGAGCCAGCAATTCGACGCCAAGGTACAGCACGAGGAAGTTGTTGCCCGAGATCATGACGTACATGCCCACCAGCGCAAACAGACCCAAGGTGAACAACTCGCCACCGTGTTTGAGCATGTCGCGGTCGATCGCATAAGGGCGACCGTAGACCACCGTCACAAACACAGCCAAAGTGGAGAAGCACTTGAGCCAGTTGCCCATGGGGTCAGACACCACCATATTGCCAAAGCTGTACACCGTGGTGCCGCTGCTGGCATCGTGAGCTTGCAACACAGCCACCACACCCATGGTCAACAAAGACAAGACATACGTCAGGGTACGGCGTGGCGATGTGACGAACAAGTCGAGCATCGCAATGACCATCGTCATCACCAGCAACAACAGCTCGGGATACAACGCGGCGAGGTTGAATTTTTCAATCATGGGGTCTATCCCTCTTTATTGGGGCAACTTAGAGATGGCCACGTGCTTGAGCAAATCAGCCACGGACACATCCATCACATCGGTAAAGGGCTTGGGGAACACACCCATGGCCAAGACAGCAATCGCCAACAAGGCCAACATCAAGAACTCGCGGCTGTTGATGTCTTCCAACGCTTTGACGTGGTCGTTGGCCACAGGGCCCAAGTACACGCGCTTGACCATCCACAAGGTGTAGGCGGCGCCAAAGATCAAGGCTGAAGCGGCGGTAAAGCCAATCCAGAAGTTGTATTTGATGGCACCCAAAATCACCATCCACTCGCCGACAAAACCTGCGGTGCCTGGCAAGCCACAGTTGGCCATGGCAAACAGCAAGGCGAAGGCGGCGAACTTGGGCATGGTGTTGACCACACCGCCGTAGCTGGCAATCTCACGTGAGTGCATGCGGTCGTACAAGACACCAATGGACAAGAACATGGCGCCAGACACAAAACCGTGGGCAATCATTTGCACCAAGGCGCCTGACACACCGATGTCGTTGAAGATGAAAAAACCCAAGGTCACAAAACCCATGTGGGCCACCGATGAATAAGCGACCAGCTTCTTCATGTCTTCTTGCACCATAGCTACCAAGCCCACATAGACCACGGCCACCAAGGACAAGGCGATCATGAGCCACGCAAATTCACGGGCCGCATCGGGCGCGATGGGCAGCGAGAAGCGCAAGAAGCCATAAGCACCGAGTTTCAACATGATCGCGGCCAGTACAGCAGAACCACCGGTGGGCGCTTCCACGTGCACATCAGGCAACCAGGTGTGCACAGGCCACATGGGCACTTTCACCGCGAACGCAGCGAAGAAGGCAAAGAACAACAAGGTTTGGGCATTGGCTGCCAAGGGGAGTTTGTGCCAGGTGGCCAAGTCAAAGCTGCCACCCGATTGGGTGTACAGATAGATCAAGGCAATCAGCATCAACAAAGAACCGAGCAAGGTGTACAAGAAGAACTTGAACGCTGCATAGATTTTGTTAGGACCACCCCAGATACCGATGATCAGGTACATCGGAATCAGCGTGGCTTCGAAGAACACATAGAACAGCATGCCGTCGATCGCGCTGAACACGCCAATCATCAAGCCGCTCAAGATCAGGAACGCGCCCATGTATTGGTTCACACGCTCGGTGATGACTTCCCACCCCGCGATCACCACGATCACGGTCATGAAAGCCGTCAACAAAACGAACCACAGCGACAGACCATCCACACCCAGGTTGTAGAACACATTGAAGCGTTCAATCCAAGGGGCTTTCTCGACAAACTGCATGGCCGAGCTGCTGACATCAAAGCCGCTGTACAACGGCAGTGTGACGGCCAAGCTGACCAGCGCACCGATCAGCGCAATCCAGCGCACGGTCTTGGCATGTTCGTCACGACCCAGGGCCAACAACACGACGCCAAACAGAATTGGCGTCCAAATGGCAAGGCTCAATAAACCCATTTTTTATTCTCCTTATTTGAGCCAGACGAACCAAGTCATCAGCACGAACATGCCCAAGATCATCACCAAGGCATAGTTGTAGAGGTAGCCAGACTGCAGCTGACGCGTGAGCGATGACACCCAACCCACCAGTTTCCAGGACGCATTCACCACGCCACCTTCGATGATGGTTTGGTCGCCGCCCTTCCACAGGCCTGTTCCCAAAGCGCGTGCGCCACGGGCCAAGATGTTTTCGTTGATCCAGTCCATGTAGTACTTGTTCTCAAACAAGACATAGAGCGGATGGAACACACGTTTGATCGCCGCAGGCACCGCTGGATTGATCATGTACATGTAGTAAGACGACGCCACACCAGCCAAAGCCAACCAGAACGGCGCTGTGCTGAAAGCGTGCATGGCCATAGCCACAGCACCGTGGTACTCATGGGCCAACTCGTGCATCACGGGGTGCTTGTCGGCGTTGATGAAGATCGCGTCTTTGAAGAACTCACCGTACAACAGTGGATCAATCGTCAGATAACCAATCACCACCGAAGGGATGGCCAGCAACAGCAAAGGCACCGTCACCACCCAAGGCGACTCGTGAGGACCGTGGTCATGCCCGTGGTCGTCGTGACCGTGATGGTCATCGTGGTGCGCATCGGGGTTTTGGTCGTAACGTTCTTCGCCGTGGAACACAAGGAAGTACATGCGGAACGAATAGAAGGCCGTCACAAACACACCCGCCAACACGGCAAAGTGCGCAAAGCCTGCACCGGGCAAGTGGCTCTCAGCCACGGCTTCGATGATGCTGTCTTTGGAATAGAAGCCTGAGAAGAACGGTGTGCCGATCAAGGCCAATGATCCCAACAAGGAGGTGATCCAAGTGATGGGCATGTACTTGCGCACGCCGCCCATCCAGCGAATGTCTTGGTTGTGGTGCATGCCCATGATGACGGAACCAGCACCGAGGAACAACAAGGCTTTGAAGAACGCGTGAGTCATGAGGTGGAACACGGCCACCGAGTAAGCAGATGCCCCCAGAGCCACAGTCATGTAACCGAGTTGCGACAAAGTGGAGTACGCCACCACGCGCTTGATGTCGTTTTGAATCAAGCCCAAGAAACCCATGAACAAGGCGGTGATGGCGCCGATGACCAAAATGAAGTTGAGGGCCGTGTCTGACAACTCAAACAAAGGCGACATGCGAGTCACCATGAAGATGCCAGCCGTCACCATGGTCGCTGCGTGAATCAGCGCGGAGATGGGGGTGGGGCCTTCCATGGAGTCAGGCAACCACACATGCAATGGGAATTGCGCCGACTTGCCCATCGCGCCGATGAACAGACAGATACAGATCACGGTCACCAGCATCCAGTCGGTACCTGGGAAGGTGAGCGCAGCCAACTCCCCTGCTTTCGCAAAAGCTTCGGTGTAGTTCAAGGTGCCGCCGTAGGCCGCAATCAAACCGATGCCCAAGATGAAGCCGAAGTCACCGACGCGGTTGACCAAGAAGGCTTTCATGTTGGCAAAGATGGCGGTCGGCTTGTTAAACCAGAAACCGATCAGCAGATACGACACCAAGCCCACCGCTTCCCAACCGAAGAACAGTTGCAGCATGTTGTTGCTCATGACAAGCATCAACATCGAGAAAGTGAACAACGAGATGTACGAGAAGAAGCGGTTGTAGCCCTCGTCCTCTTCCATGTAGCCAATGGTGTAGAGGTGAACCATCAAGGACACAAAGGTCACGACGCACATCATCATGGCGGTGAGGCCATCGATGAGGAAACCGATTTCCATTTTCAAATCACCCACCACCATCCAGGTGTAGAGGGTTTCGTTGAAGCGTGCGCCATCCAACGCGACGCTTTGCAGTGTCATGGCAGACAACACGAAAGCAACGAACACACCCAGAATGGTCAAGGTGTGGGTCAGACGGCGGCCAATCCAGTTACCGCCAAAGCGGGTGCCGAACAAACCGGCCAGGGTAGAACCGACCAGGGGCGCCAGAGGCACAGCCAGCAATGTAGAAGCGTGAAGGGTTTGAGACATGATCTGTTAACCCTTGAGCGTGTTGAGTTCGTCCACATTGATGCTGGACTTGTTGCGGAACAACTGGACCAGAATCGCCAAGCCGATGGCCGACTCTGCAGCCGCCACGGTCAAGATGAAGAACACAAAGATTTGACCGTTCAAGTCGCCCAGGTAGTGCGAGAACGCCACGAAGTTCATATTCACCGCGAGCAACATCAACTCAATCGCCATCAACAAGACGATCAGGTTTTTGCGGTTCAAAAAAATACCAGTCACGGAGAGCGCGAACAAAATCGCACCCAAGGTGAGGTAATGGCCTAAGGTGATGCTCATGCTGATTTCTCCTCTTCAGCGGCGGGTGCGACAGGCGGCTTCACAGCTGCCATCTTCACCACGGTGACGCGGTCACGTGCTTTGACACGCACCTGGTCTGACGGGTTTTGGTATTTGCTGTCTTTGCGTGCACGCAGGGTCAGAGCGATGGCTGCAATCAAGGCAACCAACAAGATCAACGCAGCCACTTGCACGGGATAGAGATACTGGGTGTACAACAACACGCCCAACTCTTTGGTGTTGGAGACTTGCGCCACCACCACATGGCCCACATCTGCTGCGGGTTGTGACGCGGTTTGCAACGCAGCAGAGGCAGCCTCAACCGCCATTGATGCAGTGTCCGCAGGTGCTTGGGCAGACACGGCAGCAGGCATCACCAGCTGCGTTGCCGCTGGTTTGTGAGGCTCACTGACGCGAAAGCCACCCAACAAGACAGCTGCCAACTCCAGAGCAATCACAGCGCCCATGGTGGCGGCCAGAGGAAAGTGTTTCCAAAAACCTTGGCGAATGCTGTCGATGTTGATGTCCAACATCATCACCACAAACAAGAACAACACCATCACCGCACCCACGTACACCAGCACGAGGGCGATGGAGAGGAATTCTGCTTGGAGCAACATCCACACACCGGAGGCTTGGAAGAAAGCCAACACCAGGTACAACGCCGCATGCACGGGGTTGCGCGCCGTGATGACGCGGAAAGCCGCAAACAGCAAGACTGCTGAGAAGGCGTAGAAAAGAGCCGACTTCACATCCATAAGTACGTCCATCATCAAATCTTTCAACGGTATTTGGCGTCCGCAGCTTTGTTGGCTGCGATTTCGGGTTCGTAGCGGTCGCCCACTGCCAACAACATCTCTTTGGTGAAATACAAGTCACCGCGCTTTTCGCCGTGGTATTCAAAGATGTGGGTTTCAACAATCGAGTCGACCGGGCAGCTCTCTTCGCAGAAACCGCAGAAGATGCACTTGGTCAAATCGATGTCATAGCGGGTGGTGCGACGGCTGCCGTCCGCACGTTGGTCCGACTCGATGGTGATGGCCATCGCTGGGCACACGGCTTCGCACAGTTTGCAAGCGATGCAACGCTCTTCACCGTTTTCATAACGGCGCAAAGCATGCAAGCCACGAAAGCGAGGTGACAGCGGTGTCTTCTCTTCCGGAAACTGGATGGTGATGCTGCGCGAGAACATGTACTTGCCGGTCAGGGCCATGCCTTTGAACAGCTCGGTCAGCAAGAAGCTCGACAAAAAGTCGCGCAACGAGAAGGGAGCAGAGTGTGTAGTTGTTGTCATGGTGTGTTCCGGTCTCAGTTCCAGATATTCCAAGGTGTTTGAATCCAAACACCTACCACCAGCAACCAAACCAAGGTCACGGGAATGAACACCTTCCAACCCAAGCGCATGATTTGGTCATAGCGATAACGTGGGAACGTGGCACGCACCCACAAGAACATGGTCACGACCACGAAGGTCTTTATCCCCAGCCAAATCCAGCCAGGGATGGCGTTGAACAAGGCGTTGTCGATGGGGGACAACCAGCCGCCCAAGAACATCACCACTGTGAGCATGGAGACCAAGATCATGTTGGCGTATTCGGCCAAGAAGAACATGGCGAATGACATGCCCGAGTACTCGATCATGTGACCGGCCACGATTTCTGATTCGCCTTCCACCACGTCAAACGGGTGACGGTTGGTTTCGGCCAAACCGGAGATGAAGTAAATCAGGAACACGGGCAGCAAAGGCAACCAGTTCCAAGACAAGAAGCTCAGACCCTTGTCGGCCATCACGCCTTTGGCTTGGCTCATCACGATGTCGCTCATGTTGAGGCTGTTAGACACCATCAACACGATCACAAAGCAAAAGCCCATCGCGATTTCATAACTCACCATTTGCGCCGAGGCGCGCATGGCACCCAAGAACGCATATTTGGAGTTCGAAGCCCAGCCCGCGATGATGACGCCGTACACCTCCAACGAGGTGATGGCCATCAAGAACAACAAGCCTGCGTTGACGTTGGCCAAAGCCACATCAGGACCGAATGGCACCACCGCCCAAGCGGCTAGCGCGGGCATGATGGTCATGATCGGGCCCAACAAGAACAAACCCGTGGAGGCTTGGGTGGGGATGATGATTTCTTTGGTCAGTAGCTTGAGCGCGTCGGCAATCGGCTGCAACAAACCACCAGGGCCTGTGCGGTTAGGGCCCTTACGGATTTGGGTGTACCCAATGGCCTTGCGTTCCCACAAAGTCAGGTAAGCCACGCAACCAAGCAAAGGCAAGAGCACAGCCACGATCTTCAGCAAGGCCCACAGAACGGGCCACGCCAGCGTGGTCCACCACACATCGGGCAACAAGCCAAAGCCTGCGTTGTAAATGTTGTCAACCATCACAGACCTCCCTTCGCATCAACCGCAGGTTGCTTGGCATCAGCCGTGAGCTGCAGCGATGGTGCGCGACGCACCAAGCTGTCGAGTTGGTAAATCGCCGCTGTGGCAGGCTGCCCTGCCGCTGGGCTCACGTCCACGCTGGCTGAGCATGCGTTGGACAGCAAGGCATGAACATCGGCAGGAATGGCTTGAGCGCGCACTTCGTCGATGGTCTCGAACTCGAAGCCTGGCAGATGGAGCATGGAGCCCAACACGCGCAAGACTTTCCATGCAGGACGTGTCTCGCCCAAAGGCTTGACCACACCGTGGAAGCTTTGTGCGCGACCTTCGGTGTTGATGAAAGTGCCCGCAGTCTCAGTGAAGGGCGAGATGGGCAACAGCACATCGCTGATGTCCATGCTCGCCTTGAAGGGCGACAAGGTGACGACCATTTCGGCTTGACCGATGGCTTGTGCAGCAGCAGCGCCGTTGGCCGCGTCGAAGGCGGGTTCGGTGTTGAGCAAGACCACAGCCTTCAAACCACCTGCCAACATTTGGCCGGCGTTTTGACCGCCCGCTTTTGGCAAGGCACCCACCACTTGAGCACCCACGGTGTTGGCCGCTTCGCCGAGGTAGCCCACGGTGGCGCCCGTTTGTGCGCCGATCCAATTGGCCAAACTCAGCAAGCTCGATGCTTTGGCGTGATGCGCCGCTGCGTTGCCCAACAAAATGGCTTTGCGCTCGCCGCCCGTCAAAGACTTGGCAATGGCTTGTGCCTCTGCGCTGTTGGCATTGCCAGTCACGGGTGCAGCAGCCCCCGTGATAGCGCCAACGGCCGCCGCGATGTCAGCCAAGGCTTGCACCCAGTTAGCGGCATCTGCCACCAAGGTGTTGGCTACAGGCATGGCCCAGTCATAGGCTTGTGCATTCAAGGCATTGACCTTGCCACCGTTGCGTACTGCTTGGCGCAAACGTTGGGCCAATAACGGTTGGTCTTTGCGCACGTTCGAGCCAATCACCAAGACGCGTTGCAGCGTGGTGAGAGAAGCCACCGAAGTGCCCAACCACCGGACTTTGCCATCGTGCTGGAAATCTGCAGTGCGCAAACGTGTGTCGATGTTTTGGCTACCCAAGCCGCGTGTCAGGCTCGCAGCCAAGAACAACTCTTCAGCCGTACTGTGTGGGCTGGCCAAGGTACCGATGGCTTGTGGGCCGTGCTGAGCTTTGACGCCTTGCAGGCCATTGGCCACGTATTCGAGGGCGGTTTGCCAGTCGACTTCTTTCCACTCGCCACCTTGCTTGAGCATGGGTGAGGTCAAGCGGTCCGCGCTGTCCAAAGCTTCGTAACTGAAACGGTCACGGTCGGCAATCCAACATTCGTTGACGTCTTCGTTTTCCAACGGCACGACGCGCATGACTTTGTTGTTCTTGACTTGAACAATCAGGTTGGCACCGGTGGCATCGTGTGGGCTGACCGACTTGCGGCGGCCCAATTCCCATGTACGGGCGCTGTAACGGAAAGGCTTGCTGGTCAAGGCGCCGACGGGGCAGATGTCGATCATGTTGCCCGACAACTCCGAGTCCACCGACTGACCCACGAAGGTTTCAATCTGCGCATGCTCACCACGGTGTGACATGCCCAACTCCATGATGCCGGCCACTTCTTGACCAAAACGCACGCAGCGTGTGCATTGGATACAGCGGCTCATCTCTTGCATGCTCACCAAAGGACCCACGTCCTTGGGATTCACGACACGCTTTTCTTCTTCGTAGCGTGAGGTAGTGCCGCCATAGCCCACCGCCAAGTCTTGCAACTGGCATTCACCGCCTTGGTCGCAAATCGGGCAATCCAGCGGGTGGTTGATGAGCAAGAACTCCATCACCGACTTTTGGGCCTTGATGGCTTTGTCGCTTTGGGTGCGAACGATCATGCCTTGCGTCACAGGCGTGGCGCAAGCAGGCATAGGCTTAGGAGCCTTCTCCACATCGACCAAGCACATGCGGCAGTTGGCCGCGATGCTGAGTTTCTTGTGATAGCAAAAATGCGGAATGTAGGTGCCTGCCTTTTCAGCGGCATGCATGACCATGCAGCCCTCTTGGACCTCTACCTTTTTACCGTCGAGTTCGATTTCAATCATGGCACTTATCCGTCAAACGTACGCCGGGACCATGCAGGTCTTGTGCGTGATGTGGTGTTCAAATTCGTGGCGGAAATGCTTGATCATGCCGCGCACGGGCATGGCTGCTGCGTCTCCGAGGGCGCAAATCGTGCGACCCATGATGTTCTCGGCCACGTTGTCGAGCAAGGCCAAGTCGCTCTCGCGGCCCTCACCACGCTCAATGCGGTCGACCATGCGCCACAACCAGCCTGTGCCTTCGCGGCAAGGTGTGCATTGGCCACATGACTCGTGCATGTAGAAATAGCTCAAACGTTGCAGGCTCTTGACCATGCAGCGTGAGTCGTCCATCACGATCACCGCGCCAGAACCCAACATGGAGCCTGCTTTGGCGATGCTGTCGTAATCCATGGTGCATTCCATGATCACGTTCGCAGGCAACACAGGCGCAGACGAGCCACCAGGAATCACGGCCTTGAGCTGGCGGCCCTTACGAACGCCACCAGCCAATTCCAACAGCTTGGAGAACGGTGTGCCCATGGGGATTTCGTAGTTGCCGGGACGCTCAACGTCACCGCTGACTGAGAAGATCTTGGTGCCACCATTGTTGGGCTTGCCACATTCGAGGTAAGCCTGACCACCGTTGCGGATGATCCAAGGCACGGCCGCAAAGGTTTCGGTGTTGTTGATAGTCGTGGGTTTGCCGTACAAACCAAAGCTCGCAGGGAACGGTGGTTTGAAACGCGGTTGGCCTTTTTTGCCTTCGAGCGATTCCAACAAAGCCGTTTCTTCGCCGCAGATGTAGGCGCCAAAACCATGGGCCGCATGCAGCTGAAAGCTGAAGTTGGAGCCCATGATGTGGTCACCCAAGAAACCTGCTGCGCGGGCTTCTTCAAGAGCAGCCTCAAAACGCTCGTAGGTTTGGAAGATTTCGCCGTGGATGTAGTTGTAGCCCACGCTGATGCCCATGGCATACGCGGCGATGGCCATGCCTTCGATCACGATGTGGGGGTTGTGCTGCAAGATCTCGCGGTCTTTGCACGTACCTGGCTCGCCCTCGTCCGAGTTACACACCAAATACTTTTGGCCGGGGAACTGACGTGGCATGAAGCTCCACTTCAAACCAGTAGGAAAGCCCGCACCACCGCGACCACGCAGGCCAGACTCTTTGACCGTCGCAATGACTTGGTCTTGCGTCATACCCGCCACACCCGTCTCGGGGTTAGGCGCGCTGCCGTCTTGGCCCAAAATTTTGCGCAAGGCTTGATAGCCGCCACGCGCCACATAGTCTTGCAGCGACCAGTTTTTGCCATCGAGACCCGCCAAGATTTGGGGGCCGATGTGGCGGTCGTGGAAACAGGTTTCCACCGCCGTGGTCTGGAATTGCGAAAGCACTTGTTGGAGGTTCATGCTCATTCCTTCACCGAACGCAAGCCTGCAACCAGTTGGTCGATCTTGTCGTTGCTCATGTAGCTGCACATGGTGCGGTCGTTCACCAACAACACGGGCGCATCTGCGCAAGCGCCCATGCATTCGCCGGGTTGCACCGTGAACACGCCATCGGCTGTGGTTTCACCCACCTCGATGCCCAAGGTCTTGACCAAGTGCATCAAAGCGCCCTGCCCGTTGCGTAATTGGCAAGGCAGGTTGGTGCACACGTTGATCTTGAACTTGCCAACAGGGTGTTGGTTGTACATGTTGTAGAAGGTGGTCACTTCATGCACAGCCATCGGGGCCATGCCGAGCAACTCAGCAATCACGCGCTCGCTTTCGGCGCTCACATAGCCCTGCTCTTGCTGGGCAATGGACAAGCACGCCATGACGGCAGATTGCTTCTGGTCGTCTG
>Ga0228703_1002062_pt1 | contig 11613 bp, 7 predicted proteins | sample McNCre217_Aug_MG_3_FD_178020 | JGI IMG/M metagenome (GOLD analysis project Ga0228703, IMG submission 178020) | Freshwater microbial communities from McNutts Creek, Athens, Georgia, United States - 29-17_Aug_MG | ecosystem: Environmental > Aquatic > Freshwater > Creek | place: USA: Georgia... | reverse complement strand
TCGCGCAAGACATCGTGCGCGCACTCACGCCTGTGGCGGGGAAGTTCGAAAAACACGACGACCATTTTGAGAGCGACACCTATGTCGTCTCCAGCGCCGTGGGCCACTTGGTCGAAATCCAAGCGCCCGAAGAATTTGATGTGAAGCGCGGCAAGTGGAGCTTTGCCAACTTGCCCGTGGTGCCGCCTTACTTTGACTTGAAGCCCGTCGAAAAAACCAAGAGCCGTTTGAACGCGGTGGTCAAGCTGGCCAAACGCAAAGACGTGACCAGCCTCATCAACGCGTGTGACGCGGGCCGCGAAGGTGAATTGATCTTCCGTTTGATCGAGCAATACGCAGGCGGCAAAAAGCCACTCGACAAACCTGTGAAGCGCCTGTGGTTGCAGTCGATGACGCCGCAAGCCATTCGCGACGGCTTTGACAACCTGCGCACGCAACAACAAATGCAAGGCTTGGCCGATGCGGCACGCAGCCGCTCTGAGGCCGATTGGCTGGTGGGCATCAACGGCACACGCGCGTTGACCGCGTTCAACTCACGCGAAGGTGGCTTCTTCTTGACCACCGTGGGCCGTGTGCAAACGCCTACCTTGTCGGTGGTGGTGGAACGCGAAGAGCAAATTCGCAAGTTCGTCAGCCGCGACTATTGGGAGATTCATGGCAGCTTCCAAGTGGCAGCCGGCAGCTACCCCGCCAAGTGGTTCAACCCCGAGCACAAAAAAGACGCGGACGACGCCGAGAAAAAACACGACCGCGTGTGGAGCGAAGCCGAGGCCTTGGCCATTGCCGATGCCGTGCGCAACCAGCAAGCCACGGTGACGGAAGAGAGCAAGCCCACCACCAAAGCCAGCCCCGGTTTGTTTGATCTGACCTCGCTACAACGCGAGGCCAACGGCCGCTTTGGCTTCTCGGCCAAAACCACGTTGGCCTTGGCGCAAAGCTTGTACGAGCGCCACAAAGCGTTGACCTACCCCCGTACCGATTCGCGCCACTTGCCCGAAGACTACGTGGCCGTGGTGAAAGACACCTTCACCATGCTCGCCGACAGCGGCATGAAACACTTAGAGCAGCACGCCACCGTCGCGTTGAACAAAAACTACGTGCGCAAAATTCCGCGCGTGTTTGACGACAAAAAGGTCAGCGATCACTTTGCGATCATCCCCACCTTGCAAGCGCCCAGCGGTTTATCTGAAGCCGAGCAAAAGCTGTACGACCTGGTGGTGCGCCGCTTCATGGCGGTGTTCTTCCCCAGCGCTGAATACATGGTGACCACGCGCATCAGCACGGTCAAAGCCGGTGGCAAAGACCACGCCTTCCGCACCGAAGGCAAGGTGTTGGTCAACCCCGGTTGGATGGCGATTTACGGCAAAGAAGCTGAGGCCGACAAAGCCGAAGACGATGAAGACGGCAAAACCCTCGTGGCCTTGAAAGCAGGCGAAACCGCCAAGAACGAGTCGGTCGATGCCAAAGGCCTCAAGACCCGCCCACCTGCACGCTACAGCGAAGCCACCTTGCTCGGTGCAATGGAAGGTGCAGGCAAGTTGGTGGAAGACGACGAGCTGCGCGAAGCCATGCAAGAAAAAGGCTTGGGCACGCCCGCCACACGCGCGGCCATCATTGAAGGTTTGATCAACGAGAAATACATCATCCGCGATGGCCGCGAGATGATTCCCACCGCCAAAGCCTTCCAACTATTCACGCTGCTGCGCGGCTTGGGTGTGGAAGAGTTGTCCACGCCCACGCTCACCGGCGGCTGGGAATACAAACTCTCGCAAATGGAACACGGCCAACTGAGCCGCGAAGCCTTCATGCGCGAGATTGCCGAGATGACGGAACACATCGTCAAAAAAGCCAAAGAGTTTGACCGCGACACCATCCCCGGTGACTACGCCACCTTGAAAACACCTTGCCCCAAGTGCGGCGGCGTGGTGAAAGAAAACTACCGCCGCTACGCCTGCGTGGGCAAAGACGGCAGCGCCTCTGACTCGGGCGAAGGCGGCGCAGGTTGTGGCTTCTCGATCAGCAAAATTCCAGGCGGCCGCACTTTTGACGCGGCTGAAGTGGAAGAATTTTTGACGAACAAAAAAATCGGCCCCCTCGACGGCTTCCGCTCCAAAGCGGGCTGGCCGTTCACCGCCGAAATTGCACTCAAGTACAGCGAAGAAGAGCAAAACTGGAAACTCGAATTCGACTTTGGTGACGACAGCGCAGACTCCGGCGAGATCGTCGAGTTCGGCGATGCCGAGAGCTTGGGCAACTGCCCCAAGTGCGGCAGCCCTGTGCACGAGCACGGCAGCAACTACGTGTGTAGCAAAGCCGTGCCCACGCACGCGCAAGCCACACCGAGCTGCGACTTCAAGAGCGGCAAGATCATCTTGCAGCAACCGGTGGAGCGCGAGCAAATGGTCAAGCTCTTGTCGGAAGGCAAAACCGATTTGCTCGACAAGTTTGTGTCCATGCGCACACGCCGCTCGTTCAAAGCGTTCTTGCAGTGGGATGCAGAAGCGGGCAAGGTGAACTTTGCGTTCGAGCCACGCACCAGCAAGTACCCCGCCAAAGGCGGCAAGACGCCCACGACCAACGCACTCATCAAAGCTGCTGGCAAAAAAGTGCCGGCCAAAACCACGAAGGCCACCAAGGCGAAAGCCGAAAAAGTGGCCAAGCCCAAAGCGCCTCGCAAAGTCACAGCAGGCTTCTTGCCCAGCGCCGACTTGGCCAACGTGATTGGCGCAGAAGCCGTGGCCCGCACCGAGGTGATCAAAAAGTTGTGGGACTACATCAAGGCCAACGGCTTGCAAGACGCGACCAACAAGCGCGCCATCAACGCCGATGCCAAACTCAAACCCGTGTTTGGCAAAGACCAAGTGACCATGTTTGAACTCGCGGGCATTGCAGGCAAACACCTGCGCCCGATCGGTGAATGACCATGACAACAAAACCCATGATCGCCACACCGCAAGCCATGCACTTCCACGAAGTGCTGGGCCTGCAAAGTGGCGCCAGCCTGCGCGACTACACGCTGGCCTACGAGACCTACGGCACGCTCAACGCCGACCGCTCCAACGCGGTGTTGGTGTGCCACGCACTCAACGCTTCGCACCATGTGGCTGGCGTGTACGAGGGCCAAGACAAGAGCGAAGGCTGGTGGGACAACATGATTGGCCCCGGCAAGCCCGTGGACACCAACCAGTTTTTTGTGATTGGCGTGAACAACCTCGGTTCGTGCTTTGGCTCCACCGGCCCCATGCACACGAACCCCGACACCGGCAAGGTGTACGGCGCTGACTTCCCCGTGGTGACGGTGGAAGACTGGGTCAATGCCCAAGCTTTGTTGCTCGACCGCTTGGGCATCACCCAACTCGCCGCCGTGCTGGGCGGCAGCTTGGGCGGCATGCAAGCCCTGAGCTGGACGCTGCAATACCCAGACCGCGTGCGTCATGCCGTGGTGGTGGCGAGTGCGCCTAACTTGACGGCTGAGAACATCGCTTTCAACGAAGTGGCGCGTCGCGCCATCGTGACCGACCCCGATTTTCATGGCGGCCACTTTTACGAGCACGGCGTGGTACCGCAACGCGGTTTGCGCATTGCGCGCATGGTGGGCCACATCACGTACCTCAGCGACGATGTGATGAACGAAAAGTTTGGTCGCGAGTTGCGTGAGGCCGTGGCCCACAACGCCACCGGCTACAAGTACTCCACCCAAGACGTGGAGTTCCAAATCGAAAGCTATCTGCGCTACCAAGGCGACAAGTTCAGCGAGTACTTTGACGCGAACACGTATTTGCTCATCACCCGCGCGCTGGATTACTTCGATCCCGCACGCACCTACGGCGGCGATTTGTCGGCCGCATTTGCACGCACAGCGGCGAAGTTTTTGCTGGTGAGCTTCACCACCGATTGGCGCTTCTCGCCCGCACGCAGCCGCGAAATGGTGCAAGCCTTGCTCGACAACCAACGCGATGTGAGCTACGCCGAAATTGACGCGCCGCACGGCCACGATGCCTTCTTGCTCGACGACGCGCGCTACATGAATGTGGTGCGCTCGTACTTTGCGCGCATCAACGATGAACTGACCGCAGGAGTTGCCGCATGACCCACGACAACTTGGTAGCCATTGCCGCCCTCGTGCCCCAGGGCAGCCGCGTGCTCGACCTCGGCTGCGGTGACGGCGCATTACTCGCCCACCTGCAACAACACAAAGCCTGCACCGGTTACGGCGTGGAGCTGGACGACACCAATGTGCACGCTTGTGTGCAACGCGGCGTGAACGTGCTGCAACTCAACCTCGATTTGGGCTTGAGCGTGTTTGCCGACCAATCGTTTGACGTGGTGCTGCAAATCGACACCTTGCAACATTTGCGCAACGCCGAAACCATGCTGCGCGAAACCGCACGCGTGGGCAAAACCGGCATCGTCGCCTTCCCCAACTTTGCGCATTGGCCCAACCGTCTGAGCATCTTGCAAGGGCGCATGCCCGTGACCAAACGCTTGCCCTACCAGTGGTACGACACGCCCAACATCCGCGTGGGCACGTTCAAAGACTTTGAGGTGTTGGCTGAGAAAAACGGCTTGCAAGTCACCGAGGCATTTGGCTTGCAAGACGGGCAGCGTGTCGATACGTGGCCCAACTTGTTGGCGGGTACGGCGGTGTTTAAGTTTGAGCGGTCTTAAACGCCCAACAGGCCAAGATTAGGCCAAGGTCAACAACGCCAACGCCCCTAGGGCTGCCGTCTCGGCACGTAACACGCGTTCGCCCAAGCTCACGGCGGCAAAGCCTTTGGCGCGGGCGGCGGTGTCTTCAGCATCCGTCAAACCGCCTTCTGGGCCGTTGAGCAAGACCCACGTCTTTGCACTGGCCGAAGCGCCCTCGCGTAAAGCGCTCAAAGGCTGCGTGCTCGCGTGAAGCGACAACACCCCATGCACCACCTCGGCCTGCGCGGTTTGACGCGCCAGCCACGCGTCTAAGCGCTCAGGCAAGTCAATCACAGGCACACGGTTGCGGCCGCATTGCTCGCTTGCGCTCGCGGCCACGGCTTGCCAATGCGCTTGTTTCTTTTCGGCGCGTTCGCCGGTGAGGCGCACCACGCTGCGCTCGGTCATCAACGGGGTGATGCGGTGTACGCCCAGTTCGGTGGCTTTTTCCACGAGCCAGTCCATGCGCTCGTTGGCAGGCATCCCCACGGCGAGGTGCACTTGAACCGCCGCTTCGCACTCCAATGCGCGATGTTCGCCCACGACCACGCGCACATCGCTGCGGCCCATGTGTTGCACCTCGGCGATGAACTCGCCGCCTTCTCCGTTGAACAGGGTCAGTGTGTGGCCGGGCTGCATGCGCAGCACTTGCACATGGCGGGCGGCGGTGGGCGGCAAGTCGACCACTTGGCCAGAGACCAAGGGCAGGGGGCAGTAAAAACGCGCCACCTTAGCTGCGTCCGCTGTTATTAGTGGAAAGACGCGGAAAGGCCAAGCTGATGGCAGGCTCCGTGCCTTCAATCTTGTCGATCAAGCGCAACAAGGGCGTGAGCTCGGTGTAGCGGCTCGCGGTCGAGCGGATGTAGTTGATGAAGCGCGGTGCATCGGCCAAGTATTTGGGTTTGCCATCGCGCAGGGTGAGACGCGCAAAGATGCCAGCCACTTTGAGGTGGCGTTGCAGGCCCATCCACTCCACGGCGCGGTAGAACGCACCAAAGTCGTTGTGCCAATCTTCAAAGTCCATCAGCCCGAGCTTGCGCGCGCGTTCCCAATAGCGAATGGTCACGTCGAGCACCACGTCTTCTTCCCACGTCAAAAACGCATCTCGCATGAGGCTGGCGATGTCGTAGGTGATGGGGCCATAGACCGCGTCTTGAAAGTCGAGCACACCCAAGCGTGGTTCGGCCGGGTCGTGCGGCATCATCAAATTGCGCGGCATGAAGTCGCGGTGCACGTACACACTGGGCGCGGCCAAGTTGCGTTGCACGATGGTTTGAAAGGTCTTGTCCAACATCTCGCGCTGGGTGCTGTCGATGTGCAGCTGGCGATGCTGGGTGAGGTACCAATCAGGAAAGAGCGACAACTCGCGTTGCAACAAGGCTTCGTCATACGCGGGCAGCACGCCGGGGCGGCTGCTTTGCTGCAAGGCCAACAAGGCATCCAGAGCACGCATGTACAGGCCGTGGTTGGCTTGCGGGTCGTCGCGATTGATGACGTCCATCATGGTTTGCGAGCCGATGTCGTCGAGCAACATAAAGCCTTGCGGCTCGTCCCACGCCAAGATGCGCGGGGCGTAGAGGCCCGCGTCCAGCATCAAGCGCGCGATGCGCACAAAGGGTTCGCAGTTTTCTTTATCGGGCGGGGCGTCCATGACGATGCACGAGCCGCTGGCCATGTCCACGCGGAAATAGCGCCGAAAACTCGCGTCTGCCGACGCCGCACGCACGGTGGCGGGCAGCACGCCGTGGGCGCTGGCTTGGGCGTCTAGCCACTGGTGAAAGGCCGCTTGGCGCTCCGGCTGCGCCCATTCGATGGGGGCATGTGGGACCGCTTGGGGTGATGTGCCCGAAGGCTGGGAAATAGTGGGTGTGCTCATGGATAATCTAAATTCTACAAACGGCCCAGCGCGGCTTGCCTTTTTAGGTTTTGCACGCGTAGAAGTCGCTCCATTGAAAGTTCCCTCGTTTTCATGCTGTTGCCAGATTTTCATCGCCAAATTCGTGCCTTGTCATGGCTGGCGATGGCTATGTTGAATGGTGCAGCACATGTCAGCGCACAAACCGCTTCAACGCCAGCTTTGGTTTTGAAGCCGAGTAGCTTGCTGCAAGAATCGATGACGCAAGAGACGCGCAAGCAATTGCCCACGTTTTTGCAAAGCGACCAGCTCAACGAGCAAAGCAATCAACACACGGTGCTGGAAGGTCAAGTGGTGCTGCGCCGTGGCGAGATTTTGCTCAAGGCCGATCGTGTCGATTACGACCAAGTGAATGACCTCGCCAAAGCACGAGGTGATGTGTACATCAATCAATCAGGCAATGTGTATCAAGGCCCCGCCCTTGATTTGCACCTGGATGCCTTTGAGGGCTTTTTCACCCAGCCCAACTATCGCCTGCTCAAAAGTTCCGCCTACGGCCAAGCCGACCGCATTGATTTTGTGGATAGCAGCCACACCGTCATGCACAACGCCAGCTTCACCACGTGTCAGCGCAAACCAGGCCCTGACTGGACGCCTGATTGGTTCTTCAAAGGCGACAAGATCTCCATCGACTCGGACCGAAACATCGGCTTGGTCGAGGGCGCCTCCGTACGTTTTAAAAACGTGCCGATCTTGCCGGTCCCCGAGGTTGAGTTTCCACTCAACGATGAACGCAAGTCGGGCCTCTTGCCCCCAAGCATTGGCGCGGACAACATCGGCGGGTTGGAATACACGCAGCCTTATTACTGGAACCTCGCCCCCAACCGCGACATCACGTTTTATCCCACCTACTGGAGCCGCCGAGGCATGAACCTCGGCACAGAGTTCCGGTACATGGAAAGCGCTGCACCTCAGCCGCCATTCCAAGGTCAAATGCGCTTTGACTACATGGAAAAAGACCAGCTACGCGATGGCACTCGTCGTTGGGGCATGAACTATTCACACGTCGGTTTAGCCAATCCAAACTTTGCGGGCGGCGGCTTGACGTATAACCTGAACGTCAACCGCGTCAGCGACGACAACTACTGGAAAGACTTTTCCGTTGGCAGCACATCGGGCGTACAACGTTTGCTGTCCACAGACTCTGGCTTGAGTTGGACCAACGGTTACCTGACCACCGGCATCCGTGCTCAAAAATGGCAAACGCTGCAGGACATTGACAACCCCAGCAACCGCATCACCCCCCCGTTTGATCGCCTGCCTCAGCTCACAGCGCGGCTGCAGCGGTTCAACATGAGCGGCTTTGATTTCAGCATCGATGGTGACTTCACTCGGTTCTCATCGGTTCGCACCGAAGATTGCGCCAACGTCTACACCAACAACTTAAGCACCTACAACAACTGCGCCCCCAATGCCGATCGCGCCGTGACCGTGGCTCAGCTGAGTCGCCCTTTCGTGACGCCCTACGGCTACGTGACACCCAAAATGCAGCTGCATGGCCGCAGCTACCAGTTTGAAGGAGGCTTGCCCAACGCCACCTTCTATCAGGGGCACCAAGGACAAACCAGCGCCAGTGTGACCACACCCACGTTCAGCCTTGACGCGGGCATGGCCTTTGAGCGTGACAACCGCCTGTTTGGACGCAGCTGGACGCAAACACTGGAGCCGCGCATGTTTTACGTGTTCACGCCGTATCGCAACCAAAACTACTTGCCCAACTACGACTCGGGCGGTAACTCTTTTAACTTTGCCAGCCTCTTCACCGAGAACTCTTTTGGTGGCCATGACCGCATCTCAGACAGCAAGCTTGTCACCCTAGGCGCCACCTCTCGTTTCATTGATCCTGAGACGGGGGCCGAAGGGGCGCGTTTCGGACTTGCCCAACGTTTTCGCATGCAAGACCAGCTGGTCACACTCCCAGACGACCCCACCGCCAAGGCAGGTATCAGCGATGTGTTGGCCGGTGCAACGCTCAATTTGTCTCGCGCTTGGGCCCTTGATTCGACCGTGCAATACAACCCCAAAACCAACAACTTCATGCGTCGCGTGGTGGGCGGGCGATACAACCCAGGCTCATACCGCGTCTTCAACGCGGCGCTGCGCACCGAAAACACCGAGGCGGCTGTCCCCGTGTCACAGCAACTGGATCTCAGCTGGCAATGGCCCTTGCACGACCTATGGGGCGGTGCAGATGGGCACGATGGTCAAGGCCGTGGCCTAGGCGAAGGCCGCTGGTACAGCGTGGGTCGTATGAACTACGATGTGCTAACGAAACACTCCGTAGAGTCCGTGCTCGGCTTCGAATACGATGCCGGTTGTTGGCTGGGCCGTACCGTGATTGAACGGCTCCAAATTTCTGATGGGCTGGCCCGTCAACGCATTTTGTTCCAGCTCGAATTTGTGGGTCTGTCACGCGTAGGTACCAATGCCCTTGGTTCGATGCGCAACAACGTGCCCCGTTACCAACCCCTGCGTCAACCAACCATGATGCCTAGCCGTTTCGGCAACTACGAATGATGGTGCCCATGTTTAATCTCCGACTCCGTTCTTTTCTTGTGTGGGCCTTTGTGGCTTATCCACTCTTGCCATTTGCACAAACGACCCAAGCGGCGTCTGTGGTTGGTCACGATTACATCGTTGCAGTGGTCGACTCTGTCCCGATCACCAACCATGATGTTTCACTGCGCGCACCGCAAGTGCGTCATCAACTCAAGCAAAAAAACCTCCCCGTCCCCGAAGGCCAGGCCTTGCTCAAGGCAGCACTCGAACGCTTGATCGTTGAAAAAGCATTGCTGCTGTACGCCAAAGATACGGGCATCACCATCGAAGAAGAGGCGATCAACCAGGCGGAGCTGCGTCTCGCCGCACAAAGCCAACTCAGTGTTGCCGACTTGCACAAAAAGATCAAAAACGAAGGCTCCAGCGTTGAGCGGTTGCGACAAGATCTGCAAGATCAGCTCACGTTGCAACGTCTGACGGAGCGTAATGTCCCAGCTCGCATCAAAGTGAGCGACGTTGAAATCGACCAAGCCATTCAAGAGCGTCAGAACGCCAGCATCAACACCAACCCAGACATTGAGTTAGGCCATATCCTGATTGCCGTAAGTGAGAAAGCATCCGACACCGACGTTGCGACCTTGCAAGCAAAGGCTCAAAGTGCATTGGCGCAATTGCAACGCGGCGATGACTTGGCACGCGTTGCCAAGGAGTTTTCTAACGGCCCCGAACGTGAAAAAGGCGGGCTGATGGGCGTTCGCCCTGCAAGTCGCTATCCCACTTTGTTTGTTGAAGCCACCCAAAATCTCAAAGTTGGCGAAGCCACATTGGTGCGCTCAGGCGCTGGTTTTCACGTACTCAAACTGGTCAGCAAGCGTGCGAGCAGCGTGGTCACTGTGACACAGACGCACCCGCGTCACATCTTGTTGCGTCCAGGGGGGCAACTGAGCCAAACCGCTGCACGCGCCCAATTGGCTGAATTCAAACGACAAATCGAAGCGGGTAAGGCAGACTTTGCCAAGCTGGCTCGCGAACACTCGCAAGACGCCAGCGGCCCCGAAGGCGGCGACCTGAATTGGGTTTCACCCGGCATGTTTGTGCCCGAGTTTGAGGAGGTGATGAACAAGCTCCAGCCGGGCCAAATTGCGGACCCTGTGGTGTCGCGTTTTGGCGTCCATCTGATTCAGGTCTTAGAGCGTCGCGAGGCTCCCATCAGCGAGCGTGAGTTGCGCGACATGGCGCGAAATCAATTACGCGAAAAGAAATTCGACGAAACCTACCAGCTGTGGGCGCAAGAAGTACGTGGCCGTGCCTACGTGGAATACCGCGACGCACCGCAATAAACAGAGCCCACTTTGAAACACATTGCACGCAAGCGCTTCGGCCAACACTTCTTAACCGACGGCGCCATCATTGAAGGCATCGTGGATGCCATCAACCCGCAAGCGGGTGATCCGATGGTTGAAATTGGCCCCGGTTTAGCCGCGCTCACACAGCCTTTGGTTGAGCGCCTGGGCAAGCTCAACGTCATTGAACTAGACCGCGACTTGGCCGTGCGCTTGCGCGAGCACCCACACCTGAATGTGATTGAGTCCGACGTGTTGCGCGTGGACTTCACGCAATTGGCGGCCGCCTTGAACGTGCCCAAACTGCGCGTGGTGGGCAACTTGCCCTACAACATCTCTTCGCCCATCTTGTTTCACTTGCTGGAGCATGTGGACGTGGTGCAAGACCAGCACTTCATGCTGCAAAAAGAAGTGATCGACCGCATGGTGGCCACGCCCAGCAACGGCGACTACAGCCGCCTGAGCGTGATGCTGCAATGGCGCTATGACATGGAAGACGTGTTGTTCGTGCCCCCCGAATCGTTCGACCCACCGCCGCGCGTCGACAGCGCTGTGGTGCGCATGGTGCCCTTGGCAGAGCCGCCAAACATTGACGTCAAGCTGATGGAAGAGATGGTCAAAACCGCCTTCAGCCAGCGCCGCAAACTGCTGCGCCACACCTTGGGCCGCTGGCTAGAAGCGCGTAACTTTGCTGGGCACTTTGATGTGCAACGCCGCGCCGAAGAGGTGCCTGTAGCTGAATACGTGGCGTTGGTTCAAAGCCTGTAAACACACCACAGCCAACACGCTGCGCGGGTAATTCCAATGCGCACAAGAAACAAAAAACCCGTCAGCAGTGACCTGCGACGGGTTTTGTTCAAATAGAGCCAGCTGATTAAGCCGCTGTTTGCCAGTAACCCGCGTTGAACGGGCTGCTCATGCGCAAGGCCATGGGTGACACATCCACCAGTTTGTCGGTTGGCATTTTTTCGCCTTCTTCAAGCAACTCGATGCCTTCAGCGGCCACGCCTGCTTTTTCAGCCGAAGGCACGCGGGCCACAGAGAAAGAGTAGAAGCAACGGAACGCCACTTTGCGGTCCGACCAGTAATCTGCGGCTTCGCGGAAGATGTCCAACAGCTGCTCGCGTGCTTCTTTGTCAAACTTGGCGTGTGCAGGAATGTGCTCCA
>Ga0228703_1002060_pt1 | contig 11623 bp, 10 predicted proteins | sample McNCre217_Aug_MG_3_FD_178020 | JGI IMG/M metagenome (GOLD analysis project Ga0228703, IMG submission 178020) | Freshwater microbial communities from McNutts Creek, Athens, Georgia, United States - 29-17_Aug_MG | ecosystem: Environmental > Aquatic > Freshwater > Creek | place: USA: Georgia... | reverse complement strand
CAACACCCTTACCCTTCCACCGCCTACCTCACCGGCTTTCTGCGCTCGCGCGGCGTGGCGGCGGCGCAGGCCGACCTGGCGCTGGCCCTGGTGTTGCGGCTCATGAGCCGGGCAGGCCTGGAACAATTGCAGGAGGCGGCACTGGCGCTGCCCGAGGCTGAACGCAGTGGGCCGGTCAACTTCTTTCTGGACCATTTCGAGCGCTATGCGCAGACCATTGACCGCGTGATCGCGTTCTTGCAAGGCCGCGACAGCACGCTGGCGCACCGCATTGCCGGCCGGGGGTTTCTGCCCGAAGGCCCGCGCTTTGCCGCGCTGGACAGCTACGACGACGACGGCAGCGGGGACCCGCTGGGCTGGGCCTTCGGCGCCTTGGGGCAATCCGACCGCGCCCGCCATCTGGCCACCCTGTACCTCAACGACCTGGCCGACGTGCTGCGCGATGCGGTGGACGAACGCTTTGAATTCGTGCGCTATGCCGAAAGCCTGGCGGCCGCGCAAGCCCGTTTTGAACCGCTGGCCCAGGCCTTGGCCACCGCGCCCAATGCGGTGGACACCATACTGGCCGAGTTAACACGGGCCTGCATCGAACAGCACCAGCCCCAGCTGGTGTTGCTGTCGGTGCCCTTCCCGGGTTCGGTCTACGGCGCACTGCGCATTGCACAAACCATTCGCCAGCACCATCCCGAAGTGCGCATCGGCCTGGGCGGCGGCTTTGTGAACACCGAATTGCGTGAACTCGCCGAGCCACGCCTGTTTGATTTTGTGGACTTCGTCACGCTCGATGGTGGAGAGCGCCCTGTGCTGTCATTGGTCGAACACCTGCAGGGCCAGCGCAGCCGCGAACGCCTGGTGCGCACCTTTGTGCGTGACGAGGGCCGCGTGAAATTCATGAACTGGCCAGAGCCCGACATCCCGTTCGAGGACGTGGGCACCCCGACCTGGGATGGTCTGCCCATCCACGACTACCTGAGCCTGCTGGACATGCTCAACCCGATGCACCGGCTGTGGAGCGACGGGCGCTGGAACAAGCTGACGGTGGCGCACGGTTGCTACTGGAAAAAGTGCAGTTTTTGCGATGTCAGCCTGGACTACATCGGCCGCTACGAAACCGCCAGCGCCAGCACCCTGGTGGACCGCATTGAGCGCATCGTGGCCGAGACCGGCCAGACCGGCTTTCATTTCGTGGACGAGGCCGCGCCACCCAAGATGCTCAAGGCCCTGGCCGAAGAACTGCTGCGCCGCCAGGTGCAGATCAGCTGGTGGGGCAACATCCGCTTCGAGAAAACGTTCACGCCCGAACTGAGCGAGCTGCTGGCCCAAAGCGGCTGCATCGCCTTGTCAGGCGGGCTGGAGGTGGCTTCGGACCGCTTGCTGGCCCTGATGCAAAAAGGCGTCACCGTTGATCAGGTGGCGCGTGTGACGCGCGGCATGGCCGACGCCGGCATCCTGGTGCACGCTTACCTGATGTATGGCTTTCCGACGCAAAACCTGCAGGACACGGTGGACGCGCTTGAATACGTGCGCCAGCTGTTTGCGCACGGCTGCATCCACAGCGGTTTTTTCCACCGCTTTGTCTGCACTGTGCATTCGCCGGTGGGGCAAAACCCCGAAGCCTATGGCGTGAAGCTGGCCCCTCTGCCGCCAGTCACCTTTGCCAAGAACGACATCGGTTTCATCGACCCCACGCCCATGCCCAAAGGCGTGGACCACGACCTGCTGGGCCGCGGCCTCAAGAAAGCCATCTACAACTTCATGCATGGCGTGGGCCTGGAGCAGGACGTCCGCGAGTGGTTTGAACTGCCACGCGGCACCTGTCCCAAAACCACGGTCAAACGCGACCGCATCGCCCACGCGCTGGACTGAGCGTCGGTTCAGTCCAGGCTGAACGCGTCCATCGAGATCGTCTGGAACTGCACCTCGCGGGTGATGTATTTCGGCAAGGGCCCCTGCGGCGCGCCCCAGCCCGCGGCCCCCAGCGCAAAGTAGATCGTCAGGAAGTGCTCGTCGGTGGGGTGCGCCCGCTGCGCATGCGGGGCCTGTGCGCGGTAGTCCAGCATTGTGGGCAGATCACCCTGCATCAGGGTGTCGTGCACCCAGCCGCAAAACTCGGTCACATACGGATCGGTGGGGCCCGCTTCACGCCGCAGCTCGTACAGGTTGTGCGTCATGCTGCCAGAACCCACCAGCAAAATGCCCTGCTCGCGCAAGGGCGCCAGGGCCTGGCCCACCGCGTACACCTCGGCCGGCCCCACATAGGCCGGCAAGGCCAGCTGCACCACCGGCACATTGGCCTGTGGGTACAGGTGCATCAGCGGCACCCAGCAGCCATGGTCGAAGGGCCGTTGCGGGTCGGCGCCCGCCGGCAGGTCAGCGGCGCGCAGCAGGTCCAGCACCTGCTCGGCCAAGGCCGGTGCGCCGGCAGCTGGGTATCGCAATTCGTACAGCGGTGGCGGGAATCCGCCGAAATCGTGCCAGGTCTCGGGTTGCGGCGTGGTCATCACGCCAATCCCGCGTGTCATCCAGTGTGGGGACATCAGCACGATGCCTTTGATGTGCTCGGCGGGGGCATGGGCCTGTGCCCAGGCCCCAAGCGCCGGACCGCTCGTGCCTGGCTGCACGGCAAACATCGGCGAACCATGCGACACAAACAGAACGGGCGTGCGGGTGCTCATGCACCAGCCCCCTCGCGCGCCTCGGACGCCTTGGCGGCGATCTGGCGCAGGCTTTGCTCGAACACCTCGACCGGTTGCCCGCCCGAGATCAGGTACTGGTCATTGATGATGACGGCCGGCACCGAATGGATGCCCGAGCGCTGGTACAGCTGCTCCAGCGCACGCACCTCGTCGGCACAGGCGTCTGTTTCGAGCACTTCGCGCGCCGCCACAGCATCCAAGCCGACCTCCTGCACCACGGCCAGCAACACCGCGTGGTCTTCAATCCGCTCTGCCCGGCCCTGATAGGCCGCCAGCAGTGCTTTCTTGAGCCGGCGCTGTGCGCCCTCTTCCTGGCTTTCGGCCCAGAGCAGCAGGCGGTGCGCGTCGAAGGTGTTGTAGACACGGCCACGGCCGCCTGGCGCGAAGGTGAAGCCAACCTCGGCCCCGCGTGCCGTGATGGTCTCGCGGATCTGGGCCTGCTGCTCGGCAGTGGAGCCGTACTTTTGCGTCAGGTGTTCACCCAAGTCCTGCCCACCCGGGCCCATGCCGGGGTTGAGTTCGAAAGGCTGGAAGTGCAGATCCGCCCTCACCTCGCCGTGCAAACGCTCCAGGGCCTTTTCGAGTGAAAACAGACCCACGGCGCACCAGGGGCAGGCGATGTCGGAAACAAAATCGATTTTGAGCGTGGTGGTCATGGGCGGCCTTCAGAAAGTGACAGCACCGAATCTTGCCCCAAATCCGGGACAATCCGGGTTCTGCCCTCTGATAACCCTGACATTCCCATGAAGATCCTGACCCTCAACGGCATCAACCTCAACATGTTCGGCAAGCGCGACCCGGCGCAGTACGGCACCACCACGCTGGCCGAAATCGACGCGCAACTGATCGCGCTGGGCAAAACGCTGGGCGCCGAAGTCGAGTGTTTTCAGACCAACCACGAAGGCGAAATGGCCGAGCGCATCCACCGCGCCCACAGCGACGGTACGGCTGCCGTGCTGATCAATGCCGGCGCCTGGACGCACTACAGCTACGGCATCCGCGATGCGCTGGCCATCCTCAAGTGCCCCATCATCGAGGTGCACATGTCCAACATCCACGCCCGCGAAGAGTTCCGCCACCACTCGGTCATCGGCCCCATCGCCAAGGGCCAGATCGCTGGCTTCGGCGTGGACAGCTACCTGCTGGGCCTGCGCGCCGCGGTGTCGGCCGTCAAAGGCTGAGACTGCGGGGTCAGGCCCCGGTCCATTGCAATTGGGCTTGCAGGGCGGCATTGAACGCCTCTGCGGCCTCGTACTGCACCCAATGCCCTGCGCCCGGCACGGTGTGCCACTGGCCCCAGTTCGGGGCCCAGCGCGGCAGGGCCTCACGCACCTCGTCCAGACGTTGGAAGTACAGGGCATCGTGCTCGCCATAGATGGCGCTGACGCGCGAGCCGATGCGCGGCAGCGCTTCGGCCACGATGGGTGTAGAGGACAGGCGGCGGCGCGGCATGCGGTCGCGGACCACGTTGGCGGCATGCAGGCGCAAGGCCAGTTCATCGAGGCTGTCAGGCCGCTCAAACATCAAGGCCATCAGGTTGTGCCGGTGCACCATGTCCTGCTGCTCGGGCGTGGGCAAATGGCGCCAGCCCTTGAGGGCCGTGCGCTGGGGACTCGACAGGCCCAGACCCGGCGCGCCCACCAGCACCAGTTGCTGCGCATCTTGCGGGTATTCGGCCAGCCACAGCGCAGCGGTCATGCCCCCAAACGAAAAGCCCACGATCTGCACCGGCGTCTGAGGTGCCAGCTGCTGCAGGCCCGCATGCAGGTGCACGGGCAACTGCGGCACATCGCTGCAGCCAGGGGGCAAATCGGAATCACCAAAACCCGGCAGATCAGGCACCAGCACGCGCCAGCCTGCGTCGCGCAGCGGCGCAATGTTGCGCACCCAATGCGTCCAGCTGCCGCTGCCGCCATGCAGCAGGACAACGACCGGTTGCGAGGCTTCGCCCCACAGATGCCAGACGGTTTCAACCCCGTCCAGGTGGGTGACAGCGCGCTGGGCGCCCGCCAGCTCGGCGGCCAGCACCGAAGGCAGAAAATCAGGCAAGCGGGCAGGATGAATGGTCATGGTGAGACAGCCGCAGGATGGTGGTGGCGCCACACCTTCCAGGTCGCGGCCACGGCCAGCAAGCTGGTGAAAGCGGTGGCCCAGAACACCGAAGCCAAGCCCCAGCGCTCACTGAGCACACCGCCCAGCAAACCACCCGTCACGCCTGGAAAACCGTAGGCAATGACGGTGTAGAGCGCTTGCCCGCGCCCGCGCAGGCGCGCTGGAAAATGGTGCGACACCATGGCCACGCAAGCCGTGTGGTGGGCGGCAAAGGTCAGTGCGTGCAGGCATTGCGCCAGCAACATCACCAGCAGCACATCACCCCAGGCTGCGGTCAGCACCATGCGCAACACCATGGCCGCCGAACACAGCAGCATCCAGCCCGTGAGCGGCAAATGGTGCAGCCAGCGCGACTGCCAGAAGAACCAGGCGACCTCCACCACCACCGACACCGCCCACATCACACCGATCAGCGTCTTGCTGTAGCCCAGCGAATCCAGGTAGAGCGAGAAAAACACATAAATGCCCATGTGCGAGAGCACATGAAAGAAAGCGCTCGCGAAAAACCAGCGCACCGCCGGCAAGCGCAGCACGGGCCAGACGGCGGGACGCTCGTGTTCGGCGTGCACCGCCTCCTTGTGGTCCGGCAGCCACAGCGTGCTCAGCAGCACCGCCAGCAGGCCCAGCACCGTCATGGTCGGAAAGCCGCCCATACCGAACGCCTCGAACCAGCCCCCCGCGACGAACACCGTCACCAGAAAACCAATGGAGCCCCACAGGCGCACGCGCCCATAGCGCTTGGCGTCAAACGTGCCCCCCTGGCTGACCAGGTGCGCCATGGCGGCCTCACTCATGGGCATCATGGCGCTGGTGTGGGTGAACATGAGCAGCAGCACCCCACCCAGCCACACCGGCGACAAAGGCAGCCACAACAGGCAGGCCGAGGCCAACGCCACCGCCGCCCCCAGGCGCATCAGGCGCACACGCTCACCGGTGTGGTCGCTGATCCAGCCCCAGATGTAGGGGGCAAACAGGCGTGTGGCGGACTGCACCGAGGTCAGCACGCTGATGGCCACCAGCCCCAGGCCCAGGTCCTTGAGCCACAGCGGCAGGTAGGGATTGAAAAACCCGATGTGCGCGAAATAACTGGCCGACAGCGCGGCAAATGGCAGCAGAGCCCGACGCGACTGCGGCATCAGGCCTGGGCAGCGTTGTGGCCGGCGATCGGGGGCAGCTCGTGCTGCACGTCAGCGCATTGGGCACGGTGTTGCAGCGCGTGCTCCATGATGACCAGGGCCAGCATGGCCTCGGCGATCGGCGTGGCGCGGATGCCCACGCAAGGGTCATGGCGGCCCTTGGTGATGACCTCGGTCGTCTGGCCCAGCGAGTCAATGGTCTCGCGGGGGATCAGGATCGAGCTGGTCGGCTTGACGGCAATCGACACCTCGATGTCCTGGCCAGAGCTGATGCCCCCCAGAATGCCGCCTGCGTTGTTGCCCACAAAACCACCGGGCGTGAGCGAATCGCCGGCGGTGCTGCCCTTTTGGGTCACGCAGCCAAAGCCGGCGCCGATTTCGACGCCCTTGACGGCGTTGATGCCCATCAAGGCGTAGGCGATGTCGGCATCGAGCTTGTCAAACAGCGGTTGGCCCAGGCCCACCGGCACACCACGCGCCACCACGCGCAAACGGGCGCCGCAGGAATCGCCGGACTTGCGCAGTTCGTTCATGTAGGCCTCCAGGGCCGACACATCGGACACCGGGGCGAAAAACGGGTTGTTCGGCACATGCTCCCAGCCCTCGAAGCCGATCGCCACTTCGCCGACCTGTGTCATGCAGCCCACAAAGGTGGTGCCGAATTTCTGCTGCAGCCACTTCTTGGCCACCGCACCGGCAGCGACCATGGGGGCGGTCAGTCGGGCCGAAGACCGGCCACCGCCACGCGGATCGCGGATACCGTACTTGCGCCAATAGCTGTAATCGGCGTGTCCTGGTCGGAAGGTCTGCAGGATGTCGCCGTAATCCTTGCTGCGCTGGTCGGTGTTCTGGATCAGCAGACAGATCGGGGTGCCCGTGGTCTTGCCCTGGTACACGCCCGACAGGATCTGCACCGCATCGGGTTCGTTGCGCTGGGTGACGAACTTGCTGGTGCCTGGGCGGCGGCGGTCCAGATCGGGCTGGATGTCGGCTTCCGACAACGCCAGACCGGGCGGGCAGCCGTCGATCACGCAGCCAATGGCCGGGCCGTGGGATTCACCGAAGTTGGTGACAGCGAAAAGTTGTCCGAAAGTATTGCCGCTCATGGAACCGGATTATCCCAGAGCAGCAAACGACGCGATCTCAGCGTCCGGCTTGCGTATCGGTGTCCTTCTCAGCGGGCCAGTCGCGGATGTAGGCCTTGAGCATCTTGTTTTCAAAGTTCTGGGCATCGACCACGGCCTTGGCCACGTCGTAAAAACTGATCACGCCCATCAGCAGCGTGCCGTCGACCACCGGCATGTAGCGGCAGTGGCGTTCAAGCATCATGCGGCGGACATCGTCGATGTCGGTATCGGAGGTGCACAACAGGGGCTGTTTTTCCATGGTGTCACGCACGGTGGCGCCCCCCACCTGACCGCCATGGCCCACGATTTTCTGGATCACTTCGCGGAAAGTCAGCATGCCCGTCACCTTGCCCTGGTCCATGACCACCAGCGAGCCGATGTCCTTGTCGGCCATCAGGGTGACGCCCTGCATGAGGGGCTGGTCTGGCTGCGCGGTGTAGAGGGTGTTGCCTTTGACGCGAAGGATGTCGCTGACTTTCATGGAGAGGCTCCGGTTGGCGAGGGTGACAGATCTGGGGCTCAATATAGCCCACAATAAGCCAGCAGCGTAGTTTGGAACGCTTGCAGTTCACTTATCGGAGACTCCCAGACATGCCCGGCTATTCCGACCCTGGCTTTGACACCCTGGCGCTGCACGCCGGGGCCGCCCCCGACCCCAGCACCGGCGCCCGCGCCGTGCCCATCCACCTTTCGACCTCGTTCGTTTTCGAGTCCAGCGACCAGGCTGCCGCCCTGTTCAACCTGGAACGGGCCGGCCATGTGTACAGCCGCATCAGCAACCCGACCACCGCCGTACTGGAGCAGCGGGTGGCTGCGCTGGAGGGCGGCATTGGCGCCATTGCCACCGCCAGCGGCCAGGCCGCGCTGCACCTGGCCGTGGCCACGCTGATGGGCGCGGGTTCGCACATCGTCGCGTCGACTGCGCTGTACGGCGGCTCGCAAAACCTGTTGCACTACACGCTGCGGCGCTTCGGCATTGACACCACGTTTGTGAAACCCGGCGACATCGACGGCTGGCGCGCCGCCATCCGGCCCAACACCCGGCTGCTGTTTGGCGAGACGGTGGGCAATCCTGGGCTGGACGTGCTGGACATCCCGACCGTGGGCCAGATCGCCCACGAGGCGGGGGTGCCGCTGCTGGTGGACTCCACCCTCACCTCGCCCTGGCTGATCAAGCCTTTCGACCACGGTGCCGACCTGGTCTACCACTCGGCCACCAAGTTCCTGTCGGGCCACGGCACCGTCATTGGTGGCGTGCTGGTGGACGGCGGCAGCTTCGACTGGGAGCGTTCGGGCAAATTCGCCGAGCTGACCCAGGCCTACGAGGGCTTCCACAACATGGTCTTCAGCGAAGAGAGCACGGTGGGCGCTTTCCTGCTGCGCGCCCGCCGCGAAGGCTTGCGCGACTTTGGTGCCTGCCTGTCACCGCACAGCGCCTGGCTGATTCTGCAGGGCATCGAAACCCTGTCGCTGCGCATGGCGCGCCACATGGAGAACACCGCCAAGGTGGTCGAGTTCCTGGCCAGCCACCCGCTGGTATCCCGCGTGGGCCACCCCCTGCTGCAGAGCCACCCCAGCCACCAGCTGGCGCAAAAGCTGCTGCCGCGCGGCGCAGGTTCGGTGTTCAGCTTCGACATCGCGGGCAACCGCGCGCAGGGCAAGGCCTTCATCGAGGCGCTCAAGGTCTTCAGCCACCTGGCCAATGTGGGTGATGCCAAGAGCCTGGTGATCCACCCGGCCAGCACCACACACTTTCGCATGAGCGATGAAGCCCTGGCGCAAGCCGGCATCGGCCCCGGCACCATCCGCCTGTCGATTGGCCTGGAAGACGCGGCCGACCTGATCGATGACCTGAAAAAGGCCCTGAAGGCTGCGGAGAAAGCCGCATGAAGCTCGGACCGATTTACGCCTATACCGGTGGCAAGGACTTCAACCCCGCCCAACCGACCGTGGTCTTCATCCACGGCGTGCTCCACGACCACAGCGTGTGGATCCTGCAAAGCCGCTACCTGGCCCACCACGGCTGGAACGTGCTGGCCATCGACCTGCCGGGCCACTGCAAGAGCGGCGGCGAGCCCCCGGCCAGCGTGGAAGAAGCCAGCGCCGCCATCGTTGGCCTGCTCGATGCAGCGGGCGTGCAAAAGGCTGCGCTGGTCGGCCACAGCTTTGGTTCCCTGATTGCGCTGGAGACCGCCGCCCGCGCGCCCGATCGCGTGAGCCATCTGGCGCTGGTGGGAACGGCTTTTCCGATGCGCGTGTCGCCCGCCCTGCTCGACGCGTCGGTGTCGGCCCCGATGAAAGCCATCGACATGGTCAATGCCTTTTCGCATTCCTCCCTGGCGCCTCCCCCCTCCTCGCTGGGCCCTGGCACCTGGCTGTACGGCGGTAACCGTGCGCTGATGCGCCGGGTACTGGCCAGCAACCCCAAAGTGAACGTGTTTTTCACCGGCTTCAAGGCCTGCGACAGCTACACCGGCGGTGAAGCCGCCATGGACAAGGTACAGTGCCCGACCCTGTTTGTGCTGGGCAGCGCCGACCAGATGACGCCACCCAAAGCCGCACAAAGCCTGGTGGGCAAAGCCAAAAACGCCAAAGTGGTCCAACTGCCCGCCGGTCACTCGCTGATGACCGAGGCACCCGATGGGGTGTTGCTGGCGCTCAAGGACTTCCTGAAAGCATGACCATCACGCCACCGATGTCGCCCGAAAGGGCTGCCGAGATCGCCGCCACGCTGGACCTGCGCCAGCTGCCCGCCGACTTTCTGGCCAATCCTTACCCGGTGTATGCCCGGCTGCGTGAAACCGAGCCACTCAAACGCATGCCCGATGGCTCGGTCTTTCTGACCCGGCATGCCGACCTGGTGGCGGTCTACCGCGACGCGCAGACCTTCAGCTCGGACAAGCAGGTCGAGTTCGGCCCCAAGTACAACCACGCGCCGTTCAATGAAGCACCGTGGGCCGTGACACCAGGCATTTCGCCGCTGTTCCAGCACCACACCCGTTCGCTGGTGTTCAACGACCCGCCGCTGCACACCCGGGTGCGGCGCATCATCATGGGTGCCCTCACGCGCCGCGCCATCGACGGCATGGCCCCTGGCCTGATCCAGCTGGTAGACAGCCTGCTGGACGGCTTGCAGGCCCGAGGCGGTGGTGACCTGATCGAAGGCTTTGCCAGCGCCATTCCGGTCGAGATCATCGGCAACCTGCTCGATGTGCCCCATGCCGACCGGGGGCCTTTGCGCGCCTGGTCGCTGGCGATCCTGGGTGCGCTTGAACCTTCGCTCACGCCCGAACAGGAGGCCCTGGGCCACCGCAGCGTCAACGAGTTCCTGGCCTACCTGAAAGGCCTGGTGGCCGAGCGCCGCCAGCACCCGGGTGACCCCGAGCACGATGTGCTCACCCGCCTGATCCAGGGCGATGGGGGCGAGGCCCTGAGCGAGGTGGAGTTGCTGCAGAACTGTGTTTTCCTGCTCAACGCCGGGCACGAAACCACCACCAACCTGATCGGCAATGCGCTCATCAGCCTGCAGGAATGGCCGGCGCAACGCGCCGGCCTGATGGCCGATTTGCAGGCCGCCCATGACGATGCGGCCCGCCAGGACGTGCTCGGCCTGGCGGTGGACGAGTTCCTGCGCTTCGAGTCGTCCAACCAGCTGGGCAACCGCCGGGCGCTGACCGACTGCACGGTGGGTGGGGTCGCGCTGCCAGCAGGCACGCTGATCACCTTGTGCATTGGCGCCGCCAACCGCGATCCGGCACAGTACGCCAACCCCGAACAGCTGAACCTGCGCCGTGAAGGCAACAAGCATTTGGCCTTTGGTTTTGGACCCCACCAGTGCGCGGGCCTGAGCCTGGCCCGACTGGAAGGCCGCATCGCCATCGGACGCTTTGTGCAGCGTTTCCCGCAGTACCAATTGACGGCCACGCCGGTTCGCGGCGGGCGCGCCCGCTTCCGCGGATTTCTGAGCGCCCCCTTCTCCACCCACTGAAATTGGAGCCCGATGAACGCACCCGCCCCGCCCGACTCAGGGGGTCGGCAGGGCTTCGGCCAGTGACATCCGGTCCAGGCGGCTCGCCCCCCAGAAGGGCTGGCTGCCAGGCGCCGAACGCAGCAACAGTCGTTCGGCCAGCGGCGCCAAGGGGGTCTGATCGGGCTCGACCAGCAGCACCAGGCGGGCTTCGACCCCGTCCTCGTGCAGGGTGCCAATCCAGTCCAGCGCGCTGAGGCAGCGCACCACCGCCTCCAACTCGGCCGGCTGCACCCGCATGCGCTGCGCCAGCGCCAATGGCCCCAGGCCGCGCTCGCCCTGATGGCGCACGGCCTGCAACGCGGCCAGCATTTCGAGCGCCAGCTGGAACGACCAGCCCGCCCCCGAAGGCCTGCGCAGGTGGTGCCTGCCCAGCTCGGGCAGGCTGGACGCCACCACCGCCCCCAGCAGCACGATCAGCCAGGCCATATAAACCCAGACCAGCAAGATGGGCACGGCGGCAAACGCGCCGTACACCGCCGAGTAGGTCGGCATTTCGGCCAGGTAATTGGCCAACACTTTTTT
>Ga0228703_1002058_pt1 | contig 11631 bp, 10 predicted proteins | sample McNCre217_Aug_MG_3_FD_178020 | JGI IMG/M metagenome (GOLD analysis project Ga0228703, IMG submission 178020) | Freshwater microbial communities from McNutts Creek, Athens, Georgia, United States - 29-17_Aug_MG | ecosystem: Environmental > Aquatic > Freshwater > Creek | place: USA: Georgia... | reverse complement strand
CAGAACTTGAAAGTGTCTGACATTCAGCGATTGTTAGCGCCTAATTTGTGAGCCCCTTTGTGTGTGCTGAATGAGCGCTCTTTTGCGCCCACCACAAACATGCCACACCCAACACACCGGCCAGCAACAAGCAACGCAGGCCATTTGTGTAGCCCACTTCGGGTGTCCACATCAAACCCAAAGCCCAAGGTGCGACAGCCCGTCCCAAGGCCAATGGCACACCCAACACGCCATTGAGCTGTCCCACATGGTCGCGACTGACATATTGCGCCATGGCAGTGCCTTTGACGATGGTGTTCAGACCATTGCCCAGACCGTACAAGGTGACGAACAACAAAGCGGCCCAGGGCGCCAGTCCACCCACCACCAAACACACCAAGCCCAAAGGCACCAGACAGGGAATCCATTTGTTGGCGGCGTGCACATCCAAATGTTTTTCAAATAAAAACAACAAGAAACGCCCCAGCACTTGGATGGCACCAATGGAGGCGGGAATGGCAATGACCCATGCCGGCGACAGGTGCGCTTCTTCTAACAAACTCACCATGTGTGCAGGCAATGCAGAGCTAACGATGGCGGTCATCAGCATGAAGCCTGCCAGCAACCAAAAGGGTGCGCGCTTCAAATGCACTCTCACAGAAACCGTTGACGAGGAGGGGCTGGCATGTGAGTCGGAATCGACAAGGGGGTCTGTGCTCTTGGCAGCAATCGCTGCGACCTTCTGAGGTGCCGCACCTTGGAGCAGCCACGCATGCAAGGGCATGCAGATCAGCCACTGCATCAAAGCCAAGACCCAAAGTGCATGGCGCCAGCCCAAACTTTGAATCAACCAAGATGAAAGAGGAATGAACACCGTGCTGGCCAAACCACCCAAGAAAGTCATGATGATGATGGCGCGTCGAAAGTCATTTGGAAAACGCCGCGTGACCACCGCAAACACGGGTGCATACAGGGTGGCAGACATGCCCAAGCCGAGGCCTAGCCACACCGCATAAAAACCCGCAAGACTGTCAATGAAGCTGTGCGCCCACAAACACATGCCAACCCAAGCAGACCCCCAAGTCATCACTCGGCGTTCGTGACCGCGGTCGATCCAGCGCCCAATGGCATAAGCCATCAAACCATCTGCCAACAAGGCCAAGCTGAAACCCAAAGAAGCATCCGCGCGGCTGAGGCCCAGCTCGCGCTCCACCGGCCCCATGATCAATGAGAAGGTGTAAAACACACTGCCCCAAGTGATCAACTGAGCCCAAGACAGCCAAACGGCGAAGGGCGCTAATTCGGGGGCATGGTGTGAGAGACGTGTGAGATCCCAGTATGGCCTGATGCTACGCATGACAGCATTATCGATGCCCAAAGAGCGGCCTGCGATATTGAACAGCTTCTGCAATGTGGACCGCCAGAATCTCTTGACGCTCTGCCAAGTCGGCAATGGTTCTGGCAATTTTCAAAACCCGGTGGGTGCTGCGGCCACTCCACCCAAAATGCGTGGCAACTTGAGTGAGGTAGGCAGCAGCCTCTGGGTCTAATTTGCCGTGAAGGTCGAGCGCCGACCCAAGGAGCGCTTGATTGGTACAGCCTTGCCGTTTGAACGAAGTGCGCCTGACCCGCTCACATCGCATCTTCAGGGTGGCGGTGTTTTCTCCCGCAGGCGCATGGATCAACTGCGCAGTACTTTGGCTGGGAACTTCCATGTGCAGGTCAATTCGGTCTAGCAAGGGCCCGCTGATTTTGCTGCTGTAGCGGTGCACTTGATCGGGGGTGCATCGGCAAACGGGGCCTTGCTGACCTGGCACTCGAACCTGACCTGCATAACCGCAGGGACAGGGGTTCATGGCGGCAATCAACTGGAACCGTGCAGGAAACTCGGCCGAGTGTGCTGCGCGTGAGATGGTGACGCTGCCTGACTCTAAGGGCTCGCGCAAAGCCTCCAGCGCAGACCTTGGAAATTCGGGCAACTCGTCTAAAAATAAAACGCCATGGTGCGCCAAAGAAATTTCCCCGGGGCGTGGCGGTGAGCCACCGCCGACCAGCGCCACCGCACTGGCCGAGTGGTGGGGATGGCGTGTCGGTCGTTTCAGCCAATGTGCCATTTGAAAGCGGCCAGCCAAACTGGCCACCGATGCAGTTTCCAAGGCTTCCTCCACACTCAAATCGGGCAGCAAGCCGGCGAAGCGATGTGCCAACATCGACTTGCCTGAACCGGGAGGTCCGACCATCAGCAAACTGTGGCCACCTGCCGCTGCAATTTCCAAGGCTCGTTTGGCGCCTGCTTGGCCTTTGACATCGGCCAAGTCCAAGGCAGGCACGGTTTCTGTCGAAAGGGCTTGATGGGGCTCGAGCAAGCGCTGCCAAGTGCTGGAGGCCTCCTCGGTTGTTTGACCGACTGGCAAAAACGCTTGAGCCACTTCTCGCAAGTGTTGGGCTCGGTAAACGGTGGCGCCAGGCACCAAAGCAGCCTCTTCAGCGCTGCCTGGTGGTAAGACCAAATGGGGTGCATTCGCTTTTTTGTAGAGCGCCAAGCCCATGACCAATGTCCCTCGCACGGGTCGCAACGCGCCGGACAAGGACAACTCGCCGGCAAACTCATGGCGTTGCAAGCGGCTGCCGTCAATTTGCCCACTGGCCGCCAAAATACCCAGCGCAATGGGCAAATCAAAGCGGCCAGAATCTTTGGGCAAGTCGGCGGGCGCTAAATTCACCGTGATTCGCTGGTTGTTGGGGAATTCAAAACCCGAATTCAACAAAGCAGAACGTACCCGTTCCCTGGCCTCTTTGACCTCGACATCCGCCAAACCTACCAATGTGAAGCTGGGCAAGCCATTGGCCAAATGCACCTCCACGGTGACGGCAGGGGATTGAAGGCCGACCAGGGCCCGACTTTGCACCAAAGAAAGACGCATAGACACTCCTTGCACCAAACCGGTGCGAGGTATATAAGGCTGAAGTCAGCCAGACCTAGGGCGGTGCAAGTCCCATTGGAACATCGGTACATACAAAATGCACCCCCCACAGAGAGGCGGACCCGCCTTGAAAGCAGGCCCTTGCGCTTTGGCATGCTAAATGCTTGAAGGCACCAGTCTCATTCTCATTTAACAGGAGCCCCCAATGAAAAAGATCGTTACACCCTTGATGTTGGCCATGTCTTTGGCCGCAGCTGGCAGTGCATTTGCACAAGCCGCCCCCGCAGAACCTGAGTCTTCTTTGTCATTCAATGTAGGCGGCGTGAACGAATACCGTTACCGCGGCATCTCACAAAGCCGTCTGGACCCCGCCTTGCAAGGCGGCGCAGATTACGCAGACAAGAGTGGTGCCTATGTGGGCGTTTGGGCTTCAAGCATCAAGTGGATCAAAGACGCCGGCGGTAAAGCCAACGCAGAAGTTGATTACTACGGTGGTTACAAGTTCACGGTGGGTGAAGTTGCTTACGACGTGGGCTTCTTGCACTATGAATATTCTGGCAATGCCTTGAAACCCAGTGCCAACACCAATGAACTGTATGGCGCCGTCACCATGGGCCCCACCACTTTGAAGTATTCACAAAGCACAGGCAATTTGTTTGGCTTTGCCAACAGCAAGGGCAGCACGTATGTTGACTTGACTGCCAATTTTGATTTGGGTGATGGCTACACCTTCACACCCCACCTGGGCTACCAAAATGTCAAAGGTGCAGGTAACAGCATTTACTCCTACACAGATGCAGCCCTGACATTGGGCAAAGACTTGGGCAATGGTTTGGCGGCATCGGCTGCTGTCATTGGCACCAACGCCAAAACCGGTTCTTATGTCAGCCCCGCAGGCAAGCAATTGGGCAAAGCCGGCTTGGTTGTTGGCCTCAAGTACACGTTCTAATTTTGTTGAATCACAAGGAGCCATCATGAAACTGGTGACCGCCATCATCAAACCCTTCAAGTTGGACGAGGTGCGTGAAGCCCTGTCTGGCATAGGTGTGCAAGGCATTACTGTGACCGAAGTCAAAGGCTTTGGTCGTCAAAAGGGTCACACCGAGTTGTACCGTGGCGCTGAGTACGTGGTTGATTTCTTGCCCAAGGTCAAGATTGAAGCCGCTGTCTCTGCGGACTTGGTCGAGCGCGTGATTGAAGCCATTGAATCGGGTGCCCGCACCGGCAAGATTGGTGACGGCAAAGTGTTTGTGTATGACTTGGAACAAGTCATTCGCATTCGCACCGGTGAAACTGGGGCTGATGCCCTTTGATGCCCCTGAAAGAGAGTACAGAATGAAAAAGTTATTAGCCTCCCTCGCATTGGGATTGACGCTGTGTTTTGGCGGTGCTGCGTTTGCACAAACCGCCCCAGCAGCTGAAGCCAAAGTGGAAGCCAAGGCGGAAGCCAAGCCTGAAGCCAAAGCGGAAGCAACAGCGCCTGCCACTGCGCCTGCCGCAGCACCCGCTGCCGCAGAAGCAGCACCGGCCATCGTGCCGAACAAAGGTGATACAGCTTGGATGATGGTTTCCACCCTTCTGGTGATCATGATGGTGGTGCCAGGCTTGGCCTTGTTTTACGGTGGCTTGGTCCGCAGCAAGAACATGTTGTCGGTGTTGATGCAAGTCATGGTCACATTCTCGTTGATCACGGTGTTGTGGTTCATCTACGGTTACAGCTTGGCTTTCACAGAAGGCAATGCCTACATTGGTGGCCTTGATCGCTTGTTCATGAATGGCATCTGGGACAACGCAGCAGGCACGTTTGCCAATGCAGCCACTTTCAGCAAGGGCGTGGCGATTCCCGAAATCACCTTCGCGGGCTTCCAAGCCACTTTCGCTGGCATCACTTGTGCCTTGATCGTGGGTGCCTTTGCTGAGCGCATCAAGTTCTCCGCAGTCTTGCTCTTCATGACGCTGTGGTTCACTTTCAGCTACTTGCCCATTGCGCACATGGTCTGGTTCTGGATGGGCCCTGATGCATACACAGCGAAAGAAGTCGTGGATGAAATGAACAGCAAAGCCGGCATGATCTGGCAATGGGGCGCCCTCGATTTCGCTGGCGGTACCGTGGTTCACATCAACGCAGCGGTGGCTGGCTTGGTCGGTGCCTTCATGGTGGGCAAGCGCATTGGTTATGGCCGCGAAGCCATGGCACCCCACTCTTTGACATTGACCATGGTCGGTGCGTCCTTGCTGTGGGTGGGCTGGTTCGGTTTCAACGCGGGCTCTGCCCTGGAAGCCAACGGTTTTGCTGCCCTCGCTTTCGTGAACACTTTGTTGGCCACAGCCGCTGCCGTGTTGGCATGGTGTGTCGGTGAAGCGCTGATGCGTGGCAAAGCCTCTATGCTGGGTGCTGCATCCGGCGCCGTGGCTGGTTTGGTGGCCATCACACCAGCAGCTGGCAACGTCGGTATCGGCGGCGCCTTGGTGATTGGCATCGTTGCAGGTTTCGCATGCTTGTGGGGTGTCAATGGCCTGAAGAAAATGTTGGGCGCTGATGACTCCTTGGACGTTTTCGGTGTTCACGGTGTGGGCGGTATCGTTGGTGCGTTGCTCACCGGTGTGTTCAATTCACCCGTCCTGGGCGGCCCTGGCTTCGTGGCCGACTGGGTCACAGCCACGGGCATCACAGCAGCTGATTACTCAATTGCGGCACAAGTTTGGACCCAAGCCAAAGCTGTGCTGGTGACGGTGGTCTGGTCTGGTGTGGTTTCCTTTGTGGCCTTCAAGTTGGTTGACCTGACTGTGGGACTGCGTGTGTCTGAAGAAGCAGAGCGCGAAGGTTTGGACATCAGCTCACACGGCGAAACGGCTTACCACGGTTAATCTGAAAAGATTTTCCAAAGACTTTCCGAGAAGTTAGTCTCCAACCTCACAGCCCGCTTCGGCGGGCTTTTTTTCGTCTCTTGTTGGGTTACCAAGGGTTACATGCCCAAATTCATTGACAATGCCAGCAAAGCTTCAAACCAAGCGCATTGATGACTGCTGAGATTCCATTTGTCCGACCTGCATGGCACTGCATGACCACCCAAGCCGATGTCTTGGGCGAGTCGCCCTTTTGGCATCCTCAAGAACAACGTTTGTATTGGGTCGACATTCCTGGCCGCCGATTGCGGCGCATGAAGGTCTCATCCGATTTGTCGCAAAGTCATGCGGTTGATGATTGGCCTTTGCAAGAAGAACCAGGTTGTTTTGCACCTGCACAACAAGGCGGCTGGGTCATGGCCTTGCGCAGCGGTGTTTACCGCGCGCATGAATGGGGCGGTGCGTTGCACTTGCTAGCCCCTGCCCCTTACGACACAAACAAACTGCGTTTCAACGATGGCAAGTGCGATCCAGCGGGCAATTTTTGGAGTGGCACGATGTACGAGCCGCGTGATCAGGCGGCTGGGGTGCTGTATGCCTTACAGGCTAACCATGCGCTGCAGCCCAAAGCTGACCAAGCCACTGTGGCCAATGGCCTGGCATGGTCACCCAATGGCAAAACCCTTTACTGGTCTGACACCGGCGCTCATTGCATTCGCGCCTGGGACTTTGAGGTGACATCCCAGCAAATGACCCGCGAACGTGTCTTTGCTCAATTTCCAGCCAAGCCCAAAGACTGGACGTATGGTTCAGGGGTGGCGCAGACATACGCAGGCCGACCCGATGGCGCTGCTGTGGATGCGGAAGGGTTTTACTACGCCGCCATGTACGAGGGGCATCGCTTGGCCAAAATTGCGCCCGATGGCCGGTGTGTCGCCTTCATTGAAACGCCAGTGCAATGCCCTACCATGCCGTGCTTTGGCGGCGCTGATTTGCGCACCCTGTTCATCACCACATCGGCCCATGGCCGAACTGCGGCAGAGCTTCAAGCCTTGCCCCAGTCAGGCTGTGTTTTTGCCATGCGGGTTGACACGCCAGGTTTGCTTGTGAGTTTTTTCAACAACTGAATTGACCTGTTTTTATCGCTTGCTTTACACCAAAGTGGCCATCAACAGACCGTGTCCGTTTAACATGGCAACATGAACGACAGTCCCAGCCCCCGCTCTAGTCCAAACGCTTACCCAGACCTGGCCCACTTGCTGGAGACTGTGCGTGCCGCTGCATCGGCGGGGTCAGCAACGCGCAAACACTTTCGGATTCACGGTTCGGGCAGCCACGATTTTTATGGCGAAGCCTTGGCGGGTGAGTTGTTGGAAACACGTGGCCTCTCGGGCATTGTTCAATACGAGCCCAGCGAGCTGGTCATCACGGTCGGCGCTGGCACGCTGTTGTGTGATTTAGAAAAAACATTGGCCGCGCAAGGCCAGTACTTGGCGTTTGAACCCCCGGTGTTTGCCCCAGACCGCAACCACAGCCAAGCCACGGTGGGCGGCATGGTGGCATCGGGCTTGAGTGGACCAGCGCGCGCCAGTGTCGGTGCCGTTCGAGATTTTGTGCTCGGTTTGAAATTCATCAACGGCCGCGGCGAGCACCTCACTTTCGGTGGCCAGGTCATGAAGAATGTGGCGGGCTATGACGTCAGCCGATTGTTGGCGGGCAGTTGGGGCACTTTGGGTTTGATCACCGAAGTCTCTTTGAAAGTATTGCCCATCGCGCCCGCGCAGGCCCACCTGATGTGCCGCTTGCCACAAGACCAAGCGCTGGCATTGTTGCATCGCTGGGGTGGCCAGCCATTGCCTTTGAATGCCAGCTGTTGGGTTCAAGACAACAGCATGCCAGGCCAACCCGAAATGCTGTTCGTGCGTCTTCGAGGCGCACAGGCAGCCGTTGAGGCTGCCCAAGTTCGCATGTCGCAGGATGTGGCGGCCCTGAACAGTGAATTGACCTTGCAAGGCTCCGAGCTTGCAGCGCAAGATTGGATGGCCTGCGCAGACCAACGTTTGCCCTTCTTCACGCAAGCTGCAGCATTGCCCGATGTGGCCTTGTGGCGTTTGTCGGTACCTCAAACGGCGCCGGCATTGAATTTGCCGGCAACTGCAAGCGCGCCATTCATTGAGTGGCATGGTGCACAGCGCTGGGTTTGGGCCCCGTTGTCAGACGCTGAGGTGCTTCGCAAAGCGGCCTCTCAGGTCGGGGGCCAGGCCACGTTGTTCAAAAGACCGCAGCAAGCCAGTGCGGCCACGCCTGTGTCGGTGCCAGTTTTCACCCCGCTGGACAAGGTGCAACAACGCATCCAGCAAGCATTGAAACAAGAATTTGACCCTGCTGGCCTGTTTGGGCCGCGCAGACTGAACGCGCATTTCTGAGGCTCATCATGCAAACCCAACTCGCACCTGAGTTTCAAAATACTTTACTGGGCCAAGAAGCCGAGGCCATTCTTCGCTCGTGCGTGCACTGCGGTTTTTGCACAGCCACCTGTCCTACTTACCAGTTGATGGGCGATGAACTGGACGGGCCGCGTGGCCGCATCTACCTGATGAAGCAAGTCTTTGAGGGTGCCGAGCCCACCCGCAAAACGCAAATGCATTTGGACCGTTGCCTCACCTGTCGTAACTGCGAAAGCACATGCCCCAGTGGCGTTCAGTACGGCCATTTGGTCGACTTGGGTCGCAAGGTGGTGGATGCCAAAGTTGAACGGCCTTTACAAGAGCGCGCCATCCGGTGGCTTTTGAAAGAGGGGCTGACTTCTTCGCTGTTTGCGCCTGCCATGAAACTGGGCCAAAGTGTGAGGGCCTTATTGCCCGCAACGCTTCGAGCCAAGGTGCCCGCACCGCAGGCCGCGGGTGCTTGGCCCACCCAAAGCCATGCGCGCAAAGTACTGATGTTGGCGGGCTGCGTCCAGCCAGCCATGAAGCCCAACATCAACACCGCCACAGCACGTGTGCTCAACGCCTGTGGTGTGGAAGTGGTGGTACCGCCCGAGGCGGGTTGTTGTGGTGCCGTTAAATTTCACTTGAACGATCAAGTGGGTGGCTTGGACCACATGCGTCGCAACATCGACGCCTGGTGGCCATGGGTGACGCAAGGCGTGGAAGCCATTGTGATGAATGCTTCGGGTTGCGGTGTCACGGTCAAAGAATATGGTCACTTGTTGCAACACGATGCGCAGTACGCCGACAAAGCCAAACGCATTTCAGAACTCACACGCGATCTCAGTGAGTTGTTGCCTTTGTGTTTGCCTGAGCTTCAAAAGCGATTGAAACCCGAGGTGGTGGCGGCTGCAGGGCCCTTGGCCTACCACCCGCCTTGCACCTTGCAGCACGGACAGCAATTGAAGGGCGGTGTCGAAGCGCAGTTGGGTCAATTGGGTTTTCAGTTGCGCGTGACGGACATCGAGTCCAACTTGTGTTGCGGCTCAGCAGGAACTTACTCAGTTTTGCAGGCCGATACCGCCTATGCCTTGCGTGATCGCAAACTGGGTCATCTGAACAAGTTGCAACCCAAGGCGATTTTGAGCGCCAACATTGGTTGCATCACGCATTTGCAAAGTGGTGCTGATGTGCCTGTACGGCACTGGGTGGAGTTGGTGGACGAGGCCTTGACGCTGAGTGCGTCACAGCGTGCGTAAGCTGCGCATTCCGTGTTGCAAGGTGCCTCTGGCTTTGCAGCCAGTTTGATCAAGCTGCCAGTGCGGCTTCAATGTCTTTGCCAATGTTCTCTGGCTTGTCCATGGGCGCATAGCGTTTGAGCACGCGGCCATCTCGGCCAATCAAGAACTTGGTGAAATTCCACTTGATGGCCTTGCTGCCCAACAAACCGGGTGCTTCTGCGCACAACCATTGGTAAAGGGGGTGCGCATCGGGGCCGTTCACCTTGATTTTTTCCATCATGGGAAAACTCACGCCATAGTTCAGTTGGCAAAAGCTGGCGATCGACTCGTTGCTGCCTGGATCTTGGCTGCCAAATTGATTGCATGGAAATCCCAACACCGCCAAACCTTGGTCTTTGTAGGCTTGGTGAATTTTTTCGAGACCACCAAACTGAGGTGTGAAGCCGCAGGCACTCGCGGTGTTCACGATCAACATCACTTGACCGCGCAGGGTGGCCAGCGCCAAAGCTTGGCCATTCATTTGAGTGGCTTCAAAGTCATAGATCGATTTCATGCTGTGCCCCGCTTTGCAAATTCAAATTGTCAATTTAACCGTGAAGGTTGTCGTTTTTGGCAACGTCGATCAAGTGTTTCAAAACCGCGCTGTGCTCGCGCAAGTTGTGCTCATGCCAGCGCTTGATGAGCCACATGATGCTGGCCACCACAAAGCCGAACGCGGTGATGGCACCGAAGGCTGACAAGCCCATACCGGTCGAGAAACTGTAGAAGCCACCCAACAGCAAGATGCACGCTTGCTCATTGAAATTTTGAACGGCAATTGAACGACCTGCACCCATCAAGTTGTGGCCGCGGTGTTGCAGCAATGCATTCATGGGCACAACCAGGAAACCGCCCAAGGCGCCCAACATGATGAGAAAGGGCGCAGCCACCCAGACGTTGTCAATGAAATTCATGCCCATCACCAACACGCCCATGGCAATGCCCAATGGCATGACGCGGGTGGCCTGATGCAACTTCATTCGCACAGAAGCCACCACAGCGCCCACAGCCGTGCCAATGGCCACCACCCCCACCAAGCTAGATGCTTGCGTGGTGCTGTAGCCCAAGGCTGCTGCGCTCCAGGCCAACACGATGTAGCGCAAGTTGCCAGAGACGCCCCAAAACAAGGTGGTTGTTGCCAAAGAGATTTGGCCCAAGCGATCTTTCCAAAGGCGGGTGTTGCAATCCCAGAAATCGGGCAACAAGGCCAACAAGTTCTTGGGCATGGCGCGCATGGCGACGCCTGTATTGGGAATGCGCGTGTTGAACCATGCGGCCAAAGCATAAAACGTGATCAACAGCAAAATGGCGGCCTCAGGCGCTGTGTCAATGCCCGTTTCCATCAGCGGAAAATCAAAACTCAACAAATACTCAGAGACATGCGTGCCAACCAATTGACCGCCCACCAGGACGCCCAAAATGATCGACGCGATGGTGAGGCCTTCAATCCAACCATTGGCCTTGACCAATTGAGAAGCTGGCAGCAATTCGGTCAAGATGCCATATTTGGCAGGTGAGTAAGCTGCCGCCCCCAAACCCACAATGGCATAAGACAACAAAGGGTGTGTGCCAAACAACATCAACAAACAGCCCACCACTTTGATGGCATTGCTGATGAACATCACCTCGCCCTTGGGCCGTGAGTCGGCAAAGGCGCCGACAAAGGGCGCCAGCACCACATAAAACAAAGCAAACATGGGCACCAAGGCAGCGCGCTGCCACTCCGCGCCACCGCTGGTGCGAATCAGTTCTACCGCCGCGACGAAAAGCGCGTTGTCGGCCAACGAACTGAAAAACTGGGCCGCCATGATGGTGTAAAAACCGCGCTTCATGAATTCATGTAGTGAATCGATCCGGCTAAAGGCCGAATCGAAAATGAGGAAAAGTATCAAAGCAACACCCGCTGGCGTGTGTTGGCGTAAGTTTCAGTTATATCACGCTCTGTAGTGACACAATCTAGGCTTCAACCCGCGACATTGATCGCCGTTTTTGTAACGATCCGACATGCCAAGACCGATTCAGGCCACCATCGACATTCAAGCTTTGCGCCATAACCTGACGCAAATCAAAGCCGCTGCCCCCGATGCCTTGGTTTGGGGTGTGGTCAAGGCCAACGCCTATGGTCATGGCATCGAGCGTGTTTTCGAGGGTTTGCGGGCTGCAGACGGCATC
>Ga0228703_1002049_pt1 | contig 11644 bp, 7 predicted proteins | sample McNCre217_Aug_MG_3_FD_178020 | JGI IMG/M metagenome (GOLD analysis project Ga0228703, IMG submission 178020) | Freshwater microbial communities from McNutts Creek, Athens, Georgia, United States - 29-17_Aug_MG | ecosystem: Environmental > Aquatic > Freshwater > Creek | place: USA: Georgia... | reverse complement strand
GCGGCACTTTGGGCGCCGAGTTCATGTACACCTCTGAAATGGGTGAAAAGCGTTGGTGGCAAGAGAAGTTGGAAAGCATCCGCAGCAAGCCCAACTTCAACTCAGACCAAAAGAAAACCATTCTCGAGAACTTGACTGCCGCTGAAGGCTTGGAGCGTTACCTCCACACCAAATACGTGGGTCAAAAGCGCTTCTCGCTCGAAGGTGGCGAAAGCTTCATCGCTGCGATGGACGAGCTGATTCAACAAGCCGGCCTCAAAGGCGTGCAAGAAGTTGTGATCGGTATGGCCCACCGTGGCCGTTTGAACGTGTTGGTCAACACCATGCGCAAGTTGCCAGCCGACTTGTTTGCCGAGTTCGACCACACTGCCCCTGAAGACCTGCCAGCCGGTGACGTGAAATACCACCAAGGCTTCAGCTCTGATGTGTCGACCAAAGGCGGCCCTGTGCACTTGTCTTTGGCGTTCAACCCATCTCACTTGGAAATCGTCAACCCCGTGGTGGAAGGCTCTGTGCGCGCCCGTATGGACCGCCGCGCTGACCCGACAGGCAGCCAAGTGTTGCCCGTCTTGGTCCACGGTGACTCCGCTTTCGGCGGCCAAGGCGTGAACCAAGAAACTTTGTGTTTGGCCCAAACCCGTGGTTACACCACAGGCGGCACGGTGCACATCATCGTGAACAACCAAATCGGTTTTACCACCTCTGATCCACGCGACATGCGCTCAAGCGTGTTCTGTACCGACATCGTCAAGATGGTCGAAGCACCCGTTTTGCACGTCAACGGTGACGATCCAGAAGCCGTCGTGTTGGCCACCCAGTTGGCCCTCGAGTACCGCATGACCTTCCGTAAGGATGTGGTGCTGGATATCGTGTGTTTCCGCAAACTCGGCCACAACGAGCAAGACACCCCAGCACTGACGCAGCCGCTGATGTACAAAAAAATCGCCGCTCACCCTGGCACCCGCAAGCTGTTCGCCGACAAGTTGGCCACACAAGGCTTGGGCGAGACATTGGGCGACGACATGGTCAAGGCTTACCGCGCGGCTTTGGACGCAGGCAAGCATGTGGGTGATGTCGTGTTGAGCAACTTCAAAACCAAGTTCACCGTGGACTGGGCGCCTTTCATGGGCAAGAAGTGGACAGATGCTGCTGACACCGCCATCCCCATGGCCGAGTGGAAGCGTTTGGCTGAGAAGATCACCACCATCCCCGAATCTGTCACGCCTCACCAATTGGTGAAAAAGGTGTATGACGATCGCGCAGCCATGGGCCGCGGCGAGATCAACGTCGACTGGGGCATGGGCGAGCACATGGCTTTCGCATCCTTGGTGGCCAGCGGCTACCCCGTGCGTTTGTCCGGTGAAGATTGCGGCCGTGGCACGTTCACACACCGTCATGCTGTGATTCATGATCAAAAGCGTGAAAAGTGGGACACAGGCACCTACGTTGCGTTGCAACACGTGACTGACAACCAAGCCCCATTCACCGTCATCGACTCCATCTTGTCTGAAGAGGCTGTGCTCGGTTTTGAATACGGCTATGCCTCCAACGATCCCAACACCTTGGTGATTTGGGAAGCCCAGTTCGGCGACTTCGCCAACGGCGCCCAAGTGGTGATTGACCAGTTCATTGCCTCTGGTGAAGTGAAGTGGGGTCGTGTGAACGGCTTGACCGTCATGTTGCCGCACGGCTACGAAGGACAAGGCCCAGAGCACAGCTCGGCACGCCTTGAGCGCTTCATGCAGCTCGCTGCTGATACCAATATGCAGATCGTGCAGCCCACTACGGCCAGCCAGATCTTCCACGTGTTGCGTCGTCAAATGGTACGCGACTTGCGCAAGCCTTTGATCATCTTCACACCCAAGTCCTTGCTGCGTAACAAAGACGCGACATCGCCTGTGTCTGAATTCACCAAAGGTTCGTTCCAAACCATCATTCCTGAAAACAAAGCGCTCAAGGCTGACAAAGTCAAACGCGTGTTGGTGTGTTCAGGCAAGGTTTACTACGACTTGGTCAAAAAGCGTGAAGAGTTGGGTGCTGACGACGTGGCTATCTTGCGCGCCGAACAGTTGTACCCATTCCCACACAAAGCATTCGCTGCTGAACTCAAGAAGTACCCCAACGCCACTGAATTGGTGTGGACGCAAGACGAACCACAAAACCAAGGCGCATGGTTCTTCGTGCAGCACTACATCCACGAAAACATGTTGCCTGGCCAAAAGCTTGGCTACTCTGGCCGCGCCGCATCTGCGTCGCCTGCCGTGGGTTACTCACACTTGCACCAAGACCAACAAAAAGCGTTGGTCGAGGGCGCATTCGCCAAGCTCAAGGGCTTTGTGCTGACCAAATAAATCGTTGAAACGAAACACCTGATACAGAAAGAATTGATATGGCAATCGTAGAAGTCAAAGTTCCTCAGCTGTCCGAATCCGTGGCCGAAGCCACCATGCTGCAATGGAAAAAGAAAGTCGGCGAATCTGTCGCTGCTGATGAAATCTTGATCGACATCGAGACCGACAAAGTCGTGCTCGAAGTACCAGCGCCTGCCGCTGGTGTGTTGTGTGAAATCGTGGTCGCCGATGGTGGCACCGTAGCTGCTGAGCAGCTCATCGCACGCATCGACACCGATGGCAAAGTGGGTGCTGTTGCAGCGCCCGCAGCAGCACCTGCTGCCGCACCAGCCGCTGCTGCTCCTGCAGCCGCCGCAGCTGCTTCTAGCAGCAAAGCTGGCGTGGCCATGCCCGCTGCAGCCAAGCTGATGGCTGACAACCACTTGGCCGCTGGTTCAGTGGCTGGCACAGGTAAAGACGGCCGCGTCACCAAAGGTGATGTGTTGTCTGCGGTGGCGGGTGGCGTGCAATCGACTGCGGGTGTCATTCCCACAGGCGCACCGACCAAAGCCTTGCCACAAGTGGCAGCGCCTTCCGTGTCCTTGGGTGACCGCCCTGAGCAACGCGTGCCGATGACACGTTTGCGTGCACGTGTGGCCGAGCGCTTGTTGCAATCGCAATCGACCAACGCCATTCTGACCACGTTCAACGAAATCAACATGGCCCCCGTCATGGACATGCGCAAGCGCATGCAAGAGAAGTTCGAAAAAGAGCACGGCGTCAAGCTGGGCTTCATGAGCTTCTTCGTGAAGGCTGCTGTGCACGCCCTGAAGAAATTCCCCGTGTTGAACGCCTCTGTGGACGGCAATGACATCGTCTACCACGGCTACTTCGACATCGGTATCGCTGTGGGCTCACCACGCGGTTTGGTGGTGCCAATTCTGCGCAACGCCGACCAAATGAGCTTTGCCGAAATCGAGAAGAAGATTGCTGAATTCGGCGTGAAAGCCCGTGACGGCAAGTTGGGCATCGAAGAGATGACCGGCGGTACCTTCTCCATCTCTAACGGCGGCACCTTCGGCTCCATGATGTCGACCCCGATCATCAACCCACCACAGTCTGCGATTTTGGGCGTGCACGCGACCAAAGACCGCGCGATGGTGGAAAACGGCCAAGTGGTGGTTCGCCCCATGAACTACTTCGCGATGTCTTACGACCACCGCATCATTGACGGCCGCGAAGCTGTCTTGGGCCTGGTGGCGATGAAAGAAGCGCTGGAAGATCCAGCTCGCTTGTTGTTTGATATCTGATCACCCCCGTTTACGGCGCACTGCGTGTCGCCGAGTCCCCCCCTCAAGGGGGCCAACCCTGCGGCCTAGCAAAGCCAGTTCCGCGGGTTGCCAAATAAATTAAAGGATTCATATGTCTAAACAATTCGACGTCGTCGTCATTGGTGGTGGCCCCGGTGGCTACATCGCAGCCATCCGCGCTGCACAACTCGGTTTCCAAGTCGCTTGTATCGACGAGTGGAAAAACGCAGCCGGTGGCCCAGCGCCCGGCGGCACATGTACCAACGTGGGTTGCATCCCCTCCAAGGCTTTGCTGCAATCCAGCGAACATTTTGAGCATGCCAACCACCACTTCGCAGACCACGGCATCACTGCCAAGGACGTGAAGATGGATGTGGCCAAGATGATTGCCCGCAAAGACAACGTCGTGAAGCAAAACAACGACGGCATCTTGTACCTGTTCAAGAAAAACAAGGTCACCTTCTTCCACGGTCGCGGCAGCTTTGCTGGCAAGGCTGAAGGCGGTTACACCATCAATGTGGCCGGCAAAACCGAAGAAGCCATCACTGCTAAGCAAGTCATCATCGCCACAGGTTCTAACGCCCGTGCGTTGCCTGGGACACCGTTTGATGAAGTCAATGTGTTGTCTAACGATGGTGCGTTGCGCGTGGGCGCTGTGCCAAAGAAATTGGCTTTGATTGGTTCGGGCGTGATCGGTTTGGAGATGGGCTCTGTGTGGCGTCGTCTCGGCGCTGACGTGACCATCCTCGAAGGCCTGCCAACATTCTTGGGCGCTGTGGACGAGCAAATCGCCAAAGAAGCCAAGAAAGCGTTTGACAAGCAAGGCTTGAAGATTGAACTCGGCGTGAAAGTCGGCGAGATCGTCAATGGCAAGAAGGGCGTCACCGTCAACTACACCAACGCCAAAGGCGAAGCCATTGTGTTGGACGCTGACAAGCTCATCGTGTCCATCGGTCGTGTGCCCAACACGATTGGTTTGAACGCCGAAGCCATTGGCTTGCAGCTCGACGAGCGCGGCGCCATCGTGGTGGACGGCGATTGTAAAACCAACGTCCCCGGCGTGTGGGCGGTGGGCGACGTGGTGCGTGGCCCTATGCTTGCGCACAAAGCCGAAGAAGAGGGCGTAGCTGTGGCCGAGCGCATCGCTGGCCAACACGGTCACGTCAACTTCAATACCATCCCTTGGGTTATTTACACCAGCCCCGAAATCGCTTGGGTGGGCCGCACTGAGCAGCAGCTCAAGGCCGATGGCGTGGCGTACAAGGCCGGCACATTCCCGTTCCTCGCGAACGGCCGTGCGCGCGCGTTGGGCGACACCACCGGTATGGTGAAGTTCTTGGCCAATGCCGCGACCGACGAAATCTTGGGTGTGCACATGGTGGGCCCCCAGGTGTCTGAGTTGATCTCTGAAGCCGTGGTGGCGATGGAATTCAAAGCCTCTGCCGAAGACATCGCCCGCATTTGCCATGCTCACCCCTCGTTGAGCGAAGCGACCAAAGAAGCGGCCTTGGCCGTGGACAAACGCACGTTGAACTTTTAATTAATTTCGACCGCTTTGCGTCTAAAAAGCCCGCTGGCAGCAGCGGGCTTTTTTCATGGGCAAGGCACAATAGGGGCCTATGTCAGTCCATCACCCTGTTCACCAAAACTACCTCAAAGAACTCGAGATTCGAGGCTTTCAAAGTGACCCTGCACAGCTGCGTGCCATTGAGGCTTTAGAGCGTTGTGCCGCTGAATGGGCTGCGTACAAAGAGAAGCGTTCGAACTCGTTGAAAAAACTGGTGAACCGTCCGGCCATTCCGCGCGGCGTGTACATGTATGGCGGGGTGGGGCGTGGCAAAAGCTTTTTGATGGATTGCTTTTTTGAAGCGGTGCCCATCAAGCGCAAAACACGTTTGCACTTTCATGAGTTCATGCGCGAGGTGCACCGTGAGTTGCGCGAATTGCAGGGCACGGTGAACCCGTTGGATGTGTTGGGCAAACAAATGTCCAAGCGTTACAAGCTAATTTGCTTTGACGAATTCCATGTGGCCGACATCACCGACGCCATGATTTTGCACCGCTTGCTCGATGCCTTGTTTGACAACGGTGTGGGGTTTGTGACCACCTCCAATTTCAAGCCCGACGACTTGTATCCGGGCGGCATGCACCGCGACCGCATCATGCCGGCGATTGCTTTGCTCAACAAAGAGCTGGAAATCATCAACGTCGACAACGGCACCGATTACCGCCGTCGCACGTTAGAGCAAGTGGAACTGTATTTGCGTCCGTTGGGAGAGAAGGCCGATGCCGCCATGACCGATGCCTTCAACCGGTTGGCGGAGTGTCAAGACGAAGACCCGGTGTTGCATATCGAAGCGCGTGAAATCAAAGCGCGCCGCCGAGCGGGGGGCGTGGTGTGGTTTGACTTCAAAGACTTGTGTGGGGGTCCGCGTTCGCAAAACGATTACTTAGAAATTGCCAGTCAGTTTCACACCGTGTTGCTCAGTGATGTGCCGCACATGCCAGTCAACAAAGCGGCAGAAGCGCGTCGCTTCACTTGGTTGGTGGACGTGTTATATGACCGTCGTGTGAAGCTGATGTTGTCAGCCTCTGTACCACCTGAGGAGTTGTACACCGAGGGGCCGATGGCGCATGAGTTTCCACGCACGGTGTCGCGTTTGAACGAAATGCAATCGGCTGAGTTCTTGGCATTGGAGCGTCGTACCGTGGATACGGGGTTGACATGAAAAAAACGATTCTTTTCTTCATCTGCACGGCTTGTGTTTGGACGGCTTCTTACTCGCAAACGCAAGTGCCTGCGAGTGCGCCAAGCTTAGAAGCGCGTCAAGCCGAAGGTCAGCGCTTGTCTGCACTCAGGCAAAAGCTGGAAGATACCTACCAACAAGAGCTCAAGGCTTGCTATCAAAATTTTGATGTGACCAGTTGTCGTATTGAGGCGCGCGAGCGACGTATCCAAGCCAATGCGGCTTTGCGCAAGGAAGAGCTGCGTTACAACGCAACTGAGCGCCGCATCCAAGCAGCAGAGGCTGTGCAGCGTACAGAAGATAAAACCAGCGAAGCCAAAGTCAAAGAAGCACAAGCCAATCGCGCGCAGGCCATTCAAGCGAGCAAAGACCGTGCAGATGCCAACGCACAAAAGCAAATCGAGCATGAGCTGCAAGGCACCAAACGCGGTGAGTACGAGCAAAAGCAACGTGAAGCGGCACAGCACCGTGCCGATGTAGAAAAGAAATTGCGCGAGCGCACCAAAGAACCCGCAGCGCCGCTGCCAGTGCCTGGCCGATGACACATCCCTTGCGCGACATGGTGCAAGAAGCCTTTGCACCGCTCGGTGTGTTGGCGCGCGCCACTGACCATTTCAACCCGCGCCAAGGTCAAACTGACATGGCGCTCGCTGTGGCAGATGTGGTGGCACACGGTGGCAGTTTGGTGGTCGAGGCCGGCACAGGTGTGGGTAAAACCTTTGCCTATTTGGTGCCTGCGTTGCTGAGTGGTGAACGCGTGTTGCTCTCCACAGCGACCAAAGCTTTGCAAGACCAACTCTTTGCACGTGATTTGCCGCGTTTGGTGCAAGCCCTCAACTTGCCGATTCGCTTGGCTTTGCTCAAAGGGCGCTCCAGCTACCTGTGCACGCATCGCATGGAAATGGCGCGACGCGATACCCAAATTCCAGACCGCCACACCGTGCATTTGTTGTCGCGTGTGGAGACATGGTCACTCAGCACGCGCACGGGAGACTTGGCCGAGTTGCCCGGTTTGGATGAGCGTTCACCTTTGATTCCGCTGATCACGTCCAACCGTGAAAACTGCTTGGGCTCGCAATGCCCCAAGTTCAAAACATGTCACGTCAATGCTGCTCGGCGTGAGGCGCTGGGTGCAGACGTGGTGGTTATCAACCACCATTTGTTTTTTGCCGACATGGCCGTGCGCGAAACGGGCATGGCCGAGTTGCTGCCCAGTGTGCGCGTGGTGATTTTTGACGAGGCGCATCAGCTCAACGAAGTGGGTGTGAATTTTTTAGGTCACCAATTGGGTACGGCACAGTTGCTCGATGTGACGCGCGACATCTTGGCCACTGGATTGCAATTGGCCCGAGGTTTGGCCGATTGGCAAGGCGTGTGCTCAGGCTTAGAGCGCGCTGCACGAGAGCTGCGCTTGATGGGGGGCAAACGCATGGGCGCGGTCAAGTTGCGCTGGACCGATGAAGCACCTGAGAGCATTCACCTTGGTGCGTGGGAGCAATCGCTGCAAGATGTGGGCGCTGCTTGTGTGCAAGCTTTGCAGGCGCTCGATACGGTGAGTGAGATTGCTCCCGATTTCATGCGCTTGCACGACCGTGTGGCTGAAGTGGCCAAACGTGTCGATGCTTTCTTGAATCCGTGTGCCCCCGATGCCGTGCGTTGGGTGGACGTGAGCGCATCGCAAATGCGTTTGATGGAAGCGCCCTTGGACATTGCCGAAACTGTGCGTGAACGTTTGATGAAGCAGTCAGCCGCCATGGCCGAGGATGGCGCTGCCCCCGATGCCGAAGCTTCCCCGTTCGACAGCGCGTTTCCCATGCGCCCCGCAGAAGACACACGTCCACGCAGCTGGGTGTTCACCTCGGCCACTTTGGGGGACGACCCACGCCTGCGTTGGTTCACCGAGCCTTGTGGCTTAGAGTCCGCCACAGTCTTGCGCGTGAGCAGTCCGTTTGATTACCCTGCGCAAGCTTCGCTTTATGTGCCACGCGACATCGTGCGACCCAATGACCCAGCGCACAGCGCTCAAGTGGCGGCCATCGCCAGCGATGCTGTGCGTCGCTTGGGTGGTCGCACCTTGGTGCTCACCACCACCTTGCGTGCCTTGCGTGCGATTGGCGATGTGATGAAACAACAGCTCGAAGGCTCTGGCATCGAGGTGTTGGTGCAAGGAGAATGGCCCAAGCGCCACTTGATGGAACGCTTTCGCGAAGGTGCGACAGTGGGTGAGGGTGGTTGCGTGTTGGTGGCGTCGGCCACTTTCTGGGAAGGCTTTGATGTGCCGGGTGATGCACTGCAGTTGGTCATCATCGACAAGTTGCCGTTTCCCCCGCCGAACGACCCCTTGGTCGAGGCTCGTAGCAAACGTTTGGAATCACAAGGCCGTAGCCCGTTCAACGACTACTTCGTGCCAGAGGCGGTGGTGGCTCTGAAGCAGGGCGCCGGGCGATTGATTCGTACCGAGTCTGACCAAGGGGTCTTGGTGCTGTGTGACAACCGTTTGGTCACCACAGGCTATGGCCGTCGTTTGATGGCGGCTTTGCCGCCCATGCATCAGTTACAAACGACCGAGGCTTTGGCTCAGTCGTTGGATGCGCTGAATCTAGACTTTATTTCCAGAACTTCCACCACGACTTTTTAGTCGCTGCACGTTCTGGGTACAAGAACGCGGTGTTGGGATAGGTGCTCTCCAATACGCGTTTGGTGTCGTCGCGCAACTGGGTCAGGCCTAGCTTGTCGTAGGACTGCACCATGATGAACAAGGCTTCTTCCACGGCTGGCACATCGCGGAACTCTTGCACCGTGGTTTGTGCGCGGTTGATGGCCGCCACATAGGCTCCACGTTGGTAGTAAAAGCGCGCCACGTGCACGTCTGAGCGTGCCAATGAGTTCTTAATGAACGCCATGCGCAAGCGCGCATCTTCTGAGTATTTTGAGCTGGGAAATCGATTCACCAATTCGCGGAAGGCTTCAAACGATTCTTTGGCTTGCTTGGGGTCGCGTTCGGCCAAATCTTGTTCTGCGACCGATGACATGAGTCCCAAGTTATCGTTGAAGTTGACCAAGCCTTTGAGGTACAGCGCGTAGTCCAGCGCAGGGCTGGCAGGGTGTAGTTTGATGAAACGGTCCAGCGTGGCCACCGCTTGCACGGGCTCATTGGTTTTGTACTGTGCCCATGCTTTGTCCAGTTGAGCTTGTTGCGCCAAAGGCGTGCCGGCAGCACGACCTTCGAGCTTTTCATACATGCCAATGGCTTTGTCGTAACCACCTGCTGCCATTTCGTCTTTGGCTTCGTTGTAGAGCTTGTCGTTGCTCCAGTCTTTGGTGGGGTCGTAGTTGCTGTCGGCACATCCTGTGAAAAGAATGGCCGTAGACAGGCCGATGGCCATCCACACAGTCGATAATTTGAGTCGTAACACCACAGGTCAACCTCTTGAAGCAAAGTAAATCCATTCTATCGGCTCAGCCACCATCTCTCGCGCCCACTCAGGAGGATGTTTTGCTGGACGAACATGTCGACCTGATTGACGGTCCTGAGGTGGAAACCCGCGAACTCTCGATTCCTACCGATTTGCACGGCGAGCGTTTGGACCGCGCCTTGGCCGTGTTGCTGCCCGAGTTCTCACGCAGCTATTCGCAACAGTTGCTCAGCGAAGGCTGTGTGAGCTGTGTGCTGCCTGCACCGCGTGTGATGACCAAGGCCTCGGCCAAAGTACGCATGGGTGAGCGTTACCAGCTCACTTTGAAGCCCACACCGCAAAGCCAAGCCTTCAAACCCGAAGACATCCCGCTGAATGTGATTTACGAGGATGAGGACCTGCGCGTGCTGTTCAAACCCGCAGGTTTGGTGGTGCATCCCGCGCCGGGCAACTGGAGCGGCACCTTGCTCAATGGCTTGCTGGCCATGGACCCACAAGCGGTGATGCTGCCGCGCGCGGGTATCGTGCACCGCTTAGACAAAGACACCAGTGGTTTGATGATCGTGGCCCGCACACGCCGAGCCATGGACGCCTTGGTGGCCATGATTGCCGAGCGTCATGTGCATCGCGAATACTTGGCAGTGGCCTACCGCAAGTGGGTGGGCACCCCCGTGCGCGATGTTGTGGCAGCGATTGGTCGAGACTACAAAAACCGCCTGCGTATGGCGGTGGTTGACCTTGAGCGTTTGCCTGGCAAAGAAGCCCACACCACGTTTGAGTGCTTGAGCAGTCAAGAAGACGCGTGCTTGGTGCAATGCACCTTGCACACAGGTCGCACACATCAAATTCGTGTGCACATGGCGCATTTCGGGCACCCGTTGGTGGGCGATTCGCTCTATGCGGGGCCGATGACGCTGGGTATTGACCGTCAAGCCTTGCATGCGTTCCGCTTGAGTTTTGACCATCCCATCACAGGTAAGGCGCTCAAGTTTGAAGCGCCGCTGCCGGACGATATGGTCAATTTATTAGCTGGTTTGGGTCTCAAACGCCCTGAATCCGCCTAAAGCCGGCCTCCGTTACAATATGGGCTCACGCTTGTGAAAGCGGTGGGCCCTTTGGCTCTGACTTCGGTAGTGCTTCGCATTGCCCTTACCAGCCTCGAGATGAATTTTCGTAGGCCATTTCCTCGACCCTTGACCCGGAACTCTCACGATGAACACCGTGGATGCCAAGCGCGTACTTGAGACCGCCCTGATTTGTTCGCACCAACCGATTCAGATTCGCGATTTGCGCGTGCTGTTCTCTGACGCCTTGGGCGCAGACACCATTCGTACCTTGCTCGAAGAGCTGCAACTCGATTGGGCTCAGCGTGGCGTCGAGCTGGTGCAAGTGGCCACGGGTTGGCGTTTTCAAAGTCGCCCAGAAATGCGCGAGTATTTGGACCGCTTAAACCCCGAGAAGCCACCTAAATACTCACGCGCTGTGATGGAAACCTTGGCCATCATTGCCTACCGTCAGCCCGTAACCCGTGGTGATATGGAAGACATCCGTGGCGTGACGGTGAACTCGCTGGTCATCAAACAACTCGAAGACCGTGGCTGGGTCGAAGTGATTGGCCACCGCGAAACCGTGGGCCGTCCTTCTTTGTACGCCACCACACGCCAGTTCTTGGACGATTTGGGTTTAGCCTCGCTCGACCAATTGCCCGTGTTTGACAGCGCCCAAGCGCAAGCCAATGCCTTTGCACGTCTGGGTGAAGAAGACCCGTCTTTGCAACTGGATATGGCCCTCGAATCTACTGAAACGGCCGAAATCACCACGCCAGCCGAAGGCGATGTGGA
>Ga0228703_1002048_pt1 | contig 11647 bp, 10 predicted proteins | sample McNCre217_Aug_MG_3_FD_178020 | JGI IMG/M metagenome (GOLD analysis project Ga0228703, IMG submission 178020) | Freshwater microbial communities from McNutts Creek, Athens, Georgia, United States - 29-17_Aug_MG | ecosystem: Environmental > Aquatic > Freshwater > Creek | place: USA: Georgia... | reverse complement strand
AATCAGGTCTTGCCACGCGGCCAGATGTGGGGCAAGGTCGCCGCCCATGGGTGACCACGACGCGCGCATCTCGAGCTCGGCATGCGCATCCTGATGCGCCAGGGCCCCATAGCCGGTCGACAAAATGCGTGTGGATGTGCCCGCCTCGGCCGTGTAGTCGGCGTGGCGAGTTCGCAGCGCTGTCGTTAGCCAATCCCAGAGCAAGTCTGCACTCGCGGGCTCTTGGCCGATGTGGCTTTCGAGTGGGGATTTCGCAAAGCAGACAACGCGAAAACGCCCGACCCAGTTTTCTTGCGGTTCGTCGTCCCAAAGAAACACGATTCGACCTACGCCGGCGTCACCTGCGCCCGGCCCTGCATTCTCTACGTGCGCGGCGAATGCGATTGCGTGGCGGGCAAGGCTCGCTGGCGCCGGAATCTGCTCAACATGTAGCTCGGGTCTAACCGTCACAGAGTGCAGGCTTCTGACGGCAAGCGCGAATTCAGGCGCAACCGGACCCTCGAGATTTACTTCAAACATTGCTCTCGAGCCTATGCGCCAAAGCAATTTGCGTCGGGCTGCCACGCCGCACTGGGGCGCAGTGGCGGTTTATGCGGTCTCGAGGCGAAGGTATGCGTTCGAGCCTTCGATGACGATCTGTCGTGTGGCAAGCAGGCCGCACTCGAGTCTCTGTGCCAGCTCGCGCACGCGTGCAGCGCAGAGAGTTTGGATATCCTCGGCTTCGAGCGTTGTCGGCAGGCCCGTTACCGTGAGCAAGATTTGCCAGTCTCGCCGCGATTGCAGCAGCGCCCTTGCCAGTGTGGGTCCCGACTCGAGCAAAACATGCTGCCTCGCGGCCATTGCGGCGCCCGACTGCTCCTCATTGAGACGCAATAATGCGCCCGGCAGCAACTCGTCATCAGTTAGTTCGGTGTGTGTGTCGCTTACGCTTCGGTCGATAATCAGAATCGGAGCGAAGCGCGAAGGCCTGTAGCGCTCGACATCGGCGGTGCGTGAGCTCGTGACGATCAGGTCGGCCTGTGATCTGGCCGCCAATAGGAATTTGCGGTCGGCTGGGTTAGTGACACTATCGCTTGTGTCTAGCCAGGCATCATCGATGGCGCCCTGGGCCGAAACGACCTGAATCCAGGTGATGCCGGCTTTCAGCACGAACAACCGCGCTAGCCGTTCGCGTTCGCCGGCAGATTTGCCCGCCGACATCAGGCCTTTTCAGCGACCTGGCGCTTGATGCGGCGAAGCATGCCGGTCATGCCACGAAGGCGAAGAGCCGAGACGGCCTCGCGAAGGCCGAGCTTGCTAGGAAAGTCGTCGTCGAAGGCGAGGACCTCGGCCACGGGTCTTGCGTCGAGCATCGAATGCAAGATGCTTGCGAAGCCGCGTGTGGTCGGCGCCTCTGGCGGGGCCGTCAGAAACAGGTGAACGACTCCCTCGACAACCTCAACAAAGAGGTACACGGGGCTCTGGCACTCTTCTACGCGTTCCAAAAGGTCTGGGTGGTCGGCGTATCGTGCCGGAAGTGCGGGCAGGTTCTCTGAAAACTCGAGCAAAAGTTGCAGGCGATCCTTGATTGGGATCGCGTTGAAATCCTCGGCTAGTTCGAGTGCATCTTGCATTAGTTACGCAGCTTTAGGCGCCGAGCCAGGCTCAGTTCCGCGCACAATCGGCACGCCAACCAGGCTGCCCCACTCGGTCCAGCTGCCGTCATAGTTGCGCACGTTCTTGAAACCAAGCAGGTAGGTGAGCACAAACCAGGTGTGGCTCGAGCGCTCACCAATGCGGCAGTATGCAACGACATTGTCATCGGCCTTCAAGCCAGCCTCGTCGAGGTAAATCGCCTCGAGCTCGGCGCGGTTTCGGAACACACCATTCTCGCCGGCGGCTCGTGCCCATGGCACCGAGACTGCTGAAGGGATGTGCCCAGCGCGAAGCGCGCCCTCTTCTGGATATGCAGGCATGTGAGTGCGCTCGCCCGAGTATTCCTCAGGTGAACGCACGTCGACGAGTGGTTGGCCGAGGTGGGCAATCACGTCGTCGCGATATGCGCGCAGGGTCTTGTCGTCGCGCTCGATTACCGGGTAGTCGACAGGCACAACAGGGTTCTCGTCTCGAGTGAACGGGCGCCCCTCGGCGATCCAGTTGTCGCGACCACCGTCGAGCAAGCGCACGTCTGCGTGGCCGAACAACTTGAAGACCCAGAGTGCGTAAGCCGACCACCAGTTTGACTTATCGCCATAGATCACAACGGTGGTGTCGCGCGAAATTCCCTTTGCACCGAGCAACTTGGCGAAGTCTTCGCCGTCGAGATAATCGCGCATGACTGGCTGGTTCAGCTCGGTGTGCCAGTCGATCATGACCGAGCCAGGAATGTGGCCGGTCGAATAGAGAAGAACGTCTTCGTCGCTTTCAACCACGACGAGACCAGGAGTGCCCAGGTGCTCCTCGAGCCACTGTGCCGAGACGAGCATCTGAGGGTTCGCATACTCGGCGAATTTGGCGTTGTCATCGAAAGGGACAGACATGATGCTCCTGTTGTTTAGTTGCCTAGGATTACTAAGACAAGGTTAAAGGCAGTGGGGTTTCCGCGCCAGCGAAAGGTAACAATTGGCAACGAGTCGGCCCATTAGGTCTTTGGCAAGCACGATTCCGAACGTGACGACCGAGCAGTTGCTGTCGCACCTCGTGCCACCCCGCGAGTTCCAGAAGGCCCGTTTTGAAAATTACTTGCCAGATCAGCGCTTTCAAAGTCAGGCAGACGCGGTCGCGGCCGGTCGTGCGTTCCTTGGAATCAAGTCCAGCTTGGGATTGAAGGGGCTGTTCGCCAAGCGCGAGGAGCAAAAGGCGGGTATTTACCTCGATGGCGGCTTTGGTGTTGGCAAGACCCATCTGCTTGCATCGATTTGGCATGCCGCGCACGGTCGAAAGGCATTCGGCAGCTTTCTTGCCTACACGGGCTTGATTGGCGTCTTGGGCTTTGCCAATGCGGTCACCGAATTCTCAAAGTATGACCTGATCTGCATCGACGAGTTCGAGCTCGACGATCCAGGCGACACCATGATGATGTCTCGGCTGCTCACCGAACTCGATGCAAAGGGCGTCAGGTTCGCGACCACGTCGAACACGCCACCGAATGCGCTGGGCCAGGGTCGTTTCGCGGCATCCGATTTCGCCCGCGAAATCTCGGCTATGGCCAACAAGTTTCAAATGGTGAGCGTCGACGGTGAGGATTACCGTCATCGTCCGACCGACGCGCATGTAGCCAGCCACTCTGACGAGTACTTGGGGCAGTGGCTAGCCGAAACCCCTGCCGGCGAGACTGCATACGATGACTCATTCGACCCGCTGCTGCAGCACCTCGCTACGGTTCATCAGAGCAAGTATGCGAACCTGGTCGAGAACGTCGATCGCCTAGCCATTCACGGTGTGCGCCAGCTGACCGATCAAGTTGAAGCCTTGCGTTTTGTTGCCCTGGTTGACCGACTCTATGAACGGCAAACCGTTATCCGCGCCTCTGGAGTGGCGCTAACCGACTGTTTCTCGAGTGACATGCTCGCTGGCGGTTACCGCAAGAAATATCTGCGTGCCGTGAGTCGCCTGGGTGCGATGAGCCAGTAGCACTTTTTACAAACACGAAACATTTCGGGTTCAGTCCCGAAACTTTCCTCTCCGAAAATTTATGCGTGGCTGGAACTGCCGGCCCTATTTGTTTTCTTAGAGAGAGGTAAACAAATGTTTGATCAAGGCAACACCGCCTTCGTGCTAATCTCGGCGGCCCTGGTGCTGTTGATGACCCCGGGCCTGGCGTTTTTCTATGGCGGCATGGTCAAGGCCAAAAGTGTCGTAAGCATGATGATGCTGAGCTTCGGTTCGCTCGGCCTGATTGCTGTTCTATGGGTGATTTATGGCTACGCCATCGCGTTTGCCAATGGTGGCACTCCTGGCTTCGTCGGCATCGATGGAGTGTTCGGTATCGACCTAAACGCCATCGGGCTTCACGAGCAGGTTCAGTCGTCACTCGACGCAACCACTAAGGCTGGCTTCCCGCAGCTTGCGTTCGTTTCGTTCCAGGCAACATTCGCCATCATCACCGTTGCCCTGATCTCGGGAGCGATTGCCGACCGAGCCAAGTTTGGTGCCTGGATGGTGTTTGCCGGTCTATGGGCCACGCTCGTCTATTTCCCGGTTGCCAACTGGGTCTTCAACTTCACGCTCGCCGACGGCAAGGTCGTCGATGGCGGTTGGATCGTTCACGACCTTGGCGTGATCGACTTCGCGGGTGGCACCGCTGTGCACATCAACGCGGGCGCTGCCGGCCTTGCTCTGGCGCTGATTCTTGGCAAGCGCTTCGGTTTCTCGAAGGGCATTGCGCAGCCTCACAACGTGCCGCTGACGCTGCTGGGTGTCGCGCTGCTGTGGTTCGGTTGGTTCGGCTTCAACGCCGGCTCAGAGTTGGCTGCCGACGGCCTTGCCTCGCTCGCCTTCATCAACACGATTGCGGCACCTGCAGCGGCAATGCTCGGCTGGATCTCGATCGAAAAGTTCAAGCACGGCAAGGCAACGTCGATCGGTGCCGGCTCTGGCGCAATCGCGGGCCTCGTCGCAATCACCCCGGCCTGTGCCTCGCTCGACCCAATTTGGGCTTTGGTTCTTGGCCTGGTTGCCGGCGCTCTCTGCGCGTTGGCCATCGACCTCAAGTATTCGCTTGGTTTCGATGACTCGCTCGACGTCGTCGGCATCCACCTGGTTGGCGGCATCGTCGGAACCCTTTGGATCGGCATTTTCGGCAACGGCGTTGGTGCAGCATTCGGCTATGGCTTCCACCAGCTCGGTGCTCAGGCACTCGGGGCCGCGGCAGTGCTGGTCTACAGCTTCGTTATGGCTCTGGTGATCGGCTTCATCGTCGAGAAGACTCTGGGCTTCCGTGTGCGTGCCGAAGACGAGATTGCCGGCATCGACACCGTCGTACACGGTGAAGAGGCATATGCGTTCGGCTCAGACCGAGGCTAGCTACAAAGAAGTAGCGGGCTGGGAGGAACCCAAGTGGTTCCTCCCATTCCGCACGTTTAGAAAGCAGACCAATAAGTGAATGACAACCAGACGATGTTTCTGATCATCTGCTCGGCCATGGTGCTCTTTATGACTCCGGGCCTTGCCTTCTTCTATGGCGGTCTGGTTCGGGCCTCGAGCGTCGTGTCGATGATGATGATGAGCTTCGGCTCGCTCGCCTTGGTCGGCACCATGTGGATGGTGTTTGGCTATGCAATTTCGTTCGCCAACGCCAGCGACTCGAGCTTCGTCGGGATCGACGGCGTTTTTGGCATCAACCTCGACGACCTGTTCCTCAATAGCCACGCGCATGCGGCCATTGCCCACAACGACGGAGCTGGTTTGGCCTTCGCAGGCTTCCAGGGCACCTTCGCAATCATCACGGTGGCTTTGATCTCGGGTGCAATTGCCGACCGCGTGAAGTTCGGTGCATGGATGATCTTTGCGGCCGTTTGGGCCGTCCTCGTTTACTTTCCGGTTGCCGGCTGGATCTTCAACTTCACCACCACAAATGGCGAAGTTACCGATGGTGGTTGGCTCGTCTACAACTTCAGGGTGCTCGATTTTGCCGGCGGCACAGTCGTAGAGATCGCCAGCGGCGCCTCAGCGTTGGCGTTGGCTCTAGTGGTTGGCAAGCGCTTCGGATTCACCAAGGGCATGCATGCGCCACACAACGTACCGCTGGTGCTGATTGGCGTCGGAATCCTTTGGTTCGGCTGGTTCGGCTTCAACGCTGGTTCTGAGCTGCTTGCCGATGGCACCGCAGCCCTTGCATTCGTCAACACCCTAGCCGCCGGTGTTGGTGGCCTAATTTCATGGGTTGCCTACGAGCGTTTGTTCCATGGCAAGGCAACTTCCATCGGTGCCGGATCGGGTGCCGTTGCGGGACTTGTCGCCATTACCCCATCCTGCGCATACCTCGACCCGATTTGGGCACTGGTGCTCGGCATTGCCGTCGGTGTTATTTGCGCTTTGGCAATCGAACTGAAATACCTTCTCGGCTTTGACGACTCGCTTGATGTCGTCGGCATTCACCTAGTCGGCGGCATCGTCGGCACGCTCTGGATTGGCCTGTTGGGTCACGACCTAACCGGTCGCGTTGTGGGTTTGTTCCTGGGCGGCGGATTCGACCAGCTATGGCGTCAGGCCTTCGCTGTGTTGGTAATCGGTGGCTACTCGTTCGCGATTAGTTTCGGCGTTGGCAAGCTGCTACAGAAGACGATCGGCATGCGCGTGCGCAGCACCGACGAAATTGCCGGAATCGACTCCGTCATGCACGGCGAGTCGGCCTATTCGGCAGCAGATCCTCGTTGGAGCTGGCGCGGCTAAAAGTTGCTCGGCATGGCACCGCGCCACAGAGCTAGCCCAATCACGATGATCGCCGCCAGATAGCCGGTGATCACTCGTACTCGCTTCCGTGTCGAATACTCGCGCCAGTGATCTTTAAGGTTGCTCCCTAACCAGAAGATCGGCACTAGCAGCGCAGCGGCGAACATGACGAACAACAACACTGCCCACAAATAGGCGAGAGCGGTCTCGCCAAAAGATGCCGTGCCAAATGTCGAATTGCCCATAGCAAACGAGTCTATGACGAGCCCTCGAGGGTCTCAGACGGCAAGCCACGACACGCCAGGCGGCTCAGTTTGCAAAGCGTCTGAGCATCCCGTATAGTTGTCAAGTCTTCGAAAGAAGACAACGCGGATGTGGCTCAGTTGGTAGAGCATCACCTTGCCAAGGTGAGGGTCGCGAGTTCGAATCTCGTCATCCGCTCGGATAGGCATAAAGCCTTTGCCCAGCACGGTGGAGTGGCTGAGCGGCCCAAAGCAGCAGCCTGCAAAGCTGTACAATCACGGGTTCAAATCCCGTCTCCACCTCCAAGAAACCTCAAAACCTCGGTATTGAGTGCACGGTCGATTGGCGCAGCGGTAGCGCACTTCCTTGACATGGAAGGGGTCACTGGTTCGATCCCAGTATCGACCACCAGATTCAAAAACCCTCGGGAAACCGAGGGTTTTCTCGTTTAACGCCGCCGCGGGTCGCCAAAGCAAAATCGGCCCACCACGAGGGCGGACCGATCAGCGTCGAATTTAGGTGAACTAGGCCTTGAGACCCAAGGTCTTTGCGGTTGCCGCGAGTGACTTCGCGGCTGCCTTAGCATCTGCATTCAGCTGTGTTCCGTAGCTAGGAATCAGTTTGCGGAGCTTTGGCTCCCATCCCGCGAATTCTGCTGGGTAGGCCTTTTTCAAAACCTCGATCATGATGTAGACCGCGGTCGAGGCACCCGGTGAGGCCCCAAGGAGGCCCGCAATCGAGCCGTCGGCGGCCGATACGACCTCAGTGCCAAACTGAAGCACTCCGCCCTTTTTGGGGTCCTTTTTGATCACCTGTGCGCGCTGGCCCGCCTGAATTGGCTCCCAGTCGGCTGGGTCGGCATTTGGCACGAATTCTCGCAGCGACTCAAACTTGGTCGCGGTGGACTTCGAAATCTCGGTGAGCAAGTAATTTATAAGCCCAACGTTTTGAACGGCGACGGCCAGATATGGAATCAGGTTGCCAAGGCGAACCGAAAGTGGCAGGTCGAGAATCGAACCCTGCTTCAAAAACTTTGGATTTAGCCCCGCATAAGGGCCAAATAGCAGCGTCTTCTCGCCGTCGACAACTCGTGTGTCCAGGTGCGGGACCGACATTGGGGGAGCACCCACCGCAGCCTGGCTGTATACCTTGGCCTCGTGTGCGGCCACGACCTTAGGGTTCGAGGTCTTGAGGAACTCGCCAGACACCGGGAAGGTTCCATAGCCCTTCGCCTCCTTGATGCCCGATCGCTGCAACATCTTGAGTGCCCAGCCACCTGCCCCAACAAATACGAAGTCGGCTGTCACTCGTTCGACTGCCTCCGAGCGCAGGTCCTTAACCTTCAGTTGCCACTTGCCGGCACCGCGGCTGCGACGAACTCGGCGGACCTCAGCGCCAGTCTGAACCTCTACGCCTTCGCGCACGAGGTTGGCCACGAGCTGTCGGGTTACCGAGCCAAAGTCAACGTCGGTGCCCGAGTCGATCTTGGTTGCTGCGATTAGGTCATCCTTGTCGCGCCCCTGTGTGATCAGGGGAGTCCAGCCGGCAATTACCTTGTGGTCGGTCGAGAACTCGATCCCCGCGAAAAGCGGTTCACTCTTGAGCGCCTGATAGCGACGCTGCAGGTAATCGACATCCTTGGCGCCGCGCACAAATGTCATGTGTGGTGTCGAATTGATGAACGACGATGGCGCACCGAGGATGCCCTTTTCGACCAGGGTTGCCCAAAATTGGCGCGAAAGCTGAAACTGCTCGTTGATTGCGATGGCCTTTGCAGCGCTAGGCAGCGAGCCGTCCTTCGAATCGGGCATGTAGTTGAGCTCGCAGAGTGCCGCGTGACCCGTGCCGGCATTGTTCCAAGGATTCGAACTCTCGAGGGCAACGTCGCCGAGGCGCTCATAGAGTTTGATCGAAAGCCCGGGCTTGAGCTGCTTGAGCAGCGTGCCGAGGGTGGCGCTCATGATTCCGCCACCGATGAGAACTACGTCGTAATGCTTGATTTCAGACACGCTTATCAGTCTAACTTTTTCGTTACCAAACGAAGCGTAGGCACCCGCAGCACGCGAACTAAAGTGTCAGGCAGGCGACGGGCAGTTGCTTAGGCTAGCCGCCGATTGACTGGCCAACGAGGGCGCCAATGCCATAGGTGATGGCCATGGTCAGGAGGCTCACGAAGACGTTGCGAATCACGGCACGAAGTGGGCGCGAACCGCCGATACGCGAAGCTACGAAGCCGGTTAGAGCGAGCGATGCCGCAACGGCGACTATGGTTGCCGGAATGCGAGCCCCTGGCCATGGCATTGCGGTTGCGGTCAGTAGCGGCAATGCCGAACCGCAGGCAAAGGCCACGAACGACGACAACGCCGCCGCGGTCGGGCTAACGTGCTCGTCGTGGGCGATGCCGAGCTCGGCCTCGGCGTGTGCCTTTAGGGCATCCTTTTCGGTCAGCTCGGTGGCAACCTTCATTGCCAACTCGCCGCTCAGGCCCTTCTGCTCATAGAACCAGGCCAACTCGCGCAGTTCCATTTCCGGATTCTCTTCGAGTTCCTGCTTCTCTTTGGCAATCGCCGCGATTTCGCTGTCGCGCTGGGCGCTTACCGAGGTGTACTCACCACCGGCCATCGAGATCGAACCGGCCACCAATGCGGCAACACCGGCAACGAGAATGGCGGTCGAGTCTGAAGTCGCACCCGCCACACCAAAGATCAAGCCGGCGGTCGAGACGATACCGTCGTTGGCACCGAGCACACCGGCGCGCAGCCAGTTGAGCTTGTGCGCCATAGCTGACTTCTGGAATTCAACGCTCGTGATGAGCTGGTCGTCGATTGGGTCGATTTGGTTAGGCATAAGCAGAAAGATATACGGGCAAACGGGCAGCGTCTAGCAAGGGTTGCCTAAGCGCGCCGTGAAAGGCGCTCTACCGCGTCGCGGCTAAACTTGGCGTGTTCAAAACTTTGGAGTATTTGTGTCGCAAATCACTATTCAACTCGGCGGTGTGGCTACCGAAATCGAGGCAGGCCTCGATGGTTTCAAGCTTTTCGCCGACAAGAGCATCGTCGCGCTTCGCGTCGACGGCGAACTTCGAGACCTGGCCTATCGTCCACTAGCGGGCGAGAGCGTCGAGGGTGTTGCCATCACCGAACCGGATGGCCTCGCCATTTTGCGCCACTCCACCGCGCACGTTTTGGCGCAGGCGGTTCAGACCCTGCACCCGAACGCAAAGCTCGGCATTGGACCTGCGATCAAGGACGGCTTCTACTACGACTTCGATGTTGAAAACCCGTTCACTCCAGAAGACCTGCGTGCCATCGAAAAGCAGATGGACCGAATCGTACGCTCGAGCCAGCGTTTCATGCGTCGCGTGACCAACGAAGCCGATGCGGCAATCGAGCTTGCGAGCGAGCCGTACAAAATCGAACTCATCGGTCTGAAGTCGAGTGCGGCTGACCTGGGCGACGGCGCCGCAGAAGTTGGCGCTGGCGAACTCACCATCTACGACAACGTTGACCCTCAATCGGGAGAAACGATTTGGAAAGACCTTTGCCGTGGCCCGCACGTGCCAAGCACTCGCACCGTCGGCAACGCCTACTCTTTGACTCGCGTTGCTGCCGCATACTGGCGAGGCAACGAGAACAACAAGCAACTGCAGCGTATTTATGGCACCGCTTGGGCTAACAAGGACGACCTGAAGGCTCACCAGGAGCGACTCGAGGAGGCGGCTCGCCGCGATCACCGCAAGCTTGGTCAAGAACTCGACCTGTTCTCGTTCCCGGATGAGATCGGCTCGGGCCTTGCGGTCTTCCACCCAAAGGGCGGCGTGATGCGTCGTGTCATGGAGGACTACAGCCGCAAGCGCCACGAGGAGTCGGGCTACGAGTTCGTCTATTCGCCGCACATCACCAAGAGCAACCTGTTCGAGACCTCGGGCCACTTGGCTTGGTATGCGGATGGCATGTTCCCGCCGATGAAACTCGATCAAGAGATCGACGAACACGGGCACGTTACCAAGCAGGGCCAGGACTATTACCTGAAGCCAATGAACTGCCCGTTCCACATCCTCGTTTTCAAGTCGCAGTCGCGTTCATACCGCGAGCTGCCGATGCGCCTGTTCGAGTTCGGTTCGGTATACCGTTACGAGAAGTCGGGCGTGTTGCACGGCCTGACCCGCGTGCGCGGCATGACTCAAGACGACGCTCACCTGTTCGTGACTCCGGATCAAATGGAGTTTGAACTCACCAACGTTCTCAACTTCGTCCTTGGTCTGCTTCGCGACTACGGCCTGAACGACTTTTACCTTGAGCTCTCGACTAAGGAAGAGGGCAACCCTAAGTTCGTCGGTGCCGACGAGATCTGGCAGCGAGCAACAAGCACGCTGCAGAAGGTTGCGACCGATTCCGGTCTTGAGTTGGTGCCAGATCCGGGTGGCGCGGCCTTCTATGGTCCAAAGATTTCGGTACAGGCGCGCGACGCGATTGGTCGCACCTGGCAGATGTCTACCATCCAGCTCGACTTTAACCTTCCAGAGCGCTTTGACCTCGAGTACACGGCTCCTGATGGTTCGCGTCAGCGCCCGGTAATGATTCACCGTGCCCTCTTTGGTTCGGTCGAACGCTTCTTTGGCGTGCTCACTGAGCACTATGCCGGCCACTTTCCGCCATGGCTCGCGCCCGTTCAGGTTGTCGGTGTGCCGGTTGCCAACGAGTTCACTGACTATCTCGACTCGATCTCCGCTCAGTTGCGCGCAAAGGGCGTTCGCGTCAGCGTCGACGGCAGCGACGACCGCATGCAAAAGAAGATCCTCAACCACACCAAGGCCAAGGTTCCGTTCATGCTGATCGCCGGAGGTCAGGATCGCGACAACAACGCAGTTTCGTTCCGATTCCGCGATGGCAGCCAGGAGAACGGAATTCCGGTCGACGAGGCGATCGCGCGAATCCTCGAGGCCATCGAAACCAAGGCTCAGGTCTAAAGATGACATCGGTGCAGGGGTCCCACGAGTTGCCTGGCGTGCCAAACGCTTTTCAACACCTGT
>Ga0228703_1002043_pt1 | contig 11655 bp, 9 predicted proteins | sample McNCre217_Aug_MG_3_FD_178020 | JGI IMG/M metagenome (GOLD analysis project Ga0228703, IMG submission 178020) | Freshwater microbial communities from McNutts Creek, Athens, Georgia, United States - 29-17_Aug_MG | ecosystem: Environmental > Aquatic > Freshwater > Creek | place: USA: Georgia... | reverse complement strand
ATCCCAGCCAAACGAAAAACGGCCCCTTGAGGGTCGTTTTTCGTTTAATGTTGAGCCATGGAAAGTGTTGAAGAGTATTACGCTGCTCAGCCAGAAATCAACCGGGTAGCGCTAAAGCGGGTGCAGGGCATCATCGAAAAAACCCTTGGCGAATGCACCGTTTCTCTCTCGTATCAAATCATCGGTTTTCGTTACAAGAAGAAGTTTGTAACTCACATTTCGGGGTGGAAAGATCACCTGAGTTTTCACGGTTTTAGTGTGTCATTGGGCAACGAGTTGGTTGCCAAGTACCCCGAATACCTCAAGCTCAAGGGGCGCACTTTGCACTTCCAGCCGCAGCCAGAAATCCCTGAAGAAATGGTTCGCGAACTGGTTCAGGCTCGCGTAGCCGAAATCGGCCTATAGCTCGATACTCGACCCCGGCAGCAGGTATTCGAATTTGCCACCAATCGCTTCAACAGAACCTTGAATCCGCCCGTTGTTTAGTTGGTTGCCCTGCTCGCTGAGGTGAATGTTGTGGGTTGGGAAGACGGATTCCGGCTTTACCTCTGCGATGAAGTCCATGACGTCGCCGATTTTCAGCCAAGGTGCACTTGCTGGGCACGCTAGTACCCGAACGGGTCGATCTGGAGTGGTGTAACTATCGCCAGGGTAGTAAAGGGTGTTGTTAATCATCACGCCGCAGTTTTGAATCAGTGGGATACTGCGGTGAATCTCGATGTGCATCGAGCCGAAAAACTCGGCGGTGAAAGGGCCGAGTTCATAGAAATCACCGTGATGAACCGCTTTGGCCGCTCTTGGTTCTAAGCGCTTGACAACCTCCTGGGTACCGAGAATTAAAGCGTCCGGGTTGTCTTTCAAGATTCGATCAATCTGGTCTTGATGCACATGGTCGTCGTGGTTGTGGGTGATCACAATTCCAACCACATCTTTGAAGCCGTCCATAGGTCTCGTGTAAAAACCAGGGTCGACAATCAAAGTCTTGCCATCGAGCTCTAAAACCAGTGTGGCGTGTTCAAGTTTGGTGACCTTCATGGTTTCCATAATGCCAACCCTGAGTAGACTTTTCGACAGTTATGAAAAAGTCGTCGCGGATTTGGGCAGTGACATTCTTCTTGTCGTTGATGCCATCGAGTTACCTTGCGCTAGTTGCGTTGGGGTTAACCATTTCCCAGGGCGAACTTTTCGATTACATTGCAATCGCTGTGAGCGTGCTTTGCACAGTTCCAATTTGGGGTGCTGCCGTAGTTCGCACCAAACTTCGTAAACACCGTCAAGACCTGCTTTCCATCATCGCTTTGCTGGTCTCATTCGGCTACGCTCTAATCTCGCAAAATTTCTCCTATTTTTGGCAGTCCGCGGCCATCACCTCATTGCTTCTACTAGGTGGTTGGGTCCAAAATCTTCAGATTTCCAAAATTTCTAGGTCGGTCAAAGACCTCACAGTTCTCGTTCCTGCTAAGGCAGCGGTTATCGACGGTCTGGAAATTGAGCATGTTGAAACCACCCAACTTGAAATTGGGCAAGTCATTTTGGTGCGCCCTGGGAGCCGGATACCTGCCGATGGTTATGTTATTCAAGGGCAGTCGCTGGTTTCTCAAACCGAAATTACCGGAGAGACTAAACCGTTACTGAAAGTTCCAGGAGATTGGGTTCTTGCAGGCAGTGAAAACATTGCCGGGCGCAGCGACGACAACGGGCCACTCACCATTCGAGTCAGTGCTGTTGGCGACGACCTATTGATTCATGAGTTGCAAGCATCTGTGGATTCGGAAAAACTGGACGATGTTCGTTTCGGTAATTTTGCGAAATCAGCTAGCAGCGTGCTCACCCTAGTTACGGTTGCGGCTGGTTTCATTGCCGGTGGCGTTGCTTTGGTCTTGGGGCAGGGTATCGTGGCCGAAATCTCAATAACGGTTTCGGTATTGCTTGCCGGCCAAGTTGCCCTAATTGCCAATTCAGCGCTGTTGGCTGGTAAGGCCAGTTCGATTGCCGCCAAGAACCTCGGCGTTCTGGTTCGCGATCGTAAAGATTTTGAGGCTTTAGCCAAGATCAACCACGTTGTGCTCGGCAAGACCGGTATTTTGACCCGGGGCTATCAGCGGGTGGGTGCAATTCACTTGGCTCGAAACACATCCATCGGAAGTGAAGAAGAACTGTTGGCTTTGGCTGCAGCGGTGGAGATGGGGACCAGCCACGAACTTGGACACCTCATCATTCAAGAAGCCGCCAAACGAGGGTTGGAACTACCTCACCTTTCGGAAATGGCGCCAATTCCAGGCCTTGGAGTTTCCGGTAGATTCGACGGCTCGCTGATCCAGGTTGGTAATGCGGGGTTAGTAAATGTTTCTGGAATCAACCTAAATCCCTATGACCTGTTCCGGGTCTCAAACGCTTATCAAGAGGGTTCGACTGTCGTATTCGTGAGTGTCGACGAACTTCTGGTTGGTTATATCGAGTTTCCCGATGAGACTAGGGAAAATTCTCACATGGCAATCGTGGAACTGAGTGGAAAACATGCCATCACGATTCTTTCTGGTGATGCCACCGGAGTGGTAGAACGCTTGGCCAAATCGTTGGGGCTAAGCGATTTCGCTGCCGAAGTGCTCTCAACTCGAAAAGGGGATTGGATCAAGGAGAGGCGAGCCAGCGGATCTAAAATCCTGTACGTCGCCGACGGCCATTACGATGCAAGTGCGCTCGCCGAAGCCGATGTGGCATACGCCTTTAACGCTGGCCACTCGGTTCACCAGAGCACAGCCAACCTGGTTCAGGTATCGGGCGACCCGCTGGTGGTGCCTCGACTGATTGCCCTATCGAAGAAGACCCAACGACGTACCCGTCTTAACATAATCGCCGGCTTAGGTCTATCGCCGCTTCTGATGGTTGCGGGTTGCCTCGGGGTTCTGGCGCCGGTTATCGCTGCCGTTGGCTTAGCTTCTAATTGGTTCTTGTCTAGTCAGATCGTTCGGTTGTCGAAGTGACCATTTTCGGTGTAATTCTCAACCCAACGTCTGGCAAAGGTAAGGGGGCGGTTCTGGGGCCAAAATTTGTTGCTGAGCTTCAAGCGCTCGGGGTTGAGGTGCTCGACCTTACCGGCGAGAACTACGACGACGCCATGAAGCATGGCCGCAAGGCAATCGCCGAGGGTGCGATTGATGCTCTCGCTGTTGCGGGAGGTGATGGCATGGTTCACCTTGGAATTAACCTTTGCGCAGGAACCGGGGTTCCGCTGGCGATTATGCCCTGCGGAACAGGTAATGACGCAGCGATGACTCTTGGGATTCCAATCGATTTACCCATTGAGGCGGCGAGAATTGCGTTTGATGCTTTGAGTAGTCCGCGTAGCGTCGATTTGGGTTTGGGTGTTACCGAAACTCGACGCTTTTATTTTTTCAACTCGGCATCGGCCGGATTTGACGCAATAGTTAACCGTCGCGCAAATCGTTGGAAGTATCCCAAAGGGCCCGCTCGATACACCTTGGCAATGCTTTATGAACTTATGAGTTTCTCTTCGATCAAATACCGAGCTAAGGTCAACGGTCGTGAACGTGACATCGACGGCATGCTTTGTGCGGTTGCGAACGGACCAAGTTACGGTGGCGGTATGTTGGTGGCACCAAATGCCTCTGTTGATGATGGTCAGCTCGATCTGTTTGTTGTTCACAAGATTTCTAAAGGTGAGCTAATAAAGGTGTTCCCTAAAGTTTTCACCGGGGAGCACGTTAGTCATCCAGCAGTTGAAATTATTCGCTGCGAGTCGGTGACGCTGCTCAGCGAAGGCGTTCCCGTCTACGCTGATGGTGAGGCTGCGGGAGCGCTACCTATGACGGTTTCGGTAGTTCCTAAGTCTCTGAAAGTGTTGGCAAAGTCCAACTAATCTGTGGCATAATCGTAAGGTTGCACTGAACGGCCCCATCGTTTAGCGGCCTAGGACACCGCCCTCTCACGGCGGCAGCGCGGGTTCAAATCCCGCTGGGGTCACCATTCTCCTCTTCGACGCGAAAGCTCGGAGGGGAGTTTGTTCTTAACTGGCAGTGTCAAATTCACAAAAATTTAATAATCAATCTTGGTGTGTTGGTAAATTACCGTTTATTACGGCAATAGGCTGTAAGTACCAGCGGGAAACAACGGGTGTTACCCGCATATCAGGAGGAAAAACAGTGAACAAGATTTCACGCAACACCTTCAAGGGATTGGCTCTGGCCGCAGTTGCCACCCTTGCACTAACCGGCTGTGCACCAGCCAAGGTTGTACCATCGCTTGACTACAAGGCTTGTGCAGTTTCCGACGAGGGAAGCTGGAACGACAAGTCGTTCAACGAGTCTGTAATGGACGGCCTAAAGAAGTCGAAGGCTGAGCTAGGCGTTAAGGTTGCCGATGCAGAGTCGAACAGCGCAGAAGACTTCAAGCCAAACCTACAGGCCATGGTTGACGCCAAGTGTGACGTCATCTTCGCTGTTGGTTTCAACCTTGTTGCTCCAGTAAACGAAGCTGCCAAGGCAAACCCAACCATGAACTTCGTAACCATCGATGGATGGTCTGAAGGCAACGCAAACCTAAAGCCAGTTGGTTACGCTATGGAGCAGTCGAGCTACCTAGCTGGTTACCTAGCTGCTTCGTACTCAAAGACTCACGTAATCGGTACCTACGGTGGAATGAACATTCCAGCTGTTACCGCATTCATGAGCGGTTACTACTACGGTGCTAAGGCATTCGAGAAGGCAACCGGAACTGCCACCACCGTTCTAGGTTGGGACCCAGCCAAGAAGACTGGTGACTTCATGGGTGACTTCACTCCTAACTCGGGTGTTTCGAAGACCATCGCTGCAAACCAGGTAAAGGGTGGAGCAGACGTTCTATTCCCAGTTGCTGGAGACCAGTTCGGTGCAGCTTCGGAAGCCATCAAGGAAGCCGGCGTTGACGGCGTAATGATCGGTGTTGACAAGGACATCGCTAAGACCTCACCACAGTACGCAGACATGATGCTTACCTCGGTTGAGAAGCGTATGACCAACGCCGTTTACGACATCATCAAGAAGTACTCGGCTAAGGGTGCCAAGTTCGACGGAGAGGCCTACCTAGGTACTCTTGAGAACGGTGGAACCGACCTTTCGAGCTTCGGTGCATTCGACAGCAAGATTTCTGCAGAGACCAAGGATGCTCTAAAGAAGCTAAAGGCTGGAATCATCGACGGTTCGATCAACCCACTTCAGTAATTTCTGAAACGAAAGCCGCCGGGGAGAAATTCTCGGCGGCTTTCGCATTTTCGGAACAAAAGTTTCGATAGATTTAGGGGATAAAGGAGTTTTAGGCAATGAAGCTTGAGTTACGTGGAATCACGAAACGGTTCGGCACCTTGGTGGCCAACGACAACATCAACTTGGTGGTTGAATCTGGTGAGATTCGAAGCCTGCTCGGTGAAAACGGTGCTGGCAAATCTACCCTTATGAACGTCCTCTACGGCTTGTATCAAGCAGACGGTGGTCAGATTCTTTTAGACGATCAACCGCAAAACTTTAAAGGTCCTGGCGATGCCATGGCTGCTGGTATTGGTATGGTTCACCAGCACTTCATGCTTATCCCAGTTTTTACGGTTGCAGAGAACGTGGTTCTTGGTAACGAACCAGTAAACGGTATTGGAGCAATCGACCTTGATACTGCCCGAGTGAGAGTAAAAGAAATCTCCGACCGATTTGGTTTCAACGTTGACCCGGATGCCCTCGTAGAAGACTTGCCAGTGGGTGTTCAACAGCGTGTTGAAATCATCAAGGCACTAACACGAAACGCCAAGGTTCTAGTTCTTGATGAACCCACCGCAGTGCTAACCCCTCAGGAAACCGACGAACTGATGCAAATCATGCGCGAGCTAGCAAAGTCGGGCACCTCGATTATCTTCATCACACACAAGCTTCGTGAGGTTCAAGCCGTTGCCGACAAAATCACCGTGATTCGCCAGGGCAAGGTTGTTGGGGAGGCCGATCCAAAGGCTTCAGCTTCCGAGCTCGCCTCGCTAATGGTTGGTCGCGAGGTAGACCTTCAGGTGGAAAAAGCCGCCCAAAAGCTTGGCGACGTTGTGTTAAGCGTTGAGAATGTTTCTGTTTTGGACGACCGCGACCAGCGAGCAGTGGACGGCGTTTCGTTTGAAGTTCGTGCCGGAGAAATTCTGGCAATCGCTGGCGTTCAAGGTAACGGTCAGACCGAACTTTCGGAGGCGCTACTGGGGCTTCGACACCTCATCAAGGGCAGTGGCGACATCCGTCTGGCGGGGGAGAGCCTAAACCACCTCTCAGTTCGCAAGCACCTGGAAGCCGGGATTGGTTATGTTCCAGAAGACCGTAAGAAGGATGGACTGGTTAGTGAGTTCACGATCTCAGAGAACTTCATGCTCAATGGATCTTTTGGCAAACCTTATGCCAAAGGCATCAACATTAACTTCCCGGCTCTAAGCGAAATATCAGCGAAGTTGATCAAAGAGTTCGATGTGCGAACCCAATCTGCTCAAACTCCTGTGGGCAAGCTCTCGGGTGGTAACCAGCAGAAAGTTGTGGTCGCTCGCGAACTAAGTCGCGACGTTAAATTACTCATCGCCTCACAACCAACTCGTGGTGTGGACGTTGGTTCGATTGAGTTCATTCACGAACGAATTGTCGCCGAGCGAGACGCTGGTAGAGCGGTGATTTTGATCTCCACTGAACTCGATGAGGTTTTGGCTCTGGCCGACCGGATCGCAGTGATGTACCGCGGAAAAATTGTTGGAATCGTCGATGCTAAGACTTCGCGCGAAACCCTAGGAAAGATGATGGCTGGTGTTGCAGCATGAGTGAAGAAAACAAACTGCTGAAAGAAATCATGTCCGGTTCGCCGGTGCGAATTGCCCTGTCAGTCTTGCTGGGTTTCGTGATTGGTTCAATCTTCATGGCCGTTTTCAACGAAAACGTGGTTGACACCTACGCCACAATTCTTTCAAACCCAGGTCTAACCCTGCAGGTTGCTGGCCAGACCATCGTTGACGGTTACGTTGCCCTCTTCAACGGTTCCATCATCAACCTCAGTGCCGATAACCCTGTCAGCATGTTCCGACCAATCACCGAAACACTACGTTTGGCAGCGCCGCTGATCATGGCTGGCTTGGGTGTAGCTCTTGGTTTCCGTGTTGGCTTGTTCAATGTGGGTGGTACCGGACAGTTGGTTATGGGTCTACTTGGTGCAACTTGGATCTCGACTAGATTCGAACTTCCATACGGTCTACACATGGTTTTGGCTCTGCTGGTTGCAGTGGTTTTTGCCGCATTCACCGGTGGTCTTGTTGGTTTCTTGAAAGCTAGAACTGGAGCCCACGAGGTAATCGTGACCATCATGCTCAACTATGTTGCCATCGACCTGTTCACCTTCTTCCTTCGCACTCCGAGCCTGCTGCTCGAAGCAAATGGCGGCGGTAACCCGAAGTCTGATCCTCCTGCACTGACCGCGCAGTTTCCACGGTTACTCGGAGACTCATTTGGTTTGAATATCGGAATTATCTTGGCTATCTTGGCTGCGGTTGCCTATTGGTGGCTCATGGAACGTTCAACCATCGGTTACCGCTTCCGCATGGTCGGCCACAATTCAAATGCCGCTCGCGCTGCCGGTATCAGCGTGGAACGAACCTATGTTTGGGCCATGGCTGCCTCAGCAGCATTTATCGGTTTGGCGGCAGCTAACCAGGGTCTTAGTGCAACCAGCGGTTTGACCTCAAGTATCCACGCCAACATTGGTTTCGACGCCATTACAGTGGCACTTCTGGGTGGCTCAAGAGCTGGCGGTGTGGTAGTTGCAGGTCTGGTCTTCGGCGCGTTCAAGGCTGGTTCGCCAACCATGCAGATTCTCGGAGTTTCGCCAGAAGTTCTCGGAATCGTCCAAGCGCTTATCGTGCTGTTCATTGCAGCACCGCCACTAATTCGAGCAATCTTCAAACTTCCAAAAGCTGAGGTTAAGTAATGAGCAAGCTAGAAGTAACTCCTGGAATGTTCTCCCAGGCGGAAATTCGTCCAAGTTGGAAAACCCCAATAGTGTTGGCTTTTTTTGCACTATTGGTAATGGTTGCCTTCGGTTTTCTCGGTAAGCCTGGCGATGTTACCTACAACCTGAGCAACAAGGGAGACATCTTCTCTGTACCCGACATTGTTGTGGCATCGACCTTTGTGAACATCTTGCTCGGTGGCCTTATGCTCGCGATTGCCTCGGTATCGGTTTATCTGACTGTGCGAGGAAAGCGCACACCCAGTTGGCTGACCCTAATCGCTGGTTTGACCGGTGCAACGGCACTTCTAGGCTGGCTGGCCGCTGGAAACACCGTGCCCGTGTCATTCATCCTTGGTTCGGCAATCGTGTTGGCTGTACCCATTATTCTCGGCGGTCTCGGTGGGCTCATGTCGGAGCGCGTTGGTGTTGTGAACATCGCCATCGAAGGCCAGTTGTTGACCGGAGCATTTATGGCTTCGGTAATTGGAACCGTTACTCACAATCTATGGATCGGCCTAGCCGCCGCAATGATTGCATCGGCAATTCTTTCCATGGCCCTGGCTTCGTTGGCAATCAAATACCTGGTCGATCAGATCATCATCGGTGTGCTAATCAACGTCCTTGTTATCGGTATTACCAACTTCCTTTACTCGCAGTGGTTAGCCAGTGCCGGCGAAGAAGCAAACTTCCCAGGCACCTTCGACATCATTTCGATTCCTTACCTCAGTGGTCTGCCGATCATCGGACCAGCACTGTTTGAGGCCCGAATTACCGTTTACCTCACCTTCTTGCTAGTGCCACTAATTTGGTTCCTGCTCTTCCGCACCAAACTTGGCCTTCGTGCCCGTGCCGTGGGCGAACACCCAACCGCTGCCGACACTGTTGGCATCAATGTGGGTCGCACCCGATTCTGGTGGGTAACCGCAGGCGGTGCAATTGCCGGTCTCGGTGGCGCTGCCCTAACCATTGGAAACGTGGGAGCCTTCGGTCGTGAGATGTCGGGTGGTTTGGGCTTTATTGCCTTGGCTGTGGTGATCCTCGGACGTTGGCAGCCTTTCTATGTTTCAGCTGCAGCATTGCTGTTTGGATTCGCGATTATTCTTCGCGTCTGGGCAAATGGTGTTGCACCCGGCATTCCAACCGATTTCATCACCATGGTTCCATACCTTGTGACTCTGGTTGCAGTGGCAGGGTTTGCCGGTAAGGTACGTGCACCGGCCGCCTCTGGGCAGCCCTACATCAAGGGCTAGTTACTTTCGGCGAATTAGGTTCCAGCCGCTTGCAATAACGATCACGCTAACCGGAATTAGTGCGGTGTAATTCAAGCCTGAAAATGCGATAGCCGCTAGGACGCTTCCAGCGATACCGCCACCGAACGCTCCGGCAAACTGCATACCTGAGTCGCTAACGCCTTGAACATTGATTTTGTCGGCCGGTGCGAGTGTAGAGGTCAGCAACGCAGCACCAGCAACTGTTGACGCGCTCCAACCTAAGCCAAGGAGGAAAAGCCCAAGGGTAACTTGGTTATGGTTGTGTCCGGCAGTTGCGGAGATTACCAAAGACGCTACATAGACGACTTGACCCACCAGGACGGTTTGGATGTGACCAATTTTGTCTGCCAACATTCCGAATAGTGGCGAGAAGGCGTACATGCCCGCGATGTGCAGAGAAATTACAAAACCAACTAGGGCTAGGTCCGCGCCATCATGCTTCATGTGTACCGGTGTCATCGACATCACAGAGACCATGACCATGTGGGCTAGCGCAATTGTGAGCACCGCAAATCCAGCTTTCGGGTACTCTTTCAGAGTTCTGAAAGCCGCGGAAATTGAAGTTTTTGGTTTCAAAGCGCTTTTGTTCACCAAGCTCTGTGCAACTTTGAGTGGGTCTGGCTTGAGGCCGAAAAAGAAAACGGTTGACGCTAGGATTTGTGCCGCGATGGTAATAACGAATGGACCGGTGAGTGAAGGCATTCCAAGCAGGTGCCCTAGATATTCGCCTGGCCCGAACAGGTTTGGGCCTATCACCGCGCCAACCGTTGTTGCCCAAACCACAAGCGCCAAATCCCTACCGGTTCGGCCGGTGTCGGGAATGTCGGTGGCAGCGAATCGTGCCTGAAGTCCAACTGCAGATCCGGCGCCGAGTAGCAACAAAGCCACGAGCAGTAGTGGGAAAAATCTGATGCTGGCAGCGGTGATCACCAGCAGGGCGCCGGTGATTGCAATACCTGCACCTATTGCCAGCGAAACTCTACGACCGAATTTGTTGGCGACACGTGCCAGTGGGATCGCGGAAAAAGCGGCACCAAGAGTTGAAAACGTGGCGGCTGAGCCACTCCAAGCCTCAGAACCTGAAAGGTCGGCGGCTAACAGGGCGCCGATAGAAAGAGTTGAGCCGAGACCAAAACCGCTGAGTATTTGCCCGAGTGTGAGAGTTTTGATGGTTTTTCGCTGCAAAGCAGCAAGTTGAGTGCTATCCACCCCGCTAGCCTACGCCTATCTCGGTAAACTTGAAGTTCTACGAATTCGTTAGGTGAACATGTCGCAAAAACCGCTAACTCTTGCCGAAAAGGTTTGGAGAGACCACCTGGTGGTCAAAGGTACCGATGGTGCTCCAGACCTGCTCTACATAGACCTTCACCTCGTTCACGAGGTCACTAGCCCTCAGGCGTTCGATGGCCTTCGAATGGCCGGACGTCCGGTTCGCCGCCCAGATTTGACGATTGCAACCGAAGATCACAACACCCCAACCATGGACATCGACAAGCCGATTGCCGATTTGACCAGCCGCACCCAAATCGAAGCGCTTCGTAAGAATGCTGCCGAGTTCGGTATTCGTATTCACTCGCTTGGCGACATCGATCAAGGAATCGTGCACGTGGTTGGCCCTCAGCTGGGCCTAACCATGCCGGGCCTTACCGTGGTTTGCGGCGACTCCCACACCTCAACCCACGGCGCGTTCGGCGCACTCGCGTTTGGTATCGGAACTTCGGAGGTTGAGCACGTACTTGCCACCCAAACTCTGCCTCTGAAAGCTTTTAAGACGATGGCCATCAATGTTGAGGGCACGCTGCGTCCTGGCGTGACCGCAAAAGACATTATTTTGGCAATCATCGCCAAAATTGGCGCAAGCGGTGGCCAGGGTTATGTGCTTGAATACCGTGGCTCGGCGATTCGTGCGCTTTCGATGGAAGCTCGCATGACCATCTGCAATATGTCAATCGAAGCCGGTGCACGTGCCGGAATGGTTGCCCCAGACGAAACCACTTACGCCTATCTAAAGGGTCGTCCGCACGCTCCCGAAGGTGCCGACTGGGATGCGGCAGTTGAGTACTGGAATACTTTGAAATCCGACGAGGGTGCCGAGTTTGACGTTGAGGTGTTCCTAAACGCAGACGAACTCGATCCGTTTGTCACCTGGGGAACCAACCCTGGTCAGGGAGTGTCGCTTCTCGACACCGTTCCAAACCCGGCAACCATGGACGACCCAACCGATCGTGCTGCTGCCGAACGAGCTCTTGAATACATGGACCTAACCCCAGGTACTCCTATGAAGTCGATCAAGGTTGACACCGTGTTCCTCGGTTCTTGCACCAACAGTCGAATTGAAGATCTTCGTGCAGCAGCTTCAATAATTAAGGGTCGAAAAAAG
>Ga0228703_1002038_pt1 | contig 11676 bp, 8 predicted proteins | sample McNCre217_Aug_MG_3_FD_178020 | JGI IMG/M metagenome (GOLD analysis project Ga0228703, IMG submission 178020) | Freshwater microbial communities from McNutts Creek, Athens, Georgia, United States - 29-17_Aug_MG | ecosystem: Environmental > Aquatic > Freshwater > Creek | place: USA: Georgia... | reverse complement strand
CATTCCTTCTAGCCTTCTACTTCCTCATGGGGCAGCACTCTGGGCTTACCCGAGACCCAATGTCGACCATGTTCTACACAATGCTCATCGCCACAGCATTCTGGTTCTTCGTTGGCGGTGCAACACTTCCGGATTTGGAACTAGGACGATGGGTCTCGCTCGAAGGAAACCTAACCAACGTTCAACTACGCCTTTGGGCGCCGCTAGCTTGGCTCACGGTCATGGGATCTTTTGCTCCAATGGCAATGGGTTTTATGGCTCTGAAACTCACTACAGCAGCAAAGGTTTCGATTACCCAAACTGCCGAGCCCATCTTCGCCTTCCTGTTTGGATGGCTCTGGCTTGGGCAGAGTATGTCGGCCCTACAAGCCGTGGGTGGCGCTCTGGTGATTGCTGGAATACTAGTTGCCCAACGGCAGCCTGAGAGTTTCCTCCAAGGTTCCTAGTAGGTTGCTGAAATCCCCCTAAGTGCTTGCGCGACCTTCCTACATTTGAATCGTAGAAAGGTTTTCAAATGGTCAAAGAACAAGTAAGTCACAGTCGTCAAATAGCCACAGTTTTGGGTCTAGCTGGAATAGGTGTTGTGCACCTTCTGGACCTTCCAGGTAAATTCTCAGAAGCGCCTTATGTGGCCTACATGTATATCGGGGCGATAGTAGCCTCAGTTTTTTTGATTGAGAGATTGTTGACTCGAAAGCGCAGCATTGACTATGTAGCTACCGTTGCACTCAGTGCGTCGGTTTTAATTGGTTTTATTATCAATCGCACCGTTGGAATGCCAGGAGCCACTGGAGATATTGGTAACTGGCTGGAGCCACTTGGATTCCTATCCCTCTTTGTTGAGACCTGGACGGTTTGGCAGGCGTTTTCAGGCTACCGAGCGCTCCGTGCCTTAGAAAACTAGAAGCAGCAAAAGTGGCCCCAAGAAATTGGGGTCACTTTTCTTCTATTTCGGCTAGTAGAGGTTTTTCAGAAGGCGTGAGAGAATCAATCTTGAATGGAGTGATTCAAATTTGTCCAACGAAGAACACAACTAAACACAATCCAGCCGGTTGGCGCCATGTCCCAGAGACGAGCCGACCTCTTAACCCAGAGCGAGTTGCAGAACTCCTGGCTCAGGAATGGGAAACCTTCTCGAAGGCAACCCCAAAGTCCGGTGAGCACAACAAAGAAGCCGCAAAAGTTTTGCCGTTAGGTGTAACCTCGAGCTTCCAGCACTGGGACCCACACCCAATTTCCGTTGTTTCCGCCAAAGGCGCTTACGTCACCGATATTGACGGTCGAGAACTACTTGACCTATCGATGGGCTTCGGCGCAATGTTGGTGGGTCACCTGAACCCCACGGTTGTTGAGCGCGTGAAGCACGCACTAGACAATGTAGGAACATTGTTTGTAACACCTTCGCCAACTGCAACTGTTGCAGCTGAGGCTTTTGCTAAGCGCTTCGGTCTAGACATGCTGCGTTTCACAAACTCCGGCACCGAGTCGCTGATGTATGCAGTTCGTACCGCACGCGCAGTAACCGGACGCAAGGGCATTGTGAAGCTTGAGGGTGGTTACCACGGTGGTTACGACCCACTGCAGGTTTCGGTAAAGCCACCGCTTTCTGAAATCGGCGATGCCGAGGCTCCAACCCCGCACGTACCGTTTGAGGTTGAGGCTGGAGAGGTCCACGTAGTTCCTTACAACAACCTTCCTTACCTTGAGCAGATCCTTGAGAAGCACCACAAGACCATCGCGGCATTCGTGCTTGAGCCGGTCATGGAAAACCTTTCGATCGTTCTACCTGATGAGGGTTACCTCGAGGGTGTTCGCGAACTTTGCGACAAGTACGACATCTGCCTAATCTTCGATGAGGTGAAGACCGGTCTAACCGCCGGTGCTCGCGGAGCTGCTGGTCGTCTTGGTGTAAAGCCAGACCTAATCACCATGGCCAAGAGCATCGGTGGAGGTTTGCCTGTGGCAGCCTTCGGCGGTAAGCAGAAGTACATGGATGCAGTGGTCGATGGGCGTATGGCACACTACGGAACCTATAACGGTAACCCGCTGGTGATGGCAGCCGTTATGGCAGTTGACGAAATCTGTACCGACGAGGCTATGGCCAGAGCGGAAGAGATCAACGACTACGCTCTTCGCAAGATGGATGAAATCATTGCCGAATACGAGCTTCCTGCTCACACCATTGGCTTTGGTATCAAGGGTGCCATCATCTGGTCTCCAGAGCCTGTTCGCAACTACCGCGATTACAAGGCAACCGACTTCCAGATCGCTGAACTCAGCTGGCTCTGGGGTGTGAACCGTGGTGTTCTAACTCCTCCGGGGCTAGACGAGCAGTGGCTGGTTTCACTTGCTCACACCGAAGCAGACATGGACAAGCTTGTGGAAGACTTCCGCTCGCTAGCCAAGGCTCTTCGCGCCTAATTCAACTAAACAAGAAAGCCCGCACATCGTGCGGGCTTTCTTGTTTAGGCGTTAACTAGTTTCCGGTTAGTTCCGAAACGTTTCCTAGGATGGCGTCGAATTCCTTTGCGCTCAAGTAGCCAAGGTCCATTGCAGCCTGACGCACAGTTGATCCTTCTTCAGATGCGTGCTTGGCAATGGCTGTGGCCTTCTCGTAGCCAATCTTCGGGCTTAGCGCAGTAACTAGACCAATCGAATTCTCAACGGTTGAGCGTAGGTATTCGGCATTGGCGGTGATGCCGTCGATGCAGAGATCTGCAAAGACACGACAGCCACGACGAAGGTATGCGATGGACATCATCAGCGAGCGCGACATGATTGGTTCAAAAGCGTTCAACTGCAACTGCCCGGCTTCCGAAGCCATGGTTACGGTTAGGTCGTTCCCAATCACGGTGAATGCGATCTGGTTGATCACCTCAGGGATTACCGGGTTCACCTTTCCCGGCATGATGGATGAACCTGCCTGGCGGGCAGGAAGGTTGATTTCACCGAAGCCGGCTCGAGGGCCGGAGCTTAGTAAACGCAGGTCATTGGCAATCTTCGACTGTTTGGCGGCAATTCGCTTGAGTAGGCCGGATGCGGTGATAAAAACACCCGTGTCCTGGGTTGCCTCGATTAGGTTTGTGGCAGGAACAAACTCGTTGCCAGTAATCTCTGAAAGGTGCTCGGCAACCAACTCGGTGTAGCCTTGAGGGGCATTCAAGCCGGTTCCGATTGCGGTACCACCCAGGTTGATTTCGCTAATCAGCGGCAGAATGTTTTTGATTCGCTCGATGTCTTCACGAATCATCACACCGTAGGTGCTGAACTCTTGACCTAGGGTCATCGGTACTGCATCTTGTAGCTGTGTGCGACCCATCTTGATGACATCACGAAACTCGTGTGCCTTGGCCTCAAAGCTTTCGCAAAGGTATAGAAGGTCGTCCATCAAGCCCTTGAAGTCGATCACCAAAGCAACTTTGATTGCGGTTGGGTAGACGTCGTTCGTTGACTGCGACGCATTCACGTGGTTCAGCGGGTGAAGGTGTTCGTAGTCGCCCTTCTCATAACCCAGCTTTTCTAGAGCACGGTTCGCTATTACCTCGTTGGCGTTCATGTTGGTAGAGGTGCCGGCACCACCTTGGATGGCGTCGACCACGAACTGGTCGTTGAGAGTTCCCGCGATTACGTCGTTGCAAGCTGCGTCGATGGCTTTGAACATTTCGTCGTTCAAGATGCCCAGGTCGTGGTTCGCCCGAGCCGCCGCTTGTTTGACCTGACCGAGCGCAACTACTTGTGATGAGTAGTGGCCGATAGGCACCAGTGAGATTGGGAAATTTTCTATAGCCCTGAGGGTGTGAATGCCCCAGTATGCGTCTGCCGGAACTTCAAGTTCACCAAGCAAGTCGTGTTCAATGCGCCTTTGCATTTAATCAAATCCTTCGATCGTGATTTGAGTCTATGGGAAAAGTCTTTTGGCGCCAAACAACTGAATGGAAATTACTTGATAAAGCGAATTGTTAGCGGGTACTTCCAGAACTCGCCTTGGCTCGCCTTGATGGCAGCCACTATGCGAACCACGGTGAAGACAACTGGAATTGCCCAAACCAAAAGAAGACCCACAATCGAGACACAAAGCACCACTGTGGCCAAAGCCATGGTTATTCCGAAATTGAGCGATTCTTTTACGTGGTGTGAAACAAATGGACCCTTGTCTTTGAAGACCAGATACCCAACTAATGGGCCAAAGAATTCAAAGAAGATGCCAACCACATTGACCAAAATGGCAACGAGTTTCTCGTTCTCGGGGGTTAGGTTCCACTCCGACTTGTAAGGGTTTGATTCACTCATAGTTTCAGCCTAACGATTGACCGGACATTGACATAGCGGGAACTTTGGTAACTAGACCCAGCTGCTTCTTGAGAGCGAGTACTCGACGCACCTTAGCAAGCAACATCGGTCTAGTTAGGCGGCCGCTGTCGACAGCAGCAGTAACGCGACTGATCAAATTCTTTGGCCCGGTGCAAACCAAAGCGATGTCAACCCCGGCTTCCAGCGATCTGATGGCTACCTCGGCAATGTCTTTGTGCATGCCTCTGGTTGCGCCGCCCATCGAAAGCGAGTCGGTGATGATTATGCCGTCTGCGCCGATTTGGCTTCGAAGCAGTTTGAGAGCTTGAGGGGATCTGCTGGTTGGGGTTTTTGGTTCGGTTAGTCCCGGTACCAGAAGGTGGCCAACCATTGCCATTTTCACCCCGTGGCTGAAGGCAAAGGTGAATGGAATTAGGTCTCGTTTCTCCAATGTGGAAAGTGGAGCCAAAGTGCTCGGGCGGGCATGGGTGTCGACTGCGCTTCCATGACCTGGCCAATGTTTCACGGTTGGCACCACGCCTGCCTGCCTCAAACCCGCCGCCCAGGCAACTGCCTTGCTGCCGGCGAGTTTCGGATTGTCACTAAACCCACGACGATTGGTGGCGATAAAGAAACCTGGAACATTGAGATCGGCAACAGGTGAGAATGCGATGTCCACATTCAGTGCCTTCATTCTTTTCCCGTAATCGTAAGCCGTCTTGGTGATTTTGGAATCACTCCACATTCCCATGGTCGTGGCTGATGGGAGAGTGTAGATGGCCCTTCGGAGGCGCTGCACCCAACCGCCTTCTTCGTCGCTGGCAACCACAAATTCAACACCGTTTGGCGAGAGCTTTCGCAAACTGTTGATGCGTTGCTTCAACTTTGGTGACGCACCCGAACCAACCAGCGCAATGCCGCCCAGCCCCGCTTCAACATTCTTAGCCTGAGCGGTCAGGCTGGGAGCGCTTGAGCAGGTGAAAATCACTTGAGCTGCCAATTGCCGATTCGTCCAAGTCTCTGGATTGACAGACGAGACACTCTCTTCAGGAGGAAGTTTGGCAAAGACAACTTCGCTGGATGTCACTGAAATTAGGGAGGATAAAGCGATAGTCAAAACCCACCTTGAAAACCGCATGTTCCAAGGTTACTAGCAGAAGTTCGAGGCCTGGCTAGCTATCTCAAGTTCCTCGTTAGTGGGGATGACAAGAACTGCCGTCTTGGATTCACCAGTTGAAATCAGTCTCGGTTCAGTCGATTTCAAACCATTGAGTTGCGGATCTACTTCGATTCCCAAGCTTGAAAGGTTTTCTAAAACCAGTGACCTAACATGTGATGAGTTTTCTCCAACTCCAGCGGTAAACACTACGGCGTCGACTCGTCCTAGCTCGGCGAAATAGGCACCAAGGTAGTGTTTGATTCTCTGAACGTAAACTTCCAACGCTTCGGTTGCTTCGGTGTGCCCACTCGCGATTAGTTCTTCGATGTCTCGTAAATCCGAAACGCCAGTCATACCAACCAGTCCAGATTTTCGGTTTAGAAGTTCATCGATTTCTGCTACCGAAAAACCAGCAACTCGATTGAGGTAACTAAAAACTGCTGGATCGATATCTCCAGACCTACTTCCCATCACCAAACCTTGTAGCGGAGTGAGACCCATCGAAGTATCAAATGACTTTCCATTACGAATTGCGCATGCCGATGCACCGTTTCCTAGATGCAAAATCACTGCATTGAGTTCATTCGAAGGGGTGCCAAGAAATGTTGAGGTAAGTTTCGAAACGTAAGCATACGATGTGCCGTGGAAGCCATACCTTCTGATCTGGTACTTCTGCTCAAGGTCTCGAGGCACTGCATAGCGGAATGAACTCTGTGGCATGCTCTGGTGAAATGCGGTGTCGAAAACTGCTACCTGCGGTATTCCTGGAAACGCGGCTATGCTGGCTCGGATACCCATGACGTTCCCCGGGTTGTGTAGAGGTGCGAGCGGGGATAGGGACTCGATAGATTTCAGAACATCTTCTGTAACGAGGGTCGGCTTAGAAAATATAGGACCTCCGTGTACAACTCTGTGGCCAACGGCTAGTGGGGCAGGACCTTCCAGTTTGGCCAACATTTCCTCAAATGCTTTCGAGTGATCGCTCACGCGGTCGATTAAGCCTTCGCAAAGCGTTTCACCTCCAGTGATGTCGATTAGTCGGTACTTAACGGAGCTAGAGCCCGAATTCACTACCAAGATTGGCTTCATTTTTGACCTGCCTGGATTGCGGTGATTGCGATGGTGTTCACTATGTCAGCTACCAGAGCGCCACGCGATAGGTCGTTCACTGGTTTATTCAAACCCTGAAGGATTGGCCCGATTGCAAGGGCGCCTGCGGTTCTCTGCACCGCCTTGTAGGTGTTGTTTCCGGTGTTGAGGTCTGGAAATACAAATACTGTGGCTTTACCAGCAACGTCTGAACCGGGCAGTTTGGCCTTGGCAACAGCTGCATCCACTGCAGCATCGAATTGGATTGGACCGTCTACCGAAAGCTGCGGAGCCCGCTGCCTAACCAATTCGGTGGCGCTGCGAACCTTGTCTACATCGGCGCCGCTACCAGAGGTGCCGGTCGAGTAGGAGAGCAAAGCTACCTTCGGGTCGATACCGAAGTTCGTTGCAGTTGCCGCCGAAGAAATTGCGATGTCGGCAAGTTCTTCCGCTGTTGGTTCAGGGATCACGGCACAGTCTCCGTAAACCACTACTCGATCTTCGAGAGCCATCAAAAAAACGCTCGAGACTACCGAAACGCCGGGCTTGGTTTTCACGAATTCGAAAGCGGGTCGAATGGTGTTTGCGGTTGTGTGTGATGCACCAGAAACCATTCCATCGGCGATTCCAAGCTGCACCAGCATGGTGCCAAAATATGAGCCGTCCAGCATTTTTTCTCGCGACTGTTCGATCGTGATATTTTTGTGCGCACGCAACTTGGCATATTCTTCGACGCATTTTTCGAAATGCTCAGACGCTGCTATTTCCATGATTGAACAGCCGCTGAGATCTAATTTCAATTCTTGGGCGCGAACTTTGATCTTCTCCGGTTCACCCAAGATTATTAGTTTTGCAATGGAGTGTTCGGAAACATAAGCCGCGGCCTGAAGGATTCGATCGTCTTCGCCTTCTGGCAGAACAATGGTTTTGAGGTTCTGTTTGGCACGTTTGACCAACTCGTACTGGAACATAAGCGGCGTTACTGTCTCAGATTCAAACGCTTTCAATCGCTCGACCAGCAGGTTGTAATCAATGGCTTGGTTTGCCAGTTGCTTCGCTCGGGCGACCTTCTCCGCATCTTCGGCGCGAACCAGTCCGCGCGTTGAGGTGAGTTTCAGTGTGGTTTCGAAACTATTGCCGTCGGTTGCAATTACCGGAATTCTTGGGTTCAAGCCGATTAGTAATCGGTTGATTGGTTCGGGAATTTTAAATCCGCCGTTGAGCACAATTCCGGCCAGCTCTGGAAATGTCGACGATTGGTCGGCCATTAGTAGGCTCAGCAGAACGTCGGTTCGGTCTGATGGCACAACTACCACCGCATCCTGTGAAATGCGTTCCAGCACATGTTCCGCGGTCATCGCGGCTACCACCAAAGCCATTACTTCGGCCGACAGTGATGATTCATTTCCATAAAGTAGTTTTCCGTTTACCGCTTCAAGAAGTTGCGACATTCTCGGTGCCAGCAATCGGTGGTCTTCAGGTATGGCCCACACCGGAATATCTTGAACGACCGCTCCGACAGCCTGCCTAATTCCTTCGATGCGCTCTTCATCGGCTCGGTTGATTACCGCTGCCAACAGGTTGGTGCCAGCAAGCTCTACCTCTTTCATTACCAATTCGGCTACCGAGGCGAGGTCTTGTGCGGTTCGTGGTGAGGCTTGCCCGATGCTTTCGGATGCCGCATAAAGTTCACGTCCGTTGAAAACCAGGATCATTGGGGTTCCAAGGTTGGTTGCCAATTTCGCATTGAATTGGAATTCGGCCGGGCTAAAGACGTCGGTGTAATCGGAACCTAGGACGAGTACGACGTCCGATGCCTCTTCAACCTTTTTAAATCGGTCTAGAGTTTTCGATATTGCCTGATCGGTTGATTCGTGAATCTCGTGGTAACCGATGCCGATGCACTCTTCGATCGGGATTTCTGATCCAGAAAGTTTGTGGAGCAACTCCAAAATGGGGTCGGGCTTACCCGGGTTTGTTGAAACTGCTCGAAATACCGAAACCTTTTGAAAATTCTTGGTCAACGCTTCTATGGCTCCGAGGGCGACCACAGATTTTGCAGTGTGCCCTTCTGCAGATGCGACGTAAAAACTTTTAGCCATGAGTCAAGGCTACCTCTCTCAAGTTTCGTAATCCTTCTGTTATCGAGAGTAATAGACTTAAATCATTAGGAAGCAAACGAGTTATAGAAATGAGAGAGAAATGAAACTCGTAGTAATCGGTGGCGTTGCAGCTGGAATGTCAACCGCGGCAAGAGCCAGGCGACTAGACGAAGCGGCAGAAATCGTGGTTTTGGAAAAAAGTCACCACGTTTCGTTCGCAAACTGTGGATTGCCATATCACATCGGTGGAGTAATCAAAGACCGAGACCGGCTGCTACTGCAAACCCCAGAATCGCTAAAAGAATCTCTCAACCTCGATGTTCGAATTGGTCAGGAAGTTCTCGCCATTGACCCAAAGAAGAAGACTGTAAAAGTTCGAGATCTCGACAGCGGTCGTGAATACACCGAAAAATATGACAAGCTCGCCTACTGCGTTGGTGCTGAGGCGATGCGTCCGCCAATCAACGGGCTAGACCTTCCAGGGGTGCATGTGCTTCGTCGAATCGGCGACATGGACCAAATCAAAACCAAAGTAGACGCAGCTCTACAAGAGCAAGTAGACGGCAAGCGCAAAGATGTTCGTGCTGTCGTGGTAGGCGCCGGGTACATCGGCCTGGAAATGGCGGAAAACCTTGCACACCTTGGTGTGAAAGTTTCCGTCGTTGAACTGGCGGACCAGATTCTGCCACCAATCGACAAAGATATGTCGATACCGGTTGAAAACTATCTCAGAGGCAGAGGAATCGAACTTCACCTCTCAACAGCAGCTGCGGCAATCGCACAAACGGGCCAAAAACTTTCGGTTGAACTGAATTCTGGCACCATGCTCGAAGCCGACCTGGTAATCATGTCGGCGGGAGTGCGGCCTATGAATCAACTGGCCAAGGCTGCCGGAATCGAGCTTGGCTCGTTTGGCGGTATCAAGGTTGATGAACACATGCGCACCAATTTTGAAGACATTTACGCGGCCGGTGACGTGGTGGAAACTCCGCACACGGTTCTACCTGGAGAGTATTTAGCCCCACTGGCTGGGCCGGCAAACCGTCAGGGTCGCGTAGCAGCTGAAAACATCTGTGGTCGCAAAACCACATATGGCTCGACGCAGGGTACTTCAATCGTCAAGGTTTTCGACATGGTTGCCGGTGGAACCGGGGCCACCGAAAAACAGCTAATCAAGCTCGGCGTGAAGTATCACAAGATTCACGTGCACCCATCTGGTCACGCTGGTTATTACCCAGGCACATCGACAATGCACATCAAACTGTTGTTCGACGGCAAGGGAAAAATCCTCGGTGCCCAAGTTTGCGGCTTCGACGGCGTTGACAAGCGGCTCGATGTATTCGCAACGGCACTACGTGCAGGGATGAAGGTCTCTGAACTTCAGAACCTCGAGCTAAGTTATGCACCACCATTTGGCAGCGCTAAAGATCCGGTGAACATGGCCGGATTTGTTGCCACAAACGTACTCAGCGGCGACATCAAACTCTGGCAAGCCGAAGAGTATCCAGATGCAACCGCTGGAACCAAACTTGTCGACGTTCGCACCAAAGACGAATACGACATCTGGCACATACCAGGAGCCGAAAACGTTCCTCTAGCCACCTTCCGCGAGGCGGTTGGATCATGGGACAAAAACATGCCGATCAGGCTCTACTGTGGCGTTGGCTTCAGAAGTTACCTGGCCTATCGAATTCTGGTTCAGCTTGGTTTCAAAGATGTACAGACACTTTCCGGAGGCTCGACCACTTTCCGCTATGTGCAGGAAGTTTCGGGAGAAACCGAAAGCATTCCAGCTCCAGTTTTGAACTATGCCGAAACCGCTTCGCTATTCAAGCAAACTCCGGTATTCAGCGGAAAGTCGATCGACCTAGACTGCACCGGACTAGCTTGTCCCGGACCAATCATGAAGTTGTCTAAAGAAATCGCTGGGCTTTCTGCCGGTGATCAAATCACCGTGCATGTTTCGGATCCCGGTTTCGCCAACGATGGACCAGCTTGGTGTGCCAAAAATGGCCACGAACTAGTTGAGTTGGTTCCAGAGGGCTCTGGCTACGCGGCAACGATTCGCAAGGGCGGCCCAGGGGCGTTGGTTGCAGCTCAGTCAACGGTTGGAATGGCTCCGGTAAAGAACAAGACGTCATTTGTTGTGTTCTCCGGTGACCTAGACAAGTTGATCGCTGCATTCATCATTGCCAATGGCGCCTTGGCCATGGGTGAAGAAGTTTCGATGTTCTTCACCTTCTGGGGCCTAAACGCCCTGAGGAAGCAAAACCCACCAAAGCGCAAAATGAAGGCTATGGAGAAGATGTTCGCCAAGATGATGCCTTCAGGGCCAGATGCGCTCACCCTTTCTAACATGAACATGGGTGGCATGGGAACTCAGATGATCAAGAGCGTCATGAAGCAGCACAATGTGCAGACGCTGCCTGAACTCATGAAAGCGGCGATGGACAACGGCGCAAGAATTATCGGTTGCACCATGACCATGGACTTGCTCGGAATCGCACCAACGGATCTTCTAGACAACGTTGAATTCGGCGGTGTCGCATCGTTCCTGGGTGAAGCAGCCGAATCGCAGACAACTCTCTTTATTTAGAGAATCAAGAGGTACCGAGTATTGCGGCTGAGCAAATCGCCAGCCCAATACCGGCCCACTGCAAGCGTGAGATTCTTTCCTTGAGTACGAAACGCGCTAACAGCACAGTTGCCAGTGGATAAAGGGCGGTCAGCAAACCGACCAGAGCTAAGGTACCGACTCGCAACGCACTAATGATCAAAAGATTCGCAACTCCGAACAGGAAACCAGACCAAAACGAATAGGTGATGGCGGTTTTTGAAAATTGACGGATAACTGCCTTTCTGCGAATGAGAACGGTTACCGACAACAACGCAAAAGCCGTTAGAGCTGCAACAAAGACTGGAACCATTCCAGAGCCTTGTGGAACATATGAAAGTGCAACGGTTGAGAACCCCCACATGATTCCGCCAATTAGCGAAAGGATAAGTACAAAAATTAGCGGTCGCCGATTCTGACTT
>Ga0228703_1002037_pt1 | contig 11680 bp, 9 predicted proteins | sample McNCre217_Aug_MG_3_FD_178020 | JGI IMG/M metagenome (GOLD analysis project Ga0228703, IMG submission 178020) | Freshwater microbial communities from McNutts Creek, Athens, Georgia, United States - 29-17_Aug_MG | ecosystem: Environmental > Aquatic > Freshwater > Creek | place: USA: Georgia... | reverse complement strand
AATTCGATAAAATCCGTAATTATTTAGAATATAAAATCCGTGTTCCCATCGCAGAATACGAGGATTTGAAGACCTACATCGATGAGATGGTTTTGGGTTCTCCCAATATTTTATGGCCGGGAAAACCAGCCTATTTTGCCAAAACTTCCGGTACAACTTCCGGTGCGAAATACATTCCGATTTCCAAAGAGTCGATGCCGTTTCACATTGCGGGAGCACGCGACGCCTTGTTGCATTATGTACATTATTCAGGTAATTCCGCATTTTTAGACCAAAAGCTGATTTTTTTGTCGGGCTCTCCGGAGCTTGAGTCGAAGCATGGAATTCCGACAGGTCGCTTGTCGGGGATTGTCAATCATCACGTTCCTGGCTATTTGCGAAGTAATCAATTGCCATCTTATGAGACGAATTGCATCGAGGATTGGGAGGAGAAATTGGAGGCGATTGTGCAAGAAACGATCCAACAACGCATGGGTTTGATTTCGGGAATTCCGCCTTGGGTTCAGATGTATTTTGATCGTTTGGAAACTTTATCAGGCCAAAAGATCGGTGATTTATTCCCTGATTTTCAATTGTTTGTCACCGGTGGGGTAAATTTCGAGCCTTATCGCCAGAAATTGATGGATTCGATTGGTCGGAAAATAGATGTCGTAGAGACTTATCCAGCATCGGAGGGTTTTATTGCATTTCAGGACTCAACGGGCGAGGAGGGATTATTGTTGAATGTTGATGGAGGAATCTTCTTTGAGTTTGTGCCAACCGACACTTATTTCTCAGCGACGCCAAAGCGTTTGATGCTTTCGGAGGTTCAATTGGGCGTGAATTATGCTTTATTGATGTCAACAAATGCGGGACTTTGGTCATATTCGATTGGAGATACGGTAAAGTTTGTGTCTTTGAATCCGTTTCGTATTGTGGTGACGGGTCGAATTAAGCATTTCATTTCGGCATTTGGAGAGCATGTGATTGCGGAAGAGGCGGAGCGAGCGATGGCTGAGGCATTAAAGGCCTGTCCGGAAGCAAGTCTTGTTGAATTTACTTTAGCCCCGCAGGTAAATCCACCTACGGGTGAATTGCCATACCATGAGTGGTTGGTTGAATTTGCTCAGGCGCCGCAGGATCCTTCGCGTTTTCAAGCTGTTTTAGAGGCGTCAATGAATGCTCAAAACATCTATTATAAGGATTTGATTACCGGAAAGGTTTTGCAGCCGTTAAAACTCACGATTTTGAAGCCTAATGCTTTTATCGATTACATGAAATCGCAGGGGAAATTAGGGGGTCAAAATAAGGTTCCACGGTTGGCGAATGACCGGGTGATCGCGGATGGCTTAGGGAGGTAGGAATGTGCAGTTGTCAGTGATCAGTTGTCAGTCCGGAGTCCGGAGGGAAATAGTTCGGAGGATTTTATAGCCCCAGACTTTAGTCTGGGGAGTTATGTGCGTTCGTGGGATCCCTAGGCTAAAGCCTAGGGTTATAAATATCAGTTGCAGGTCGCTAGTCAACAGTCCGGAGGGAAATAGTTCGGAGGATTTTATAGCCCCAGACTTTAGTCTGGGGAGTTATGTGCGTTCGTGGGATCCCTAGGCTAAAGCCTAGGGTTATAAACCTTAGTCGTCAGCCGCAAGTCATCAGTCCGAAGTGTAAAGACGCGATACTTCGCGTCTAATACGTAAAAAATACGCGAGGTATCGCGTCTCTACAATATTTTCCAATGTCCACCGACCACCGTCTATTGTCTAACGTTGCCACCCCGCATATTCCAAATAATTCATCGCGGTTCGCATAAAAACCTCAGCGGCTTCAGGGCTCACGGGTTTTAGTAATTTGGCTGGGTTTCCCGCAAAGATACTGCCGGCGGGAACGCGGGTGTTTTGGGTTACGACAGCACCTGCGGCGATGATGGATCCCGTCTCAATTAACGCACCGTCCATGATGATGGCACCCATGCCCACGAGGACATAATCTTCGATGGTACAGCCATGAACAATGGCATTGTGTGCGATGGACACGTAATTACCAATATGCGTTTCGGTTTTTTGGTAGGTACAATGAATCACCGCTCCGTCTTGAATGTTGCTGTAATTGCCTATGCGGATGCGATTCACGTCCCCACGAACGACCGCATTATACCACACCGTACAATGCGAACCAAACACGACATCTCCTACAATGGTCGCGTTCGCTGCCTGCCAATTTTCTTCCCCAAATTGCGGCGAAATACCCTTTATTGGAACAATTAATGCCATTTTCGTATTGTTAAGCAGGCCATTTGCCCTGTAATTTCATCACTTTTTCAATCACATCTCGCACGGCTCCTTTGCCTCCGCCAAAAGGCGAAACATATTTACAAGCCATTTGAATTTCCGGAATGGCATCTGCCGGGCAAGTACTCAATAGTGCCGGTCGGGAAAGAATTTTTAAGTCCGGAACGTCGTCGCCCATGTATAAAACCTCCGACTCGTCGATTCCCATTTTGTCCAACCAGCCCAAATAAGTTTCCAATTTATCCTTGCCGCCCAAACCAAAATAGATGTCTTGAAACTTCAGGTTTTCCAATCTTTTTTTGACGCCCTTATGGCCTCCGCCGGTAATGACACACAAATTATATTCCGCTTCTCGAGCCTTCTCGATGGCATATCCGTCCCGAATGTGAAAGGTTCGGTAATGTTCTCCGGTTTCCAAGACATGAACGCTTCCGTCTGTCATGACGCCGTCAATGTCGAATACAAAGGCCTTAATTTGCGCAAATTGCGTGAGTACGTTGGACATATTGATTGATTTGAATGGTAATTTACATAAATCTGCGGAAAGACTTGATGCGATTCGTGATGGCTTTTTTGTATTTTTACCCCCTATGAGGCTTTTGCGAATAATTTTCTGGGTTGGCTCCTTGGCATTTTTGCCCACCTTTGCCCATGCCCAACAAAATACAAACGCCTCGCTTGTCGCCGATTTATGCTCGAGCATCAGCCAAAGTAAGTTTTCTGACGCGCCCGTTGTCGTCAAACAATTGCAAGGTCTTTATGCACTGGAAGCACAATCGGAGTTTTTTACGCGGGCCCAACAAATGCGCGCGGCGGGCTACAAAACACCTCAGTTTTCGTATTTGTTTGCTCGTACTTTTTTGCAGGCAAATCCCAATTTACAGAAGGAGTTAATGCGTGTTGCGGAAGAGCTTGCCAACCGAAAAGTAGGCAAACTAGCCCTTGATTTTTATGAACAAGTGGATGCCTGGCAGTATAATCAACAGCTGCTACAAACCGGAAATTACGCCATCCGTGTGCAAGGAAACCTGTCGGTTCGTTGGCAAGATGCGGATAGTACTTTGGCGCCCGCCGATAATTGGGATACGCCTGCCGATGAAAGCCCTGCGGAAACTTGGATTCAATATCAAGTGAAAAGCCCGGGGCCGGTTTTGGTTTGGACAGATGCAATTTGTGAATCGCTCATTGGAAAGGATAGTCTTCGGATAGCTGCGAAACAGGTCTTATTTTCAGTCAAAAATCGTTTGTTTTTTGGTCAACATGCGCTAGTGGAACAAGGAAATTTGGCATTACCGCTGTTTCAAATCAATCCCCGTAAAGGTTATTTGCTATGCGAGGAAATGAACTGGAAAGAAGGAGATCGTTCCATTGTGGGGGCGCTGCGGATGCAATTGAAAAAGAAGGCGGGTGCTAAGCAATTCGACCTAGAGTTTCGATCCAAACAATTTGTCAGCGAGGCTTTACAAGGGAATTATTTCAAAGGATTTGGCCGCTTACTTGTGCGAGGGAACCAACGAGGATTGCTTGGTTCCAAAGAAAAACCGGCACGGGTGGAGATCTGGGGACCCCAACGGAAATTGGGGGAAATTTTGACGACGCAAGCTTTGATGCAAGCGAACGAATCCATTCAGATTAAAGAAGGAGCTTTTATTGGGTATGTGGGTAAAAAAGATTCCTTGTATCATGGTTTCGTGACAGCAAATTGGATTCCGTCGGAGGCTGCTTGGCACCTCAAACCCACGCAAGAAGAAATTCGTTTTGAAGATAGTTTTCATCAAGTATCGATTTCTGCCGACTTAGGTGTTCTACACGCAGATACGCAGAAAATGGATTTTTTCCGCTTGTCGGGCAAAAGCCAAAACCCCGCTTGGGTCGAGTCCTTTGACTTTTTTGATGCGGGCCGACTGGATAGTCAGCAGGGCATATTAACCTATGATCCGATTCGGATATTGTATAACCATTTGGCTACGATAAAACGAAGTCATGCTAATTTGTATGATATCGCTGAGGCAAATAAAAAGGACCCTAAATTACTAGAAGGAGGGTTTCAGCAGTTCAAACATGCTGGATATTTGAATTTTGACGAGCTGAGTGGTGACGTTTCTTTCACGCGTTTGGGGCGTCATTATGCCCAAGTGAAATATGCCCAAAAGGATTTTGATCGGTTTTATGTACCCTCGTTTGGGGGGATGTTGGCGAAAGATACGGCGAATATTTCTTTGGATTTAGGCCAACAAAAACTCGTGATTCGCGGAATTAAGGAAGTCATGGTGTCGGATTCGTTGAAGGCCAACTTTATTCCTTCGAACAATCAGATTGTTTTTGGGCAGGGGCGTGACTTCGATTTTATGGGCGAAATTAAGATTGGGAATTACCGCTTCCGAGGACAGGGGTTCCGTTTTAATTTTACGGATTATTCGATTAATCTGCCCCAAATTGATTCAATTACCTTCGTGCGAAAAGGAACGAATCGGGAACTGGGTGGGCAGTTTCGTTATGAAGCGGGGCACATTTTATTAGCTCCACCGAATAATAAATCTGGCCGACTAGGTCTTGCTGCTTTTCCTAAATTGATTATTCCGAAAGGGGTTGTTTCTTATTTTGATGAGCCTTGGCGTGCGGCAGGTGTTTACAGTAAAAAACATTATTTTCAAGTTCCGCGCATTGAGCTTGACAGTTTAACCCAAAAGGAAATCACATTTGAGGGATGTTTTTATTCGGATGGCATGTTTCCCACATTCAAGGCGTCTTTAGTATTGATGCCGGATCAGAGTTTTGGCTTTTCGCATAATCAAAAATTGCCACTTAGCATTTACCACAACAAGGCGACGTATCAACTAAAAAGACCCATGTTGATGAATAAAATGGGTCTTTCCGCGTCGGGTTCGATGACATATCAAGGGCTTATTTCGAATCAAAAAGAGTCACATTTTTACCCGGATTCCCTGATTGCAACGAGCATTGAGGCAACGATGCAAGGGAAAGGGTTTCCTGATATGCAAATGGGCGAGCACCGTTTCACGTGGACGCAAGAAAGCGATAGCCTTTGGATGCATCCATTTAAACAATCCATTTCATTGTATAAAAAAGAAGTACAATTGACCGGGTCGCTGGGCATGCACCAAAAACAGGTTTTCGGTCGGGGGAATTTAACCTTGCAAGACGGGATTATGGAGTCGTCCAATTTCCGTTTTGATGCTTCTCTTTGGACTGCATCGGAAGCGAACTTGAAAATCGGCAAACAAATGGCGCTTTTCCCTCCTTCTGTTTTCATGGATCGGGTGGCTTTAGAGGCGAATATGACATCTCATAAAGTCATGATTCGGCCCATGAAAGGTGATATGGGCTCGGCGATTACGTTTCCTTATGTGGCCTACCAAAGTTCATTGGCTGAGGCGACTTGGGATTTGACGAATCAGAAGTTTTTGATGGGGGGCCAACAAGGTTTCGAGCTAAAAAATTTGGATAGTACGGGCGTTGCGGGGTCAATGATCAAGGCAACAAACGCTTCGTATGATTTGAAAGCGCAGTATTTGGCATTAAGTGGTGTGAAAGAAGTGGAGGTTGGTTCGGCTTTATTGTATCCTGAAAAGGGAATTTTAAGCATTCAAAAAGATGGGGCATTCAAGCCTTTTTCGGGTGCCAAAGCGGTCCTCAATGGCAAACATTTGTTGAAGGATTTAAAGATTTCGGAGGGAAATTCTGCGGGTTGGAAAGGGGAAGCTAATTACCAATTTCCGCGCAGCGACGGGGATACCGTGGCGGTTGCTTTGCGGAACTTTCATTTTGAGGGGAAAAGTTACATCACGGCTGATGGACTTTTGTCGGAGAAAGTACCTCTACGTTTCAGTAAACACCAGCAATTTAAGGGCGAGGTTTCGTTGGATACGCGCTTGCCTAATTTGAACTTTAAAGGATTTATTCGTCCAGTGATTGGTTTGCCTAATTTCCGCGCGGCGTGGATTCCATTTGAGAGCAGTAAGGGCGATGAACCACATTTGGTTTTGAACAAAGATTTACATGATGAGGCTGGTCGGCCGATTACCGCTGGGATTTTTATCAATGCGCAAAACCGATTGTATCCGACATTTTTAAGTCCACAATCGGATGATTTGGATCCCGTATTATTTCAGGCGGAAGGGGATGTGATTGAGGCGAATGATCGCTATGAAGTGAAGGGAAAGCAGACGCAGATGCAATTATTTATTGATAAGCATCGAGTAGAGGCTGAAGGCCCGCTCCAATTGTTTACGGGAAATCAGTCCGTTCGTTCTTTCGGCCAATTAAGTATGTCAACGGATACATTGATTCCGCGCTTAGACACCTGGGTGAATTTGCAATTTCCGTATCCAGCCAAATTGCTGAAAGTGATGGGCGATCGCATCGTCAAATATTTGTTGGACGAAGGAATCCAAAGTGATCCTGCGGATGACCCGGAGCATCGGGATGCGTATTTAAAGCGCGCGGAACAAGTATTAGGAAAAGCAATTCCGGAGGCAATGCGGACCAAAATGGATCAGGTCCACATGGCCTTGGATAAAGTGGCGCCTGAATTCGCCAATTCGATTAACTTTTCTGGGGTTTCGTGGGTTTGGTCTCCAAACACCTCTGCTTTTTATTCGGTTGGCGGAATTCCTTGGGTAAATGTGGGTCCGGTGGATGTGAATGCGACGGTTCGAGGGTACATGGAAGTGATTAAGAAACCGAGCAAAGAGGAGTTTTATGGGTATTGGGAATTATCGGAAGATTTATGGTATTATTTTGCCTATTTCAATGGTGAGCTAGGCGTTTATTCCTCGGATCCAGCCTTTTTGGCCAGCATTCGAGAAGCGGTTAAATCAGATAAAAAGGGTAAATTGGTCGTTGTGGAAGCGGCGGGTGATGAGAAAGATGCTTTTGTGAAGCGATTCTTGGCATATTATCGAGGGACTACACCAACTAAAAAAGTGAAAAAGGCAGCCGCGCCGGTTAAATCAACGGCGCCTGCAACGAAGTCGAAAAAAGGAGGATTTTAATATGAGTCAGTCAAAGTTGGCCAAAGTATTTCGTTTCATGGACACGCTCGGATTGGGTGAGCGGGATCCCTTTGGCAATCCCATTTTGTTTAAGCGGATAGTGATGATGATTTTGGGGTTTATTTCCTACAATCGCTTAACCGTTTACAATAAAACGAAGATTACGGGAACGGAGCATTTGGAAAATTTGCCCAATGAAGGTGTGCTTTTTTTACCGAATCACCAGACCTATTTCATGGATGTGGTGTGTTTGTACCATATCTTTTTTTCGGTCAAATGGGGCTTTCGGAATACGTTAAATTACCCGCTTTATTTACTGGCACCTCGGTCGAATCTCTTTTATGTGGCGGCGTCTGAAACGATGAAAAATGATGGTTTATTGCCACGCGTTTTCGCACAGGCGGGAGCGATTTTGGTGAATCGTTCTTGGCGTGCGGAGGGGGTTGATGTGAAGCGCGAGGTGGATTTGGCGGCGGTGGAGAAGATAGGAAAAGGATTAAAATTTGGTTGGGTGATTAGTTTTCCACAGGGAACGACACGGGCATTTGCTCCCTTGCGGAAGGGAACGGCGCATCTGATCAAAGGAGAAAATCCAATTGTGGTGCCGGTGCGCATTAATGGGTTCCGACGGGCATTTGATAAAAAGGGATTATTGATGCGGAAGCGTAATACGACGCTGACGGTCGAGTTCCGTGAGCCGATTCGCTTTGCGGCGGATGCGACGACCGATGAGATTTTGACTCTTTTGCAGCACGAAATCGGCTTGGACCATGCTGAATAAGACCAAAGGAATCGTTATTCAATACATGAAATACAGGGAATCATCCCTGTTGGTGACCATTTACACTGCCGAATTTGGCATCAGCTCCTATGTGGAAAATGGGGTGCGTTCGGCTAAGGCCAAACATAAAATTGCCTTGTTTCAGCCATTGACCTTATTGGATTTAGAGGTATACCATAAACCAGGAAAGGGTCTGCATCGGATTTCAGAGGCCAAATGTTATTATCCTTATCGAAAGATTCCCTTTGATATTGCTTCATCGAGTATCGCGTTGTTTTTGACGGAGGTATTGAGCAAGGTCTTGCGGGAAGAGGAGGCGAATCCGGTATTGTTTTCGTTTTTGGAGGAGTCTTTTCAGATATTGGATCAGGGGAAGGGTCATTTGGAGAATTTCCATTTGCAGTTTCTGTGGCGTTTGAGTGAATTTTTGGGATTCCATGCGGGTCAGGTGGCGGAGTTTTTGGATCAATTGCGGGAGGCTGGCGTTCCGGGCATGGGGGATTTAGAGGCAACTGCTGTGCAGGAATTGTTTGATGCGGATTATGGGGATGGAGTGGGAGTGAATCGGGTGCAGCGTGCGGCGATTTTGCGGGCTTTGATTTATTATTATGGCTTGCACATGGAGTCCTTTGGGGAGTTGCGGTCATTGCAGGTTTTACAAGAAGTGTTGTCATGAGGACATTGAAATATCGAATAAAGCCATCGTTTCATGCGTTGGATATTGAGTTGACATTTATGCCTTCGCGCACAGGGCCGTTGGCATTGCATTTGCCTATTTGGCGGCCGGGGCGTTATCAGGTGCAACATTTTGCGAAAAACATTGCCACAGTTACTTGTGCTGATGCATCGGTGGTGAAGTCGGATTTGTCCTCGTGGACAATTGATGTTCAGGAGTTGAAACCCATCACGGTATCTTATTGCTACCATGCGGAGCAGCCGGATGCGGGGGGATCTTGGGTAGATGAATTGATGGTTTATATCAATTTTGTGAATTGTCTGTTGTTTCCACATCGCGGGGAGAATCGGGCGTGTGAGGTGGAGGTATTGTTACCGCCGGCGGGATTTTCGCCGACGGGGGAGCATGCATTTGCTGGCGCTTTTCCGGCGAAAATCACGCCGGCAGGGGATTACGAAATATCCTGTGCATTAAGGACTTATGGAAATAAATTTCGGGCAAAATCGTATCGCGAACTGGTTGATTCACCTTTTCTTGCTGCGCCTCAACTCCATACACTTGCTTGGAAAACCCATGGGGTAAAATTCTATTTGCAAGGCTTGGGGCCTAAGGCGCATTTTTCGGAGCGTTTACTTAAGGCTTACCAGAAATTTGTTGCCTATCAGCTCGATTATATGGGTGAATTTCCCGTTCGAGAATATCGTTTTATGTTGTGGATTTGCCCTAAGCCATTCTATCACGGAGTAGAGCATACGAAATCGACGATGATGGTCATGGGACCGGAGGATCGGGATTCCTATGAGGATTTGATCGGTTTGGGATCGCATGAGCTGTATCATGTGTGGAATGTGGCGACGATCCGACCGAAAGCTTTATTGCCCTATAACTATATCAAAGCGGTTATTTTTGATACGGGTTGGATTATTGAGGGGATTACGACCTATTTGGGGGATTGGTTTTTATGGGCTTCGGGCGTGGTGAATGCGGAGGAATATGTGAATTTATTGGCCGGTAATTTGAAATTACATTTTGAGCGGGATGGAGCCTCTAAGCAGTCATTGATTGAAAGTTCGATTGACTTGTGGTTGGACGGTTACGGATCAGCTTTGCCAGGGAAACGAGTTTCAATCTATTTTAAAGGGGCTTTGGTGGCTTTAGGTTTGGATTTATTGATTCGTCGGAAATTCCAACATGCCAAATCGCTTCGCGACGTTATGTTGCTCATGCAAAATCGCTACGGCCAACTAAATAAGGGGTATACCCGTCAGGACTTTTATGCGTTGGTGGAAGAAGTTTACGAGGAATCATTGTCGGAATTCTGGACTCGATGGGTAGAATCCTCTGAGCCTTTACAGGAGGAAATATCGTCACTTTTGGAAAGTGTAGGTTTATATTTTGAATCGGCAGGCGTTTTGACAATTTCAGATTTAAATCGCTTGGAAGCCTTTGGCATAGCAAAATAGGAAAATTTATTTCGATAAGCGACTTATTTTGTCGACAAAATCATAACGGTTGAGTATATACGATTCATTATCTTGCCTTATGAAAAAATATGCAGCAAGACTCCGGAAGATTCGAATTTCTCATGAGTATAGCCAAGAGTATATGGCATTAAAATTGGGAATGGCGATTTCAACTTATTCTAAATTAGAGCAAGGCAAGACAGAACTGACTTTAACGCGTTTAGTGCAGTTGTCGGAGATTTTGCAGTTTAATCTTTCCCAATTTTTTGATGAGGAGCCTGAAGTACAAGTGGCTGAGAATGTCTATGCGGGCTATGGATTTGTAACGCGCGCGGAATTTGTCCAGCATGTTGATAAATTACATTTGTTGGAGCGACAATTAAGCAAGATCCTTTCCCAACTGCCGCAATAATTCCTACCTTTGTGCCTTAAATCATTCGATATGTTACAAAGGCCGCGTAGAAATCGTCAGAGTGCAGTCATTCGAGATATGGTGGAGGAGACTCGCCTGTCGGTGAAAGATATGTTATTTCCCTTGTTTGTTCAGTCGGGTTCGGGTAAAAAGACGCCGATTGTTTCTATGCCGGGCATACATCGTTATTCGCTTGATTTATTGTTGAAGGAGATAGATGAATGCGTTGAGTTAGGTATTCGCTCATTCGCATTATTTCCACAGGTGGAGGAGTCGCTCAAAGACTCCCTTGCGTCTGAAAGTCACCGAGCAGGTTCTTTGTATTTAGATGCGATTCACGCTGTTTCGAGCCGTTTTCCAGAAATTTCTTTATTGACTGATGTTGCCATGGATCCTTACAGTTCAGATGGGCATGATGGGATTGTGAAGGACGGTCAAATTTTGAATGATGAAACTTTGCCGGTACTTGCTAAGATGGCGATTGCACAAGCGCAAGCAGGTTCTCGTTTGATTGGACCTTCGGACATGATGGATGGACGTGTGGGCTATTTGCGTGAGGCTTTGGATGCTGCGGGATTTTCGAATGTGGGTATTATGGCTTACACGGCTAAATATGCGAGTGCATTTTATGGCCCATTCCGGGATGCATTGGAGTCGGCACCTAAATTTGGCGATAAGAAGACCTACCAAATGAATCCCGCGAATCGTCGGGAGGCCTTAATCGAATTGGAATTGGATGAGTCGGAAGGTGCGGATTTCTTGATGGTGAAGCCAGCATTGGCCTACCTAGATATCATTGCCTTGTTGCGCGAAAATAGTCATTTGCCCATTGCGGCGTATAATGTTTCGGGGGAATATGCCATGATTAAAGCAGCCGCGCAAAATGGCTGGTTAGATGGCGAGAAGGCGATGTTGGAAAGTTTATTATCGATTAAACGGGCGGGTGCGCAGGTTATTCTGACGTATTTTGCCAAAGAATTTGCTCAATTAAATCAAGCGTAAATATGTCAACCGATCGCTATATGCAACGGGGAGTTTCGGCTTCTAAAGAAGATGTTCACAAGGCTAT